>Ga0123357_10002401_pt1 | contig 20873 bp, 12 predicted proteins | sample TergutEmb28metaG_FD_89873 | JGI IMG/M metagenome (GOLD analysis project Ga0123357, IMG submission 89873) | Embiratermes neotenicus P4 segment gut microbial communities from Petit-Saut dam, French Guiana - Emb289 P4 | ecosystem: Host-associated > Arthropoda: Insects > Digestive system > Gut ... | reverse complement strand
CGGTTGACACATTCCAATACTACAAAGTTTTCGGGTTGAGAAAAATTTTGGGTAGTTTTACTTTCGGCTTTTATTTTGTCGCCATAATTTATAGTTTCATTTTCAAAATCTACTTCAAGACAATAGTTATCCGCCTGCAGATATTTCTTTGAAAAAACGCTGACAGCATTTTCCTTTGGGCTGAATCCTAATGCTATAAGTAAATTCTTGTATTCCATGACAAACAAGCGTTATTATTTGGGGTAAAGTTAGGAAAAAAATCTATAATGAGAAAACTTTTTCTGTAAAAATACTACCCGAAGTAAATCAAAGTTTCATTTTAATATCAACTGCCAATGCCGTTTTTTTATGAATGGTTTTTTTATGTTACCTTTGCCCAATTAATAAAGCCACAAAATGTATAAATATATCGTATCTATTTCCATGCTCCTTTTACTATCGGGATGTCACAAATCCACGAAGTACGCCGATATACTGAACCGGGCTGACGAATTAATAAATTCCAAGCCCGACAGTGCGGCGAGTTTGCTTAACAAGATCGATGCGCCGGAAAATCTTCCTCCTTCGGCAAAAGCAGATTACGGTTATCTTAAAAATCTTGCTTATAAAAAAATCGAAAAACCCAATATGGAAGATTCAATCATTTTGTTTACCATGGATTATTATAAGAACAACAACAATACCGGCAGATTAAGCCGCACCTACGAATTGACTGTTTCTTATTATAATCAGAAAAACGACACAACGAATGCTTTAAAAACTGCTCGAGAAGGCTTGCAATACAACATCGAAATGAATGATAGCGCCGAAATAGCCCGGTCATACGATATTTTGGCGGAGGCATATCTGAATGATAAAGATTATAAAACGACTATTAAGAATTTTAAAATGGCGTCTCTTTACGATACCCAAAAACCGGCATGGAGGGATTATATGATTGGACTTTATTATCATTTCATTTTCCAAGCAGACTCGTCTGCATTTTTTATTCAAAACAGTATCAACTCTGCACTGGCGCAAAGAGATACGTTTTCCGCGTCCCATTTCATCAGAAATCAAGCCGACATTTTCTATGACGAACGAAAATATGCCGAAAGTCTTTCTGCAATAAAAAAATTGAAAGATATCAATCCGAACCTTAGCGCCAAATCTTATTTGACATTTGCCGCATCTTACCTGATGTTGCATCAGTTGGATTCAGCTCAAACTTGTTTAGATATTGCCGATAAATTAAAATTCGCCGATAAAGGAGATATCTATTGGGCATCCACCAATAATCGGATAAGGGCTTTGCAAGCGATTGTTGATTATTCGAAAGGGAAGCATGTGGATTGGTCGAAAATGGGTCGGTATAACGATTCGATATGTAATGACAATTACACAAAAATACAACGGATCGAAGAAGAATCGGATATTCACAGACGTCTTGAACAAAAGAATCTAATGCTCACCATCGACCGGCAGCGGATTATGCTGGCGCTTGTTTCCGTATCGTTACTTGCTGTGATTTTTGTATTTATATTTATATACTTTAACCAAAAGAAAAAAGAAAAGATAGAAGTGCTGCAATCCATGATGGAAGAAACGATGAGAAATAGCAATGTCAATCGAGAAGACCGTTTTTTCAAAAAGATGTTGCTTCAACAGTTGGGGTTGGTGCGTTTTGTCGCTACTACTCCGACCGCTCAAAATCAGGCATTGCTCAAACAAATATCCCATATTGCGAATAAAGACATTGCGGTGGAAGAGCTGTTGAATTGGGATGATCTTTACCATACCATTGATTCAATATACAATAATTTTTATACCCGCTTGCTTCAAAATTACGGCAGTGTTTTGAATGACAGGGAAATTCAATTGTGTTGCCTGCTTTGCGCCGAATTTTCCACAAAGGAAATAAGCGTTGTTACCCAACAAAGCGTCCGTACTGTTTACCAACGCAAAACTACTATTCGGCAAAAGCTCGCAATGGATGAAAAAGACGATATTGTTGAGTTTATTAATAAAGCTTGTCATCCCGCGCTTGACGCGGGATCCCCTGAAAACAGCTACAAATAACAGGGGATTGCGGGTCAAGCCCGCAATGACATTATCGTCAAAACCGGCTTTTTAAAACCATATAAACCCATTCACGGCAAATATAAACTTTTCCCAAAATCACCTCTTTCAACACTCTTATTTTTAGCGTATTGAAAATTGGACTGCACTTTAAATAGTTCCCGATATAAATCAATCGTACGCTTTTTTGCCCTTAACTTTGCATCGAACAAATGAACGATTGAAGTCATGGAAAAGTCTGTTATTTTATCATTTTTATTAGCGATCGAGACAAGTTGCTGCGCTACGCCCAGCGTTAATGTTCACGAAAGTTATTATTCCGTTCACGAAATCTATTATGCAGTGAATAAGGATACGGTCGATCGCAAGTGCATTATTGAAAACCGGTTTCTTTCCTACGACAAGGATTGGAAATTTCTTTCCGGTTATAAAATTGACGAAGGACAACAAGATTCTTTATCTTCCGATGCCTCCGGATACTATCGAACTCCTTCGGTTTCGTCCGGCGCATACCCTGTTGAAAGAGATTCGAGCAACCGGATTGTGCATTATGAAAATGAACAAACCCTTCATTCCTGCAAATACGACCAATGGAGTAATCTCACCGAAGACAAGTCCGTTGATGCAAACGACTCGTCCGAAATAGTTGAAGTATTGACTTATGAATATGTATATCTGACAAATTTCAATTATCATACGAAGAAGAATGGAAAATTGGAGATAAAAAGCGTGGATACTTCCCCTTGGGTGGCGCGTACCATCCGTAAAAACGGAAGAATAGTAGAATTTACAGAAAGAAAAATACAACATTAAAAAACAAATTATTATGAAAGCTTTATTTATTGCATTATTTATGAGCGCCAGCCTGTATGCGCAGGCGCAGCATTCCCTCACGGGAACAGTAAAAGATGCGAAGGACAACAGTCCGGTATCTTACTCCACAGTAGCTTTATTGCGTTCCGATTCGAGCGTAGTAACCGGCGCAGTCACTGGCGACGACGGTAAATTCGTCATGGAGAACATTGCGGCAGGCAATTATTTGTTGCAGGTATCGTTTTTGGGATACGAAAAGGAATACCGACAAGTGAATGTTCCCGCACAAAGCGATTTGGGGACGATTAACTTGAAGGAGAATACCACTCAACTGGGCGAAGTTACAGTAACAGCGACCCGTCCGCAGATAGAACAAAAGGTGGATCGGTATATCGTCAATGTAAGTACGATTCAAAGCACGGGACGTAATGCGTTGAATGTGCTTTCCATTACTCCGGGCGTTCTGGTTACTCCCAAAGGCGATATTTCCATCATGGGAAACAGCGTGGCGATTTGGATTGACGGTCGTCCGACCAATTTATCAGGCGATCAATTGCAAAGTCTTCTATCCACCATGCAGGGGAATGAAATTGACCGTATCGAAGTGATTACCAATCCTCCGGCACGGTATGATGCGGAAGGTATCGGCGGAATTATCAATATTCGCACCAAAAAAGGATTGCAATTGGGATTCAACGGTTCGGCAAATTTGGGATACACGCAGGGATACAGCGACATAGAAAATGCCGGCGTATCTTTTAATTACCGTGAATCAAAAGTGAATATTTACGGAAATTACGACTTCTCCCATACAACTCATTGGACTGATTATAGCATGGTCAATAAAATTAAAACCGACGACGAATGGATTGAGTATGACAGTAAAGGTACTCAAAGAAAAGTAACTTCGGATATAGGAAAAGGAAACCATCAATTGCGACTCGGCAGTGATTTTTTCATCAATTTGAATCATACAATCGGATTTCTGTTCAATGGTAATTTCACGGATGACGCTGGGACAAGAACGGTTGGAACGACTACGCTTAAACCTGCCTATCAGGGAGTCGGCTTCTCTTCTTCCGATGGTATTGATGTTCAAAACGGAAATAACCAACAAATCAATCTGAATTATCAGGGGACGTTCAATAAACCGGGGCAACAGTTAAATGTCGATTTGGACTATGGACGATTTTATTCAAAAGGATCTCAAACCATCCTGAACGATTACTTTGATGTGGATTCAATCCTTATCAATCCGGAACAGCAACGCCACAATGATCCTCAAAACATTCAGTTGAAATCGGTGAAAGCCGATTACACGCAACCGGTGTGGAAAAGTGGCGTCTTGGGATTCGGAGGCAAAATCAGTCAATCGAAAACCGATAATAATATTGTGTATGAAGATTATAATTACGACAATTCTGCCTGGGAACCGGACGCCGGTTTGACGAATCATTTTAGTTATACCGAACAGGTCGATGCCTTTTACGCCAATCTGGAGCAGACTGCAGGCGCTCAATGGGATTTTCAAGTAGGTTTGCGCGGCGAATATACACAAACAAAAAGTAATCAAATCACACTGAATGAAATTAATCACTCGAATTACTTTGACCTGTTTCCTACTTTTTTTGCTTCCTATAAAACCGGCAAGGGACAATACAAATTCTCTTACGGTCGCCGCATTCGCCGCCCCGGTTATTCCCTGTTGGATCCTTTCAAATACAGAGTGGACGCTTATACTTTTACCGTTGGCAATCCGGATTTGAAACCCGACTATACGCAAAATTTCCAATTCGCCTATTCCTACAAACAGTTGATGGTGAATCTTATTTATAACTATAGGACGGGACAGATAACGTATCAGCCTATCGTAGAAGGCGACATGCACGGTACGATTCCGGTCAATTTTAATAACCGGCAGAACCTCACGCTTGCCGTAAATTACAGTCCTTCGATCACCAAGTTCTGGCAAGTGAATTTATACTCGGAAGGCGCATACATTCTCAATCGAGCCGGAGATTTTGATAACAAAGGTTTCGGATTTGTGGCAAATCTTAATAACCGGCTGACCATAACTAAAAAGTTATCTGCAGAAATCAACGGATACTACGTTTCAACAATGCGAGTCGGGTATAATGTAATTAAGCCTTGGGGAAATCTTTCGGCAGGATTAAGGCAATTGCTTTGGAAAGATCGCCTTACGATTGCTCTTTCTGTGAATGATATTTTGAATACATCCCTATTCTCATTTACTGCTAATACGGATCAAGTTCAACAATTGTCGAAAGAAAATCATGATATGCGATGGGTAAGTATCAGCGCCACATTGAAATTCGGATCAAGCACGGTGAAAGACTCGCGTTACCGCTCGACAGGTAATGAAGATGAAGTGGGGAGGACGCAGTAAATAACTGAATAACTGAATAACTGAATAATAAATAATTAATTTAAAACGTATTAAAATGAAAAATCTATTTTGTAAACTGATTGGCATCATGGGTATTTTTACCGTTTGTATGCCTTGTTCATTCAGCCAAACTGTTGCTGAAAAAGGAAACGGTCATGTGATAACATCGGAAAGACCGGTTTTCGCATTTGAAAAAATCAAATCTACCGGTTCTGTTGAAGTACGTTTTCACGCAAGCGCTCCATGTCGTGCGACTGTTACCGTTGATTCGAATCTTGACAAATACATTGAAGTATCTGTAGAAGATGGTATGTTGAACATTATGAATAAAAACTACGGCGATTCGGGCAACGCTTTTACCAAATGCACAATTGATGTTTATTGTCCGGCTTTAACGTATGTTATGATAATGGGTTCCGGGAGTTTTGAAGTCGTTGATAAAGTAACCTCATCCACATTTGAAGCGAATATCATGGGTTCGGGAAGTATAAACGGAAAAATTGAATGTAACGAATTTACGGCAACAATTTATGGTTCGGGAAGTATAACGGCTACCGGAACTTCTAAAGAGGCAACAGTTTCTATTTCAGGATCAGGACGTTTTAACGGAATCAACTTTAATGCCAAAAATGCTGCCGTTTCAGTCGGCGGCTCCGGACAGGCAAGTATCAGCGTTGCCGATCATTTGAAAGCAACTTTATTCGGCGAAGGTTCCGGTGGTCAAATCACGTATCGTGGAAACCCTAAAGTTGAACCCAATGTTAGCGGCAACGGTAGGATCGTTAAAATGTAATCAGGCAAATGACAAGATTTTGTTTGAAACTGATTTTTGAATATCTTTGTGCAATGGATAGTGAGAATTCATTGGATGCTACCTTTGTACTTGCATGTCGCAATTGAAACTATATAAAGCATCGGCGGGATCGGGTAAAACCTATACGTTAGCGCTCGAATACATCAGAGAACTGCTTCTGGGAGGAGGCGATTCGTACCGTCGCATTTTGGCTGTCACGTTCACGAAAGAAGCTACCGGCGAAATGAAAGAGCGGATTCTTTCGGATTTGTACGGGCTTGCCTTCGGAACGGCCGATTCAAAAAGTTTTCTCTATTCGCTTCAAAAAGCCTTGAGTGAAGCCGGATGGCCGATGGATGAAAGCCTGATTCGCCGGCGATCCGGTGAAATGCTCAATGCCATTATTCACGATTACAGCCGGTTGTATATTACCACGATCGACAGTTTTTTTCAAAAGATTCTCCGTAACCTGGCGCGTGAATTGGGAAGAGGCTCTAAATTTAACTTAGAGATGAATTCAGCGAAAGTACGATTGGACGCCGTGACACGGATGATTGAAAACGCCCATCAATCACCTCAACTGCTTCAATGGTTGACTACTTACGTTGAGAACAAATTGGAAGAGGAAGGAAACTGGCGATTCAAAGACGATGTCTATCGTTTCAGCGCCTGTATTTACGACGAATTTTTCCAGGAACACGAAACGGTCTTACGTAACCAGTTGAATGAAAACCCGGCCATTTTCAGCGATGTAATGAATAATCAGTATGCACATCTACGTCAATACAAAGCGTTTTTTAAGGAAACATACCGGCAAGTCATCGGTTTGTTAAATGAAAATCAATTGGATCCAGGCGATTTTATCCAAAAAGGATCTGTCTTTGAATTTTGGAGAAGTCTGGCTGAAAACCAACGGGGAGAAATTACGAAAACCATAGAAAAACTGTTGGTTGGAGCCGAAAACTGGTCAACGAAAACCCATAAAAGACGCAACGAGATGATTGCCCTTGCCGAAAATCGCTTGCTCGGTGTATTGTCGGATACGCTGGATATCCTTCAAAAGCAGGATACCTCTAAGCTGATAGTAGGGAATATCCATCAATTAGGACTGATCTGGTATATTACCGGAGAAATCAGCGCGATCAATGCCGAGAATAACAGCTTTATGCTGTCGGATACCGCATCGTTTCTCCACCGGATGATCGACGCTTCCGATTCGCCGTTCATCTATGAAAAAATCGGTGCGGAAATCAGGCACGTAATGATCGATGAGTTTCAGGATACTTCCCGCTTGCAATGGAGCAATTTCAAAGTTTTATTATCCGATATTCTTGCCAACAACCGGTTCAGTATGATTGTCGGCGACGTCAAGCAATCGATCTACCGGTGGCGGAACGGCGATTGGCGAATCTTGAATCGGGTAGGGAAGGAGTTAGCCGTTAGAGAACAATCGCTTGATTTCAATTACCGGAGTGAAAAACAGGTCGTTGCTTTTAATAATCATTTTTTTTCGGAAGCAGGGCAGTTGCTCGATGATAAATGCAGGGAAGAATGGGTTGATTCGATGGAATCGCCTTTTTCTTTGGCCTATCGCAAGGATCAGGTCGATCAGAAAACGCCGGAAAAGGAAGAGAACGGATACGTGAGCGTCGATTTTTTACAGGATGGGGAAACGGAAAAATACCGTGAAGTGGTTTTATCCAAATTGCTTGAAAAAATACATCTTCTAAAATCAGCCGGTATCAATGCCGGAGATATTTGTATTTTGGTGCGCTACAACAACCAAATCCAATGGATTGCCGACTATTTTTCATCTCAAATAGAGAAGGAGCCTGAGTTAGCAGCCGGTAATTATTTGAATATCGTTTCCAATGAAGCGTTTCAATTAAATTCTTCCTTATCGGTACGGATCATTATCGAAGCGTTAAAAGTCGGCGCCTATCCCGATAATCCGGTATATAAAGCCAACTTGGAGTATCTTTTAACCCTTGTCGAAGCTCCTGTCATCCCGCGCTCGACGCGGGATCCCCTGTCAATCCTGCCTCTACTCGAACTCATTTCCCAATTGTATCGTTCCTACGGTTTGGAAAGATTGGAGGGACAGTCGGCTTATCTTTTTTTCTTTTTCGACGCAGTGACGGATTACCTGAAAGATCGTTCTGCCGACATACCTTCGTTTCTCACTTTCTGGGAGGAGGAACTGTCGCAAAAGACGATTTCCGCAGGCGAGGGAATCGAAGGCATTCGTGCGATGACGATTCACAAAGCCAAAGGATTGCAGTTTCATACGGTACTGATTCCATATTGCAACTGGGAATTGAATCCGAAGAGAAATACCATCGTTTGGTGTGGCCGGAAAGAAGGGTATTATGATTTGGAATTGCTTCCGGTCAGCTATTCGGAGAAGATGAAAAATACTGTTTTTTCGGAAGAATACCGCCAGGAGACGGCGCTATCCTGGCTGGATAATTTGAATCTGTTGTATGTCGCTTTTACTCGCGCCGAACAGAACCTGATTATTTTCGGAAAAAACAAGAAACAGCTTGCTACCTTGGAAAACGTTAAGACGGTTTCTGACTTATTGCAATGGATCGTTCCCGGAAAAGACCCTCTCACTGTCATCCCGCGCTTGACGCGGGATCCCCTGGAAATCGATCACTGCCATTACGAAACCGGCGCTTTGACGAATATCCGTAAAGCGAAGGAAGAAACCACGAATCCTCTGAAACAGATTCCGCCGCCTTTGTTCGTTGATTTCGTTTCCGGTGAATTCATAAAGGGAAAATCGATTTTCAAACAATCCAATCAGTCGCGTGAATTTATCCGTTCCGATTCGCCTTCAAAAGAGAACTACATCACGCATGGAAACTTGATGCATGCTCTTTTTGCCGCTATCAACACGGTTGCCGATATTGACAAAGCGGTTGAACGCCTGGTGTCGGACGGCATGATCCTTCCCGTAGAAAAAGAAGGGTACAAGGATAAAATCCGTTCCTGTATTCAAAATCCACAAGTGAGCGAATGGTTCTCTGGGAAATACACCGTTTATCCGGAGTTTTCCATCATTGTAAAAGAAAACGGCTCGGTAACAACCAAGCGTCCCGACCGCGTCCTTTTGTCCGGCAATGCCACCTGGGTGATTGATTATAAGTTCGGCGAACCGCATCCCTCGCATGAGACACAGATGCGGGAATACCTGACCCTCTTGCAATCCATGCATTATCCCGATGTGAAAGGCTATATCTGGTATGTCGAGCGCGATTCCCTTCAGCAATTGGCGGTTTAGAACGACTTCTCAGGGAGTGGTAGCCGGCGGCGCTTCCGCTTTCCGTTGCTTTAACCGTAAACTTCTGAATAATTGACGGAAAGTACGGCCTTCCCGTTTGTACACAATTCCGACACCCTGGGTTAAAGGCGACCGCGATCGATCGTAGTATTGGTTGTTCGTCACATTATAAAATTGCAAAAGCACGTTGCCCCTGGACGTTAACTTATATTCCACATTAAAGTCGCCGGTAAAATTGGTGGTTTGGGTCGTATTGTTATGATACCCCAGCGTACTGTTCACCGTCAGTCGGTCGTTAAACATGCGCGCCGAAATATTGACGTCCATATCCACGTCCGAAAAATTGGTATCGCTGCTATGCAAGTCCGTACCGATGCTCCAATTATCCGATAAAACGCCCGACAATAAATGATTCAATTGTGAAGTAATGGACGACGAAGCCAACGACGTCCAGAAAGAAGCGTTTCCGAAATTTCCTGCTGTGGAATTGAGCGGCATGAAAGAGCCGAAAGCCAGCAAATACGCAATCTGTTTGATCTTAATTTCGTCGGTATAGATGATTCCATCCAATTTCCGTTTAATTTCATCCGGTTGGTTAGGCAATTCGATTTGGTAAATCAACCGCATATCGTCCATCTTCCCGTTGGCGCTAAGCAAACAGTTAACCGGAATTTTGCTTGGTGTGGTCAGAGTGGCAAAGCCCGGATCAAGACTGGTCAAATAAGCCCGCAGATTGTAGACGGCCGTTAAATCGAAGGTGGTATTCATCAGGTCGCCCTGAAAATTCAGTTTTCCTCCCGGCTGAACAGAGAATGTCTTCTTGGTAATATTTTTCAAAGACAAGGTGCACTTGCCGTCATTGATGACATAGCTTCCTAATAAATAGGGGACAGGGTTATCTAAACTATAGGAAAAATCGAACAGTCCCCGTCCCGTCACTACCGCAGCATCCTTTGTATCGGGATTGATGATCGCTCCCAAGGTCAAACCGGGATCCACGGAGAGGGTAATATGCAATTTGAGCGGAAGCGATACTGCCGACAATGCGCTTGCTATTTGGTCTTTCACGGCAGCGGTCGAATCGCGTTTCTCCACAAAAGTTAACCAATTGTAACGTTGGGCTTCCATAGCCGACTCCGGCAGATTCACCATGATCCGGTTGCCCCTTTCATTGCTTAATTGGCCTTGTATCAGCCAATCTTTGTTTTGCAAAGCCACGGTCAAATTGCCGTTTAGCTGGATAAGCCCGTAAAACAGACTGTCGGTTTGATTACTGTTGTTCAATACCAGAAAGCGATTGAAATCAAGGCTCAGCTTCGGATTTAGCGATGAAAACTGTTTGTGCCCGATGCTCCCGTTGATTTTTAGACTCCGGTTGTTTTCATCATAAATCATGCAATCTCGAAAAATAATCTGGTCTTTTTCTATGGAAATTGAATCCGAAACCCGGTATTTTGCGTTGAGTGTGGGAATATAGGCAGTCACATTATTCAACCGGACGACGCCCGTCAAATCGGGAGCGTCTAATTTTCCGGCCGCTTTGAGCTGTGCACCCATTTCTCCGGTCAATCCGTAGCTCGGAAAATAGCCGTCCAACCATTTCAATTGGATTCCTTGAACATTTGCTGTCAATGCGATCGAATCTTTTGTAGGCAAAACGAATCCCGATATGACCGATTCCGTCGCGCTTGGGGAAGTCCAGGTGGCACGTAAAGCCAGCCCTTGGCGTTCGGAACTCCAGGCGCTTCGTATTTGTAAATTGCCTATCGGATTACCGTCGAAGACCATGGTATCGATGGTGAAATTGCGGGTGAGAATCAGCGGATTGGTCATCATTCGGGAAAGCGTGATATCGCCGGAAGCCGTTCCCGACAAAGGGAAATTATTTTTTAGGGCAGATAAAAACGTCCCGATTTCAAACCGGTTAACAGTAACTTGAATCGAATCTTGGGTGTTGTTCGATAAAACGCCATTCACTTTTAAATATTCCGACGGCGAATACGACAATGCAAAATTACGAATTTCATACCGGCCATTGGTAATGGAGACTTGAGCCGGATTGATTTGAAAAGAAGTCCCGTTGAGGGTAAGCATTCCGGGCTTTATTTCAATGTTCATATCCGGTTTTTTTCCACTCGAGTCAGGAATAAATTCGACACTCGCATCGATAGTTCCGTCTAAACTGTATTGATTCGATTTGTTTCTCACACCCAGCCGAACTGCTAAATTCTTCTGTTCATTCGCCAAATTCAAATTTACCCTCACGGTATCCGCTTGGAAAAAAATACAATAGGCGGTCATGTTCATAGTCAGTCCTTCCCCTTCTTTCGTGTACTTACCGATGAGAAGCGCCGAATCGGGAATGGCCGATTGGATGCCCAACAAAGGAGCTACGGTGTTTGCCTGGTGGATGGCTACGCGCAAATCAAAATTTTCCCGCTCCGAAGATTTCTTTTTATTCGTAGAGCTGTTCGATGGAAGAAATCCGGGAAAGGCTTGGCTGAATGATTGTACAATCCCGTCGTAAGTAAAATGGCCTTTTCCGCGAACATTGAGCGTATGCGATTGCAGATCGACTTGTTTTTGTCCATCGTTTTCGGCGATATACGAAAACGTGATCGGCGAATCGTTGAAATCCCCTGCCGGAGAACTCCAATGCAAATGATCAACAGCGATGGACGCATTCATCCGTTCCGGATCAAATCCTTGAATATCCGCCCGGATACTTCCCGATAGCTTGGAGCCCGGATATTGCGGCAGAAGATGTAAAACATCCGGACACACGCCGTTCAATTGGAGACGGAGGTGGGCAAATGCATTTTCTTTATTCAAGCTTGCCTTCCCATGGAATACGAAGGGCAAATGAGCGTCGTTGCTGACGATATTCATCGAAACGCTGTCGTTTTTGCAGGCTGCATGGAGCGTAATGTCCCGGTAACTGTAGCCTAAGTAATCGAATTGATTGACTTCGGCGTCGGCCTTTGCATCTATTTTCTTCCGGCCGGTAATGGTTCCCTGCGTCGCCAGTCGAAACGAAGCAGTGCCGAGCGTGCTGTCGGATAATAAATTCCTCAAATTATATTTCGATGACTCCATATTCAAATCGAAACGAACGTTTTCCGACGAAACATCGTATCCGCCCGTGCCCGTTACATTCAAATCGCCCTGTTTGTTTGCGGCAGATAAAGCGAAGCTCACATTCGGCAGCGAGCCTGTGATATGTCCATTCAAGGAAACGGCATCCACATTCAGAGGGAGTTCAAACAGTTTCGGATCGACCGAACATTTTTCCAGGATCAGTTCAAAAGCCGATGTTTTCCATGCGGTATAATCGGCTATACCGGCAGTGAATGCTAATTGGAGCCGGTTTCCATAATTCATTTCCCAATGAGGGAGGGAAATTCCGGGAAATACTCCTTTTATTTCTCCCGAACAACGGATCGTGTCGGGATATTGGGTTAGTTCCGGATAAAAGAAACTGAAATCGGCGGGATACCACTCTCCGGAAATGGAACGGATCGAATACGTAGCGCCGGTCAGGATTTTACTTAGCTCGAGGCCTGTATAGTCGAGGCTGGCTTCCTCGATCTCTCCTTCCGAATGAGGCAATGACAGGTGGAACTTATCGACCTGCATCCGGCTGTTTACGCTTTTTATTTGGAAGCTCATTTGTTTCAATGAGAAACCACTCTTCTCATCCAGCGAAAAATGGTCAATCGACCCGTTCCAGTTCTCTAAACTGCTGAAATGCACGCCGGCATCGAGTTGAAGGTTACGCACATCGATATGATTAACGTCAAACAAACCGGGCGCCTGTAAAGGTTCGGAGGAAACATCGTAGCGCAAACGCCCGTTTGTTAACAGAATACGATTTAACGCAAGATGCAGGTTTGAGCTTCCGGCCGTTTGGGTAGTGTCGGATGCGAACGCATCGATTAAAAATTGGAAATTAAACGGAGCGTTCAGGCTGTCTCTGGAAATATGAACATTAAAATCAGCTATCTCTACCGAATGAATAATGAATTGTTTACGCAGCAGTTTGAATAAGTTGAGATCAATATTCAGATTCTTCACATACAGAAGGGTATCGTTATTCAGATCAGCGGCGACCACATCTTCCAACTGCAACCGGTTGAAAGGACGAAAGCGGAGGTTACCAATGCTTATCTTACTTTGGGTCTTCTTCGTGATTTCCTGCAAAGCAAGTTCCTTTATCTTTTGTTGTACCGGCGAAAGCCCTAATAGAAGATAAAGGATCCCTGCGAGCAGACCCAATGAAAGCAGTATCCAACAAACGATACGGATTGTTTTTTTTATTGCACGCATATTTTCAATCTCGACGTGCAAAAATAAAGTATTTTACAGAGAAAAGCAAGAGGGAGAGGTAAAAAGTCCCAGTTTCTAAGTTCACAAGTCGGGAGTTCTATATTTTCAAAAATAAGTTGTAAATTTGTTGCAACAGAATAAATGAAATGGGGTTACTATGATGCTTTCAGAACTGCAAAAAGAACTTATCCTTGAAACAACAGCCGACGGTTCGTTCACGCTGTATGTTCCCGAATTAGACGAGCATTACCATTCGATGAACGGAGCCGTTCAAGAATCACAGCATGTGTATCTCGATGCGGGATTGCGCCATTATATCAACACCCGCCGTCGCTTGGATGAAAGCATTGCAAAGGAAATACAGGTGCTTGAGTTTGGATTCGGCACTGGGCTAAATGCCTTTTTTACCGCATTGGAAGCGGAGAAGCAAACGGTGAAAATCCGGTATACGGCTTTAGAAAAATTCCCTTTATCGCCGGAGACGGCCGCCTCATTGAATTATTCACAGGACGATCCTTTGTTGTTCAAGAAGATTCATCAATCCGGATGGGAAAATCCGGTGACGTTATCGCCTTATTTCATTTTACAGAAACGGGCGATCGATTTCGTTGTATTTGATTTTCCCCATCGCTATGATGTGGTTTATTACGATGCTTTTGCCCCCGACAAGCAACCGGAAGTCTGGTCGCAGGAATTGTTTGACAAGCTTTTTGCCGCGATGAATCCGGAAGGCATTCTCACCACGTATTGCGCTAAAGGAAGCATTCGCCGGAGGATGCAACAATCCGGCTTTTCCGTCGAACGTCTCCCCGGCGCTTCAGGAAAAAGGGAAATGCTACGGGCTAATGTAGGCGTTGGACAATAGCCATTCCGATGAAGAAAAGGAAACAAAAAAACAACAGAAAGAATGCACTTCTCTTTTTTGTGCGTGAAAAAAAATGACCGGTAATAAAAGCGATGGGGACTGAAACTAATAATCCCCACGACGATTTATATTCACTTTGCAAAAAGAAAAAGAGAAACATATACATGACGGAAAAGAAAAAATAGCGCAGCACGGAAATTGTCCACACCCGTTCGGAAATAGTAACAAAGAACAGATACACTCCGATAAAGGAACAGATAGCGATTATAAATCCGGTATTTATCCATTCCCAAACGGTTAAGACCGGTTTATGAATGGCAAACAACGTGTTTACGTTAGGTAAAAACGCCATAAAGATGTCGTTGTCATTGTTATAAACGCTCCACGCGTAGAGAAACAAATAAACAATCGCAATTCCCGTCAGACTCGCAAAAAATACCCGTAGATTGAAGCAGCGAAAGCGATAAAACCCAAACCAAAAAACAGGGAAAAGAAATAAAAGCGGCGCCCAAAGCAAGCTTCCTACAGTCAACAATAAGGAAATATTCAACGCCTTTATTTGCGATTTAGGCTTTTGATAGGAACGAAACAGAAAATAATAACTGATCACGAAGAATAGAGCCACGATACTACCTTCTAAGTCATTGTAAAAAACAGGATCGCTTCCGACAATCAGCATATAGAAAATAGCCGGCAGGAAGGTGCGTCCCGAAATAATATTGAAAGTGTGATTGAGTTGTAACAAAAAGAAAGCAATCCAGATCTGAATCACTAAACAAATCCACGGCAACGGATTATCGATAGGATTGCTTATGGGGTACATGCGCAGGGCAATAAAAACACACACGATGGAAATGAGCACCCATCTGCTTGCAACAAACTTTTTATGGATCTTTTCAAGGGTCATAAGTCAAATCCGATATCTTTCCGGTAATACATGTTATCAAAATGAATAGCTTTGCAGCTGTTAAACGACTGTTCCAAAGCCGCCTCTTTAGTTTTCCCATACGAACTGACAGCGATCACGCGTCCTCCGTTGGTCACGATCTGTTCTTCTTTGAGTGTGGTTCCCGCATGGAAAAGAATACTGCCGGCTATTTGGTCTAATCCGGTAACGGGTTTTCCTTTTTCGTAATCCCCCGGATAACCTCCCGACACTACCATGACGGTTACAGCAAAACGTTCATCGACTGTCAGCGATTTTTCATGCAGGTTGCCTTGGGCAATTCCTTCCAACAAATCGACCCAATCGGATTTTATTCGCAGCATGATCGCTTCGGTTTCGGGGTCGCCCAGCCGGCAATTGTACTCAATGACCATTGGATTGCCCTGCACGTTCATCAGCCCGATAAATATAAATCCTTTATAATCGATCTTTTCTTTTTTCAGCCCTTTCATGGTAGGGACGACAATGCGTTCTTCTACCTTTTTCATGAATGCGGGCGTGGCGAAAGAAACCGGAGAAACAGCACCCATACCTCCGGTATTCAATCCCGTATCGCCTTCGCCAATACGTTTGTAATCTTTGGCTTCCGGAAGGATTTTGTAGGAGTTGCCATCGGTCATGACAAAGACGGAGCACTCGATTCCCGAAAGATATTCTTCGATCACCACCGTTTCGCTTGCCATCCCAAAACTTCCATTCAGCATGGTTTCCAGTTCGTGTTGCGCTTCCTGCAGGTTGTCGATGATCAGTACGCCTTTTCCCGCAGCCAATCCGTCGGCTTTAAGAACATACGGCGGTTGCAACGATTCGAGAAACGCAAACCCTTCCCACCCGTTTGCTTTCGTAAAACTCCGGTATCGGGCTGTAGGAATACCGTGACGTTGCATAAATGCTTTAGCAAAGCTCTTGCTTCCTTCCAATTGAGCCCCCTGTGCGGAAGGGCCGATGACCGGAACGGCGCTCAATGCCGCGTCGTTCTTAAAAAAATCATAAATTCCTTTGACTAACGGGTCTTCCGGACCTACGACCACCATGGTAACCGAATGGGCGATGACGAATTCTTTCACCGATTCGAAATCGGTAACTACCATCGGGACATTTGTCCCGACGGTAGCTGTTCCTGCGTTACCCGGCGCGATGTATAGCTTTTCCGTTTTCAGACTTTGTCTGATCTTCCAAGCTAAAGCATGTTCTCTGCCTCCGGAGCCGATTAGTAGGATATTCATTCAATTAATTTTTAATTTTTAATCGCTTTCCAGCAATAAGCCGCCAAAGCCGCCCCCACAACCGGTGCGACAATGAAGACCCAAAGCTGAGGCAGCGCCAGCGCATTTTCAGAGAAAATCGCTTGACTGATGGAACGTGCCGGATTGACCGATGTGTTGGTCAGCGGAATGCTGATAAGGTGTATTAACGTCAACGTTAAACCGATAGCTAAACCGGCAAATCCGCTGGGCGCTCCTTTGTCGGTTACCCCTAAAATCACAATCAGAAATACGAAGGTCAACACTAATTCCGTTACGAAAGCGCCTGCCATTCCAAGATTTTGATAGCCCGTAGCTCCTTGAAAAAAATCGGAGCCAAAACCGTTTGCCGCAAACGTACCACGAGAGCCGCCGTATTGCGCTACGATAAATGCCATGAGCGCTGCTGCCAAAATACCGCCGATGATTTGCGATACGACATAACCCGTCAAATCTTTTGTATTCATCCGGCCTGCGAAAAAAACGCCTACCGAAACGGCAGGGTTGAGATGTGCCCCCGAAATGCCGCCAATACCATAGGCCATAGCTACCACTGTCAGCCCGAAAGCCAGGGCTACACCTAAGAAACCAACCGAACCGCCTGCAAAGACAGCAGTTCCACATCCTCCCAATACGAGGACAAACGTACCGATTAATTCAGCTAAATACTTTTTCATTTTTCTTGTTTTAAGATATAATAAATTTGGTTTTATATGATTATAAAAAATCTTCGAAATAGCGGGTAATTTTTTCGTGTAAATGAATGCGATCCACTCCCGTCATATTGTGGTGTTGACCGGGATAAACAAAATAATCGGGATAGGTGCCCGCCTTGATACAGGCATTCAGGAAAGACAAACTGTTTTGCCAGACGACGGTCACATCCTGGTCGCCGTGAATAACCAGCAAACGTCCCTTCAGATTACCTGCCAGTAGATTCATACTGGTTTTCTCATATCCTTCGGGATTTGCCTGTGGAGAACTCATATAGCGTTCGCCATACATGATTTCGTAATATTTCCAGTCGATGACCGGCCCTCCGGCTACACCGGCTTTGAATGTTTCGGGGTGGCGAAGCATTAGATTCACCGTCATAAATCCACCATAGCTCCATCCGTGAACGCCGATTCTTTTCGAATCCACGTAGGGCAATGACCGGAGAAATTCAACGCCTTTCATCTGATCTTCCGTTTCAACGATACCTAATTGCCTGTGGGTGACACTTTCAAAGGCAAATCCCCGGTTGCTGGTTCCCCTGTTATCCAAAGAAAAGATAATAAATCCTTTTTGAGCCATGTAGATATCCCATCCTCGAGCAGAAGCGAGCCAATTGTTCCGGATTCCCTGGCTATGGGGACCTCCGTACACATAGACTACCACAGGATAGCGTTTGGCCGGATCAAAGTTTATCGGTTTGACCAAGTGGTAGTACAAATCGGTTGTTCCGTCGGCGGCTTTCAATGTCCCGATGGTAATTTCCGGCATAGCGTATCCCTCATACGGGTTCGGAGCTGTTTGCAAACGGGTCGGCGAGGAAGTACGGGCAGTCGCTATCAGATCGATGATAAGCGGCGTATGGATATTGGAATAGCGGTCTAATATGAATTTCCCCGAACGGCTCAACACGGGACTATGCACTCCGGCATCGAAAGTCAACTGTGTTTTTTTACCGGTTTGCAGGTCAACCTTATACGCTTGACATTCGATCGGATTTCCTTCGTTTGAAACAAAAAAGACTTGTTTGTCGTTTTCATCCAAACCCAGTACCTCCATCACTTCGTAGTCACCCGAAGTGATGGGACGGATGAGTTTTCCCGTCGTATCGTACAGATATAAGTGGTTGTAGCCCGATCGATTGCTTTGCAGGATGAACCGGTTGGGCGTATGCTTCAAGAACAGGAGTGGATGAAGAGGCTCTACGTAGGCATCGTTGGATTCTTCAAGCAGCGTTCCTGTTTTTTCTCCGGTTTGTATATCATACACATTCCACTGCAAGTGATTCTGTTCGCGGTTTAATTCGGCGATATAGATCGATTTTTCATCCGGCGACCAGGAAATATTGGTAAAATACCGGTCTTTAGGATCTCCGGTTTTCAAATACACGGTTTCTTTCGATTGCGGATTGTAAATGCCTACCGTCACTTCATGGCTGGTCATCCCCGTCATGGGGTATTTGATATTCATTAATTGGGCTTCCCGAGCAAAGATATCGACGATGGGATAATCGCCGACTTTGGTTTCATCCATCCGGTAAAACGCTAAGTAATTGCCTTGGGGAGACCAAAACGTACCTTTTTCGATACCGAACTCATTTCGGTGAACCGCCTGCCCGTAAACGATGTGTTTATTGGAATCTTCGGCCACCGGAACCGTTTGGCCACCGGCGCCGGTGACGTACAAGTTGTTATCGATGGTAAAAGCCGTCAGCCGGTTTTCGGGGCAAAAATCTTTATTTTCCCAGCCCTTATCCGTTGGCAAGTCGAAAAGAATTGTTTGGCTCTTTAAGTCGAAGAAAATATTCTTCTTTTCATCGGGGAAAGCAATCATTGCCAAAACCGTGTTTTCGGTCGAAGTTTTCTTTTCTCCCGGGAGGGTAGGGGACTGATTTGCCGGAAACGACACGAACGAAATCCGGTTTAGCTCCAGATTTTCCTTATGAAATAAGCGATTCAGTTCGTCTTGGGTTAATACGGCCTTCTTTTCGGTGGGTTTCTGCGGATCGGCTACATAGAACGTCGTCTTATCGGCTAAAAGCAATTCGTCGCCCAACCATCGAATTTTATACTCGGTTTGAGGGGTAAAATGAGAATAGGTCTTTCCACCCGAAAGCAAATCGTCCAGCGTGAATGATTTTCCCTGAGGGAACCCATTCGTAACGATCACTGTAAAAACTATCAAACAAATCCAGCGCTTCATTTTTGTATTAATTATAAGGGTTCAACTTTTTTTTAATGCGTCAAAGTTACAAAATGTTATTGGAATAAACAAAATGGCGCTGGGGCAAAACGAGCAATGCTTCAATATAATTTCATAATGCTATCGATGCCACTTTACTAAAAGTTGTTGGATTTTTTCCTTGCCGAACCTTTATCTTATAAGTACGCTCGGCTTCTTTTATAATTTGCTCCCTTTCAAAATCCGTAAGACTCCTATTTTGTTCTTTCAACATTTTCTTTGAGGCTTGAATAAGATAGCTTGTTATTGTTTCTCCTTTTTTTGTTTCTTTGGCGCTTTGTGTTCCAATAAAACCGATTTCGTCCAATTCGTATAATCGTTTTCTCAATTCTTTATCCATGTTTACTTTTTATTTTTAATTTTCCCGCAAAGATACCTTTTTTGGAATAATAAACAAATAGTATTTCAAAAAAAGTAAATATGGGAATCCTGAACCTATTGCTGTATATCAATTTTCAAAAGAAGATAGTAACCAGTCATACTAATTTATGATACATCTACGAACTGGACTTTATTCAACTAACTCGTTAGTCTGTTCACGGGGGAGGCTGGTGACAAAATATTGTCATACCTTTCTGTAAAAGTTTGTGGGCAACTTCTATTGAGATGAATCGCCTATGGCGAATGGGATGTATATGTTCTTTTTTCCGTACCATGAATTTTTTTTTTACATAAATAGTAATTTTTTTTACAACTCAAAATACGACTTTTTATTTATTATCATTCTCTGTGATTGCTCATTTCACTGTGGTCAAGTCCCCTTTAGGGGATTTAGGGGTAAAGGGTAAATAGTACTTGTTACTTATGCTTTATTTTTCATAAGCCGATACAAAATATAGCGCCTCAAAAGAACGCAGATGACGCGAATGAGGCGGATTTTTCATAGCCTCCGATCACGGCTTGCGAATTCGCCGTAGGTGATTCATATCCATAGAAAATAGTTGCGATACATTCTTCCATTGCCCGTAGGGCATTCACGGTGCATGTCCTACAAAAGCGGTTGGATTGGAAACGTATTCTATTGATTTTTACAATGAATACAGTTTCATTTTGAAAAAATACTACTGTATTTAAAAATGAATACTACTGTATTTAAAAATGAATACTACTGTATTTAAAAATGAATACTACTGTATTTAAAAATGAATACTACTGTATTTAAAAATGAATACTACTGTAT
>Ga0123357_10002400_pt1 | contig 20880 bp, 11 predicted proteins | sample TergutEmb28metaG_FD_89873 | JGI IMG/M metagenome (GOLD analysis project Ga0123357, IMG submission 89873) | Embiratermes neotenicus P4 segment gut microbial communities from Petit-Saut dam, French Guiana - Emb289 P4 | ecosystem: Host-associated > Arthropoda: Insects > Digestive system > Gut ... | reverse complement strand
GAAGGTTCATTACCGCACTCACAAGCGTCCGCCACCTGTCTCTATCCTGGACCAGCCCAATCCAGTCCATATACACACATCCCACCTCCTGGAGATTCATCCTAATATTATCTACGCCTAGGTCTCGCCAATGGTCTCTTTCCCCCCGGTTTCCCCACCAAGACCCTACACACCCCCTCTCCTCACCCATACGCGTCACATGCCCAGCCCATCATATACATATAATACACGTACACATACACATACACATACACATACAAATACACATACATATACATATATAAATACATATACGTATATATATACGTCTCCACAAAGACAACAAGAACAGATTTGCTTCAAAGAGAAGGAAAATTTTTGTGCGTCCATATAAAACATATAAAATTCTTTCATATTCCGAGCACGAAAGAGAAGAACAAGAGTATCCAAAGGCGAAGGATACAATTTGGAACAAGAGTAAATATTAAGAGTATCAAAGCTTTGAGTTGCCGCCTACTCTCAGGCAAGGTACACAGTTTCAAATAGTCGAATGCTTTAGTGTAGCTACGACATAGACTTATAATGAACTGGGGAAAGGAACGGTTATATAAGGGAGCTGCAAACTTCCTCTGGATGCGTTCCGACTCGTTTGATTCAGTCATAGAGGCTGCTTGTAGCTTAGTTCTTACTGAAGAAAATACAGTACGAAAAACAGTCAAGGAAAGTAAAGAACGGGATACTTGAAAGTGTGAACAAATTGACGGATTGAGAAAAAGATAAAATCAGTTACGAATATAAAATTTCGAATCCGTACAAGCTCCCAAATTTTCAATACTCGTACATTCAGTAAGGTTATGTACGATTCATAAAATTGATTCTCAAAGTCAGCAGTGTTTTTTCGCTTGAAAATGAATAACTCGTGTTTTGATAGTATTAATTTCATAGCTTTGGTTAATAATAATAATAATTATTATTATTATTATTATTATTATTATTATTATTATCCTTATTTATACAACAGCTCATTTGGTAGACTAGTGGCCAGTTACAAAGACAGTACAAGTACAAGGAGATAACAAAAACAAAAAAGACAATAACAAAGCCAGAACAAACAACAAGAAAAGGCAAGGCATTAATTAATTTAATTAAAGTAATAAACCTAAAGAATGGAATTCACTCTAAGTTTATATGACTACAATAATACATCGTAAACGATGACGTGGATATTTGACACTGTAGACCGTTACTAACATGAAATGTCATAGATGAGTAAACAAGTAATTCCTTATATTCATGAACAATAATAATAATAGTAATAAGTGACTGTAATAATAATAATAATAATAATAATCCTTCCCTTACAGGGCTCATGGACAATGCACCCTGCATTATATAGTGAAAAACAAATGATACAATAACAAACAAAATGCGACAATTTAACTTAGATAACGGAAAACTGTCTTCTAATAATAATAATAATAATAATAATAATAAGGTAATTCCCTGTGAATTATAATACGCCTAATTAGTTTACTAAATCATTAATCAAAATACATATTTTCCTGAACATACCAATATTTCTACAGATGACATTAACATCGGTAGCGCCCCGAGCAGGACATCTCTGACGTTTAGGACCAAAAATAAAAAAAAAAGCAAAATCTTTCAGGTTTCGAGTCGACACATGAGAGTCGATATTTTCCGTTAGGAGACAGGCAAATTTTTTGTACGTTATAAATATTAATAAGCGAAACGGCCTCTACGTAGCGCCTGCTATCACGTTAGGTACGAAACTTAAAGAGATCTATAAACTTTATATAATTATATTTACATAACCGAAACATCGACGGTGACAAAGACATAAGAACTTCCGCTGGATGCTTTAGAGCTTGTTAGTGACAGCAGAGAAGTGAATTCCATTAAACAGGCACACATACTAAATCATAGACAACAGATGTGAATAAGAATATCAGGAAGCTATCCAGAGAAGTTTCCAATAAAACCTGACAAGCTGACTATAAAAATATGTCATCGACATGATTGTATATATGAAGTAAGGAATCAGTAAGCACTCCCTGACCTTTGATGGTGTCAGTGCATATAATATAAGATTCACACATTTTGTACTCAAAACCATGCAAGAGAGTTTTTCTTTTTTTAAAAAAAAAAAGTCTCTGTTCCTGTTAATGCAAAATTTCATGAAGTGAGCGATGCATCAGCCACGAACATGATTTAAAGTAAACGGCTACCATTAAGCCACTACTTATCTAGAAAGTCATTTACAGTGTAACACCATATACTTTTACACATTGCAATACACATTTAATTCCTTACAGTTAGTAAGTTACTATAATTTAAACCAACAATTGCACAAAATTTTATTATATACATAATGTAGTATTCTAAAGTACACAAACACCAACATGTTTTCGGGCCTCACTGACCGACCGAAGTGGTAAATTTGTTTCGCCTCTTGCGCCAGTAAGACCCAAAACATGTGGGAGTTAGTGGTTTTTATAATGTTATTTTAAAACTAATACAATTGTGTGCATTTCTTGGTTTAAATTATAGTAATTGAACTGTAATGCTCGAAATGGAAAATGGATGTATATAATTGCGAAATATTTCCTTCTTATAAAAAAACCAATTAGTTGCACTAATTTCTCAAATTTATTTTTGGAATAAAATTCTGCATATTTCGGACAGTTCCTCTGTCCATCATCAGGAGTTTTTCACTGTACACACAGCAATGGTATGTGGCATACAGGTTTGCTACGTGTACAGTGAAAAACTCCTGACGATGGACAGAGGAACTGTCCGAAACATGTAGAGTTCCATTCCAAAAATAAATTTGAGAAATTAGTGCATTTATTTTGTTTTATTATAATAATTGATCACGACGCACGGTCACCTGAACGTCAAATGAGATACACGTATATGTGTTTCGCTTCAAATATTAGCAATAAATCTAACGCTGCAAAATGACAAAAAGACATTATTGTATCCGCATGGGTTACAATAACGCCACCCTCTGAAAGTGTGTTATAATCAGAAAAAAAAACTGGTATCATATTTAAGTAAAAAGTACTCTATTCAACTGCAAAGAAATGTAAACAGATGTACTATCCTACGCCCATGTTCAGCAGCATAATTTGTGCAAAGTCGCACATTCCTTCTTCACTAAACGGTAACATCCTACCACAGGTGAGTGGTTCAGAAATTCTTCGTAAGGAAAGAACAGGGCGGCATGAAATGAAACTTTCGCGCCATCACAATTCCAGGTTTACCGCCAGGGAAACTGCTGTTTTATGTTCCTGGAACTACAAAACTGCAATACAGCCTCACCAACACCGTAGCCTACTTGCTACATTTGTTTAATTCTTTCAGCAAGTTGTGACCCTTTCCCCTCACTCAGAATTCTGTTTGTTTCTACTTTTTATAATGAGATTCCCGCAGCCAATAATTACATATATCGCCTTTCCTGTATATTTTCGTCCGTCGTTATTACAATATGACGTGCAGTGTAAAATATACACTGTCCGTCTGATGTAATTTTCTTCAGTCTCTTGTGACACTTTCCGTGCTCAATTCGAATATTTCCACCCCACACTTTATTTTCTAACACCCCATCATTAATTTTAACTTGATTCAAACTGCTGTGGTGTAGAAATCAACCGTCCAACACAACTACACACATTTTACATTATATTATTACATCAGATATGCAGCCATATGTTTCGGCTTGCTTTGAAGATATCACTAGTTTGTATAAATAAAATAAAAAACAAAATATATCAACTACAATATTTTTATACGCGTTAATATTACAGTTGTTAAAATTGTATGCATGCAGCCTGATGACGGCTTAATTGTAAGCCGAAACATTTAGCTAAATAAATGATAAAATAATATGTGTCCGACGGCTTATTACTGGTTTATTTTTGTCGCCTACAAATATAGTTATCCCTCATTACACAAACCATCGCGTTATTGCCTAAGTAGTTTCTACGGAATAGTAGAACAGCCAAACTACATACGTCAGTATCGTATAAAGAAAATTTCTTATAGTTATGGTAATTTCATTGAGTAAATTTTCTGCATTGGATTCTAAATTCCTAGATCTAAATTACGGCATCCATTGGACGAGGATTTATTGTATGTCCTAAGTGCAATGCGGAACAAACTGACTTGACTGTCCATCCACGTGTTGCATGTTAAGAGCGTGCATCCTAACAACTTGCCATTAAATCTCGGGGTGAAATGTGACGGGAATGCTAGATACAGTACTTGCCATTCAGCTTCCTACCTCTGTCTCTTTACCTGCAGTTACATGACAGGTAATGTGGTTACCCTGCACAAATTACACAGCGCTCTACCGATGGATTTACTTCACACTGCGCTCTCATAGGCCCTAAGCCTTCTCAGCTGGAGTCACTGTTTGGACAGTCTAACGTCTGTGTTCTTTTCTTAGTAATGTCGTCGCATAAAGTCAATTATAAAAACATCCAAGTTCATGGAGCAGAGTCCTTATCTGGAAAGATAACAGTTTTTAGCTTGTCAACAAATTCCTCGTATTTTAAAAAACCTGAAGTTTCATTTCTGTGTTCACAAGAGCAAGACATATGTCCCTGTCTCAAGTCTAACCAATCCAGTCACGACATCCTATTACATTTCTTGAAGATCCATTTACTATCCTCCCACCTAGGCCACTACGCCTAGAGGCTCCAAGTGTTTTTTTTTTCCTTAGATTTTTCTCACCAAATTATCCTCTGCTTTTTACTTCCCCCATAAATACCACATCAGCACCCACATCTTCCTTTCTGACCATCGTTTAGGTTAAGAATAAAATTAAAGGCATTATGGGGGCCCAATGAATAGCTCTAACACTTTCTTCCCTGAGGAAAAAGACCGCTCCTGCCCGAAAATTAATGACAAAGTCCAGACGGTGTTTAATTCTACACATAATACAATATCACCAGAATTTTAGGGTTTTTGGACCGTGCATCGTGATACAATTATACAACACAAATCAATGAAACGCATAATTTTATAAATGATTAACACATTTTCCTGCCCACCAAATTGCTCACACTAATGCATGTAAAACGAATCATATTACAATTTCAAAGAAGTCATCCCGTTGTGTATTGATTCTATATATTCACTTTATTATATATATTTCAGTTAACACAACTATATAATAAAAGCATAGGTTCATGCGACATGTTCCGACTTACAAAGTCATCATCAGGTTAAGCTAAGAACCACGAAGTTCTTTACATTTTAAAGAACTCCATGGTTCTTAGCTTAGCCTGACGATGACTTTTTAAGTCGAAACATGTCACTTTAACCTATGCTTTTATTATATAGTTGTGTTAACTGAAATATATATAATAAAGTTAATACCATATTTCAGATACAACTGTCTCCCTGAGGATGAACCCACTAGGTTCGAAACATATGGAAAATATCAGAAATTAGATATTAATTGAAAATGGTGCATTTCGTTGGTTTGTGTTGTCTAACTATCATCAGAATTCTATAGAATTTTGTAATCCTCCTTGTTTGTATCTCTTAGACTGACGTTATTTAATGTTAAGTGGTTCCCTGCTTTCAATTCTTCGAATAATTCGACGCTCTTTTGCTATAAATCTTGGGAATTAATGCAGAAAGTAGATTTAACATGCATGCAGCTTTCTAATTCGAGGCCAAGCAGATCAGTTCAAGAGACAAACACTTTCTCTAGCATTCTGAACATACCCATTTAACTTGAGGCCATTCTCCGTGTATCTGGATAGCTGGCCCATTACAATTCGGCCACTATCGATTCTCCCATGATCACCTCTCTTCTACGAAAGCTTCTGTTTTCAAAATATGCTAAGGCAATCCACATAATTCTACTTCAAGAAAATGAAAGTTTTTTTACAGCGACGTTAACTAGACTATGAAACGAGAAGTTCCGCTTAATGACGTCACTTTTAAACTTTTAATTTCTGACAGATACATTTAAAATAATTTGAAATCACCGTCTACAAAGTAATAAGCTTGGGGAACACATCAGCCTAAGTCACTGGAAAGGCTCAATAAGGTTGCACATTAAGGAGCTTCATAACTTGTACTCTTCAACAGATATTACTAGGAAAATCACACGAAAGAAACGAGAGTAGTTGGGAATGTAGCAAATACACAAGACACAAATAATGCGGATAAAATTTTAGTAGTGAAACCAAGAAAAGTATCTTCAAGCTATAATGAGCAGACACAAAATTCTTGTCTTGAAGGTAAACACAAAACATAAGTAAGTAACGCCAAATCAATAAATAAAGAAAACTTCGCAGGAGGTTTTCCACACTAGGTTTCTGAAGTCGTTCTGAAAGGTTAATTTTCGCCAATAATTCCGGTACATATACCTAATTAGTCTTCAACACGTGTTACTCATGCGACACAGAGTCTAGAAGACCAACGTATGTTCGAAGTCAGAAGAACAAATATGTAAGAATAATTTACGCTTCCCAATCAAATCCATAGACATATACTATTAATCAGTGTCACTGACGACATTTTAGTGACAAATAAAATTACCAATATTACACTGCCGATCCCTATGGTCGCACGATCTAAGGTGGGGGTCTGCGGCCTCTCGCTTGGTGGGGTTTTGAGTTCAAAACCCGCTGGAGTCAGGGAAACCCATCTTTTTTTAATGTTGTGTCTTGTCAGGTAGAGGTTTCTGCATCGTGCTGATCACTCGTCCAGAAAAGGCCTACCGAGTGTGGTGTATCGACAAAGTGTGACCGCGAAGCCGCGTAAGGTGTAGCCATGACCCGGAATCGTGCCGAAAAACCACAATAAAAATATATACTCTATTAACTTTCTTCCATCTGCCATTTTATTTGACGTGTTCAAAAAGAAGACCAAGTTACTGCAAACTAATAGAATCTGGAAAAGAATTTAAGCAACAATTCAATACATTCTCAAATATTACACCTGATTAAAGGTACGACATTCATTCGTGTATTCTCATCACAATTAACTATTCTTCAGACAACAGAATAACTTCGAGTCGTAGACCAAAATTACTTCAGTAAATCTTCTCTCCGGTCTTGCGAGTCTTGCGAGTCTTAAGTTAACCTAATTTCCTTGGGATTTTACAGTGGCGTTGTGCCGACTCAGGAATGTTTCTTAATACTTACATCAACTCAACTGTGGCACGCATACACCTCTCAACAAACAATTATGAGGTAAGTTGCCCAACATTTCCTAGTTTCATCAACCAAAGTTTCGTTACAGCACATTCCTGTTTTTACAAAGAGGCCAAATATTTTCCAAATGATGAGTACATTACATATACTACCAAATGCTAAAAATTTAGAAACTCTCCCGTGTAAGAACAGTATGACCTAACAAAGACCAGACATAAGACGCAAATCAGACAAAGCAGGAATTTTCTTGTGAAAACTGGAAAAGTAGGTCTACACTTCTCAGGTCAAGCACGTGTAATGCAAAGCATATTATTTCCTTTCAAAGCAACATGAGGACACAAATTAAACCAAACAGACATGGCAAAGTACTTCACAACGCCCAAAAATTAGTTCTGTCACACCAACACACACATATGCTCGCGCGAAACACTACCCTGTTAACTTAACCCTCTACCACCCCATCCTAACTTCACGTCTAAGTTTACCTAGGATTTGGCGTGTATTGTTTTGGGGGATTATTTCCCCAGAGTAGCGGGGTGGAAGAAGAGAGCAGGTGTAAATCAGTGCTTCCTCACTCAATGTATCGAATGCCCACGTATTATGGCAGCAACAATCTGCGAAGCAAATACCTGAAAAGACATCAGAATAATGGATTTCGAAATTCCAGATGAGTTCACCCTGCTATTAAATCGTTCCGTCCAACTCACTGCAACTCTTCTTCAAATTGAGAGCATCGACAGCACACGATTTTGCTTCATTCTGTTACGGCAATCAGTCTTCAACATCATTAATTCGAAAACAACAACAACAATAACAACAAAGACAACAGCCTTAACGGGACAGATTTTAAAATTCCAATATTTGTATTTTGTAAACTCTTCTTTCTCTTTTTATTTTATTTCCCTCAGTTATATTTATTTCTTGCAAATTTATCTGTTTTTATCATTTACAAATTTAACGTTTTATAGCCTAGGTGTTACTGCATGTACCGCCAGTTTTAACGTTTCAAAACTCTACATTATGTCCACAGATTATTTATGTTTTGTGTGTATCTAAACAAAATAGTGAATTTTGCCACACACCGTTTCAATGATTGGTTTTTACCTAACTGATATGGTTTTTACTGCGCGGTAAGACCTGAGTCCTTAAATACCACGGAGAGCTTTTCATCCTTAAAGGTTTAAGTTATTCTTCTGCTATTTACATTCTCTTCTTACAATAAACTTATTTCTTACTTCTGTCGATCGGAACTTCTTGGGGGGGGGGGGGGCGCCTCCTCTTTTTTCTGTTGCAGTGACGTAAACTCTTGCTTTCTTCATTTCCCGGGTGGGAAAGTAGGTGGTGGGGGGGGGGGGGGGGGGGGGCCTCATCATTTTTCACTGGTGTTAAATTAACTCCGCTGAGCACAGCCCCGCATGAGCAGCTAATACCTACCAGTTAACCAAGAAATTCACCTCCTTGTGTAACCGTACCGTGTTTAGAACAGCCAGGCAATGTATCCTGCCTCGAGCCACACACCTCCAGTCCTCATTGTTTCTCTCCATTTAGCCACAAATCACGTCGGAACACCATCAAAACAAAACAAAACAACCTGTTTACAATACAACATGTTTGAGACTTCACTTACAGACGACGATATCAATTGAATATCTCAAACATTCTGAACTGGAAACTCACTGCTGAAGTTATTTCGAAAGTATACAAGGCAAAATGTCTACCTTATTTATATTAAACTTGATAAACTCGCAGCGGCGTTAGTTTAGACTACGGTGTTCGGGATGTGCTCACGAAGAGGAAACTGTTGTCCCCATCTTCATCGTTGCACCGTGCATTTCGTAGAGGCATTTAATTAGCACACCAACTAATGCACATTCATAAAATTTTTTACATTAAAACATTTAAAATCGCTCCAATATTTCGATCCTAAGATCATCTTCAGGGAGCTAAACTGTTCCTTGCTAAAGTCAACATTTTTTTAAAACACTCATTGATTAGTTTCCTTATATTAACTTGGTGCTGTGGCAGCATGTCATATTGTGTAAATCGTACGCCGCTGAGAATGCGCCTGTCTATGTGTGTCGTGTGTTATGCTGCGTGAGTCTCATGCTGCATAACACACGACACACACACATAGTCAGGCGCATTCTCAGCGGCGTACGATTTACACAATATGACATGCTGCCACAGCACCAAGTTAATATAAGGAAACTAATCAGTGAGTGTTTTAAAAAAATGTTGACTTTTGTAAGGAACAGTTCAGCTCCCTGAAGATGATCTTAGGATCGAAATATGTTGGAGCGATTTTAAATGTTTTAATGTAAAACATTTTATGTACGTGCATTGGTTGCTGTGCTAATTAAATGTTTTCCCCACATATAACTCTAAAAGATGGAAGCGGAAATTTCCTCCGCAACGTGTACACGTGTCTACAGAGTGTACGGTAACGCATGCCAGAGGACAGGATACTTAAGTTATATCTTTTCAGAGCATTTCAAATTTGCGTCGAACGATTCTGAACACTATTTACTGTTTAATTTCGACTTTCGGAATTTATTTATGTTCAGCAAACCGTTTTGTGGTGAAGCTGTCACTTGCTGACAGTCCTTTATACACAGTTAATTGCATTTCGCATTATCAATGTTGTGTCACCAAATACTTAGCTTAAGTCGAAACGCGTCGCAAGCAAGGTAAGAGAAGATACCACACTGGACGTGGATAGCAGAATTGGCAGTGTGTGTGTGTGTGTAGACGGTTATAAATCATTGGTTCTCTGAGTTTGGCTGCATCGTTTCTGTCCAGCGTTTCGGCGTATTCGGTAGGCGTCTTGAGAACAGATTGAGAATTCAACTTACGCCAAAACGCTTGGATATTTTCAATTAAAGATCTCTCAACAAAACTCTTTAGCTATTTCCGTCACAAGATAAAAGAGCTTCATCGCAGGCCTACTATAATCAGAATATTTATAGAATAATTTAAATAGTACCACAAGTCTAACACATAACCAATACTTTGGTTTGAGAGCTACAGTTCCTGACTTGTGATCACGAGGTCCCTAGGTCGAATCTCGTCTAATACTTCTCCTGTTATGGCTTCTCGTGGTTTTCCTCAACCCCTCTAGGCAAAAGCCAATTAGCTGATATAGTTTCTTTGAGTGACCGAAGATACGTTCACAATTAACACAATTCCTTTTGACACCTGAAAATTCTTTTATATACATAAAGTAAACATTTGTATGTTCGTACATGTAAGGCGCTATACAGATATGACACTTGGCCTCTCACAGTATGGGAGAACATAGACTGAGGATGTTACAGGATAGTGTGCTGAGGAAGATACTTACGCTTAAGATAAAGGAGGTTAAAAATACATAATGAGGAACTTCATAATTTGTACCCATCAAATAATGTTAGGGTGGTCAGATCAAGGGCGGAGTAATGACACTTACAGGAGAAAAGAAAAATGGATATGTGTTTTTGGTGGTAAAACCTGAAAGGGTCACATGGAAGACACAGACACAGGCGGGAGAGTATTATTAAAATAGATCTTGAAGGAATCGGGTGGGATGTTATGAACGGTTTAAAACTGAGGAACTATTAACTTCTGAGAAAAGAATCAGCTTCTTCGAGTGAGTGAGTGAGTGAGCGAGTGAGTGAGTGAGTGAGTAAGTGATTTAGTTAGTTTGGTAGGTAGGTAATTATGTATAAATTTAGGTAATTTAGAGGAACGCAAGTTATGTACTTGCGTAATGGTTAAGTGTCCCAAGAGGCGAATCTCAACTTTCATTGAAGGCGTGTTCATACCAAGAGCGAACTTTGTTAGTATATTCTGAACTTCACACGCTACCACGCGTTCAAAATTTACGTACACTTATAATGAGAACGTAAAAGCAGAACAAGGTCATACAGAACGGACAGTGAAATTCTATTATTAGTTACTTATCTGGAAGTGTAACGTGCTGCCCTCTGAACCCTACTTAGACAGACTTCCTTAGGTCGATGTATTATGACTTCATAACACGAAAGTGTATTTAACATAATAATTACATTAACGATAAAACCGTTGTTTGAGTTTGTTCGAAGGTCCTAACAATTGCATGTCTCGTATTTGGAGTGAGTACATTATTTTAAACTGTCGGTGTAAATGACATTGTTTCACTTTAGGCCGCTTTAATAGCAGACTTACGCGCAAACCCTATTCAAGATTTCGAGCGGGTCAGTTACTGATTATTAAAATCAGTAACAACGAATACAAGGAAGAAGTGGGCCACTTGATTTGTCTTATTCCTCGCAAAACAACTGCATATTCCACTCAGCTTTAGTAACATAAATACTAATATTTAATTATCATATATTAATATTTGACTGAGTTCATCAAAAAAATAAATCAATTGAATCAGATTATTCGAATATAATATTTGATTAACGAAAACTACAAGTCTCTTCACCAAAACGTTATGATTGTATAAATAATTTCAATATACAATATAAATATTATAATCAGGTCGTATGACAAATGTTCACGTCGTATTTACTTGCACGTTTATTCATTAGTCTAGAATAAATTACATTTAGATACTTTGATATTAACGTTTCTCTTCGTACCGCAAATCACTACTAATCCGCAATCGATGGCCAAGTGTTACGTATTTCCGCTACAGGCTACAGAAGTGCTAGTGAGATGATTAATGACGACACCGAGGTTTAGTAATGCAGTACATGTCAGGCTGCACGTTTAACCTTATGATATTTTTCCTAAACTCACGCCTTCCCTCAAAATTACGGTACTGACATACATAGTGTAGCACTCTTAGTATTTTATCGTGTTTGTTCATTTTGCCTACTACGTGATATCACATCTGTTCGAACAAATTTAATTAAAAATCTCATTACGTTTTAGTTGGCATAGTAACGATCTCCAGGAAGTTTAGGTCTACAAGCGAGCTCGTAGCATTCTTTGAAACACATTTCATTTGAAATGATGACGTATTTCTGTGTTAGAAAACAGCTTACAATCTGACGGACTGGTGCATCAAGGGTAATTAACGACCTTTTATTTGCATGTCCATTTCTATCAGCAGCTCCTCCACTGTGTGAGTGCTGTTCACTGCCACGAGCCCCCACTGCCTTCCGTTCTTCATCCCGTCTTCTAGCATTGGCAACAGACCGCTGAATTTGTCCATCCATGCGCCGTATTTTTTTTTTGTTTGTTTTGTTTCTGTGGTTAGATATCTTGTCGTCTATTCCGTTTTTCGTCATCACCTATTAAGTACCTTTGTTTCATCCTATTTATTCTTTTAACCTTCCACTATGGAAACTTTTGTACGTTTTGTACGTTGTACATATTTATTGAGATACACACGTAACGAACCGTAACAAGACTTCTTCTCTTTCACCTTCTGATTTATGCTTGCAATAAGTGTTTCCAACAGTCATCACATTTACATATCACATTATCTTATTAACGTAGCAGGCTGGCAGTGTGAGCAAGCAATGGAAAGAAGAACAATTGAACCAACAAAATGTCTAATCGTTCAACACATACGTAACTTGACTTTTATACGCAACATAAGTTGAAGTTGCTTTCGCTGTCTTATTTATAATTCCAAACAATTCCAAATATCTGTCAGTATAAGTAGAATATATATTCTTTTTCAGCAGATTCAAACCAACACATGTTTCATTCAACAAACAGCCTTTTAGACATCCAGTACCAGTTTTATCAAAATCCGTTGAGTTTCTTTCTTAAATGAATAATTACGCAGTATCTTAAGACACGTTGTAAAATAATTCATAGAACACGTTCTCTACACGATCACCCGTTGTAACTTTGTTGTCCGACGCGCTCAGTCTGGTAGGAAAACGGGTGTGGTTCATCGAATCACATATAGTTTTAATTATTATTTTTTTGCTTTTTGTTTTACTTACTCAATTTATTATTGATAAAATGAAAAAAGGCGTGCTGTATCAAGTTAAATAACTAAATAATATTTTATTAAAATAACACAGTCTCTTGTACTCCCTCACTCACACCTCTCGCATGCAACTGACTTCCATACTGGACTGCTAGCGTCCGTTGTCAGCTCCTAACCGTTTCGGCGTTTAAATCTCTCTCCTCCTACCTATCACCAACGGTTCTGAATATACGTTGACAGATTAAACTCAAAACGTACGGCTATGAACCGTCCGTAACTGACGCCAGCAAACCTAAGAAACAAATATATAAAAAATGTTCGCCTACAACATTTAGTCTGAAGTCAAGGAGCAACAGGAACAGTGCAACGTTGTGAATAATTCGTACACTGCAATTTAACGACTCTGTCTCACTGTAATGGTTAAATGCCTTCAAGGAGACTAGAAGGTGACTACAGATTATCGATTATATAGCAATTCTAAGTATTATCCAAACGTTGACTGAGATCACGATCTTTGTAGGAAAGCCTGTAATACGACCGGGTGACTCTCAAATACATGTCTGAAGGAAATGTAATGTCCTTGGAGACTGGTACTAAAATCTTAATGAAGTCATTTGGTGCTAGGTCGTTATACAATTACGTACAGTACACGGAAAACGTGTTCTTAGAATCTGGAACAAAAATACCAGCTTTAAGTACAGGATAGTAATGCAATATAGGCATATTGAGCACCATAATTATGGAATTAGAAAGAATAAATTACATCAGTGAAGAGCTAAAATAAGGAAGAACACGTGAACATAAAAGACAGAAAGACAAAATAGAGGAAAATAAATAAAAGGAAAATGAGTGTGATGGGATTTAGATTGCTGACGGCAGTGGCCGTGATCATTCTGCGATGTTAACGCCGTACAGTCTAGTAGAAATTTACCGAGCTTATGGCTTTGGGTAGTGCCTCCAACTTCAGGACAGAAAATAAAGATTTGGCGTAAAAATGGCGAATCGTTTCGCCGAAATATCGACAAATTTCTCATACACATTACACAACATCCCGGAAGACAAGAAATCCTAAGGGAAAAGAAACTTAAGGGAAACAATAAATTATATCGAAAACATGCACTACATTGTATAATTCCAGAGTTAATTACAGAAAAAGGAACCTAAAAATTTATTTACTGTAAAAATAAAAGATAATTCACAAAGATCTCGCTTTATCGCGTGTACAGTCATGTAACTGTCTAATCAGATTATCTTTTTTTTACAGCAATGAAATACATGTATATCACTTTCTGCTATTCTGTTGTTTTAAACGTACCACACATTTTTAATTTCACCTAAAAAGCTTTTCAGAGCACAATTTTATTATCTGTACAATAAAAGCACTGTCTCTAAATTATTCAGGTGAGGTGGTATAAAACCATAAAAACCTTGGTCGGGGTCAGGTGTCGAGGCACCAGCTTCCCTTGTCAGGCGGTTAATATGCGAGGCCGTTCACTGGGGTCACGGTAATGGCACGTTGGATACAACGTGTGACGTGAACAGGACGAACTCACTATGCTCTATCTACCATGACTGTTCTCCGAACAAGATGCGTCATCGCGTCAGTTCGTGTGTAAACAGGTGGCTTTTGTTCCGGGAACACATGCGCTGCTGTTTGAAGGAGAGTTAACGTAGAATTTACAATAGGCCGCTCTGAATCTCTCGCTTCCACTCTCTTGTTATAGTAGGAGTCATTCTGCCAAGACTCCAGCTTCAGGCGCACGTAGCGGTAGAAAGTCTAGTATGTCACAGATCGGTAAAATGAGCGAAGTCGTGTGCGCGCGTAGATCAGTGTGTTTCTGCAGTCAGAGCGGTGGAGGTGCCAGTATTCGTCTGTTTACGTAGCAGCTGCTATCACGTGACCGAGGTAGGAGGGCCGTAAGTTTTGAGACTTTCGCTGTGGATGTAATCCTGCTATACCAATACCAGTCATCCGGCACTAACGACAAAAGCTACACCCCTGAATGCAATAGTGGCCCAACTAAAAAATTTCCCATTTGGAGTTAATAATATTATTGAGCTGAAAAATATAACAACTACATTCGACAAAAATGGCGTCTGGCGGGGTGTGTTTGGACTAAGTAGTGTGCCAAATGACAATTTTTAAATTGTGCCAGTACTGCATTCAATGAGAGATATGAAATACGAGTTTCAGACTTGCTTTGAACAAAAACAGAAACTGTGGATTCGTTTGACTACATCCCAAGTGCCTTCAATGAGAGGCACAACGTAAAATTCGGTCAACTTAATGACTACCTTAAAAGATTCGAGGTTCTGACTTCAGGAATATGACGAATGATGACTTCCAGGATTTGATGCCCTGTGGCCTGGTAGCTACTTTTCGACATTTCGGGAGGAACCTGTTGCTTCCATACTCAGGTAGAACACGGACGCAGCTGGCTCTTCCAGTGTTTTGGTAACTAGATATCCAAAGACAGGACATTTCTAACAAACCTTCGTTTACAAATATATTCTTATAATTATCGGAAACCAACTCGCGTGACTGATTTCGAACAAGATGGAGTGCAATGGATAAAACTGCAATCACAGGAAGAGGCTTTAGGAATTGGAGTTTGAATAACGGAGACACTTTTTCCTAATTGACAACCCCCATGGAGGAGAGTCGTTAATGACAATGTAAAGGTCACTCAGATCAACAAGTTTTATGGACACTGAAAGTTTATTATTGTACCATCTTCGTAACAGGGCCACTAGGCCCTAACCTATACCAAAAGAATCCAGCCTCAGATTCATGCACATTACTCGTACTTGTTTCTTTTCGATAAACCGTAATATTATCCATTAACTGATATCTACACTAATAAATTATCACTAGCCCAATAAAGGACAGTCCTTGTTCTTTGTTTATTCCCCGTCTTAATTCAATTTGCCACCATCCATTCCCATTCGTTGACTTGACAGCCCCGACGATCAGGACGTTCACTGCATGTCGTCCCATATTACAGCGGCTGAATCAAGACAGGCGTGCAAAGTAAGCAACACGGCGCAAGGAGCAAAGCAGGCTCTGGCAGAGCGTATCACAAATACACATGCTTCTTATAGGCACTTCCAGCCACTGGCAGTTAACTAATGTTCTAATTGTGCAGTCCATGAAGCCATGTGAGGGAGGTAACCCACAGCACTAGTCCAGCGTTTTCAAAGCTTTTTCCCCACGGAACACTTTTTAACTGCGCAAGTATTTACGGAACACATTTGCGGTCTCTCATAACACAAAAGTCAGCGCAACTAAATCTGTTAGTATCCAAATGAAAGGTTCTTATAAAAGTTCTTATACGACCAGTATCTTAAACTATGAGTAAATAAGCTGAATTCAAATTTAATACATATATATATTTTGTTCGACTTTTTCATGGAAAACTTAACACCCCGTTGAACACCAGTGTTCCGTGGAACATAGTTTGGGAAACGCTGCCAGTCATTCTTAATCACGCCACTACACAGAAGAGAATGGTCAGCTTCACGCTCCGGCCACTCCGTCCCCTAGGAAAGCATCCCCGGTTCCCATTGAATAGGAGACTGCGGTGCGCCCCACAGCTGGTCTGGACACTTGGAGCAGAGAAATCTCCTGTCCTCCCAGGAATCGAAATATTAGTCCACGTTTGCTACGTCCGTAGCCTAGTGACTACACCGACTACCATATCCTTAATCCTCATGCATATTTTATAGTCAATATTATAAAATAAATGACATTCTCTTGGGAATATCTTAAGATTTGATGGGTATTCACGTTTCACCGTGTATAGACGGTCATCACTAATGAAAACAAACACCAAAAATGTTAGACACGTAACCCTTAAAAAGTTTGTATGTATTTGTATTCCTTCCGATACGCTATGGTCGACCTCAACGATTTGCTGCGAAATTTTATGTGTCATGAAAAAATACTACTTGCTAAGTATAACGTTCATGTTTATACCAACAGCCGCAGATATACAGAAGGTGAATATTTTTATTAAAATTCTAAAAGCAGATGTCCAATAAGATATGAATTTTTATAGACATACGTATAATTGAAGTGAAATGTTTTAAAAAATGTAAATGTAAAGCTGACCAGTTACATGTCAGCAGGCACAGAGTGGCGGGACAGGTACAGCTCAAACCTCACTCGACCCCGGCACGAGAAGATGGTGTGATGTCACCGCCAAGTCCCAGCAGTTTTAACCTCGGGAAGAAGATTCGGTGCACCTCGTACAGGAGACTGGTTGGGCCTCAGAGTCGGTCTCAATGGGTCAGGAAAATCTCGCCCCCATCGGTGTTCGAACCCCGAACCAGCCAGCCCGTAGCGACTCGCTACACCGATGCTATCGCAGGCACGTAAAAAATGTACAAGATACAATTCCACAAGGAAGGCTGTGTATATCACGAAAGCCACCAATGTCTTGTTTATGTAAATATGAAGTCTATATGCCTTTCAGTGTGGCATCGCCCTTGATGATGTTTGTTACCTCTAAGAGCATACGTAGCAGTGGCAGTCAAAATTAGTAAACGGATCAATATAATCACACGCAGCATGGCTGCAACTCTGTCCTTCTCAACGTGGTGTAGTAAAATTCCGTATCCACACAAACTGCTGAAAGTGCGAAGTATCTAAGCTTACCAGTAAAGTAGGTAGGATTTTCCGCCAAACGTACTGCTACAATGCAAAGTGGCAGAACGTTATATTACAGTATAGGTTCTGCTGCACGTATATTTCAGGTTGTGTCGAGAATGTCGCGGTACAACTTCCAATTAAGGGAAAGAACAGTCGATCTAACGATAAACCCCACTTCTTTTCCGTTACTAATCTCCACTTATAGTACACAGTTTTTATATTTGGTCAAGATATTTATCTTTCTGAAACCTCTGTGCAATATAACTTTCATGTACGAGTAATCACTGAACTACAATAACTGACTTACACACTACACAAACAGAATGGAACCTGCCTTCAACCACAAACAGAATGGAACCTGCCTTCAACGGAACCAGGGCATAAAGCAAAATTGTCTTCAGCGGCAACTTTGAAGCTCCAAGTATCCGAAATTCCAGCACCCGTACTGAACAAAACTTGTCCGCAAAGGAAAACGTTTGGTCCCTTGCGGTTCCGTTATAGGCAGGTTTCACACTACAAAACTCGCCAGTACACTAAAATAACTTGGTAAGCGACACAGTTCTGCGACAGTTAAATGGCATTTAAAATCATCACAACATAAATACAAGTTCAATTATGCACCTGTGCTATATTATTGACTAAATGAAAAGCGAACCACAAAAAGGTATTCTGAATTTAAGCAACAACACGATTGAATTATGAGAATCTGATTGACAGTTTTGTGCACAAAACGGAAACACTGGTTTGTCAGCTGACACTACCTCATGTAGTTTCATTATTGAGCAGTTTTGTATCAAACGATCATTAAAATTCGGTTTTAATTGTTATTTTTATGTCTTATTGTTGCAGTATTACAGTAATTCGCCAAAACTTAAAGCGAAAAAAAAGTATTCAGATATTTCGGCAACATTTTTTAAAGAATCCGTCCTTCCAACAAAGAAAAATAAAATATTGATCAGACCTGCATCTTACTGTACGATCCAGAAGCCAAATGCAAATTCATCAATGCAAAAATATAAATCTTATAGATCGAACGAATAATACCTAAGTGACACCGCTCACACGTCTATTCATCACAAATATGTTTCTCCAAAAGAGTCAACCCAGCATTCTTTTTTAAATATTTGGAATTCCTACGACACAGCGTTAGTGAAGCAAAGACACAAAGAATTTTGGTCATGAAGTGGAATGTGCGCCATGATAAAGCGCCTGCCAACATATCACTTTCATTACACTAATTCTGACAAAATAAATAAGTATTAGTATTGGAACATAACATGGTTGTATTTGCCCCATGCGACTTTTTATTGCATATCAATTAAAAATGCCCTCCAAAGGATCTGGTTAAGTCAGCTGGAGGTGTGACAATAACATTCACAATACTTCATAAAACATTTTTCAGTATTGTTTCCATGCACAGTAGATATGTTGCAAATGACGTACATTAAATCAGCGCTGTTACATTATATAACTTACTGCGATGTACGACGCTCTACATTCGCCACGACAATGACTTTTCATCTCACACTTTGTTTTAAATTTCTGTACAGTTAACTACACCGTGGACATGACTATGAGACACACCCTAAATTTCGTGGCAACATTATAGTGTTGAACCACAAAATTGCACAGTTGTACCCTATAAATTCAGAAGTAATTTTTTAGTTGGAAGCTAACTGCAATGACTTGAATTAGCGACTTGCAATTTTCTTTACATTGTCAGTTTGGTTAAATCTCTGGAAGTGTATCCTAAAGGCATAGAATGGTGCTCCTCTATGTGAAATAAACAAACCGACGTTCAGAATACGAGCACATGACAGCATTTGCGTTACGTTTGGCACAGTTTGAGTAGCAACTGTAGATATAACCTTCAAATCGACTCCCGGCAACTGATCAAACACTGCGGACCCGGCGATATTAGCGCATCTACCGCCACTGCACACTAACAAGACAGGCACGCGTAACAAAAGTAATATTTTATGATACTTGCGCGTGTAATCATTGCAATTAAATTAAGCCATCAGGATGAATGTCATCTTTCGCAACGAATGTAGGCGTAAGTAAATTAATGACGGAGACACCGGCAAAAATGACAATAGATTATGACGATTAGGCTGTTTCGTGTTAATAATCATTTTATACTGAGTAAACTAAACCAAATATTTATATTTTCAGTATGGCTGCTACCGTATCACATTAATCAGTGCAAATTTACACGGAGGGAAATAATAGATATCCGTCGTTACAAACAACGAGAAACGGAGCAGATATAAACAACATCTACAGCACCACCCATTGTTCGGCGTTTACGAGATAAAACTACGAAATCTTTACCTAGCAAAACTGTGACTTAAGACAAAACACATGCAAACACACACACACACACACAAATATATATATATATATATATATATATATATATATCTTTCAACTTTTTAAAATTTTAATCTAGTCCAACCGAGAGAAATATTTATTGTGTATCAATTTTAATTTCAATTTCGTTTCAGCTCTTCATTCAACTCTTAATATATCACAGCAATATAACCAGTCAATCATTACACTATTTAAACAGAATTTTAATACTGGTGTAAGTTTTATGCTATCCCATATGACAGTGAATTTAAAATGCACTACATGTAACCGATTTTTAAAATTTCTTGTAAGGATGGCCTGATGATGGTCCAACGACCGACACTTGTCGCCAAAAATTTAAAATAAATAATAAAGTACTGCTGTGTTTGACTGAAACAAATAATGTTTTAATGGTCTTTCAAAAACGTAAACGTTTTTCACTTTTTTTCTGTTATAGAGAATCCAGCACTAAAATCAAAAGCATGCTGAAACTACAACGATTCTTTCTAGAAATTGGTTTACTCTAAAAGATGATGATCCGCTGTAAAAATTTAATTGGACAGTTCGTAATGGTAATGTCTTTAATACAGCAGCGCGATTATTTAAAATGTTGTGTACATAATTGTGTTAGTTTCCAGCAAATTATTCGTACATTCAAATCGTCAACTTCTTGCATATATATATATATATATATATATATATATATATATATATGTATATATATATTTTTCACCTAAAAAAGTATAGACAACATTTTTTTTTCACAGGTATAGAGAATAAAATAATAT
>Ga0123357_10002397_pt1 | contig 20889 bp, 3 predicted proteins | sample TergutEmb28metaG_FD_89873 | JGI IMG/M metagenome (GOLD analysis project Ga0123357, IMG submission 89873) | Embiratermes neotenicus P4 segment gut microbial communities from Petit-Saut dam, French Guiana - Emb289 P4 | ecosystem: Host-associated > Arthropoda: Insects > Digestive system > Gut ... | reverse complement strand
CACCGCCAACGCCACCATCGCCGGCATCTATGCCAGCGGCGACGCCGACTACACCATCGTAGGCAGCAACTCCATCACCGCCAGCGCCGCCGCCGGCTCGCTCTCCAGCACCCCCGCCGCCACCGGCAAACTCATCCTCGGCGCCATCGCCAACGACGACGGCGCGGGAAACCTCACCCTCGACACCACCAGCCCCGCCGCCACCTACACCGGCGCCCTCACCCTCGCCAACACCGCCAACAACTTCACCGGCGGCATCCTCATCAACACCGGCGCCCTCACCGGCAACGACCGCACCCTCGGCGCCGGCGGCGCCGGCGGCCCAGGCATCGAAAACCACGGCACCCTCACCTTCGACCAAACCGCCAACGGCGCCTACGACGCGCCCATCACCGGCGACGGCCTCCTCGTCAAGCAAGGCGCCGGCGCGCTCCTCCTCACCGCCAACAACGCCGCCTTTGGAGGGACGACCTCCGTGTCGTCCGGCGCGCTCCTCCTCGCGCCCGCCGCTGGGAACGCGGGCAGCCTGCCCGCGACCGACGCCGCCCTCGGCGGCGCCATCCACGTCGCCACCGGCGCCACCTTCGGCGGCGTCGGCACGGCGGGAGGCGCCAGCGGCGACGTAACCATCGCGCAAGGCGCCACCCTCCAAGTCGGACTCACGCCCCAAGACTCGGGCCTCAGCGCCGAAGACGCCGCGCTCGGCACCCTCAACCTGGCCGCCAACCTCAACCTCTCCGCCGGCTCGATACTCGCCTACGCCAACCTCACCAACACCCTCGTCGTAGGCGGCCTCCTCAACCTCGCCGGCACCGGCACCATCACCCTCGGCGCCGTGACCACCGGCACCTTCTCGATCATCGACGCCACCGCCGGCCTCGCCGGCTTCACCACCGACTGGTTCAACGTCACCTACAAAGGCGCCCAACTCACCCTCGGCTCCGACTACCTCCTCAACACCGACCCCACCGGCAACCTCCTCCTGCTCACCATGCTCAACATCCCCCTCGGCGCCAACAACGCCCTCACCTGGACCGGCGCCGCCGGCGACTCCCAATGGCTCTCCTCCATCAACTGGAACACCACCGGCGTCGACAAAGCCTTTGTCCAAGGCGACATCGTCAACCTCGCCGACAACCCCCGACTCGCGACCACGCCCCCCGAACACCTCCTCACCCTCGCCAGCACCGCGACCCTCGCCGCCATGTATATCAGCGGCACCGCCAGCTACGCCATCGCCAGCGCCGACGCCACCACCGCCGCCCTCACCGCCGACGCCCTTGCCGGCGCCCTCGCCGCCACCCCCGCCGCCACCGGCAAACTCGTCCTCGGCGCGAACGCCCCCGACGAAACCACGCTCACCCCCGCCACCTTCACCGGCACGCTCGACCTCACCCGCATCGCCGGCGCGAACAACTTCACCGCCGGCGTCGAAATCGATTCCGGCGCCCTGCGCATCGCCAACGCCGCGCAACTCGGCGCGCCCCTCTCGCAACTCACCTTCGGCGGCACGACCGCCGGCGCCGCCGGCGGCGCGAGCGCAACCGGCGGCGCGCTGATAGCCGCCGCCAACGTCACCTTTGACGACGGCGCCTACACCGGCGCGAACCGCCTCATCCTCGCCCCCGCCGTCACCGCCACCCTCATCGCCGAACCAGGCGCGACCCTCGCCATCGCGCACAGCGCCGAAAGCGCGACCGACACCCGCTCTGGCGGCGGCGCCATCTACGTCAGCGCCAGCGCCACCCTCGTCCTCACCGCCGCGACCGCCGACGCGGGCAGCGCGACCACCGCGACCGGCGGCTTCCTCTTCGACTCCAACACCACCGCCGCCGGCAAAGGCGGCGCCATCTTCATCACCGGCGCCGCCGCCACCGCCATCATCGACAACGCCACCTTCACCAACAACATCTCCGGCTCCGACTCCTCCGCCAACAACGGCGGCGCCATCTCCATCGACACCCCCTCCGGCACCCTCATCGTGCGCGACAGCACCTTCAAAAACAACTCCACGACCCCCGTTGACGGCATCACCAACGCCGCCGGCGGCGCCATCGACAACCACGGCTACGGCTCCTTCACCAACGTCCTCTTCGAATCCAACACCGCCAACAACGGCGGTGCCTTCGCCCACGCCGGCAACGGCATCTCCCTCATCGCCACCTCCACCTTCCTCAACAACATCGCCACCGCCGGCGCCAACGGCGGCGGCGCCGTCTTCGACAACATCGCCAGCTCCACCATGACCTTCACCGACGTCCTCTTCCAAGGCAACACCGCCGACACCCCCGCCGGCGGCGGCGGCGCCTTCGCCACCAACGCCGCCTCCGTCACCGCCAACTTCACCAACGCCACCTTCCTCGACAACACCACCACCGGCACCTACGGCGGCGCCATCTACCTCAACGCCGCCACCGACAACGTCCTCATCAATGTCACCGCCGGCGCCACCGCCCGCTTCGCCGGCAACACCGCCAACGGCGCCCCCAACTCCATCTATTTCAACACCGGCGCCAACGGCATCTCCACCCTCACCATCAACACCGACGCCGGCGCCACCCTCGACATGCTCGACCCCATCGGCACCAACCTCACCAACCAAGGCGTCGGCATCGCCATCGCCAAAAACGGCGACGGCGCCTGGAAACTCTCCGGCACCAGCATCCTCGGCAAACAAGGCAACACCGTCGCCTCCACCCTCACCATCAACACCGGCACCCTCTACCTCTACGGCTCCTCCGCCGCCCCCGTTTACGACCCCCGCTCCGCCAAAACCTACCAACCCGCCCCCGCCGCCATCATCCTCTACAACGTCAACTACGCCGCCAACGTCAACACCGCCCTCAACTTCACCCTCAAGCAAAACGCCACCCTCTCCGTCGGCGGCGGCAACCTCATCGCCATCAGCGGCGCCGGCCCCAACTCCACCATCACCCTCGAACAAAACTCCATCCTCGACTTCAACCTCGACAACATCGCCGCCGGCTCCGCCCCCATGCTCACCCTCCTCGCCACAGGCTCCGGCGCCGCCACCACCCACTTCGCCCTCACCACCGCCGGCGCCCTCAACCCCACCCTCTCCTTCAACTACACCACCCTCATCACCGGCTCCTACAACCTCCTCCTCACCGGCATCAACACCAACTCCAACCTCGCCTACTCAAGCACCGCCGCCAAAACCGACGGCCTCACCCCCGCCACACTCACCAACTTCAACTCCATCGTCCAAAACGCCACCTACGACGGCCTCGATTACAACACCTTCACCGCCTCCGGCTACTCCGTCAACGCCGGCCTCGCCAACAACACCCTCTGGATAAACTTCGCCGAAGTCCTCCTCCGCGACAACGCCATCATCACCTGGGCCTCCCCCGCCGACACCTCCTGGCGCTCCTCCAACTGGACCCTCGCCGGCACCCCCGCCAGCTTCACCCAAGGCGACATCATCAACCTCGCCGACATCCCCAACGCCACCCCCGACCCCCTCACCGGCGCCCTCCCACCCGCCACCATCAACATCGACGTCGCCACCACCGCCACCATCGCCGGCATGAACATCAGCGGCTCCACCAACTACACCCTCACCGGCGCCCCCCTCCTCGCCGACCCCGACGCCGGCACCCTCGCCGGCGCCCCCGCCGCCACCGGCAAACTCATCCTCGGCTCCCAAGCCCTTCTTCCTTCTTCCTTCATCCCTCTTCCTTTCACCGCCACCCTCACCCTCGCCAACACCGCCAACACCTTCACCAACGGCATCGACATCAACACCGGCGCCCTCGTCGGCAACGCCGCCACCCTCGGCTCTGGCGCCACCGGCATCACCATCGCCGACGCCGCCACCCTCACCTTCGACCAACCCACCGACGCCACCTACACCGCCCCCATCGCCAGCGCGACCGAAGGCGCCGGCGCCCTCATCAAACAAAACACCGGCGCCCTCACCCTCGCCGCCGACAACTCCACCTTCACCGGCCGGACCACCGTCGCCGCCGGCGCCCTCCTCCTCGCCGCCCCCACAGGAAACGCGACCGACCCTGGCCCCGACGCCGCCCTCGGCGGCCCCGTCGACATCGCCACCGACGCCACCTTCGGCGGCCTCGGCACCGTGGCCGGCCCCGTCACCCTCGCCCCCGACGCCACCCTCCAAGTCGGCCTCCCCACCGCCTCCGGCACCTTAACCCTAAACTCCAACCTCAATCTCGCCGACGGCTACACCCTCGACTACGCCACCCCCGAAAACCAACTCCACATCGCCGGCGACCTCACCCAAACCGACCCCGCCAACACCGGCACCCTCAACATCGCCACCTTCCAAGCCGGCGCCTACAACCTCGGCAACATCGCCGACCTCTACCCCAACCTCACCGTCACCATCGCCGGCATCATCACCGCCACCGACGCCCGCCAGCAAGCCACCCTCTCCCAAAACGGCCCCGACCTCATCCTCACCGGCATCAGCGACATCTCCCGCAACCTCACCTGGACCGGCTCCACCAGCGGCACCTGGGCCCTCACCGGCGCCAACTGGGACAACGGCAACACCACCGCCCCCGTCAACGTCTTCGGCATCGGCGACCACGTCCTCTTCAACGACGCCGGCGCCACCGCCACCCCCACCATCACCATCGTCCCCGAAGGCGTCACCGCCTCCGACATGACCGTCGACACCGCCGACCCCGCCACCACCTACACCTTCGCCGGCGGCGCCATCACCACCAACACCGACAGCCTCACCCCAGGCGCCGTCATCGCCGCCGGCCAAGCCACCGGCAAACTCACCAAAACCGGCGCCGGCGCCCTCGCCCTCGCCAACACCAACAACAACTTCGCCGGCGGCATCGACATCGAAGCCGGCACCCTCGCCATCGCCGCCTACACCACCGCTGCCGCCACCTCCACCATCGCCACCGGCGCCACCCTCCAACTCACCACCGGCACCCTCAACGCCACCGCCCTCCACCTCGCCGACTCCTCCACCCTCACCGGCTCCGCCGGCGCCCTCGCCGGCGCCGCCACCCTCGCCGGCCAAGTAGCCACCCCCATCGCCGCCGGCGCGACACTCACCATTACCGCCACCACCGACGGCGCCGGCGCCTTCCACAAAACCGGCGCTGGCGAACTCCAATTCGCCGCCGCCACCCTCGCCAACACCGGCGCCACCCAACTCGACGAAGGCGCCATCCGCTTCACCGCCTACACCGCCGCCACCTCCACCCTCGCCACCCAAAACATCCTCCTCAACGGCGGCACCCTCGCCCTCGGCGCCACCATCGGCTCCGGCCCCGTCAACGAAAACACCGCCTCCAACTGGACCGGCCTCACCCTCACCCAAGGCCCCGCCGCCGCCGCCACCACCATCACCGGCGCCAACGACATCGTCTACATCGGCGCCGGCACCTTCGCCCCCGCCCTCCAAGGCTCCCTCATCGTCGCCATCAACGCCCCAGGCGCCACCACCCTCCTCGCCAGCGCCACCAACACCTTCACCAGCTTCGCCCGCGTCGACAGCGGCACCCTCCAACTCACCGACCCCGCCCAACTCGGCGCCGGCACCGGCGTCAAAGTCGCCCTCAACGGCGGCGCCCTCCAATTCAGCGCCCCCATGACCTACTCCCCCACCATCCAATTACGCTCCTCCACCAACACCATCACCGTCGACGACGACGTGGCCGTCACCCTCAACACCCTCACCCGCAACACCACCCTCACCCCCAACGGCGCCGAATTCGTCAAAGCCGGCTCCGGCACCCTCACCGCCACCGGCACCATGCCCGCCACCGCCATGACCATCGCCGCCGGACGCTACATCGCCACCAGCAACGCCGCCGCCCCCGCCGCCAGCGGCCCCATCGCCATCGCCGACGGCGCCGTCTTCCAACTCAGCGCCACCAACGCCGCCGGCGGCGCCACCCCAGGCTGGATCGGCAACCAAACCGTCAGCATCGCCAACTCCGGCACCATCGGCAACGCCTTCACCGGCTCCGGCACCCTCGAAATCAACACCAACAACCTCGCCCTCAACTCCGGCCAGACCACCATCTCCCACATCGCCATCACCGGCCCCGCCACCCAAGTCACCATCTACGCCGCCCGCAACTTCGCCCCCGCCTCCGACATCACCATTGACCAAGCCACCCTCGTCATCGCCACCGACAACGGCCTCAACATGGGCAACCTCACCCTCGCCAACGGCGCCACCCTCGGCTTCCTCATGACCGCCACCACCTCCGCCGGCTTCATGGTCCCCGCCCCCATCAACCTCCTCGTCATGAAAACCGCCACCCTCGCCTCCCTCAAAGCCACCGGCACCGGCGCCGCCAACCTCTGGTTCAACGCCGCCCCCGCGCAAGGCATAGCCGACCGCCTCACCATCGCCACCCCCGTCACCGGCGCCTTCAACATCGGCATCGTCCCCTACGGCACGGCCCCCGCCACCTACACCTCAGCCCTCGAAATCCTCCGCGCCCCCGCCGCCAGCACCGCCACCTTCGACATCACGACCCCCACGCTCGACATCGGCCTCTACAACTACACCGTCACCGCCACCACCGCCTCCGGCGCCACCTCCATCCTCATCACCGGCACCGGCGGCATGAGCAACAACGCCGCCGCCATCAACGCCATGGCCGCCATGATGCCCATGAGCTGGTTCACCGAACTCGACACCACCACCCAACGCCTCGGCGAACTGCACCTCGAAAACCGCGACAACAAAGCCGGCCTCGCCGCCTGGCTGCGCGTCGACGGCGCCCAACTCAATTACAACCACAAAGTCAACGGCGCCCCCTTCACCGAACACCAATACTCCGGCCAAGCCGGCTTCGATTACAAAATCGGCGACACCCCGAACAACATTTACCTCGGCGCCTACCTCGGCTACGGCCAAGCCACCCGCGACCACGACTCCGCCGGCGACGCCACCAGTGACAGCGCCTTTGGCGGCCTCTACATCACCGCCGCCTCGAAAACCGGCTGGTATCTCGACGCCCTCGCCAAATTCAACAACTTCAAAAACAACTTCACCGCCATCGCCCCCACCGGCTCGCGCATGGACGCCAACTATCACAACTGGGCCATCGGCGCCTCCCTCGAACTCGGCAAACGCTGCGACCTCAACTACGACTGGTATATCCAACCCATGCTCCAATTTGCCTACACCCAAATTTCCGGCGCCACCTATGCCACGGACAACGGCATGACCGTCTCCCTCACCCCAGGCAACACCGCCCGCGCCCGCGCCGGCCTCACCTTTGGCCGCACCTTCGCGACCGGCAAATACGGCTCCCTCGCCGCCTACCTCAAAGCCACCTACGGCTATCAATGGACGACCGACGGCAAACTCAACATCACCACGACTGACGGCCAGAACCACCATTATGCCCCCGCGATCAAAGGCCAGACCCTTGAAGGCGGCGCCGGCCTCGCCTGGCTCTTCACGCGCGCCACCCAACTCTATTTCGAATACACCACGACCCAGGCGGATTATTACATCAAACCCTGGGGCCTGAACCTGGGCCTCCGCTACACCTGGTAAGGGGAGCTTCCAGCACCCAACCCATTTCTCATTCCACCCATATCTCCCATTCCACCCATATCTCCCATCCCTCCCATTCCTCCCATTCCTCCCATATCTCCCATCTGAAATCTGAAATCTTCTGAAATCTCAAATCCACAATCCATTTTCCCATGCAAACCCATCACCACCCACACCGCCACGCCATCACGCTCAGCCGCCTTGCTGCTGCAATCTTCATTCTACACACCGCATTCTTCATCAACCACGCAACCGCGCAAGCCACCCTCGCCACCACCGCCACCACCGGCACCACCACCGCCCCCGCCAGCGACGAACTCGTCGAACTCTCCGTCTTCAACGTCACCGGCGCCCGCGACCAAGGCTACGCCGGCGTCAACACCACCAGCGGCTCCCGCGTCAGCACACCCCTCAAAGACATCGCCGCCTCCATCTCCCCCTTCACCTCCGAATTCCTCGACGACATCGGCGCCACCACCATCGAAGACATCATGGCCTACGCCGGCAACGCCGAAGCCGAAGTCGAAGACTCCTCCAACGGCTTCAACAACACCAACACCCGCGGCGCCGGCAACCTCGACGAACGCTTCCGCATCCGCGGCATGCCCATGTCCCGCACCATCGACTACTTCACCTACCCCGCCAACGTCGACCTCTACAACGTCGACCGCGCCGAAATCGCCTCCGGCCCCAACGCCGTCCTCTTCGGCTTCGGCTCCCAAGGCGGCATCGTCAACTTCACCTCCTCCCGCGCCAACGCCCAACGCAACCGCCTCCGCGTCAAAGCCACCCTTGGCACCTGGACCAGCCCCGCCATCAACGGCATCCCCTTCCAACGCTACGAATTCGATTACAACCTCGTCCTCATGCCCAAAACCCTCGCCCTGCGCCTCCTCGCCCTCTACCAAGACGGCGGCAACGGCTCCTGGCGCTACAACATGAACAACCTCGACCGCCGCATCAACCCCGCCATCTACATAAAACCCCTCCCCAACACCACCATCAACGCCCGCTACGAAGCCGGCCGCGTCCAACAATCCACCTCCTACTCCTGGAACGCCACCGACGCCATCTCCGGCTGGCTCGCCGCCGGCAGCCAGCTCATGAACCGCCTCGCCACCTCCACCTCCGACCGCGGCCCAGGCGCCAACCCCATCAACGGCGGCGGCTCCAACCCCGACCTCGTCCTCATCAACAACAACAACCTCCTCGTCGACTTCCGCCAAGCCTGGCAATCCACCACCGCCTACTCCGGCGCCAACAACGGCCAATACCAACTCCCCGCCAACCTCTTCTCCTTCTACTACAACCCCGTCGGCCCAAGCGGCCTGCGCGACACCAAATACGACAACGCCAGCATCTCCATCGAACAACGCATCGGCAACCTCAACCTCGAACTCGCCTACCACCACGACAGCTCCAACGCCACCGCCCACAGCCCCAACGGCAACAACAACCCCCTCCGCGCCGACCCCAACACCATCATCTCCTCCGTCTTCACCAACAACCCCGCCACCACGGGCAACACCATGCCCAACTTCTACCCAGGCCTCCCCTACATGGAAGACACCTGGATGATCAAAATCAACAACCAGCGCAACGACATCATCCGCCTCACCGCCGACTACACCCTCAACCTCAAAAAATTCGGACGCCACCACCTCATCGCCTACCTCGAACACTCCGAATACACCCAATTCCAAAACACCCTCCGCGAAGTCCTCGCCGACGAAAACCAAAACCTCTACTACCCCTACAACCCCGACCCAACCAACACCGACAACAACCCCACCACCGACGGCAACAACCTCCTCACCCGCCGCCAATACGGCGCCTTCGGCGACTTCCGCACCTATTACCCAGGCGACTGGCGCACCCCCCTCACCCCCATCACCTTCAACGGCCACCTCTGGCACGCCACCTACGCCACCAACGGCATCGACCCCCTCGGCCACAACCGCCGCACCGGCAACTCCGCCATGCTCGTCTGGCAATCCTACCTCTTCAACGACCGCCTCGTCACCACCCTCGGCGCCCGCCTCGACACCGTCACCAACAACCTCGAAAACGCCACCCAAATCACCGACCCCAACGACCCCCGCGTCCTCGCCAGACAATACGTCGTCGGCGAATACGCCCTCAACGGCACCTGGAACAAAATCCCCTCCTACCGCCCCTACACCTACGCCGCCGGCGCCGTTTATCACATCCCCCTCCTCAAAGACCGCTTCTCCCTCTTCGCCAACTCCTCCACCAACCGCGGCCTCCCCAACGGCAACACCGTCCTCGTCCTCCCCCCCGGCGGCCCCCCCCCCCTCACCGAAGGCAAATCCACCGACTACGGCATCATGATCGACCCCCTCGCCAACGGCAAAATCTTCATCCGCCTCACCCGCTTCGACACCACCCGCATCCACGACGCCTCCCTCAACCCAGGCACCATCAGCGGCGACGGCAACGCCGCCCTCGGCAGCACCAACCTCGCCAACATCTACAACGCCTTCCACCAAGCCTACGGCAACAACCTCGGCGCCTTCGACACCCAAGGCCACCTCACCAACCCCCGCTACACCTACGGCATGTTTGACATCGGCTCCAAAGGCTACGAACTCGAACTCACCGCCAACCCCACCCAAAACCTCACCCTCCGCCTCACCGCCTCCTACTCCGACCGCGACCGCCAGTCCATCTACAAAGAAATCATCGACTATTACAACGCCAACATCCCCCGCTGGCTCGACCTCGCCACCCCCTCCCCCCAGCACACCGAAGCCTCCAACCCCATCAGCATGGGCAACTACCAAGGCCCCCTCCTCCCCTACCTCCTCGCCCAACTCTACGCCCCAGGCGCCACCGGCGCCCTCACCAACTACGGCGGCGCCAACGGCGACACCAGCATCCGCCAAGGCATCCTCACCCAACTCTACCAACAAAGCGGCCCCATGGGCGCGCGCCCCTGGAAATTCAACCTCCGCTTCGATTACAAACTCCCCCCCAGCCTCCTCAAAGGCTTTGCCATCGGCGCCGGCGTCCGCTACTCCTCCCCCAACTACATGCCCAACCCCAACCTCACCCAAGAAGACCTCAGCGCCCCCCCCACCGACGGCACCCTCGGCCTTGACCCCGACATCTACAAAGGTGCCCGCGGCATGCTCAGTGGCAACTCCCTGCTCTTTTGGGACGGCACCATCCGCTACAAACGCAAAATCTTCAACGGCCGCACCAACCTCACCCTCCAACTCAACGTCAACAACATCTTCAACCAAGACGTGATCACGATGGGCCGCCTCTCCCAAGACAACACCTGGATCCGCGTATACCTGAACCCCCCCCGCCAATACCGCCTCTCCGCCACCTTCGATTTCTGATAACGGAGCGCGGGCTTTCCAACCCGTGTCTTATCCAGTCCTGTGCGCGCCGTTTACGCCGCCCCCTCCATTTTTCTCCTTCCCCCCGCCTCCATCCTCCATCCTACTTCCTACTTCCTACTTTTTTATGACCACCACCATCACCACCATCACCGCCATCACCGCCACCGCCGCGGCCCTTTCAGCCTTCAGCCTTCAGCCCCCAGCCCTTTGTTCGGGCGCGGAGCCTCCGGCTCCACCTGCGCGCCCCAACATCGTCCTCGTTGTCGCCGACGACTTCGGCTGGACCGACCTCGGCTGCACCGGCAGCAAATACTACGAATCCCCCAACATCGACCGCTTCGCCACCCAAGGCATCCGCTTCACCAACTCCTACACCATGCCCAACTGCGCCCCCCCCCGCGCCTGCCTCTGGACAGGCAAATACAGCCCCCGCACCGGCATCTACACCGTCGGCAACAGCGACCGCGGCAGCTCCTACGACCGCAAACTCATCCCCCCCGTCAACAACACCACCCTCTCCCTCGACACCCCCGTCATCCCCCAAATCATCAAAGGCTCCGGCTACATGACCGCCGTCTACGGCAAATGGCACCTCGGCCACGACACCGAACACGGCCCCGCCGTCCGCGGCTTCGACGACACCGTCTGGTATGACGGACAAAACGGCCACTTCGATTACATCTCCAAACCCAACCGCCCCCACGCGAAAGGCGAATACCTCTGCGACTACCTCGTCGACCAAGGCATCGACTTCATGCACAAAGCCACCGCGGCCCAAAAACCCTTCCTCCTCATCATCACCCATTTTGAAGTTCACCGCCCCCTCCAAGCCCCCCAAGCCCTCATCGACCACTACAAAAACAAACCCCCCGTCGGCGGCCACGACATCCCCGTCTACGCCGGCATGATAACCGCCCTCGACGCCTCCTTTGGCCGCCTCACCAAAGAGCTCGACACCCTCGGCAACGCGGACAACACCCTCATCATCTTCACCTCCGACAACGGCGGCCTGACCGTCCCCCACACCACCGACAACGCCCCCCTGCGCGGCGGCAAAGGCATGCACTACGAAGGCGGCATCCGCGTCCCCTACATCGCCCGCTGGCCAGGCGTCATCGCCCCCAACACCACCTGTGACACCCCCATCCACGTCATCGATTTCATCCCCACCCTCCTTGACATCATGCACCGCCAACCCGCGACCCCCACCGTGCTCGACGGCCTCTCCTACCTCCCCCTCCTGAAAGGCCAGTCCGACCCCGCCATCGAAAACCGCACCCTCTACTGGCACTGCCCCTCGTATCTTGAAGGCGACAGCAAAAAAGGAAAAGGCGGCATCCTCTGGCGCTCGACCCCTGGCGGCATGATTCGCCAAGGCCCCTGGAAACTCATTGAAGAATTTGAGGACAACCACATCGAACTCTACAACCTCGCCGCCGACCTCTCCGAAACCACGAACCTCGCGAAGCAAGAACCAAAAATCGCCGCCGACCTCCTCGCCAAACTGCACCAATGGCGCGACGGCCTCCACGGCGCGATGCCCACCGCCCCCAACCCCGATTACCACAACCCCGCCGCGAAAGGCAAAAAAGGCATGACCAAGAAAAAAGTCTCCGCCGAAGACGCCACCGACTGACGCCCGCCCCCCATTCGCCATGCGCCACCTAGTCATCCTCGCCGCCATACTCAACTCAGCCCCTCAGCCCTTCGGTCTTTCAGCCCTTGCCGCGCTGCGCGACGCCGACGTCCAAGTCATCGTCACCTGTGTCCCCGACGGCCTCCCCCTGCGCATCGGCGTCCGCATGAGCGACGCAAAACCCACCGGCCAATATCTCCAAGTCGCCATCACCAACACCTCCGACCGCGAAGTCGCCCTCACGCAACTCACCGCCCGCATCCCCTACCCCCGCCCGACAGATAAAAACGCCCTCATCGCCACCGGCGCCTGGGACATGGGCCGCACCCAAACCCGCGTCTGGCCCGCCGCCACCACCGAAAAACTCGAATCCGGCACCTTCGTCGCTTCGCACACAGACATCGAAGACACGCTCGCCGGTTTCGTCACCTGGCGCACCTTCAACACCAAACTCCTCTGGCAACCCGACGCCCTCCTCGTCACCGCCGACGGCGAAGGCCGCCTCCTCAAACCCAACGAAACCGTCTGGATGGAAAAACTCTGGCTCGCCTCCGCTTCCGCTTCGGGTAACGCGGGCGTCCCGCCTGCAGACGAGGGGCGTCCCGCCCCTCGCCCCGACCGCGACAAAGGGCGGAGTGCGGGACGCACTCCGTCAGCCGGCGAGACGCCCGCGCTACCCGCAAACCCCGGCGGCTCCTCCGCCGCCACCACCGCCTGGCAAGACCTCTTCTTCGCCTACGCCGACCGCATCGCCGAAGAAAACCACATCCACCTCAACCCCGTCAAACCTTACATCGGCTGGGGCACCTGGGACTATTACGGCTTCGGCTGGAACCACGACATCGTGCGCGCCAACCGCGACGCCCTCCTTGAAATCGCCCCCCACGCCAACCTCATCCAAATCGACGCCGGCTGGAACGGCCCGCGCGGCGACCACCTCCGCGCCAACGACAAACTCGGCAAAGACGGCCTCGGCATGCAACGCATCGCGCAACTCGCCTCCGCCAAAAACCTCGACGCCGGCACCTACTTCTGCCCCATGCGCGACAACCCCAACGTCGCCATCTCCCTCGCGCACCCCGAATACTTCCTCAAAAACGCCGCCGGAAAAATCCTCGCCTCCGACGGCCAGACCAACGGCAAAAACCGCGTCAACATCTACTACGACTACTCCAACCCCGCCACCTGCGCCTACATAAAACACCTCATCGAAAACTCCCGCGCCTGGGGCTTCACCTACTACAAAACCGATTTCCTCCGCGACGGCATCAACGAACACATCCAAAAAAACTTCACCGCCGGCCCCCGCGCCCCAATCGTCCCCCACGACCGCTCGCTCACCAGCGTCGAACGCTACCACCGCGGCATGGCCGCCATGCGCGAAGGCATGGGTGCGGACTCCTACTTCCTCGCCTGCTCCGCCATCTTCGGCCCCAGCTTCGGCCACGCCGACGCCCTCCGCGCCGGCGACGACATCTCCCCCAAATACCGCTCCTACAAAAAATGCGCCACTGACAACACCGGCAGCTTCTACCTCCACGAAAAAGTCATCCACATTGACACCGACTACATCGTCGTCCGCGCCGCCGAGGACCAGGACGCCACCCGCACCGACTCCAAAGGCAAGGACGGCACCGGCCTCACCCTCAACGAAGCGCAAATGTGGGCGCACCTCGTCGCGCTGTGCAGCAGCACGCGCATCAGCAGTGACGCCCTCCCCATCCTCCGCCCCGAACGCCGCGCGCTCTTCGCGTTCGCCGCTGCCTTCCCCGCCCCCGAACGCTTCATCCCCCTCGATTTCTGGCAACACGCCCGAGACAAACTCGACCCGCCCTCCCTCATCCTCGCCACCGCGAAAGGCGACTCCTATCTAGGCGTCTTCAACTGGAGCGACGACACCAAGCGCCTCACTCTCGCCGGCCTCCCCGCCGCCCAACTCGCCGCGCTCGCCACCCTCTCCGGCGACGTGACCATAACCAAAAACATCTCCGCCCCTGTCGCCATCACTCCGGCGCGGCAGCGCCCAATCGAAAATCAAGTTTCGAGCGAAGCGACAGGCTCGACATCCAAAATCGAAAATTCCACCACCCTCACGCTCAAGCCCCGCCACTCCGCCATCTTAAAAATCCCCGCCGCCGACTTCGACACCCTCCGCCACGCCATCACCCTGAAATAGCAAAACAGCCTTTGAAGGCAAATTTGCTTTACTCTGATTTTTAATTGGTGCAGTCATGCTCCGCACCGTTCGCAAAACCCGCATATTTTATCGCAAAACGGCTCTAAACCACCCACGCCCACGCCCACACCCACGCCCACGCGCAACCGCCGCGTCATTTCCCCTCTGCCTCTTCCCATGACAAACCCGCACTCAACCAAACCCGCAACCACCATGCCCAAACCCGCCAAACTGCTCGCCCTGTCCCTGCTCCTTGCTCCACTCGCGCCACTCGCTCCACTCACGCCACTCGCTCCACTCGCCCCGCCCGCCCGCCCCTCGACGTGACCACCAACCTCGTCATCTCCAGCACCGACGACCTCGGCGTCCCCCTCTCGCAAGTCAACTTCCTCGGCGCCACCGGCACGATTGAGCTCGCCGCCGGCGCCACCATCACCTTCGACAGCGCCGCCGCCGCCACGGACACTCCGGACAACCGCCTCGTCATCGCCAACGGCAACTCGGCCACCTTCGTGCTCGACGACGCAGCCACGCTGACCTTCTCCGGCAACAACACCCTCACCCTGCCAGGCGGCGCCATCAACACCGGCGCCAACTCCACGCTCACCCTCGCCGCCGGAAACGGCGCGCAAAACGCGCGCTACATCTTCAGCAACAACCTCTCCGGCGCGACAGGCGGCGCCATCGCGCTGCAAGCCAGCGGCACCCTCGTCCTCAACAACGCCCTCATCGACTCCAACACCGCCGCCAGCAGCGGCGGCGCCATCTCCATCGGCCCCAACTCCAACGTCACCATCGCCAGCGCCACCTTCTCCAACAACACCTCCCTCGCCACTCCCGCCGCCGGCAACAACAACACCACTGGCGGCGGCGCCATCTACCTCCAAGGCGCCGGCTCCACCCTCACCCTCACCAACGTCCTCTTCAAAGACAACTCCTCCACCAGCAACGGCGGCGCCATCAGCGCCTCCGACGCCGCCACCATCATCCTCAACAACGTCTCCTTCGTCGGCAACTCCGCCATGGCCGGCGGCTCCGGCAACACCGCCAACGGCACCTACGGCGGCGCCCTCGTCCTCACCACCGGCGGCGCCGTCACCTACAACGTCACCACCGGCATCTCCCGCGTCGCCGGCAACACCGTCAACGGCAACCCCACCGGCCTCTATTTCGCCAACAACCAATCCCCCGTCTTCACCGTCAACATCGCCGCCGGCGCCGAACTCGACATGGTTGACCCGACCACCAGCATGCTCGCCAACAACCAAACCCTCACCATCAACAGCAACGGCCCCGGCCTCTGGAACCTCGGCGGCACCTCCATGTTCTTCCCCAACAACGCCGGCAACAACGCCGGCGGCAACACCCTCCTCACCATCGCCGCCGGCACCCTCCACCTCTACCGCGCCGGCGAAGGCGCCACCGACACCGACGGCGCCTTCTACCCCGCCACCACCGGCAACATCGACATCCTCACCAACACCGCCGCCAACACCACCCGAAAATCCGCCTTCAACCTCAACACCGGCGCCACCCTCTCCATCGGCGGCGGCAACTTCATCGCCGTGTTCGGCGCCATCACCCTCAACCCCGGCTCCACCCTCGCCTACGACCCCGCCGGCGCCGCCAACTCCGGCATCGCCACCACACCCCTGCTCACCCTCAACGGCCTCGCCGGCACCTCCACCTACAACTACGCCACCGCCGGCTCCTTTAACTTCACACTCGACCTCACCAGCCTCACCTCCGGCACCTTCAGCCTCCTCAAAACCCCCGACAACCTCGCCGCCATCACCGACAACGCCGCCTCCCTCCTCAACAACCCCGCCCTCACCCGCTACCTCGACAGCTTTGGCTACACCCCCACCATCGGCATCAACGCATCCGGCATCCTCTGGCTGACCCTCACCCAAGGCGCCCCCATCCTCCCCACCGCCAACACCGTCCTCGCATGGACAGGCGCGGCCCTTGACGCCTCATGGACCGGCGCCAACTGGAAAGACTCCATCAGCCGCATCGCCTTCCAACAAGGCGCCATTGTCAACCTCGACAGCACCGGCGTCCCCTCCGCCACCACCCTCAACGTCGACACCACCACCACCGCGACCCTCGCCGCCCTCTACGCCAGCGGCAACCAAAACTACACCATCACCGGCGCCGCCCTCGAAACCAACCCCGCCGCCGGCACCCTCGCCGGCGCCGCCGCCGCCACCGGCAAACTCACCCTCGGCGCCCGCGCCGCCGACAACGCCTCCTCCGCCCCCGCCGCCACCTACACCGGCACCCTCACCCTCGCCAACGCCACCAACAACTTCACCGCCGGCATTGACATCAACACCGGCGCCCTCGTCGCCAACGCCCAAAACCTCACCACCCCCGCCATCACCATCGCCACCAACGCCGCCCTCATCTTCAACCAAGACACCGCCAACGGCACCTACGCCACCCCCATCACCGGCGCCGGCCTCCTCGTCAAAACCGGCGCCGCCACCCTCACCCTCGCCGCCGACTACACCACCATCACCGGCACCACCAACATCGCCGCCGGCACACTCCTCCTCGGCACCCCCGCAAACCCCGCCGCCCTCGGCAGCCCCGCCGTCAACATCGCCTCCGGCGCGACCTTCGGCGGCGCCGGCGCCCTCGCCGGCAACCTCACCGCCGCCGACGGCGCCGCCCTCGCCGCCACCGGCACCCTCGCCATCGCCGGCGCGCTCAACCTCGGCAACGCCACCACCATCAACATTGACAACGCCAACGACGCCCTCCTCCAAGCCGCCACCCTCACCCGCACCGGCACGAGCACCTTCAACCTCACCATCGCCGACAGCGGCACCTACCAACTCCTCGACATCACCACCGGCCTCGCCCCCACAGCCACCGACAACCTCCTCGCCACCATCAACGGCGACCCCTTCGGCGGACGCAGCGCCGCCCAATTCCTCGCCGACGCCAACACCCTCTACGTCACCATCATCACCGCCAACGCCCCCGCCGTCATCTGGAGCGGCACCGCTGGCTCCACCTGGGCCAACAACTACCCCAACTGGACCGTCAGCGGCGCCCCCGACGCCTTCGTCAACGGCGACGGCGCCATCTTCGACGACACCGCCCCCGCCCTCGCCGGCGCCACCACCATCGACATCGCCCCCAACGGCGTCTCCGCCGTCGACATGACCGTCAACAACGCCGCCGGCAACGATTACACCTTCACCGGCGGCCCCATCCTCACCAGCAACACCCTCAACAGCAACGTCGCCCCCACCGCCCAAGGCAAACTCATCAAAACCGGCGCCGGCGCCCTCACCTTCGCCAACGCCTCCAACACCTTCACCAACGGCATCGAAATCTCCGGCGGCGCCATCGCCTTCACCGACCCCGCCCAACTCAACACCAACGGCGCGGCCATCCACTTCACCGCCGACGCCGCCCTCCGCGCCAACGCCACCAGCGTCACCCTCGCCAACAACCTCGCCATCGACCCCAACATCACCGCCACCCTCGACAGCGGCGCCTCCGCCGCCAACACCCTCACCTACACCGGCACTCTAAATTTAAACACCACCGCCACCCTCGCCAAAACCGGCCCCGGCACCCTCAGCATCGCCTCCGACAACTCCGCCAACACCGGCCACATCCTCGTCGCCCAAGGCGCCCTCTCCATCGACGGCCCCGCCGGCAACCTCGGCGGCCCCATCGACATCGCCCCCAACGCCACCCTCGCCGGCGCCGGCGGCGCCATCACCGGCACCGTCAACGCCGCCCCCGCCGCCAACATCTACCCCGGCGCGACCCCAACCGCCACCGCCCCCGCCACCCTCACCATCAACACCCTCAACCTCGACACCTCCATCCTCAGCTTCAACCTCTTCGCCAACAACGCCAGCGACCGCCTCAACGCCACCACCATCAACCTCACCGGCGGCGCCAGCACCATCGACATCGCCGCCTTCCAAGTCGGCGCCTACGACCTCGGCAACCTCGCCACCCTCTCCACCCTCGAAGTCACCATCAACGGCTTCGCCCAATCCCCCGGCGCCCGCCAAACCGGCACCCTCACCCCCGACGCCACCAACACCGACCTCATCCTCAAAACCACCGCCGACATCTCCCGCATCCTCACCTGGACAGGCGCCACCGGCACCATCTGGACCCCCAACGACGCCAACTGGACCGACAACGCCGCCACCGCCCCCGTCGACCTCTACGCCGCCGGCGACCAAGTCATCTTCAACGGCGCCGCCGACACCGCCGCCCCCGCCAACCGCGCCATCTCCCTCGACGGCCCCGGCGTGAAAGTCTCCGACATGACCGTGACCGGCACCGCCGACTACACCTTCACCGGCCCCGCCGGCATCACCGCCGACCCCGTCACCGTCATGACCGGCTCGATCATCACCACCGGCACCGGCACGCTCCTCAAAACCGGCGCCGGCACCCTCGCCTTTGAAAACGGCGCCAACAACTTCCTCGGCGGCATCACTCTCGCCGGCGGCGCCATCACCTTCACCGACCCCGCCCAACTCGGCACCGGCACCAACGCCATCGCCATCACCGCCAACGCCACCCTCGCCAACGCCGCCACCACGGCGGGAGACGACCAAACCCTCTCCAACCCCATCACCCTCGCCCCCGCCATCACCGGCACCCTCGACACCGGCGCCAACACCCTCACCCTCACCGGCGCCCTCTCCACCGCCAACGCCGCCACCACCGCCACCGACACCACCGACACGAGCAACGCAAGCAACGCGCCCCCCGCCGCCGCCGCCGCCGCATGGAGCGGCAGCTCCCCAATCGAAAATCGAGAATCGAAAATCGAAAATCCCACCACCCTCGCCAAAATCGGCACCGGCACCCTGACCCTCTCCGGCAACACCCCCACCGCCCCCACCGCCACCGACGCCACCGACGACTCCGCCAACCTCACCATCGCCCTCGCCCAAGGCGCCATCTCCCTCAACAACACCGCCTTCACCGGCACCATCGACGCCGCCCCCGACACCACCGTGCAAAGCGCCCCCGCCACCACCAACGCCACCAACCTCACCCTCGCCGCCAGCTCCACCCTCGCCGGCGCCGGCGCCATCTCCGGCATCATCGCCCTCAACGGCCCCGTTGCCGCCGACATCGCCGACGGCTCCATCCTCGCCCTCACCGGCACCGTCGCCGGCGCGGGCGGCTTCACCCTCAACAACACCGGCGAACTCCAACTCGTCGGCGTCGGCGCGATAGGCACCACCGGCACCACCCAACTCGACGCCGGCACCCTCCGCATCACCGGCGTCTCCGGCACCACCCCCGGCAGCAGCGTCGTCATCCCCAGCGGCACCTTCGCCTTCAACGGCTCCGAAGTCATGATGCCCGACAACACCTACACCTATTCCGGCACCACCTTCGACCTGCCCGGCTACACCATCGGCGCCTCCGTCGATTCCACTGACCCCACCATTGTGTATTTCGTCACCCCCAGCAGCACCCTCTTCCTCTCCGACACATTTGTGATCATACCCAGCTCCTCGATTCCCCTCACCGACATCACCGGCAACCTCGTCACCGGAGGCGTCATCCCCAGCAGCACCACCACCGTCACCATCGGCATCAGCAACGCCACCGCCGCCCGCCAAAACATCCTCCTCAACGGCGGCACCCTCACCTTCAGCACCGGCGCCGGCGCGAACAACCTCAGCGACCTCGCCGCCAACGACTGGCAAGGCGTCGCCCTCATCCAAGGCGCCGCCGCCGCCACCAGCGTCGTCAACGGCGCCAACGACCTCATCCACGTCGCCTCCGGCACCCAGCAATTCGCCATCCAAACCGGCATCTCCATCGCCGTAGACGCCGTCAACGGCGTCACCGTCCTCGGCAACACCGCCAACACCTTCACCGGCGTTGTCCGCGTCGAAAGCGGCACCCTCCAAATCACCGACCTCAGGCAAATCGGCCAAATCGGCTCCAACAACTCCACCAAACTCGCCCTCCAAGGCGGCGCCATTCAATTCAGCGCCTCCGGCAGCATCGGACGCAACATCGACCTCCGCTCCGCCACCAACACCGTTGTCGTCGACGACGGCCAACTCGTCTACATTGACCGCATCATGCGCACCAACTCCGGCCCCACCGCCACCCCCGACGGCGCCTACTTCATCAAAGCCGGCTCCGGCACCCTCGT
>Ga0123357_10002396_pt1 | contig 20891 bp, 19 predicted proteins | sample TergutEmb28metaG_FD_89873 | JGI IMG/M metagenome (GOLD analysis project Ga0123357, IMG submission 89873) | Embiratermes neotenicus P4 segment gut microbial communities from Petit-Saut dam, French Guiana - Emb289 P4 | ecosystem: Host-associated > Arthropoda: Insects > Digestive system > Gut ... | reverse complement strand
CTCGACCCGCCGGCGCATGTCGTCGGGCGGAACACCCAAGTTGCCAAGCCCGTAGGCCAACTCGTCGAAGACGGTTGGCGAGACCCCACTCATCTGGGTGAACGGATTCTGAAACACATAGCCCACATCGCGGGTCAGATCACCGATTGTGGTGGTGGCCACATCTCGGTCGTCAACTATCACCTGCCCGGTCAGTTCACCTTTGGTGAAATGGGGCACCAGTCCGCGGACGGCTTGGCAGAGCGTCGACTTGCCAGCCCCATTCGCCCCCACGATACTGACGAACTCCCCCGGTCTGACACTCAGATCGATTCCCTGCAACGCCGGTATCGGCGATAGCGGGTAGGTGAAGCTGACGTCCTTGAACACCACGGCGAGCGCGTCCTTATGCGGGTCTACCGTGCCCATAGCCACACCTTCCAGGCCAGGTAGGCCACAAGAGCCGCGATGACAAGCCAACGGGCCAGCTTGTCGCCCCAGGTATCGCGCACGCTGAGCAGGGACGTCCGCGCCCCCGTCAGCGTCATGCCCCTGGCCTCCAGGGAGACGGCCCGCTCTGCCATACCGGTCAGCGTCGACAAGATGAGTGGCGCCGCCGCTGGCAGCAGCGCCTTCAGGCGGACGCCCAGATTGGCATCAGTTTCAATGCCGCGTGCTCGTTGCGCGTCCATGATGACGGCACCGCGCCCAACCAACTGCGGCAGTATCAGCGCCGTCGATTGGATGACGTATGTTGCCTTGGACGAAACGCCGCGTTGCTCCAGGTAGCGCGAAAACCGTCGCAGATCGGTGGTGTGCATGATGATCATGACGCCGACGCCGATCACCAAGAAGCGGGACGTATACAGAATTGCCGCATCCAGCCCCGGTTGCGTGATGGCCAGGAAATGCCAGCGCCAAAACTCCGGCTGCCCTGCCCGGGCGACAAGGTTGAGGACGAAAATGATCAACCCCATCGACAGCATGCCAGCGGCGAATAGTTTCAGGAAGCCCTTCAGCTTGCGGTTGAGGGCTGCGGTCACGACGCCCACAAGCACTATGACGAGCGAAAACCAAGGCGGCGACACGAAACCGGCAACCATCAGGCACACCGCCGCGACCACCTTCGTCAAAGGGTTGATCGACCCGATGACCGTGGTGGTGCCACCTGGGTCACTGCTTGTCGGCATAGGAGCCGTACCCGTCGCTCCCCAGATCCGCTGGCGTCACATTGTCGTTGGCTTCCGCCTGCGTGATCGTTTCCGTCTTGAGTTCGCGGAGCTTTGGTCCGGTGACGAATTGATTCAGCAGACGGTTGCTCATGCCGACGATGACAAGGAATGGCAAGCCGACGGAAATGGTCTTGTCGATCAGTTCAACGATCACCGAGGTGACCACCACGGCGGATGTCATCGACCACCCCATGCTTGTCAGGGCTGCGCGCACGAACGAGATGGTGTAGCCGTCGATGCCGCCGAAAATCACCAGCGATAGGATGCTGGACATCGTTGCCGATGTCGCGATGACGATCAAACCCGAGATGATGGCCCGTCGCCAGTTTTTGAACATGCCGGCCTGGGCGAGAAGCCCGACCACCACACCGATTGTGGCACCCTGGAAGCACCAGACGATCGCGGCGGGCTGGAAGGCCGAGTTCGTCAGCACGCCGAGGAAGCCGGTGATACCGCCTATCACGGGTCCGCCGAGCATTCCTGCCAAGATGTGCCCGACCGAGTCGAGGAACAGCGGCAGTTTCAAAGTGTTGTTCACCCAGGCGAGCGCGAAGTCCAGCGCCACGCCCACCGGTATCAGCAGCAGTGAAAGCAGGCCTATGGGCTGCCCACCTGTGACCACCAGGCCGAAGCCGCCAGCAATCGCTATGACCGCACCGATCACGACGATGATCAGCCCCGCAACACCAAGCGGAAGAGTCAGCGGCGAGTTCGGGTCAACGGCAATCGTTACCGTGTAGTCGCCGGCATCCAGTGTTCCGCTGCAACCCCAGGTGCCATCGGGGCCAACCGTGGTCGAACAGATATCTGGGATGACCGCATCCGTATCTGTCGCTGTTGCTGACGCCGTCACCGCGTTGCCTGAGGTGCCTGTTCCGCCAAATGTCACGTCTCCGCCAGGCGCAGTCGCCGACCATGATCCGTCATCGGCTTGCGCGGCGCCGGGCACCGACACGGCGGTCATAGTCGTGTCGTAGGACGCCATCGTGACCTGCCGCGATGCCAGCAGGAACATGATTGCGCCGGCCACCAGCACAATGACGCCGACAATGGCGGCAATGCGGAACGCGGCTCTTTTCGATGAGTTGTCGGCCATCGGGGCACTCCATTTCGTCTGAGGTTGCTTCGGTCTCATGGACGGGGTCCAATTTACCGGATGTGACTCCAACCGGCGTGTTGGCGGCCCCGGCGCGCGATAATGCGCAAAAATCGAGATTGGCAATAGAAGGCTGAGGCCCGAACCAAGTATGAGTTGGTTCGGGCCTCAATGTTGTCGGCGAGTGCGTCTCCGTCAACCAAGCCCCAGCCCGTTGACCCCCTGCCCCGCTCTCCGGGCGGCTTCCGCATCGACGGGCACTTGCGCGCTGGTCTGCAGAGGTAAGGTCTCGATCTCTGAGTCTTGCGCCTTGCCTTGCGGCTTGGCGTACACACCATCAAACTCCAGCTTGGGACGGCTGTCAAGCCAAATGCGAAAAGATCTCACTATCTGGACAAAGATCGGCGTGTCGCCTTGCCAGCGGAGCCGGAATCACTATTTCAGACCCGGACAATCGTGGCCGACGCGACGCCCTTGGCTGGCAGCGATGTCACCCCGATAAGCTGCAAGAAGACTGTGTCCACGCTTGTGGTAGCAGTAATGTGCAGAGTGCCGGCGCCGTCCATCGCGATATCGAAGGTCAAGTCCGAATACTTGGACGCCGCCGTGCGCGCTGCCGCCAGCGCGACATTGCGCCCGTCGGAACCGTCTATCTGGTAAGGCACGCTGGCGTCCGTGGCAAACCGCGCCACCTGGGCGGCTGCGCCTCGAGCGTGTTCCCGCGCCATCAGTTGGGCCGTGCCGTCGACGACCAGCCCCGCCACGATCAGCAGCGCCAAGATGGCGCCGCAGGCGAAGACTGACATCGAAACGCCGCGTTCGGATCTCATTTATCAAGTGTGGCATGCGGGGAAGGTCGAATATCGGGGTTATCCCCAGCCAATTGGGCCGAACGCGGTCGAGATTTGCGGGTGCATTAGGCTAGCAACTATGACGAAAACCATTGCTTTCCTGACTGCTGGAGGCTTCGCACCGTGCCTGTCGTCCGCCATCGCGGCGCTGGTGGAGCGCTACTCCATAGTGGCACCTGACGCCCGCTTGATCGCCTACCGCTACGGCTATGAAGGCCTGCTAAAAGGCGATTCATTTGAGTTGACAGACGCCGTAAAGGCCAACATCGCCCGGCTGTACGCCTTTGGCGGCTCCCCCATCGGCAATTCGCGCGTCAAGCTGACCAACGTCGCTGATTTGGTCAAGCGGAACCTGGTAACGGAAGGTTCCGACCCGCTGCAGATCGCGGCCGACCAATTGGTGGCCGATCACGTCGACATCCTGCACACCATCGGCGGCGACGACACCAACACGACCGCCGCCGACCTGGCCGCCTACCTGGCTCAACACGATTACGGGCTGACCGTCGTCGGTGTGCCCAAGACCGTCGACAACGACATCGTGCCGATCCGTCAATCACTGGGCGCCTGGACGGCCGCCGACTACGGTGCCCGCTTCGCGGCCAACGTCATTGCCGAGCACAACTCGGCACCGCGCGAGTTGATCGTCCACGAGGTCATGGGACGCAACTGCGGGTACCTGACGGCAGAGACCACCCGTCGCTACCGGGAATGGCTAGACCAGCAAGAGTGGCTGCCGGGAATCGGGCTGCGCTGCGACGCCTGGGAGGTTCACGCCTGCTATGTGCCAGAGGCCCACATCGACATACCGTCTGAGGCCGTCCGGCTGAAGGCCATCATGGACAACATCGGCAACGTCAACATCTTCTTGTCCGAGGGAGCCGGCGTCGACGACATCGTGGCCGAGATGGAAAAGGCCGGCGAGACCGTGCCGCGCGACGCATTCGGGCATCTGGAGCTCGACAAGGTAAACCCCGGCAAGTGGTTCGCCGATCAGTTCGCCGGCCTCATCGGCGCCGACAAGGTGATGGTGCAAAAGTCCGGCTATTACGCGCGGTCGGCCCCTTCAAACGAGCAGGACCTCGACCTTATCAAGCGCACCTGCGCCCTGGCGGCCGACTATGCGATTGCCGGGCAATCGGGCGTCGTCGGCATGGACGAGGAGAATGACGACAAGCTCAGCCTCATCGAGTTTCCGCGCATCGCCGGACACAAGCCCTTTGACGTCACACAGCCCTGGTACCAGCAGATGCTGCGGGAGATTGGGCAGCCAGCCTAAGGCAGCCGCAGCATCAGGTTGCGGTCGCCATAGACGTTATCGACGCGGGCCACGGGCGCCCAATACTTACCATCTGCCCAGCCGAAGACTTGGCCGTCGGGGCGTCCCTGTGGATAGGCCGCAACGGTGCGGGAGTACGGGTGCGTCCATTCGTCGGCGGTGACACGGGACAGCGTATGCGGCGCGTTGGCCAGCGGATTGTCGGGGCCGGTGGCGACATCGGCCTCGGCCCTGATGGCCACCATCGCGGCTATGAAGCGGTCGAGTTCGGCCTTGCTCTCGCTTTCGGTCGGTTCCACCATCAGCGTGCCCGACACCGGGAAGCTCATCGTGGGCGCGTGGAATCCGTAATCGATCAGGCGCTTGGCCACGTCGTCCACCGTGAATCCGTCGAGGCCCCGCAGGTCGATGATGCACTCGTGCGCCACCAGACCGTGTGGGCCCGTGTAGAGCACCGGGAAAGCGTCCCTGAGACCAGCCGCCAGATAGTTGGCATTGAGCACAGCCACCTGGCTGGCTTGACGCAGCCCAGCCGCCCCCATCATGGCGATATAGGCGTGGCTGATGGGCAACAGGCCGGCCGAGCCATAAGGCGCCCCGGCCACCCGAATGCCGTCGAACGGAACCAGCTCCGGTGACAGAGATGACTCCCACAAATAGCCCGCCGGCAGATACGGCGTCAAGTGCGATTTGGTCGCCACCGGGCCAACTCCGGGGCCGCCGCCGCCGTGCGGCATTGCGAACGTCTTGTGCAGGTTGAGGTGCCCGACATCGGCCCCGAAGTCACCCGGCCGGACCAGCCCGGCCAAGGCGTTCAGATTGGCACCGTCGACATATAGTTGCGCGCCCGCTTGATGGGTCAGCGTGGCCACCGCAGACATCGTCGTCTCGAAGACGCCGTGGGTGGACGGGTACGTCACCAGCACCACAGCCACGCGGTCATCGAGCTTGCTGGCCAGATCGACCGTGTCAATAGATCCGTCCGACGCGACGGCCACCTCGACCACCTTGAGCCCGGCCAAGGCCGCCGATGCGGCGTTGGTGCCGTGGGCGGACGCCGGCACAAGGCAGACATCGCGGTCGGGCTGTCCTTGTGCCTCGTAGTACGCCCGCACGGCCAACAGCCCCGCCAACTCACCCTGGCTGCCGGCATTGGGCTGGAAACTGATGGCGTCGTAGCCGGTGATGGCCAACAGCCAGTCCTCGAGCTGATGCATCATGTCTAGGGTGCCAAGCGAATCCACCAAGTCGGCATAGGGGTGCAGATTGGCAAAGCCTGGCAGCAATAGCGCCTCGGCCGCCGCGGCGGGCGTCAGCTTCATGGTGCACGACCCCAGCGGGATCATCCCTTGATCCAGCGCGTAGTCCTTAGCCGCCAGCGAGCGCAGATAGCGCATCATCTGCGTCTCGCTATGGTGGGCATGGAAGACCGGGTGGGCAAGGTAATCGTCGGTGCGCGGCGACGCCCCCAACTCGCCCCAAGGCTCGGCGCCTAGACGCACGCCGAAGGCCGCCCGGACGGCCGCCAGATCTTCGTCTGTGGCGTCCTCGCCTATCGAGATGCCGATGAAGGTCTCGCCGCCGCGCCAGTCGCCGCACCGCACCTGAACACCGGCGTCGGCGGCGGCGTCGCAGATGGTATCCGTCAGCCTTCTCGGTGTTGGAATCTCGACCCAGAGCGTGTCGAAGAAGCTGTCATGCACCACTTTGAAGCCGCCAGCCACCAGATCGCCGGCCAGAGCGCGTGCTTCGTCGTGCAGACGCTGCGCGATGGCCCGCAGGCCCTCCGGCCCGTGATAGACGGCGTACATGGCCGCCACGATCGCCACCAGCACCTGGGCTGTGCAGATGTTGGAGGTAGCCTTTTCGCGCCTGATGTGCTGCTCGCGGGTCTGCAGGGCCAGGCGCAACGCCCGGTTGCCGTCGGCATCGACGGAAACCCCCACCAGCCGTCCCGGCATCTGACGCACGAGGGCCTCACCGCATGATAGGTAGGCCGCATGAGGGCCGCCGAAGAACAGGGGCACGCCGAAGCGTTGCGTGGTGCCGACGGCGATATCGGCCCCCCACTGCCCCGGCGGGGTCGCCAGTGTCAACGCCAACAAATCGGCGGCGGCAACCACCGTCGCTCCGGCCTCGTGGGCCCGACGGGCCAGCTCGCGAAGCTCATCGGTGGTTTGCAGGCATCCGTCCCGATTGGGAGTTTGCACGACGACGGCCGCCGCGTCCGACAAGTCGTCGTCTGTCAGGTTTGCCAAATCGATGATCGCTAGCTCGCCGCCGATTCTGGGCACCCGCGTCTTCAGCACCGCCCGGGACGCGGCGAAAAGGTCGTCCCCCACCAGCACCTTCACCCGCTTGCCTCGGTGCGTCCGCAACGCCATGGCGACGGCCTCGGCCACGGCGCTGGCTTCGTCCAGCAGGCTGGCACCGGCGCAGGGCAGGCCCGTCAGGTCGGCCACCATGGTTTGGAACACCAACAGGGCCTCCAGACGTCCCTGGCTGATCTCGGGCTGGTAGGGCGTGTAGGCCGTGTACCAGGCGGGGTTGGTCAAGATGTCGCGCCGGATCACCGCCGGCGTGACGTTGCCGTAATAGCCGAGCCCGATCATGGCCCGCCCCGGGTTGTTGAGTTCTGACATGGCCCGCAGACGCGCCAGCGCGGTGGCTTCGTCGACTGGTTCCGGCAGATCGGGCAGCGAGTCATCCAGCAGATCGGCCGGTATGGCGGCCGCCGTCAATTCATCCAATGAACCATAGCCGAGCTTCGCCAACATGACGGCTTGTTCGGCTGGGTTGGGACCTATCTGGCGGGAGGAAAAAGGCGTTGATTGCACGCCGCGAGTCTACCCGGCGGCCTGAGCCAGGGGTCACACCGCCAGCTTGGCGAGGCGACGCGAGGCCAACTCGTCCATCTCTTGGACGGCCCGCTGTGTCGGTAGCGATGCGAGCGTTCCCTCGATGTCGCGCCACACACCCCCCAGCGAAATGGCAAACATGCCCTGGCCGCCCTTCAACAGGTCGATGACCTCGTTGTCCGACGTGCATTCGTACACCGACACGCCGTCGCTCATCATCGTGACGGACGTCAAGTCCTCCACCCCGCGGCGGCGCAGGTGCGTGATGGCGGTGCGGATCTGTTGCAGCGTGATACCGGCGTCGAGAAGCTTCTTGACGACTTTCAGCATCAAAATGTCGCGAAATGAATAAAGACGCTGCGTGCCTGAGCCTTCGGCCGGACGAATCTCGGGGACAACCAGCCCCGTGCGCGCCCAATAGTCGAGTTGGCGGTATGTGATACCAGCGGCTCGCGATGCGATAGGGCCACGGAATCCGATGTCATCGGGCATGACGGGCTGAGCCTCGAACAAGGCGTCTTGGATTGGGGAAGCTGTTTCCACGTCCATACTCCGATTCTAGATCCGGCCTCATACGCCGAAACCTCACCATCAGGCTAGAGCCCTAGCCAGGGCCGTGCAACCAACCGGCTGCTTCGGCGTGTCGCCCACACCGGTGAGTCTCAACAAGTGGTTCAGTCTGGCGAGACATCGTCAGTTGGAATGGATCGCAAGAAGGGAGCGATAGCGGACCTATCGCGACTGACGACAACGCGGCGAGGCGCCCGACTGGCGATGCCTCAGTGATGCAGGACGACGTACATGAGCGCGGCGTGCGCCTGCATGACGAGCTGAGTGGCGTCGTGTAGGCTCTCAGCAGCCTGGGGGTGACGACGCAAGGGCATGATTGCCTGCTCGATCATGCCGGCCTCCCGTTCCGCTGATTGCTTGATCGCCCGCAGGTGACGGGTGTCCATGCCGTAGGCCTGCATTTTTCGGGTGACCACGCAAATCATCAAAGCCTCGCGGCCATAGATCAGGCTGCCCCGACGGGGCATCACCAACTGCTGACGCTCCAAATCGACGAGTGTGGCCTCCGACAAACCGCTGACCTGAATGAGTTGACGTCGCGTCAGTTTGATCGGCTTGGCGGTGTCCTTGGCGCCGGCCGGTTCGTCAGCAGCTTGCTTCGTCTTGGCGTCTGTCTTGGCCGGCGGGGTGCCCAGAGATGGCAATTCAGGTGTGGCGCCCATCGGCTCCTCACCGCTGTCGACGAGTGCCAGACGTTCCTTGATCTTCTTCAGCGGCATGAAATAATCCCGCTGCAGGCGGAGGATATACCTCAAGCGTTCGATGTCGGCAAAAGAATAACGCCGATAACCGGACGGGGCACGCTCCGGTGAGACAAGCCCCTGGTCTTCGAGGAACCGGATCTTTGAAATCGACAGCTCTGGGAACTCCGATTTGAGGATGGGCAGCACCGCACCGATGCTGCGAAACTGACCGCTAGGCATCAACTGCCACGCTCTGCACCAGCAGAACCATGCGGAATTTTCCGATCTGCACCTCGTCACCACGCTTGAGCACTCGTGAACCCTCAATCAACTCGCGGTTGACGTAGGTGCCGTTCAGGCTGCCGTGGTCTGTTATGGTCACCACACCGTCGGCAAGGTCGAAGGTGGCGTGATGACGCGACACCGTGATGTCGTCCAGCAGGATGTCGCGACCACTGGATCGCCCGACCGTCGTCTTCGGCTTGTCCAACAGGTAACTTGTGCCGCCGTCGAAACCTCGCGTGACGATCAGCAGAGCCGTGCCGGGGGCCAACTGTTCCGCGGCGTATAAAGCGTCGACATCGCCCGCCAGCAATTCGTCGTCGATGATCTGGATCAGGCTCGTCGTGTCGCCCGTATGTGCCCCCAACCGGGCACCGCATTGGGCGCAGAAGTTGCTATCGGACGAGTTGCTGAACCCGCAGGTTGGGCATTCCCTCATGAGACGCTCCTTTCCGGTTGAAGAAGATTCTATCCGCCAGATGCCACCATAGTGTCGTAAGCTGACGCATCAAGTAGGTCGGCGGGCTTTTCGGAGCCCGACATTTCGATCTCGAACAGCCAGCCATCGCCATAGGGATCGGCGTTGATGGTTTCCGGCGCGTCCTCCACGGCATCGTTGACGGTCTTGACGACCCCCGACACCGGCGCGTACACATCGTTGACCGACTTCGTGGACTCCAGCTCAGCACACGAATCACCTGCGGCCACGGGCGCGCCGACTGTCGGCAACGAGACGTAAACGACGTCGCCGATCATCTGTGCGGCATGCTCCGTCACACCGATGCGGGCCACCGCGCCATTGATATGGACCCATTCATGGTCCTTGGTGTAGCCCCGGTCGGTGGGTGTCTCGGCCATCGGGAACTCCTCTCGTAACGTTTACCTATGTCAGTCAATCAGATGCGGCCACCAGCTTCCAGCCGCCATGCGGGTAACGAGCCGCTATTCGGCGGATAGCCCGGGAAAAAACCGCTGCATGACATGCCAATCGGTCGGTTTCTCCGCCACCACCTCGGCGAACAGGTCGGCGATGCGCTGGCACGTGACGGCCACCCCGTCCTCGCCCATGTCGACCTCGATCGGCCCGTAGAAGGTCAGCGCGATGCCTTTCTTGGTGTAGACGCTGCAGGCCCCCAGCAGGGCGGCGCCGGTCTTGCGTGCCAGTATGGCAGGGCCGGGCGGCATCGTGACGTTCTGGGGCCCGGACGGGGTGTTCCAAACCACAGGGATCGAATGGCGCGAAAGGTCACGGTCGGCCACCAGCGCAATCAGATGCCCGTCCTTGAGATCCTCTGCCAAGCGCTCCAGCGAGCCGGTGTCCCTGTGCGAGTAGATCTTCATGCCGACACGTTTGCGAACTTTCATGAAATACTCGAACTCGGCGTCCGGCAGGCGCTCCGCCACAGATGAAACAGGGATTCCTGTGGCGCAGGCCCAGGCGCCCGACAGATCCCAATCACCCATGTGCGGCAGCGCCACAATGGCTCCGGTGGTCGACCAGGCGTCGCGCAGCAGGCGGTCGGATCTCGCATCGACACTGACCTGCTGCAAGATTTGCCGCTTGCTGAAACGCCCGAGCCGCACCGATCCGGCCAGGTTGCGAAGCCACGACGCCACCCCGGCCTTGATCTCACGATCAGTTGGCTCTCGTCCAAGCATGACTGCCGCATTGAGCCGCCATTGCCGCACCGCCCTGTAGTTCTTGCGATGGGACAGCCAGGCCCCGAACCGAATCACGGGGCGCCACGCCCAGTTAGGGATCATGGCAGCAATACGGTAAGCCGTGATGACCGAAATACCGGCGGGCAGCCCGTACCCGCGCTTTTTCGCTGCCTCAATTTCCTGCAGCTCAGGGTCGGCCGGCAGACCGTCGGGCCGAAGCGGCACCTCGGCAGGCAAATCGTCTGTCATAGGTCACCCGCCGATGGGTCGGTGTTTTGCCGGGTATCGATCGCCTCCATAATCTCGGCGATTGCCGCATCGAGGGTCAGGCCATTGCGCTGCGAGCCGTCGCGGTAGCGGAAACTGACGGTGCCGGCCGCCCGATCAGTCTCGCCGGCGATCAGTTGGTAGGGCACTTTCTGCTTGGTCGCATTGCGGATCTTCTTTTGCATGCGCTCATCGGACTCGTCCAACTCGGTGCGCACTCCCCTGGCGGCCATGGCTTCGAGGGCGGACGCGACGTAGTCGTTGAACTCGGCCGCCACGGGGATCCCGACGACCTGGACGGGGGCCAGCCACACCGGGAAGGCGCCGGCGTAATGCTCGGTCAGCACGCCCATGAACCGCTCGATTGAGCCGAACTTGGCCGAGTGAATCATGACGGGTCGCTGGTGCGAACCGTCCGGGGCCGTGTATTCCAGCTCGAAGCGTTCGGGCTGGTTGAAGTCGTACTGGATGGTCGACATCTGCCAGGTGCGCCCGATAGCGTCCTTCGCCTGGACGGAGATCTTCGGCCCGTAGTAGGCCGCACCACCGGGGTCGAGAACGGTCTCCAGGCCCTCTTCCTCGGCCACCTGCTTCAGGATCGACGTCGCCTTGGCCCAATCCTCGTCCGAGCCGATGAACTTGTCTTTCTTCTTGCCATCCTCGTCACGGGTCGACAACTCGAGGTAGAACTCGTTCAGGCCGAAGTCGCGCAGCAGTTTGATAACGAACCGCAACAGGTGACGCACCTCGTCCGGCGCCTGTTCGGGCATCACGTAACTGTGTGAGTCGTCCTGGGTGATCATCCGCACACGCGTCAGGCCTTGCAACACACCTGACTTCTCGTTTCGATAGACGGTGCCGAACTCGAACAAACGCATCGGCAACTCGCGGTAGCTGCGGCTGCGGGACTTGAAGATCAGGTTGTGCATCGGGCAGTTCATGGCCTTCAGCCGGTAGCGGTCACCGTCGTCGTCCAGCGCCGGGAACATGAAGTCGCCGTAGTAGGGCAGGTGACCGGACGTGTAGTACAAGCCCTCGCGCGCTATGTGCGGCGTGCCGACGTAGAGGAATCCGTTGTCGATGTGGGCCTGACGGACGTAGTCCTCCATGACGCGCTTGATAATGCCGCCCTTGGGGTGGAACACCGGCAAGCCCGGCCCCAGTTCCTCTGGGAAACTGAACAGGTCGAGCTCTTGCCCAAGCTTGCGGTGGTCGCGTTTGGCGGCCTCTTCCTGCCGGGTCTGGTAGACCTTCAGGTCGTCCATTGACGCCCAGGCCGTTCCGTAGACGCGCTGCAACGAGTCCTTCGACTGGTCGCCGCGCCAGTAGGCGGCGGACGCCCGCGTCAGGGCGACAGCCGGGATGTACCCGGTGTGCGGCACGTGCGGGCCGCGGCAGAGGTCCTTCCAGGCCACGGTACCGTCGCGGCGCACATTGTCGTAAATGGTCAATTCCGACCCGCCAACCTCGACGGACGCCCCGTCATCGTCATTGGCGTGGCCCTTGTCGTCGATCAGCTCCAACTTGTAGGGTTCGCCGGCCTCTTCAAGGCGGGCCTGGTCCGGGTTGACGACGCGGCGGACGAAGCGCTGGCGTTCTTTGACGATGCGCAGTACCCCTTTCTCGATCGTCTTTAGATCGTCGGGCCCCAGCGGCCGGACGTTGAAGTCGTAGTAGAAACCGTCCGTGATCGGCGGACCGATACCCAGCTTGGCTTCGGGAAAGACATCTTGCAGGGCCTGCGCCGTAACATGGGCGGCACTGTGGCGGATGATCGTCAGGCCCTCTGCGGAGGTGGCAAATATCGGCTCGACGGTGGCACCGTCCTGGATGTCGGTGGCCAGATCGCAGGCCTGCCCGTCCACTTTCATCGCCACTATGGCGCGTTCGTCCCCGAACAGTTCCAGGCCAGTGGTGGGGGCATCGATGCTCGACTTATCCCCTGCGCGCTCGATCGTGATTGACATATTGAGTTCCTTCCGACCCACGGCATACCTGGCCGCCGGTCATAACTACTCTATTCTGCCAGACGACGGACCGACTCCCCGTTCAAAATCTCAACATCCAAGGTTTCAGCCACCGGTGTGGAGTCTCCGTCGATGTGGCGCATCAAGATTTCGACGCCCCGGGTGACGATGGCCTCTCGTGGCTGGCGCATCGTCGTCAGCTTGGGCACCACGAACGATGCCGGCTCGATGCCGTCATGCCCGATCAACGAAATATCGTCCGGCACTCTCAGTCCGCGGTCATAGAGGCCTCTGATGGCGCCCAACGCCATGATGTCGCCCATGGCGTAAATGGCGGTGATGCCGGGCGCCGACTCAAGCAGGCGCTGCGCTGCCCGATGGCCCGATTCCAGCGAAAACCTGGTGGCGAAGTAGTGCGTCGGCAGATCAAACGCAACACCGTGTGCCGCCATCGCTTCGATGACGCCTCTTTGACGGTGCGCCGACATCGCCGACTGCGCCGGCTGCCCACCGATGACGCCGATTCGGCGATGCCCGTGATGAAGCAAATACTCGACCGCAGCCGCGGCGGCGGCGCGGTCGTCCGTCGTAACGCATGAGATGGCTGGTCGCACCAAGCCGTCGAGTGAGTTCGTCAAAACGACTGCCGGGCACCTTTCCCCGAATAGATGGGACTGTTCCATGTGGCTGGCGTCGGCGCCCAAGAAGATGACGCCGCACGGCTTGACCTCCCCCACCCAGCGCTCCGCCTCGGCTACCTCGTTGTCGTCCTCGTCGATGTATTGGGCGATAACGGTATGGCCGGTGGCCGTCACCGCCGCCTGGACGTGCTCCATCATGGCGGCGAACAGCATGTTGTAGCGGCCTTTCACCATCACCAGGATCGATGTGGTGTTGCCCCGCTTGAGATTCGCGGCGTTGCGGTTGACGTGGAAGTGGTGTCGCTCGATGACGGTGTTGACGACCGCAGCCGTGGCCGGACTGACGTCGGGGTGCCCGGCCAGCACTCTTGAGACCGTGCTGACCGAGACACCCGACTCCCGGGCGATATCGCGGATCGTCGTCACCAGGTACCCCTTTTAGATGTCAACCCTTGACCGCGCCAGCCGCCACACCTTTGATGATGTACTTCTGGCTGGTCAGATAGAAGACGATGATGGGGATGATCGCCAAAACGAGCATGGCCATGAACCCGCCCATGTCTTTTTGACCGTAGGAGCCTTGCATGTAACGCTGCACAGCGATGGGGATCGTCTGATACTGCGTCCCGATGACAAGGTATGGCAGCAGGTAGTCGTTCCAGACCCACATAGCGTTGAGGATGGCGATGGTGATGATGGTCGGACGCAGGATCGGGAAGATCACCTGGAAAAACACCTGCCAAGGCGACGCCCCGTCGATCATGGCGGCTTCTTCGATCTCGATTGGGATCGACCGGACAAACCCGACACAGATGAACACCGACAGCCCTGCCCCGAAACCCGCGTACAGCACGATGATGCCCAGGGGGTTGTCGAGATGGGTCATGTTGGCCACCTTCGACATCGTGAACATGACCATCTGGAAGGGCACGATCATCGAAAACACCAGCAGGTAATACAGCACCGATGTGTACCAGGCCTTGACGCGAGCGATGTACCAGGCCGCCATCGACGTGACCACGATAATCACCGCGACGGACGCGATCGTGATGAACAGCGAGTAGCCGGCCGCCTTGAAGAAACCAGTCCGGGCAGCGCCGGAGGTATAGTTCGTCAGCCCCATATAGGACTGCGAATCCGGCACAGCGAACGGGGATTGCGAGATGAACAGGTTACCCTTGAGCGAGTTCATCAGGATCAACGCCAGCGGCACCAGCCACAGGACGGCTGCCACTAACAAGGCGATGAAACCGATGACGGCGAAGACCGTCGACCGCTGGCGCTGGCTGGTGGTACTCATGCCTCCACCTCCCGGCTACGGGTGGCCCGCAACTGCAGGAAAGCGATGATCGAGACGAACACGAAAAACACGACGGCTTTCGCCTGACCGATGCCTTGGCTGTTGGTCGTGCCGTAGAAGGTGTTGAAGATGTTGAGTGCCAAGCCCTCTGTCGCGCGTTTCGGCGCCCCGGCCGTCAAGGCCAGGTTCTGATCGAACAGCTTGAGACAGTTGGCCATCGTTAAGAACAAGCAGATCGTGATTGACGAGGCCAACATCGGAATCGTCACCCGGAATAGTTTGGACCAGAAACCGGCGCCGTCGATATCGGCTGCCTCGAGAACGTCCGCCGATACCGACTGGATGCCAGCGATGTAGATGATCATCATGTAGCCGATCATCTGCCAGTTGACGACCACCACCAGGCCCCAGAACCCGTAGGCGGAATCCCAGGTGATGTCGCGCTGGAAGAAGTGGCCGAGCAAACCGTTGATGAGCAACTGCCAGATGTAGCCCAAGACGATGCCGCCGATCAGGTTCGGCAGGAAGAACACGGCCCGAAAGATGTTTGTGCCCTTGATGGCCCGGGTCAGCAGCATCGCCAACGCGAATGCCAAGACATTGACGGTGATCACGGAAACCGCGGCGAACCGCAGGGTGAACCACAGGGCGTGAAGAAAGTCGGCGTTTTGAGTGAAGGCTTTGACGTAGTTGGAGACGCCCACCCAGCGCGCGTCGGTCACTGTCTGAAACTTGGTGAATGACAGGTACAGGCCCATCGCGAAAGGTATGACGAAAGCCAGGATGAACGCCAGCCCCGTCGGCAGCGCGAACAGAGGAAACCATTTCCTCAGGTATTTCGATACTTGCATCGCAAGCTCATTTCCTTTGGGGGGAAGGTGGGCGCGAGTGTTCGCCCGCGCCCACCTCCATAGCCTCAGGCCTACCCGGCGGCAGCCGCCGCCTCGGTCTGCCAGCTGGACACAACATTGGATGAGACCTGTGTCCAGTCGATCTTGCCTTGCGCGTAGCTCAGCAGATCAGCGCCGAAGTCGTTCTTCCAGTTCTGCGACGGGAACAGCTGGAAGGCCGTCCAGGGGACATTCGTCACCTTGGAGTTGGACATCCAGTTCATGACATCGGTTGCCAGCGGATCGTTCGGGCCCTTGCCGGCGAAAGTATCGAACGGGGCGATGAACTTCAGCTGGTTGGTGACGAAATCCATGCCCTGCGGGTCGGAGAACAGCCACTGCAGGAAGTCGAGCGACGCCTGCTGATCGGCCGGAGCGGCCTTGGTGTTGATCGAGAAGTAGTTCTCAGTGCCGATGCAGATGCCCTGCGTCTCCTCGCCGGGCATACCGATGTAGAGCGGCAGGAAGCCGACGTCGGACGCCTGGACGGTGTTGCCCTGAACGCCGGAGATCTGGTTCCAGGCCCAGTTGCCGTTTTGCACCATCGCCGACTGGCCCAGCGCGAACTCGGCCATCGAGTCGTCGACCGTCTTGGAACCCAGCTGGGTCTTGTCGGTCGTCGAGTTGTTCAGGTACAGATCGAACAACTGCTGCATCTTGTCGCCGTCTTGGAACTTGACGGTTGGCGGTGTGCCCTGCGTCAGGTCGATGTTGTTGTCCTTGAACTCGTAGTAGAAGGGCACGTCGGCCAGGTGGGTCTGCCAGCGCCAATCCTCGCCCGGCTTCAGCGAAGTGTTCGAGAACACGCCCTGGATACCCAGCTCCGCCTTCTTGGCCTGCATATCTTCAACGACGGCCTTCAAGGTGGCGAAATTGTTGATCTGGTCGAGCGAACTGACCTGAGTGGCCTTGTCAGCCAAGCCGAAGTACTTGGTCATGATCGCCTTGTTGTAGATGATGCCGTAGCCCTCGACAACATAGGGGACGCCGTAGACGCCGCCGTTCACCGACACGGCCATCGACTTGTCGGCCAGGTGCTGGTAGATCCAGCTATTCGTGAGATCGGCGGTGTAGTCCTTCGCGGCCGCGTAGCCGACCGGGCCGTTGATCTGGAAGATCGTCGGCGGCTGAGACTTGGCCATTTCGGACTGCATGGTCTGGGCGTAGGTGCCCGCCGCAGCCGTCACAACCTTGACGTCGACACCCGTGGCAGCCTTGTAGGCTGCGGCGATCTGAGTCCATTGATCGGCCACTTCGGGCTTGAAGTTCAGGTAGTAGACGCTGCCTGTCGCGGCCGGTGCGCTCGTGGACGTGTCAGTGCCGCTGGTGCTGGTGGTACTGGCAGTGCCGCCACCAGCGCAGCCCGATGCCGCCAGCGCCAGCGATGCCGCCAAGGCTACGCCGACCAGTAGTTTCTTGTGATTCATTCAATCATCCTTCCTATGTGCTGTAGGCGAGCCTTTTGGTTCACTTTTGTCTCCCAGGCGCTCGCCCTTGAGTTCATGAGATCGTTTCCGGTAACGTTCTCAGTACCTAACGAGCTTAACCCACCGGCCTGCTCAAACGCCAGCCAAATCGCCGAAGTAGTCAAATCGTTATTCTTTGAAGGGAGGCAATAACCCAAGTGACAGAGCCATACGTTCGCCTGTGGCGAGACTATCTGACGCAAGCCCGGTGGTTTCAGGGTAAAGGCCTGCCAATCGGCGAAATCGCTTGGCGCGTCCTTCCCTGGCACACCCGTGCCGGCGACGTGTGGGTGCGGTCCGAGTTGCCCGAGATTGTGATCGGTGAGGTTCGCGAAACCTACCATCTGCTGGCCGGCTACCTGCCGGCGGGCACCGCCGAGCCGGACGCCCTCGTCGGGCAAACGGAACTGGCGGGACGTGGGCTGGTCGACGTCGTTGACGCGCCGCGTTCGACCCGCGCCATGGCGGCGCTGCTGGAGGCTTTGGCACAACCGGACTCCCCCGGCATGACCTGGTTCGATGCGGCGCCCGACCCGCACTCGCCCACGGCCGTGTTTACCGGCGAGCAGTCGAACACGACCGTCCAGGTAGGCGAGGACCTTCAGTTCAAGGTCTTCCGCAAGATCGCCATCGGCCAAAACCTTGAGGCCACGATGCTGGCGGCACTTCGCCGCTCGGGTATCACCCCGCGACTGGTTGGCACGTTGACGACGGCGGGTGGCGACATCAACCTGGGGGTCTTCATCCAACGGATCAGAGATGCCAGGGATGGGTGGGACTACTGCGTGCAGGCCTGCCAAGCGGAACGTCCGATCATGGACGAGATGACACGGTTGGGTGCCACCCTGCGATCACTACACGCCGACCTGGCCCAGGCCTTCGGTTCCTCGACCGTCGACGGCGGCACACTCGGGCGACAAATGCTGGCCCGGCTGAAGACCGCTTGCGCTCAGACACCCGAACTAGCCGACAAGTGCCCGTCCTTGCGAGCCGTCTTTGACCTGCACGACATGTCGGTGCCGATTCAGCGTGTCCATGGCGACTTCCATCTCGGCCAGGCCCTGATTTCCCCCGACGGCTGGACGATCATCGACTTCGAGGGCGAGCCGCTCAAGACGCCCGAAGAACGAGCCGCGCCCGATTCTCCCTGGCGTGACGTGGCCGGCTTGCTGCGATCCCTGGACTACGCTCGTCACTACCACCCGGAACCCGACAGCCCATCCGCCATGGATTGGTACGACGACGCGCGCCGCGCTCTGCTGGACGGCTATCGCGGCGGTCAGCCGGTGCCCGCAACGCTGCTGCGTGCCTACGAGATCGACAAGGCCGTCTACGAACTGGTCTACGAGACGCGCAACCGTCCGACATGGGCACCCATACCCCGTCATGCCATCGATGAGGCGATCGCGGGACTCCCCACTGTCACAGAATGATCAAAGTGTTCGCTCAGGCGGACAGACAAATGGTAGACAATAGTTGTAGGTGACAGTTGAGGAGAAAACATGCCTAAAGGCAAGTTCGGGATTGCGTTGCTCGCCGCTGCCGCGACAGCTGCCGCAGCCCTCTTGTCACCGGCTTTGGCTCAAGCCGACGACGGCGATAAAGATGCCGGCATTATCGGCACTATCCACACCGGCGTTGACTCGGCCGCCGCCAGCACGCAAGAGACAGACATCACCGAAGGTCTTGTGCTGATCGACACAGTGGTCGGCTACGACGAAGGCGCGGCGGCAGGCACCGGTTTGGTTCTGACGGCCAGTGGAATCGTCATCACCAATCACCATGTGGTGGCGGGTTCCACCGTCGTCTCGGCGACCGACCCGGCCACAGGCCAGACGTACGACGCCGATGTGCTCGGCTACGACACCACACAGGATGTGGCTGTGCTGCAGTTGGTGGATGCGTCCGGTCTGCCCACCATCACCGTCAGCCCCCAGCCCGTCAGTTCAGGCGCGTCGATCACAGCCGTCGGCAACGCGGCTGGCGGTGGACAACTGGTGACGGTGGACGGCCAGGTCACAGACACCGGCATGACGGTCACCGTCACCGATGACAACGGCTCCAGCAAATCGACGCTGACCAATCTGGTGGGAACCACCGCCGCCCTGGTACCCGGCGATTCAGGCGGCGCTATGTTCGACAACACGTCGCGGGTTATCGCCATGAATGTCGCCGGTTCGGCCAACAGCCATCGACCGGCCGGTTACGGCATCCCCATCGTCACCGCCCTCAAGGTCGCCAACGCGGTCGTGACCGGCCAACCCAACGCCACCGTCACACTGGGACGCACGGGCGGGCTTGGCATCGTCGTTTCGAAGACCTCCAGCGGGGCTCCCAGGATCCTTCAGGTTGTGCCGGGCGGAGCGGCCAAGAAGGCTGGCATCACCAGCGGGTCGACACTGACCAGCCTGGACGGCGTCGCGTTGACTTCAGCGGACCAACTGACGTCCGTCCTGTCCCAGCACAAGCCCGGCGACAAGGTGCAGGCCGATTGGCGGGATAGAAACGGACGCAGCCACACCGCAACAGTCACTTTGGGCGTGGCGCCGCTCGCTTGATGCTTGCGTTCGGCTAGTTTTCAGCGCCGACACTATTGATGACTTCGCCACCGGAGACGTCCTTGAAGCCAGTCCGGGTCGGACCAGCAGAGTCCAAGAGATCCATCGCGGCCACGGAATAGCGCGACATCGCCAGATCCAGCAACCGGACGTCGTCACCCAGCGGGGCCGACACCGCGATCGCACCGGCCTCACGGGCCAGGTCCGCTTGCGCCGCGTAGAGGTGGTCAGCGTCCAGGTAAAAAAACCCGACGGCGATGGAGCGGCGTCCCTGCGCCCGCAAAGCGCTGACGGCCGATGTCACGCCTTGGCCAGACCCGTCCGCGTAAGCCAATTGGACGGGCAGCTTGTGGTGGGCCCGCCACTGCCGGGCGCGTCTGTGGATCAGTGCATTGCCCCGGGGGTCGCCGCAATCCGGCACCGCGAACACCAGGCCGTCCAACTCGTCGGCGTGACGCGCACTGAGCGCCTGCCGCAGGCGTAGGTCGACGACGCTGAGCAGCTCGCCCGCCGGGCCCAATGGTCGTGCCAACTGGAAGGACATGCTGGGATACCGGCCGCGCAATTCCTCCAATGCCCCAGCGGCCGCCGCGCTGGCGCTGTGCACCCTGGTGACATCCAGCGGCACGAAGACGGCTTCTTGCCGGTCAGCGCTCGCCAGCGCGGCGCCGACTTGTAAACAAGTCGGCTCGCAACGGCCGAGGAAAGCCAATTGGATGTCCAGACTGGGCCGCATGGTCTGCATGCGCTTACGAAGGGTGTGAACGACTTTAGCCACGTGGTCGTCTGTTGAGCCGCTCGCGAAGAGCACCAGTGACGGTGCCGTCATATGGTCTCCTTTCGAGGGTTACTTGGATGTCGATGCTGACGTCTCCTGAAGACTGTGACCTATATGGCCCGTCTGCGGCAAGTCGAATCTCACAATTCGGTCACCGTTCTCATATTCTAGGACGATGATTTTCATTTTCCAGAGATTGACGCCCATTTTGGGCGCCGAGCCGATGGGGTCAGCTCAAATAATTCGCCGTTCGAACAACTTTGGTTTGCGACAGACACCCCTCACCGGCTAAGGTTTATCGGTGCGCTCAGGAAGCACATGCGGACGTGGCTCAGTTGGTAGAGCACAACCTTGCCAAGGTTGGGGTCGCGGGTTCGAATCCCGTCGTCCGCTCGGAGAGGCTCCACAAGACCAAACCGATGGTCGGATGGCCGAGAGGCGAGGCAACGGACTGCAAATCCGTGTACACGGGTTCAAATCCCGTTCCGACCTCTTCAAACAGCCCACGGGCGGCTGGCGCAGTGGTAGCGCG
>Ga0123357_10002395_pt1 | contig 20897 bp, 16 predicted proteins | sample TergutEmb28metaG_FD_89873 | JGI IMG/M metagenome (GOLD analysis project Ga0123357, IMG submission 89873) | Embiratermes neotenicus P4 segment gut microbial communities from Petit-Saut dam, French Guiana - Emb289 P4 | ecosystem: Host-associated > Arthropoda: Insects > Digestive system > Gut ... | reverse complement strand
TATCTGGTTTAATGAACACTGCCCATTGATGTACAGTAAAATGGTTCAACAGCATAACATTTAATATACTCATAATCTCACTAAAAATTATGCATAAAGAATTCACAAAACCATATCTTATACTTCTGTGTATATGTAGTTTAATGAACACTTAACCACAAAATTTGTAGGTGTTATTTCTGTTGGCATAAAATATATCTCACATGCCTGAATTACGATACAACATAAATAGAAGGGATTACTTATACCATTGTAAAATGTTAACAAATTGATGAAACCATATCACAAGCCTTGAGACACATATATGGTGTAACCAAAGTGCCTGCTAGAAAATTCTATCACCACGCAATATTATTCACAAATCAGTGCATTAATTATCTGTGTGCTTAGAAGAAAATCTGTCCAGGCATTTTTACATGAGATTGTGGCATGAATGCAAATCATTGCAATTTTTAAAGCACAAGAAGTTTCATTTCAAGTCCATAAAAATACCTGTTATTTAGGAATATAATCTTTTCAGCAGTGAACAAAGAATTCTTCTGCATAAGCTGGCAACAGTACACCATATAAAAATATATGTAATTCAATATTATGTATAACATCACAGAACATATTTACAAACTATATTATTTATATGTATCTAGTACCCTGATGCCACACTACATATGTTAGGCCATACAGTGCCTAGATGCAAGATACCTATGCACACTCAGTCTACGAGAAACTTATATCATCCTTTAAATGACATTCTGCACTACATGGCCTTGAAACCATATTGATCCATGAGGCTACAGTCACTCAAATGTGCCAATGAACTGGCAGATTAGTTGTGAGGTCATCCCCTACTGTACCCATAAGGGAAGGAGGATTCTGAAATACAAGAGTCAGTCCTTGTCTTTTAATCTTACACTTTCATTCCCTAAAACACTGTTGAGAGTAATGACAACAAACAATTTAAATGTGTTCATGCTATTCCTTCCCAGCAAATAGCAGTTCTTGTGACTCACCTCATTCATCTAAAAGACATGACATGAGTATCAGTGGGATTTATTAAAAGTGCACTGTGTTCAGTGTAGCTATGCCAATAGGTTATGTTACATACAGTGTGATTATTTTATAACAACTATCATTTGTCACTTCTTGCTGCTACTCCACCACACATGTATGCAGCTGGCTGAGTGGTGAAACAGGATGTGGCACCAGTAGGTGTCGACAAAACAGTGACCCTCTATGAGGAAAGTGCTAAGAAAGGATGCTAGTAGCTTATTTCCATGTTGGATTAGTCTGCTTTTTATGGACTCACCACTTAACGCTATAACATTTGGCCAAAACCGTTTGTTTGTAGACGTGCAGCAGTCACTAGAGGAAGAGTAGTGAACGAGTGTATAAAACGAAGTAATAAACTGTATGACGAGATATAGTTAAGCATCTTGCAAAGCTAGGAGGAGGAAAAACACACTAGTACCAGCACCACCAAATAAAACTGACAGACAAGCATGGACACTAGCATAATTTATAACATATAATCTGCTATACTTTTAATTAAGTTCTGGAAGAGCCATTTTCCTCTTTCTTCCCCTAATCAAAGAAATGCATACATGTGTAACCACTGATTATTAAAAGTACATACAATGTTTTCAGTACACAAGTACAGTTGCAGCTTATATTTCCGTAAACACAGTCACTAGAAAACAAACAGTACAAGAAATCACAACGAACCAACTGGTTTACTTTTGATGCCTAGTTCGATTTCAGGTTCAGTAAACACACATCAGTTTCCAGGATTCTATACCTTTCTAAGTTATGTCTGCCAGCTTATTTACTGACAGTCATGAGGAAGACGGGTGTATTACTTAGAACATAATTCAGCAAGGCTGTAGGTTATACAAAAGCTATATAGCATTAAATCAGATATGATTATGGCTCATCTCATATTTACAGTAGACTAAAGCTCCTCTGGCAACAGTGCTGCAATGTATAGTGAGGTAAGCAAACTGCTCAGATTCATTACAGACCTCAAGTCAAATGCACGATCAACATGCAAACTTGTTTTGAAAGAGCCATTTCTTGTCTTAATATCAATCTAAGGTGGCAGATTTTCTCTTGTGTAAGGAAAGACATGCTGGACTGTACGTTCTTTACAATAAGATTATGCTGTCAAAGTTCCTGTAACATCAGGTATTTCACTTGCAATCAAACTTAAGTTTCTACTTTCAGTAAACATGTTTCTTCAAAACATTTTGTCCTTGACATGTTTTTGAACTATTTCCATCATCATTTCAAATCATATATATTACACAACATTTTGAAAACACGCTGGTTTCGTCTTCAGGTTATGTTGTGCATATTACACCATTGTCAAAAAACTATATGGTACAGTTCATCCTAATTCTATGCCAGTCTTTAACTTTTACACTTCACAAGACCCAGCATTAGCAGTCTTGATGTAAAAACATTACAATAAAATAGGAAAGTGAAATTGTTTGCAGTATTTTGGAGAATAAAAGATTCCTTCTGTGATAAGCTACATCAAGAAGAGAGGAATGTTATGCTTAATAGCTTTCAGAATTACATGTGTATTTCTAAATAGAAGTTGAAGTTATCTTCAAAATAAAATTTACAAAAACATATTTCTAAACTTTTACACATGATTTGAACTGTTAACCCTTTGCTGCATGTCATGCAATAAAATACATTAAAATTACTTAAGATACTAATGTATGGCAAAGGAAATTAAATGAATCTGACTGCACAGACTACAGCAGACTGGAGTAATATAGCAAAGGGTTAACATACTAAAAAGTCAATACCAGTGCTTTGCCTTAACATTAGAAAAGAAAGCATCAATGATGCATTATAACAAAACATGAAGTAAAACATTACAAAATATATAACAAAGAGCAAGCAACAAATTATAACATACTGTACAGCTCATTTATGTTAATTGCACCTGACCAAGGATTACCAGCATAAATGTGAATGAGGTATAGTTTATCAGATTTGTTATATTCAGTACATAGAACACAATGCTTTGAAATCACAACCTCTCTTTGAGTGACAACAGTGCTGATACAAAAAACTTCCCTACTGTACATACTGAGGTAACAGACCACACGAAAATAAGTTTTACTAAAATATACAGAGATTAATTTGAAAACAAAGCAGCAAACCACTGTAAGACACTGTATACACATCAGACGTGGTAAATTTGAGTGAAAAATCTATTTACACTCATGTGTGTCCAGTATCTGGAAGTAAATAAATGGAAAGGGAAAAATTAATTAATATATTTGTAAATAAGAATATTAAAAAATGCAGACATATGCATCTTTATTTCCAGTATAATTCACTGTATGCTTAAGTCACAGCCATGCTGTTCCATATAAGACTAGTTATGAAACTGTTCCTTACATATTCCCTATAAATGTAAGAATGAAGAAAATCAAGCCAAATGTCACACACATGAACACTTATACTCTTCTGGCCAGCGAGAGCTTTGATGCAATATTACAAAGACTGAGGCAATGCAGGTGCAGATCCAGATCCAGATCATTGCACTGAATAGTGCCTGTAGGTAACTCATAATACAGAAACAGCTAATACTGGGTCTTTTTCTGAAAACAATGTGTCAGCCACACTTTACCATCATTATAAGCCATAAAGTTTTGATGCAGATACAGTTTATCATAAAGTTGTTCACTTCTTGGTGTTAAAATCCTTCTCTGTATCTTCTCTATGTGTACTATTAAAGACATCGACTAATTTCACTGAAATATTTCAACCTAACAAAGTTCTCTTCTCTCATTGTTTCAGTATAGCTGTTATATTCATCAAAAGTAAAAATAAATAATGCTGATGACACCAGAAGTGTGTACAGTAGGAAAGTAGCGTTTATGTGTTCTGTCCAGAACTCAATTTAATAAAAATATGTCTACGAAATGAATGTATGTGCATAAGTGAAGCTCTAAAATAAAGTTAACACAGTTAAGAAATAACACTGGCATACATCTCCCTCCAAGTACACAGCCTGAAAAATTGTACTCCTTAAAATTAAAGCCCTATGCTAACTGCACTCTGAGCATGTTTGAAAGCTACTGGTACATCAGGTAGGGAATAGAGTACAGCTGTGACACTGTACTCAATCATGCCGTACCTCTACAATGGCAGAAATATAAGATATTCAAGCTTCAAGATAAACTTTTATCTGCAGTCACTAATCGTAAAGGCTGCAACTATAAGTAAATGCCTTCTTCATTATTAGTATACTAGCATACACATCCACAAAAAACCTGTGCTTAATAGTCTGTTGTGCCCGTATACTAGCAATTGCAATATAGCCTAATTGAGGACTAGATTTTCCACGACCACAATAGGAACTGTTTATGCATTTTCTCTCCATATCCTATCAGTCAAGAACCCGAGCACAGGAAGGAAATACGAGCTCACTCAGCCAAAGTAAGTCTACTGAGTAAAACCTGTTTTTATCAGGGCTGTAACATGGCTCAGTCACCCCAGTCATGTGTAGTTTCTCACACACAGCACGTTGTGAGCGCATGTCAGACATGTTGAACAAATGAACATAGAATGGTTATGTATGTGTCATAAAAAAAATGTTGCCAAAGTTGTGTAAAAAAATCTGCATCATTGGTTTCACGTAAAAGAATGATACACAGAATAGAGGAAAAATTCTGAAGGACAGGTTTAGTGTTGTCTGGTGTGTAAGGCATGCATAAAAAATCAAAAGGGCCTAAATTTTTCAGAGAAACAGTAAATTCCTACTGCTAGGTTTGGTTAATTCAGGCAAAATTCTCCAAAGAAATAATAGGATGTGAAAAAAATGTGGGATTACTTCATGCAGAACTGTGCTATAGCTCACATAGCAAGTTTCTCAATGGCTGCCATACAAGATGTATTCAGCAAACGTTTGACAGTACATAGACTGTTCCCTTCTAGACATCCAGATCTGAATTCATGTGATTATAATTCCAAGAGAGATTGCCAGCACTTCAAGACGAAGTGCTCCATCATGTGCTCGGAAAAATGACAGTGGGTGTGAGGCCTGCTCAGAACCTGCAGGTCAGCATTTCAAGACTTTTCTATAAAGTAAGGTAAGTTGGACTGGACCCTGAATTCCTGGTGAATGCAGGCTTCATATGCGATGAAGTTTCTGCAACAGATGCTGTGCTCAGGAACATGATTTTTTAGAATGCTCTACAATACTGGTACACTGTTAAGGTCTTGTAAGACAGAAAATGTACCTATATGGAGGGTGTGAAGATTGGAATTTTATAATAATCTCCTGAAAAATACTTTACTACATCCATTAGAATTTACAGTAGTGAATGAAGTGTGTTTACTGAATGTGAAAGGCAAGATACCTGTCTAGTCTCATGAGTACCTGACTACATTCCAAATATCTAGTCATAAGTATAGTGGTCAGTTACTGTATCTCCAACTGAAATTCTGACATTTCCTTCCAGTATTCGATTTAAATACACTCCAAATCTCATCTTGCCATGGAAACTTGCTGCAAGTGTTCTCAGAGGTTCTTGCGTCTTCTCACCAGTTGCCTGATCAATGCAAACCATCTGACAGCGTGTACATGGGCCTTCTGACTGCAAGGTAAATGCAAGAATGTTCTCATATTAAATTTGCTTACTTCTTAGGAAATTGATAAATTTATTTATTCATATGCCACAGTGTGATAAGAATCAATACTCTTTAGTTACATTACAGTTACTTCATGATGGTATAATGACTTCAGAGGTTATTTACAGCATAAATAGTCTTACTTATCTTACCTTCTATACATGTGATGTTAAAATAGATGGTGTCATTTCATGGAGTAAAAGGTAATTAAAATGTAGAGCTTTTAATTTAAAATTAACTGCCAAACAAATTTTTCAGTCTCTGGCTTAATTTTCTGGTTAAGGTTGTGTTTGTTATTTTTGTTTTTAACAGTACATAAAAACCATTCTTGAAACAAAATCAACAAAGATATAAACCTTTGTTTTAATGAAATTAAGGTAAGTATATATACGCATTTCATTTATGTATGGAAAAGTAAGAATATCATTGGCAGAGTTATTGTAAGCCAGTCAGAATGCACTGCTTGGATTGAGGTGGTGGTGACTGAAAGACAGCCGCATCTTCTCATGTTTAGTAGACAAAAGTGTGTTTATCAAAATTTTGTTTTGGCTGTTACTTTTAATTGTTTCTCTCTTGTTATAGGTTTCGGGAAATGCGTAGTAAAAGTTGAAATATTAAACTGAAATTTATGCAGACTTTTGCAAGTGAAAGAATCCAGAGTCTGGCTGTGAATGGCCCACTGTTTAGCTGCTTGGCAATCTGTATTATGTAACCACCAGATTGTGTACTGAGGTTAAGCCCAAGATGTAGCAACATTTGGAAGAAAAAAAAAGAGTAAACTTAATTGTATTACATATGAGTAAGTGCACTGTTTATAAAGGCCACATAGTGTTGACAGTTTTACATGACAATACATATATCAGTGGTATTTGCTGCATAAATATAATAATAAGTCCATGAGCAATTTATCACACCTTGTTTTTCTGTAAATGATGTGTAAAAAAATGATGACAGTTCATTAGAAACTAAACAAATCTATACTATCATATAGTAAAAGGTAAATGTATAGAAGTGCTGACAGAATTATTACTTTAGAGTTACAATACTCCTTGGATAGTTCTATTATTAATGAGATCAATTTAGTTACACATACTACTGTTAGTTCAGGTGACCGAATTTTGTTAAGTTTTTGGTGTTGAGCAGGATCCTGTCATGATCTGGTTCCAGCTGTTTAATCATTATTTTCTATTGGTTGTGATGGGATCCCTTTGTTCATGTCCTCTGATGTGAAATAACTAAATAATTTCATTCTTTTTGGTACATTTTTATGCAATCATAAATTTGACACAAAAGGAATAATACTTAGAAGGATTACTTCATCAACAGTACTGCTGACACTAATGCAATTTCAGAACTGTGCAAGAAGAGATGCCCAACTTACTTGGAATTTCACTTTTCCAATCTGAAAGTGTGTCCAATCATTCTCCTCAAAAGGCTTCAAGCCCTGTATGACTAGGTTGCTACGAAAACGATCCAGCAAATTCTCCTGAAATAATAAATGCACTCCCTTAGTTATATTCTCATGTTGCATTATCTTAGAATCCATTACAGCTTATTATTGTCATGTACCTTACTGCAGTCACATTGATCAGGGTCAATTTGATCACTCAGCCACTGAGCACTGCTCTTGTTCACAAGCAGGAACTGCGCCTGGTTTGACAGCGACAGAACTGGCTTCATACCATCTTCTGCAGGAATCAAACAAAAATGACAAAATGTACCATCAGTTTCTTTCAAAACCACATACAGCAATATTTTCAAGTGCTCCGTACTTTTCTGGACAACAAGATGCTGAATAGAAAGACCTGTGGGGAGTGTGCAATCATAAAATCATTTCTATGTTATGATGCAGATCTGAGTTTCAACATGTGATGAAAAATGTAGATCCATATGCCAGTGGCAAAAGTTATTATCTTCAAATGTTCTGATGATGTATATTACACTCAGGATTATTTGGTTTCTGGACTTCATCCTTCAACTCCTCTTAAAAATGAACATAATGTGATGGGAACTGGAAGGGTTCCAGTATTTGGGTGAAGGGATGGAGAGAAGCCATTGAAACTGGGTCCAATAGAAACAACCATTCCGAATCAATGGACATTACATATCTGCTACCCCTACATATGCACCCAGGATCAGGCTGTGGTGGTGGGAGATAATAGAAAATAGAAGGGAAAATTTGTGAGAGCACCAATAAAGACCTAAAACTAAGACACAATAATGAGATGTCAAAAATAATATCACCAAACCAAAACCAATGATCCCAACCCATAAAAACCAATTCAGAAGACAACTGAAATTACCTGCCTACCATTAGCATGAAGAAGCACTGAACCTACAAGAGCAATCATAAAAACAGTCATGATAAACCTAACATACCTCACTAACCTAGCTGATAAGGTAAATCCATACATATAAAGTTTCCAAACTAGCTGACTAAGTATATATATATATCAAATACACCATGTGAGCCAATCATCTGTATTTTCTATGCCTACTGTTAGATTCAATATGAAAGATAACTGACTTTATTCCAATACATCCATTCACATACTTAATAAGCATATTGGGCCACTTTTCATTTTTCTAGAAGACCCTACTGGAGATATGTTGCTGGAACCACACAGCTAGTGGTCTGCCTGATTCAAGCAATGCTCTTTCTGCCACCTGCAAAGGGAATGGTACAGACACAGTGTGCCTTATATTGTGAAGTCCTTTCTGGTCCAATTCTGATAAGCCACCTAATAAGGGTGTGTTTTATTTTGAGGACTGTCCTACTGTTGTAACAAACTGTGATACACTTTAATTACTCACAAATGTCCTTCATATAGGATACGAACACTGAACAAAGAATTCATAATTTGTCACGGAAATTATTACGAAATGAATTTATGAACTGTTGGGGTACCTAAATCACACATTAAGTTCTCCAGCTTCATATAACAGATCTTGCTTTTCTGCAAGTACGGTCATGGCTCTGCCATGTGGGCTCTTCTGAACAAATCATCTTCAAAAATTGGGTGGATGGCTGCATTCTAAGTTCACCTTCAAGTAGTGGCTACTATGGACAAATGTGTAAATCTTGGTGACCAATCCTGGCTCTTGTCTGAAGACATTAACATCCAGAATATGAATGATAGTGTCTAATTGTACATTCTTGGTGAACTTTATGGAAGGTGTTAGATTAGGCCTACTGACATGATAGAAGAACTCCTCTAACAATATGCCCAGACCACAAAATGTATCACATACAATATTGGAGCTGTATCAAAGACTTGTGATTTCCATCACAAGCCAGTGTCTCAGAATGCTTCATGATGAGGTTACTGATAATCTTACGCAGAGGTCTTCCCAAAGAGTGCCACATTTCTGTTAGAAAGTATAGAGTTCTCATACTTCCAGTAATTCCATAATGGCCTCAAACTGCAAGACAGATTGTTCCACCAATGTGTGTTATTTTAAACCCTATTCCTGAAGACCTGCAGGGTTTTGTCACCTGGTACAAGAGTGAAAATACTAACATCAAAACTGAGTACATATTCAGTGCAAATGCATGCACACCTTAATTCTGTTGCCTCTGTGAAGGTAACACTGGAGTGTGGAGCCTATGGTTTCCTGTCCTGAACAGTATCTGCCAGTAGCTGAATTGTGCCACTCAGGGTCAACTGTTTTCACATTTCTGGGGTGTAACATTAGTGCCCAGTGTTTACAAAGATGTTTATGTGAAGAGTCCAGAAAATAACATAATATTTCAAATTATTCAACTTTTAATAATCAAATGGCTGTAATATCGCTCTGAATTACAAATTAATCACTTTTTTAATTAACTGCACTAAAAGGTACACCAAATCCCACATTTCAAGGTGGAAAGCACCACACACTTCAAATTGTGTGGTATTTTGAATCAACTGGTTGTGAATTAATGTGTACTATTAAACTAACTAGCGAGAACTGAAAAAATGCAAAACAAGAATGAATAAGGTATACTGTTAACAGGTTGTAATATTTAACATTAAAATACAGGCCCTGAAAAGAGATAAAGAGTGAAATCCAAGCAGTGTTACTATCACCACTGTCAATATAACCACCATTTTCATGAATATCATGATCATGATCATCATCAGGGAGGAGGAAGAAGGGGAGGACAACACAGATGGCTTTGTGTTAAGGTAACCCACCCTGGCAGAAACACAAATGGATTATAATACTGGTATTATACAGGGTGTATCAAAATGATTGGAGCAGTTTTGAAGTTGATTATATTCACAAGTATAGTGAACAGAATTATAAATACTAGTAGAAATGAAAGAGTAACACAACAAGTTTATGACACATACCTACAAATATTCGATGTATGCACCCTTCGTCACACGGCACACATCGAGGCGACAGTCCAATTCCTGCCATACTCCGCTCAGCAAGTCAGGTGTGATGGTCTCCACAGCTGCGGTAATTCTGTTCTTCAAATCAGGTACGCTCACAGGTTGTGGTGGCACAAACATTTTGTCCTTCACGTAACCCCTTGTGACTAGTTCCTTTGGGGTTACGTGAAGGACAAAATGTTTGTGCCACCACAACCTGTGAGCGTACCTGATTTGAAGAACAGAATTACCGTGGCTGTGGAGACAACCACACCTGACTTGCTGAGCGGAGTATGGCAGGAATTGGACTATCGCCTTGGTGTGCCGTGTGACGAAGGGTGCATACATTGAACATTTGTAGGTACGTATCATAAACTTGTTGAGTTACTCTTTCATTTCTACTAGTATTTATAATTCTGTTCACCATACTTGTGAATATAATCAACTTCAAAACCGCTCCAATCGTTTTGATACACCCGGTATATGGACTCAACATTTAGGTTTTTAATGTGTCATTTTACCATTTACATAGGCAAGAAATTTGGTGATGAACACTTCATATGGTAGTACTAACCTTGTACTGTCAATTTACGTTTCCCTTTGCTTAATCTTGTGTCACTAGTACACTGGTGAATGAGACGCAACCCTTGACGTCCGAGGGCATCACTCAGCCATGATGCCACATCATCACCACAATCCTGTCCCTGAACCCTATCACCACACACTTTGCTTTGACACAATGATGCTTCTATTCTGACATCACTATGGTGTTTGGGGTCATCAAGTGGTACAGATATCGATGGCATTTCTGCAAGAAAATTATTTAAGTAGTGCTACAATTTTAAACATCATTCTGTCTACAGCCGTACACTTACCCTCATATAAGCTGAGTTCTGTAGATGTCAGGCATTTCCATAACAGTTTTCATTGTAGTAATTCAATATACTGTAGTTGATCAAGATTCCTGAAGGTATTTTAACTTATTAAAAAGTCATTATAGTCTGCCCTACCAATCTGCCAAACTGGCTGTATGTGTGTAGTAATTACCTATATCTGAAGTTAAGAAACAAAATTTTCAGACAGCAAAATGTTGTTAAATATATACCTATACACACACACACATACTAATTAACCACTGTGAAGTCTTACAGGTACACAGCATTACAAAATTAATCCACCTCATGCACTAGTCCATCAGCAACTTAAAATGCACTACACAAGCAGTACATATGTATTTATCAACACAATCTGTTAATTATGTCATTTTGAACCAAACTATCCTATTGGCAGCTACATGTCAAATTTACCTCATGTGTGACTGACTGAGAAGAACAACATCTGTCATACCTACAAGTTCCATCTCACATCACATTACATGAAAAATTGTTTGCAAACTGCAAAACTCTAAAATGACAGTGCTTTAAAACACCAAGCTTTGGGCTCCATATACAAGAATCTACCACATAAGACATGCTATAGAAATAATAATATGTATGTTACACACTTTATGCACTTTATGCACTAAAAGAAGATATGGTGACAGCTGAACAGATGTACTCAGGAGGTATCTGGTTCAAAATTTTAACCAGCTCCCATGTCTTAGCCTATGACCTCTCTCAACACCTCCAGGCAAATGCAAAATGTGGCACCTTTAAACAATACACAACTGTTCCTTGTGAAATTATTTCTGGACCATTGTATGTGTATAACATATGTAACACATACATAAATATGCTACACTGTGAGATTTACCTGGAAACTGCAGGATTAGCAACCTCCTGCTGAGATCAATGCTAGGCTGAATGAGGCAGAGTTTGGTGTCTTGCTTCTGTGTGAGACACACACCAGCTGGGGTCACCACCATCCACTTGCGGTCAAATAGGAAACCCTGTGATCCAATGACCCAGCTTTCCATGCGCACAGCTCCACAAGATTTGACAGGGTACACATATATATCAGTCAGCGTGATACTATTTCTATCTAATGTTCCTTGAGACATTGTGTTAAGAGGACTAGGCATTTTAAAAGTTTGTCTTACATCTAAAACAGCAGGAGTATTTATGCTGTCTACATTTATAGGCCCATTATATTTCCCATGTACGGATTCGTATTTCTGTGCGTAGGCCTTCTGGAAGCCTGGCCACCATTCAGGTAGTTTTGTGACTGGGCAACCTTGCACAAAGTACGAGGTCAACACATTAATAAGCTTATCCACATCACTCTGCCTTGTCATGTAACCAAAAGATACCCTAACTGAACCAGTGGGTTGTCCATTTACCAAATCCTTCTCATCTCCACACACATGACCTGCCTGGAACAAACAAATAATTATAAATGAAGTACTTTCAAAGTCCTGAATAGCATATACTGTATTGCTACTTCAGTTACATAGTGAGAAAGTATGAATTTACAGGTTTTTCAAAGACAGAGAAAGAGAGAGGGCATCAAGTGAAACAGGAAGGCTGTCATGCATAGCTAGCAGATATGGATCAGGAAGTAGGTGGCCATGAACTAGTGTAAGATGTTATCCCAGCATTTGTCTGGAGAGACTGAAGAAAATTATGAAACTCCCTAATCAGGACAACTATTAACCGAGGTGGAATATGAATGTAATCAGTATGGTGACTAGGCTACAGGCCAGATGACTGGGGTTCGAATCTGGGCAGGGGCAAGAGATTTTTTTCATTCTCCAAAATGTCCAGACTGGCTCTGGGGCCTATCCTGGCTCCTACCAACATTCCTTCCTGGGGTGTGAAGCAACCAGGATGTAAAGTTCACCACTCATCTACATTTTTTTGCTCAAGAATGAGTGGATCGAGACCTCTGCTACTGCCAATTTTCCTTTGTGGCGTGCACAGGGGTAACTTTATCATTGACCTCTTAAATACAAATCTACAGTGTTGTTTCAGAAATAATCTATGCTACAGAAAACACACTACCTTTCTGTTAAAAAGACAAGTAGATCAGAGATACTTAAGGAAATATTCACCATTTCTTCTGAGAATAGTAATGAACCCATACACAGTCTCTGGGCAAACAGCAGAGTCAATATTAAATAAGCTGGTGCATATTGTTTTCACTGTGCTTTAAAGGATCAGAAATAAATGTCATAACAGTTAGGTAAAGTATGCAGGATAGTTTGTAAACTCCCTTCTCCTAACATTGATACTGTGTCATTAAACATCTTTCGCACAGAAGTTATGTAGTTGTGCTATGAATTACATCAGTTCTAAGCACCAGTCAGAATCAAACACAGAACAGTTATGCTTCCCCAGGTTCTGCCAAGAGTAATGACCTCAACAAACAAACCTCCCATGTTCCCAAACAGTTATCATGAAACTCCATACAAAGGTACAGCCACTTTAGTCACACCTAGTTCCATACTTATTAAAAGCCCATACCTTTAAAAATACAAACATGAAAACCGTGAAAGTACAGAGATGGGATGAACACTTCTGCCTAGGTCCTGAAAGCTTGAAGGCTGTAGAACTATATTTTTTTCTAACTCAGAAAATGCAAAAATGTAGTTTTGCATTCCTATCGGACAAATATTTGCCATAAAGCATATACTTCTAGCTAAGTTTTTACTCATACATACTGTTCTTGAAATTGCAGGTTTAGTGTGAAATATGTGCACCACATTCACATCAAAAGTTCTTAAACTGTTATGTCTTCTGCCGCTCTCTGTACAGTCTTGGTTTGTTTTCATTATACCACATCCATTAATCTTTATATTTATAACAAGAAGACAAATTCCACAATTTTATATTACAAGAAACTGAACTTATTCTTCAAGTAATGACTATGTCAACAATCTACTGAGTATCTGAGAAGAATCCATGCTCAGAAACCATAACAGACTACATAATATTGTCATAAATAAATGAAAGGTATTGGTGTTAAACCCTGTAGGCTTTGAACTGTGATGGACACACCTGAAAATGATTTCTGAGATCAGCATCTGACAGTTTCAGGTGCCGCTGACAGGCCCCAGGATTACAGAAACAGCCAGTACGCAGCTGAATACCATTCAGATTAGCCACATTCAGCACCTGCATCAGACAGGTACATCTTATCTCATATATATGCCTGTTGTGGAAAACAATGACAGATGTTATTAACTGTACACTACTTAATGAAGCAGCACCTGGAAGGGTACCCCAATTGTAAAATAAGTTGAGAAGATAATTACATATTGCGAAATGGAATGGAAAAAGGCTATTTTAAGGCAGACATACTACGTGCAAAGGCACTGCTCATTTGTTGTAACCTGACAGCAGTCATACTGACATACACAAAAGGATGACAGAAGAAGTCCTTTTTGTATGAATAATGCTGGAACTACAAACCAATGGATTGCACAGAGGGAAGAATTCACTACTGAAAAATCTTGTCATGATGTTTGGGCACTGATATATTAAAACTATGATCATTCATAAAAAATCAATGCATCATATCTGCTTGTCAGAACTTCCATATTTCACTAATTATGGCCAAGGTCATAAGACACAAAAATGGAACAAATCTGGTGCACAATGTCACGATAGATAGGAAAATGTATGGATGGTATCAGACCCTTCTCCCTTTTTGTCCCAGTTCTAATATTCCTATTGTGTACAAATAGTAATGCAGATAAACATTTTGTAGGAAAGGTAAAAGGCTGGCATGGATAACACTTTTAGTTTCCCTCTTATATGCACAACTACAGTAAATTGAGGAAGTGTCAATGTGTTTTTGTGGATACCTATGTTTCAGAGAAGCATGCTGCCTCTGTCTTCTTTTAAAAGCGATTAAGGAATTGACCAGGTTATGCGGTCAAGGTGACCAAGTTATGCGGTCAAGTTTCCCAGGCATGTGGTTACTCAGAACCAGGTCATGGAAAGAAAATGGAAAAGCCTTGACCAAGCAAGCAGGAAGGGTGTAATGGAAATGGGAGAAACTGACCTTTCACAGGAAGGCACAGATAACAAAGAAACAAAAATGGAATGGAATTCTGTGAAACTAACCTTATGCAGGCATTGAAGGATATGACAAATGGTTATTCTGGGACATAGACTGGAATGGGAGGTAAGCCCTTTCCAGGCCAGCATGAACACTGAGGCAGTGCTTGTGAGAGATTGCTCTTATTGTATCAGGAGAACAAGACCATCTTGTCCTGGGACAGAACCTTCTTCTATTCATTCAAAGAGCATATGTAAATAAACGCCTTATAAAACCTGTTCAGACAGAGACCATCTTCTGTCTTTACGTTGCAAAAGTGAACTTGAATCTCAGTCAAGTCCCTTATTAACCAGTCCCTTTGTCCGGATGTTTTGGGCAGGACACTGGTGTCAGTATGTCCTGCAGTGACACCATATCCTCATGATGAGACAGGTTCAAAAGGGACGTACTGAAGATGAAGCTTTGCCCCAACAACATGCACAGGGTAACAGCACTTTAAAAGATCCATAGGACCTGAGACCAGACCAATGATACTTGCCTCTATAAAGCCTACATATTCTCCATTTGGACGAAGCAAGTTGAAGTTGACAATATTTCCCTGCGTAGAGACATCTTCATATGTTGTGTCACAATACAGGATGGTTGCAGGAGAGCCATTGGAGTGGTGAAGTGTGAGAAGGTATTGGAAGAGGCAACGAGCCAGTGAAAATGTGTGAAGCATCACACTCTCCATGCTACCTGTCAGTTGTTTCAGTGTAGAGAACCCATGATGCAGTGCAACAATGGAAAGGAATGGGATGGTTCCATCTTCAAACCTAAAAGACAGGGGTTTATTATTGATCTGAGACCTATATTATGGCATTCACATTTTTAAGACAGTCAAAGGTAAGAAAAGTGCTGTACTTAAAGTAATTTAAGGTAGCCCTATAATCAGAGCATGAAGCAGCAGATGATACTAACCAAATTAGTACAATGATCTAGTTAAGGTGTACTCAAGAGGTGCATGGTTAAAATCTCTTAACAAGAAAGTGACTATATTTTGACGTATTCCTTACTGTTTCAAATAGGGCATGAGTACCTATTTCATATCCTTCCTTACTACATGAGCCAGTACAGCTCAGTCAGTAAAGTGAGAGGCTATATCCTAGATCTCCAGCAACGGCAGGGATTTTCACTTTTCCAGCATGCTGGGACTGTTCTGGGGCTCATTCTGCTCTCTATCCACCAGGTATGTGGGGATCTTACCCTGGGGGTAAAGTTGCCAGAGCATGAAGATGTCTATTCATCAACATCTAGGGCCAAAGACAAGACTGCACTGATTGAGTCCTTCACCTCTGTTTCCTCACATATTCATGACGTGACACTTCGGCATGTGGGCAACTCCGCTTTACTTACAATCCATGATCAGCTTCCCATCATGAGAAATGTGGGTTACACTACATATTTTGACAGTGAGTGTACAAAGTCAGCAAAATTTAATATCAAGACACTCCACACCCTGGCTGGGAAGAGTTCACACATGTTATAAGCAATGAGAGGATAACTTAGGACTGGAAGTCCCATGGATCTACAGAAAACTTTATGCTGGTTGAAAAATGTATATGGGGACAGGCAGGACAGTCCACAGGGACAGGATGCAGGTAACACACCTAGCACACAGACACAAGAACAACCATGGGAGCCAATTGTGGAGTTAGAGCTTTGGGAAGACAAGACAGACAAGTGTGCTATACAACACACACAAAAGAGAAAATGTCAAAGCAGGAGTTCAAATATAGTACATAACTTTCATTCATGGTCATACTGCCTTCAAAGAACATAAAAAAGTAATGTACATAACAGGGCATTTCAAATACTTTTTCAATTTTAGGCATATCGCTTAGAGCTTTCAGTAAATGCTGTTGCAGTATGTTCATGTGATATAGGTTCAGTTAAAATGAATACCTTCAAAGGAATGAACTTATTCTTATTGAAAACATAATGCACTTTACAAAAGTAACATGCAGTTACACTACCCACTCACCTGTCACTCAAGGCTGGTCTAGGGACATGTTCACATTGTGAACTAAGTGCTATGAGAACAGTGCCACCCCCAAAGTAACACTTCTCTAAGACATAGGCACTTGAATTCTTGACCAGCAAGGCACCCAACCCTGTTGGGTAACCAAACATCTTGTAGAATGATATACACACAAAGTCAGGTTGAACCTGTGAGAGATCCAAGACACTTGTGGAAACAAATGAAGCAGCATCCAGGAGGCAAAACCACTTTGACTTGCTGCATTTTTCTGTTTTGCAATTCAGCACTCCACTCTGCACCTTAGAAACCCAAGAGAGAGGATATTTGAATCCTGAATAGTTGCACTGTGCTGGGTACACAAATAAGGAGTTCCCATTGCAAACTGAAAATGCATCCAAGTCAAGACATGCACAATGCACAAAACACTGAAAGGCTTCTGTGTGTGATAAACAACAAACAGACGCTCCTTGTTTTTTGGCCAGTTCTCTCATTCCAAGGACAGATGTGTGATTGTCTTGCAGGTACATAAATGTTCCTGCATTTCTACCATCAGAAAATGAGTCATTCTGTACTTTGCAGGCCCTGGGTCCATTATCATTAAATCCATTTTCATTGGGTAGAGACTTATTCTTTGTAGAATTATCTACCCAGTCAAATGACTCTGCCACAAGTTTGAGGGCATCTGTGGCTCCCGATGTAAATATTATGCTGTAGTCATTCAGATTTGTATTGAAATGTTGCAGCACCCTGTAAATAAATTAGTGTGTAGTGAATACAGATATTTATGTCTTTCAGTAAATAATAAGCACAGTTTTAGTCAACACAATTATTTTTTTTATATAACAATACTTACATTTCTAAAATGTTACAAGTTTGGACCCTAAAGGGTCACCATCACATGTGAATAAATAAAACAAGAGGCAGCATTTATTTGTGCCTGATGATGACAGCTTTTATACTACCGGGGTGGGCACTTAAATTTTAGTGCATGACTAACAAAAAACATTAAGTATTATCTGAACAGAAAAAGATAAAATTATGAAGCAAATGGCATTTCGTGGAAAATAAGACAGATTATGCTGCATGTCTTAAAAATGCAGTAAATTTCCTTGTAGCCTAAATATATGAAACTAAATTCTAGGGGTGTTTCCTACATGCATTTATGTAAGCAAATGTGGGTCTTTTAAAAGACTAAGGGTCAAAACATGTAGCATTTTATAAATGCAGTATCAGTATTTAATAAAAGATAGTTGTGTTGACCAAAACTTGTCTTCATTATTTAGTTCGTAAAACACAACAGGATGTCTTCCCTAAACATATCACATCATTCAATTTAACATGCTGACTGCCACAGTGGCAACTAGTGTCTCCTGCAGGCCCTTCACCTCACACACACACACACACACAGTCCACCACTATCTGCCCTCTTATGGTTTGATATGCTCTCATGTCACTGCTATGTATCTGCTGTCTGCATCTGAGGTAATAGTGAAGAAATGTGACTACTGGTATTATACACTACAGTGCATTATTTAACTGTCAGACACATGTTTTTCAGTAAACTTAGTTATGAATTAATCATGCAACTGCATGAAACTATAATTTGTATTTTGGGTTTATATGAAGGGCCAGATGTTTTTAACAGAAATACAATTTTAAATATCACATTAACTCTTAAGAATTGATTGATTCATAGTCACCACATTAAATCTATTGCTGAACATAAGTACTAGACACATGTCAAATGATATTATAAATGTACTAAAATTTTATTAGAAGTGAAATGAAATTTCATAAAGAGGTTTTTGTACATTATTGACTGATGTATTCCTGACGTGTTTTTTATGAACCAGAGAAATATCTGATACTTGGAGAGTTGAAACATCTGAAATTTAATAGAACCAAACAACATGTGAATGGTCCTAACTCCCAAAAGCCCACAGTTATGAGGGAGGTCTAACAAAATTCAGGGTCAGTATAAATGACACACCTATATCGAATCTGGTCTATCACATCAGTAGAATATCGGCTGGTGGTGCTCAGGGAGTGAGGGTTTCCATACACATTCTCACACAGATCTTCAGCTACGGCTTTGATCTGACTCTCTGCATAGAGTGTGGCTCCAGCATGATCCAAGTAGCACACACCTAGTGGAAAATTAAATTGTCAGTTTGAAAGATTTTGCACCTCCACATTCATTATGTTGGAATAATGCTGACAGTGTACTATCATTATTGTGCTCATATAAGGCCTTCCATGTTCTGTGAAATTCACGTATAAAAGAAATAAAATATCCTCAGTCAGGTATAACTAACCTGTTGCAACATCATCATCATCATCATCATCACCTGTGTTCGTAACATGTTTAGGATCTTGAAAAAGCTGTTTTTTTTTTTTTAAAAGAACACTCTTTGAAAGCTGAACATGTCTGTGACTGTTCAACTACAGTCACAAGTTGACTTATTTGTGCAAAACTTTGCATGACCATCCAATATACACACATCTTGGTAATTTTAGCTTCTTTATTACAATACCAGTACCAAGGTCATTCAGGCTTGTGAGGTGGCAGCAGCATTCCAGCCATTCAGTTTTGTATGGTGACAGCTATTTCACATGTATGCTTATTTTACTGAATTATTATTACAGGAAAATGAGGTAATCAAAACATTTTAATTTAATAAATCTGAGTGACAAATCCTGGGACTGTAACAATGACTTAGATCTGACAATGTGTAATCTTGTAGGGGTTACCAAACTTAAGAGAAACCTACTGCCTCCATCCTAAGCATAGAAATGCCTACAGTCTGAATTTGCAATGTGCAGTGTCAGGTTCTCACGCCACTGTTGTGGAGGATTCAGGTCTTCTACGATATGACATTGTGTCAATCGATAAAGAGTTACTGATGTTTTCAAGGAGCTTGCTACCACCATTTTCAGGGTCTGTGAAATCCAAGAGCATTCTTATCAATGGAAAATGTTGGTATTTACCAGTTAACTGAACATCCCATCCCAAAAGCCATAACTCTTAAAATTTTCGGCACACTAATAGGATCTGTATACTGAACATCTGCTAGTAGCATAAGCAGTAATAATACATCGATACATGATCTAATCCTTTGGGATCTTCAAGTAAACCACAGACTGGTTGTTTTCAGATATGTCCTTACTCTACAGGGCAAACTGAAAGACGGTACCTTAAAACAGTTCATGACTACTTACAAAACCTTACCTGCTTAGCTTTACTGATGACATCCCATTGTGATATATGAACAGGAAGCAAGACCATCAGTCACAACTTGATTGTTTATCATTCGTATTCCTTACTACATGTTTCGGCTTTTGGAAAAGCTATTATTAGACAGTTAAAGATATACATGAAGGAAGGTAATTTAAATACAACCCATTAAGTTGATACATTTTGGGGTAGATAAGATCGCAACTTTACAAAAATTGGAGTTGTAGAGGCCGAAACCAAATAAAAATAATATCATATATTAAGATACTAAAGTATCATAAAAATATACTATAGCAATTCGTGTATCAGTAATGATATCTTTAAAATTCAAAAGAGAATAATACGGATTCTCACTAACAATTCCAAACGTGACTATTGTCGACCTCTTTTTAAGCAATTACAAATTTTAACACTCCCATCACAATATATATATTCATTACTTGTATTTGTTGTCAAAAATGGGGACCTATTTTTGTTTAATTCAGAAATACACAACCTAAATACACGTTTTAGGGATAACCTTCACTTGCCCTCCACAAATCTTACCATGGTCCAAAAGGGAGTATTATACTCTGGTAGTAGAATTTTTAATTATTTACCACTACAGATTAAGAATCTCTCTGGTGATTTAAAAAAATTTAAGAGGAAACTTAAGAATTTTCTTATAGACCATACATTTTATAGTCTTGAT
>Ga0123357_10002393_pt1 | contig 20901 bp, 17 predicted proteins | sample TergutEmb28metaG_FD_89873 | JGI IMG/M metagenome (GOLD analysis project Ga0123357, IMG submission 89873) | Embiratermes neotenicus P4 segment gut microbial communities from Petit-Saut dam, French Guiana - Emb289 P4 | ecosystem: Host-associated > Arthropoda: Insects > Digestive system > Gut ... | reverse complement strand
CCCTAAAATTCTCCCTATGGAGCGAAACCCCAAACCTTCAAGATACAAGTGCAATGCTTGTTTCTTTTGTGATTTTGGTTTGGCTGTCGATTTAATTTCTACTGTATATTACAACCGCATCTTTTACATTTATAACGTTGTCTGCCATTTATTTTGCCGGATTTTACGCTATACGAACAATTACATTTTGGACAATTCATAAACTTTTTTTGCTGCAAAGATAATTATATATATTAATTAGCAATGACTAAATTTTTTTGTTTTGTTAATTTGGTGTATATTTTACAAAAAAATATCTTTGAAAATCAACACTTTATCTTCTCAAATTATATATAAAAATATACTAAATTAACAATGCCAATTTTTTGAATCACTGTGTGATTACGGACATGCGAAAATTATTATATGTATGCCTCTATATTTACCTAATTTGCATTGTAAATTAGGTAAATATACAGAGTTTTACAATAATTTGCAATTTCTATAATACACTGTTTGTCAATGTATTATAGAAATTATGAAGTATATAACGAGTAATCATTATAACTTACTTCTTCAAAAGCCAGTTTTCAATATATCTTGTCAGAATATCAATGGCAACGCTATTTTCGCCTCCTTGCGGAACGATTATATCTGCAAATCGTTTAGTCGGTTCGATAAATTGTAGATGCATCGGTTTTAGCGTGTGTTCGTAACGTTCCATTACTGTTGCAACCGAGCGTCCACGCTCCATAATATCACGGTTGATAACGCGGATGAGACGGTCATCGGCATCAGCATCAACAAATATTTTCAAGTCAAGCATTTTACGCAACGACAAATTATTCAACACTAAAATTCCTTCAACAATAACCACTTTGCACGGTTTTATTGGAATTGTTTCAACAGAGCGCGTACAGGTCAAATACGAATAAATCGGCTGCTGAATTGTGTTGCCTTTTTTGAGTTCGTGCAAATGCCGCACAAGCAACTCAAACTCAATAGAATCGGGATGGTCGAAGTTGATATTCTGACGTTCTTCTAATGGAATATTGCTGCTGTCGCGATAATACGAATCCTGAGGCATCAATGCTACCTCGCCTTTTGGCAAGCGTTCGAGAAGTTTGCGTACAACTGTAGATTTCCCTGAACCTGTTCCTCCTGCAATTCCAATGATAATCATAATATTAAACTTCGTCTAATGCATCTCTTATTGGATTCTTAAAATAAATTTTATCATTCAAAAATTCCTGCGTTGCAATGAGAGTCGGTTTTGGAATTTTTTCATAATATTTTGAAATTTCAATTTGCTCACGATTTTCGAAAATTTCTTCAATGCTGTCGCCAAAATACGAAAAATCCTGCAATTTATTTTCAATTTCCTTTTTCATTTCAGAATTTATCTGATTAGCACGCTTGGAAATTATGACAACCGTTTCGTAAACATTGCCAACATCATGACACATCTGCTCAACATCTCTGGTAATTGTGGTTTCGGGGGTTCTTACTCTTTTATAATCCATATTGATATTTTGTATTTACTTTTTTTTTATCAAAATAATTATTTAGAAAAATATTTTTTTCTATTTTATTTCTGTATATTTTTTTGCCTCATAAAAAATTTTATCCGCTGCACTGCGATTTTTTCCTTCGGGAAATTCGTTGATAAAACTATAATATTCATCAACAGTATCTTGGTAACGTTCCGACCTTTTTTCATCAATACTATTTTGCGCCTGAACAAATTTCGACTGCAAAATAATAAACGACAAATCTTCGCGATATTTTGTTGCCGGATAGTTTTTCAGAGTATTTTGCGCCACAACAATTGCCGATAAATAATTGTTACCCAAATAATTACCTAAATTATAATAAAGTTTGGCATTCAAAAGTTCCTTGTACGCAAGTTTGTCGTTTAATTCATCAAGCATTCTCTCTGCCTCTGAAACATTTACATCTTCAGGATACATTTCGATATAGTCTTGTATTGCTTCAATTCCTTTATTTGTATTAGTTTGGTCGAGCCGTGCATCCGGAGAATCGAGGTAATAACATTTACCAATCAAAAATTTCATTTCCGGGGCATATTCTCCTTTTGGATAGGAGCGCATATAGGTTTTGAAATACTCACTTGCCGTATAATAATCCTTTTGTTTAAAATACGACTGCGCAATATAATAAAGCACTATCTGAGACCGCTCGGAACGTTGAAAATATGGCTTTACATCATCCATTAAAGTTTGCGACTGAATATATTTCTTTTTATTAAAATATTCAATCGCCTTATTGAATTTCAGTTCGTTATCCGTACTTTTTAGAAGTTTTGTATATTCGCTACAACCCCAAAAGCAGATAACAAACACAAATAAAGCAAGAAAAATTATTTTTTTTCTCATTATTATATTAAAAAATGTGCGCAAAGGTACGAATTTTTTTTAAAATAATTAATAAACAGTTATTTTTTATTTTTATTAGAAATATTTTGCATCAAATTCTTTTTAAAATTGCGCTCTGCAAGGTAAAAATTAAAAAGCGATTCGGGGGAAAGTAATTTTTGTAATTTTTCGTGATAGTTTTTTAACAATTCTGCCTGTTTGATTTCTGTATTAACATATAGGTCATTGACTTGGGCAAAATCTATTTTTTCAGAATGTCCTGTATTTTTTCGTACATTTCGAAAAGCAGCCCACAATGTTTTGTTTAAAGAAAAAAGGGATTGTTCATATTCAACAAACAAAGGATAAACTGCTTTTTTTTCTGCATCTGTAAGTTTTGCTTTTTCACTGATTTCCTGCCATTTATGCTCGGTCAACTGCTCTATTGAGGGAAAATTTTTGTCATTTTGCGACATTGCAGCCTGAACAACAAAAAGAAAAATTAAAAGGATATTGGTTTTCATATTTTTTTGAAAAAATTTTATTATTTTTTAAAATACAAAATCTTTGACAAAATAACTTTAAAATGGTTTAATAAAAGTACTTATATATTTTTTTTTATATTTGTTGAAAAAAAATTGAAAAAAGTTATTGTTTTTTTTTGTTTTATTAAATAAAAAATTCTTACCTTTGCGCGTTTTATGTTTTTCTATTACAAAAAAAAATATTAAATAATTAACTGATAAATGGACATATAAGGAGGAAAAAGTAATTTAAAATTGTTTTTTTTAACTTATTCTAATATCTTTAATATGAGTTTATTAAGTGAAAAAATGGGCAAAGGTGATTTTTTTACCGAATCCCAAAGGATAATGGCATTAGGAGTTTATCCCTATTTCCGTCCGATTCAGTCCGACCAGGACACAGTGGTAACCATCGATAATAAAAGAGTATTGATGTTTGGTTCAAATAGTTATTTGGGCTTGACCAACCACCCAAAACTAAAAGAAGGTGCTATCAATGCGATAAAAAAATACGGAACGGGTTGTGCCGGCTCTCGTTTTTTGAACGGAACTCTTGATATCCACCTTGAACTCGAAGAGCGGCTCGCAAAATTGGTGGGCAAAGAGGCAGCACTCGTTTTCGCAACAGGGTTTACAGTCAATTCGGGAGTAATTCCTTGTATTGCAGGACGCGGAGAATATTTGATTTTCGACGAACGCGACCACGCATCAATTATTGAGGGAAAACGACTGTCATTTGCTACCACAATAAAATACAAGCACAATGACATGGAAATGCTCGAAAAAATTCTGCAAAAATGTGAATATGAGAAATTGAAACTCATCGTTGCAGACGGAATTTTTTCAATGGAAGGCGACATGGCAAAAATACCGCAAATGGTAAAACTTGCAAAAAAATATAAAGCATCGCTCTATATTGACGAAGCGCATTCATTGGGAGTTTTTGGGCAAAACGGAAGAGGTATTTGCAATCATTTTGACGTTACCGACAATGTTGATTTGATAATGGGGACATTCAGTAAGTCGCTCGGAACAATCGGCGGCTTTATCGCCTCTGACAAAACTACCATCGAAAGTATAAAACATATTTCGCGCACACTGATTTTTAGCGCATCAATAACGCCTGCATCAACGGGCTGCGTATTAGCGGCGTTGGATGTTATGGCAGAAGAAAGTTGGCGGCAAAAAGCGCTTTGGGAAAATACAAAACACGCAAAAGACGCTTTTGTCGCAGCAGGGTTTGAAATCGGGCCAACAGAAAGTCCTATCATTCCGCTTTATGTACGCGACAATGAAAAAACATTTACGCTAACCAATATGTGTATGGAAGATGGTGTGTTTATCAATCCCGTTGTTGCGCCGGCAGTTTCTTCGGAAGATACATTGATACGATACAGTTTGATGGCTACACATACACCGGACCAAATTGACGAATCAATAGAAAAAATTACCGCTGCAGCAAAATCATTGGGGATTATTTAATATAATAACAATTTAATATTTAATATTTAATACTTTATGAAAAATAATATACAATATTTAATTCTTGGAGTGTGTATTTTTGTTGGGTTGTTGGCTGTTGCCATTGGAATAAACAAAGGATTGCAAAGTTTTTCTAATAAAGAACGCGTAGTAACAGTTCGTGGACTTGCCGAAAAACAAATTAAAGCAACCTCGGCTTCGATTCAAATAAGTTACAGTTTCTCCGGAGACGAGCCAAAGCCATTAATTGACCAAATCGACAGGCGCACAAACGAAATTATTTCTTATTTAAAAAAGAAAGGTTACAACGATAATAAGATTGATAATTTGCAACTTTATGACAGCAAAACTTACTACGAATACGATTGGGTTGACGGAAAACGAATTCAGGTAAAAAAGGACCGTTTTCGTGCTTCAAAATCAATTTCATTTGTGTTAAGTGAAGTAGAAAAAGTTGAAGGAATAAGTAATGAAATCAATATTGACTTGATAAACAGCGGATTAACTTCTGATGTTACGACTTCTTATAATTTTCCGGAACTGAACGACATTAAGCCCGCGCTTATTGCAGAAAGTACAAAAAACGCACGAACGGCAGGGGAACAGTTTGCAAAAGACTCACAATCTCGTTTAGGGAAAATCAAAACCGCCTCACAAGGACAAATTACACTTGCAAACAGGTATTATGATGATGAAGATACTGCCTCAACTCCATCAGAGCCATTTATTGAAAAGGCGCGTGTGGTCAGTTCAATTGTTTTCTTTTTGGAAGATTGAATATAGGAAATTCAAATTTAAATGATTATCCGTAAATTGTTTCAAAACACTATAATTATCATACTCTCAAGTATTTATCTTTTTATCAATAATATATTGATAGTCAATCATTTAAGTAATTTATTACAAGACATTATAGGGATTTTCATTAAAAATCAAAATTTGCGTTAAAAAAACAGATATTATTATGACAAATTATAAAGATTTAGGACTTGTGAACACTCGCCAAATGTTTTCGTTGGCGGTAAAAGGCGGATATGCTATTCCTGCATTCAATTTTAACAATATGGAACAGTTGCAAGCAATTATTCAGGCAGCGGCAGAAACCAAATCGCCTGTGATTTTACAGGTTTCCAAAGGGGCGCGCGAATATGCGAATGCCATTTTACTGCGTTATATGGCTCAAGGCGCTGTAGAATACGCAAAAAGTTTGGGCTGGGAGCATCCGCAAATAGTATTGCACCTTGACCACGGCGACTCGTTTGAAACTTGCAAATCGTGTATTGATTCGGGCTTTTCGTCGGTTATGATTGACGGCTCGCATTTGTCTTATGAAGACAATATAGCGCTTACACGGCAGGTTGTAGAGTATGCGCATAAATTTGATGTTACAGTGGAAGGAGAACTTGGCGTTTTGGCGGGCGTAGAAGACGAAGTTTCAGCCGAACATCACACTTACACTCGTCCCGAAGAGGTGATAGATTTTTCTCAGCGTTCGGGGTGCGACAGTTTGGCAATTTCTATCGGAACTTCGCATGGTGCAAACAAATTCAAGCCTGAACAATGTACACGCAATGCAGATGGTCATCTGGTGCCACCGCCATTGCGTTTTGATATTTTGGAAGAGGTGGAAAAACAATTGCCCGGCTTTCCGATAGTGTTGCATGGCGCCTCTTCGGTGCCACAGGTGGAGGTCGATACCATTAATAAATATGGCGGCGCACTCAAAGATGCGATAGGAATTCCCGAAGAACAGTTGCGCAAAGCGGCTAAATCGGCAGTTTGTAAAATTAATATCGACAGCGACAGCCGTCTGGCAATGACTGCCGCCGTGCGTGAGGTTTTTGCACTGAAACCCGCTGAATTTGACCCGCGAAAATACCTCGGACCGGCACGCGACAATATGAAAAAACTCTACAAACACAAAATTGAAGCAGTGCTTGGAAGCGCTTCAAAAGCGGAATAATGATGCTCGGCTCGGTATTAACTTTTTCTAAAAACCGAGTAAATGTCCGAGTAAAATTTTATTGAGATGAAATTTATTCTAAGATATTTAATCACCGCAAGTGTTGCTTTTTTTCTGCCTAAAGCACTTGATTTCTATGATATTACATCCATTAAAGTACATTTTGATAATTTTGAAATCGCTTTGATTTTTGCCCTTACAGTCGGTTTGCTCAATGTTTTTATCAAACCGATTGTTTCGTTTTTTGCTTTGCCTGTAACTATTCTTACACTTGGACTTTTTACTCTGATAATCAATGCTTTAATTGTTCATATTGCCGATTATTTTATTACGGGAATGTCGATTAATGGATTTCGCAGTACATTGATTTTTAGTGTTTTACTTTCTATCTGCACAACAATACTTTGCCGAATTTTTATCAAGGAAAAAGATTAAAAATTGAGTGGTGTTCCAAGTAAGAAAATAAGTACCTGTTGTGCTATCACTAACAATGTCCTTGATTTTTGGTATGTAACAAGGTTTTAGTGAATAAGACAAAAAATTTGTGTCCGTTGTTAAAATGTATTGGAACAACAAAATTCCGGTAAAATTCAATATTTCAAAGAACATTTTTGCCTGATGGCATATATTTCATTTCTTCCCACATATTAAAACCTGCGGTTATTAAAATTTGTCCTTGCAGGACGTTTCTTCTTCACCCTCGCCCAACCCTCTTGTCATTGCGAGCGTAGCGAAGCAATCCAGAAATTTAATTCTTTGTTTCTACACCAAATCAATAATACCTAAATTTTATTGTTATAATCCAAAAATATTACTTTATTCATTGATTATCAGTATTTTATAATAATATATGTTTTAAAACACCACTGAAAATTATTTTATTTCCATTTAATATTTTTAAAAAATAATCCATAAATTGCTGTAAAACAAATATATACAGGATAAATTAATGACAAAACAAAGGAATTGCGAATAATATTTTTTAAATTAAAAAAATCTTTTATTTTATTAATAAAAATTAAATCTAATAAATATTTTAATAAAAAAATAGAACAACAAACGGCAATATATTTTACATAAAAAACACTTAAAATCAAAGTAAAAATTTGCGAAAACGAGATTAGAAAAATCGTTAAAGCAGTTAAAATCAGCAATTTATCTGAATATGCCGTTGATTTACCTGCCCAACGACTGCGCTGGAGGAAAAAATCATGCAGAGTTTCGCACGCATTTGTTTGAACTACTGCATTTTGTGATTTCAAAAAACTAATTTTTCCACCCAAATGTTTAACGCTTTCGAGCAAAAAAATATCATCTCCCGACTGTTGTGAGAATTGCAAATTATCTTGCGAACGAGTAAAAATTTCCTTTTTAAAAGCCATATTAGCAGCATTACACATAATCGGGCTACCGCCACCTGACGCTCCTGCTCCGGAAGCCACAAGCGTTGAAAACTCAAGTTGCTGAATTTCAGAGAAATATAAGTCGTTTGTACGCATCAGTACGGGTAAAATAATGAGGTCGCAATCGTTTTGCGCTTGAAAATTACGAACATTTTCAACCCATCGTTCATCGGCAATACAATCGGCATCTGTCGTTAAAATTAATTCCCCGCTGGCACAATTAACTCCTTGACTTACAGCATTTTTCTTGCCAAATTTTTCGGCATTAAGAATAATAATTTTTTCAAAAAAATGTTGAAATTTTTCAATTTCTGCCAAAGTATTATCTTGGCTATGGTCATTAATAATAATTAATTCAAAATCTTTATCAGATTGAATTACAAGTGATTGTAAAAGATTTGCAATGTTTTTTTCTTCGTTTTTTGCGGCAACAACAATAGTCATGCTCGGCAAATCGGATTTTAAACTATTATCATTTTTAAAAAAAGGAATACTCCCCCACCCTTTTATAAAAAAAACAACAAGAGCAACATAAGACAGGTAAATTATTGATATTAAAATAATTATCATTTTAAAATTTGGAGTTTTGCAAATTTTAACAGCAAAGTTTTTTTACCTTTTTCGCCAAAATCTATTTCCACTTTTTCGTTACCATTCTCACGAGTACTGCCAATCACTTTTCCAATTCCGAAAACCTCGTGTTTAACAAAAATACCTGCTTTGTAGTCGGTTTCAATTGGCACTGTATCAACTTGTAAAACATCATATTTCACCCGTGTGAATTTATTTTTTACTGTCGTTTTATCTTTTTGAAAAACAGGCATTTGCGGATGCTTAAAAGAATCAAAATTTTCACGCTCGGTTGCCCAATCGGTTTTTATAAACATATTTTTATTGTAATTATCCTCTTTTGGTAGGTCAACGTATTGAATATCAATGTCTTTAATAAAACGAGACGGATTACTGAAATTGGTTTGCCCGTTGCGAAAACGCGACTTGGCATAACTGACAAAACATTGCTCTTCGGCGCGGGTAAGAGCAACATAGAACAGGCGCCGTTCCTCTTCCAACTGCTTTGGGTCGGAATAGGAATATGCAGAAGGGAAAAGTTCCTCTTCCATTCCGACAATGAACACCACCCCAAATTCCAAACCTTTAGCAGCATGAACGGTCATCAAAGTAATTTTCGCATTCTTATCGTTTATATTTTCGTCCTGGTCGGTAATTAATGCAATTTCAGACAAAAAATCCGACAATATCACGTTATCAACACCTTCTTGCGCTTTCTGTTCGCAAAATTCGTGAACTGCCTTAACAAATTCTTCAATATTTTCGCGGCGGCTCATATTTTCGGGCGTTGGTGCGGAATAAGTATCGGTAATCAGTTCTGTTTGTATAACAGTCTGATTAACAATGTTGTATGCGTTTTCAGATTCAACCTGTTGGGCAAAAGATAAAATTAAATCGCGAAATTTTGCAAGTTTTGCAGCAGTTCCTGCATTGACAGGTAAATTGTATTTCAACATATCGTTTATCACTTCCCACATCGTAGTATTGTGAGTAACAGCACATTGTGATATTTTTTCGATAGTAGTGTCGCCAATTCCGCGTACCGGAAAATTAATAATTCGTTTGAGCGCCTCTTCGTCATTTTGATTGCAAATTATTCTGCAATAGGCAATTACATCTTTTATTTCTTTGCGCTGGTAAAATGACAATCCCCCATAAATTCGGTATGGAATAGCGGCTTTGCGCATTGCCTCTTCGAGTACGCGGCTTTGCGCATTTGTCCTATAAAGCACTGCAATATTTTCATAATCAATATTTTGAGTGCGATGCAAATCTTTAATATTATTTGCAACAAAAGTTCCCTCTTCCAAATCGGTATGCACGCTAATGATTTTCACACGATTACCCTTCTCTTTTTCCGAAAAAACCGTTTTTTCGATACGGTCTTTATTTTTGGCAATCAAACTATTTGCCGCATTCACAATATTTTGCGTAGAACGATAATTTTGTTCCAATTTAAAAATTTTTGCATCTTTATAATTATTACGAAATTGTAAAATATTGTCAATATTTGCACCGCGGAAAGAATAAATACTTTGCGAATCGTCACCGACAACACATATATGTTCGTGATTTTCAGCAAGTTTCTTGACAATCATATATTGTGCAAAATTCGTATCCTGATATTCATCAACTAAAATATAACGAAAAAATTGTTGATATTTCTGCAAAATTTCAGGAGATTTTTTAAATAATATATTAGAATTTAATAATAAATCGTCAAAATCCATAGCATCAGCCTGTCGGCAACGAGCCGAATAAAACTTGTAAATATCTGATATTAAGGGCATTTTGATAGCAGAATCAAATTTTAAATATTGCAAATTTTGTGCATAAACATCGGCGGTAATCAAATTATTTTTTGCAAAAGAAATTCGCGAATGCACAACTGCCGGTTTATATTCTTTATCGCTAAGTTTCAATTCTTTAATTATTGTTTTTATTAAATTTTTAGAGTCAGCCGAATCGTAAATTGTGAAATTTTTAGTATATCCGATAGTGTCTGATTCGCGGCGCAGCATACGCGAAAAAATGCTGTGAAAAGTCCCCATCATTAAGTACCGAGCGCGTTTTTCTCCCACCAAAGAGGCAATGCGGCTTTTCATCTCACGCGCTGCTTTATTGGTAAAAGTAAGCGCCATAATCGATGCGGGCGAATAGCCGTTTTCCATCAGAAACGCAATTTTATAAGTCAAAACCCGCGTTTTGCCTGAGCCTGCACCCGCAATAACCAACTGAGCCCCATCACAATATTCCACTGCCGCTCGCTGACTATCATTAAGTTCGTTCAAAAAATCAAATGTCATTGTTTTGCGCCTAAAATTCTAATTATTATAGATTTACAATTTTACTATCAAACTTTAATTTGCTTCTTGTCTTTACAAAATAAACCTTTAAAAAAAAATCTTTATCATTTTGCAAAATTACTATTAATATTTACAAATTTCAACATTTTGGGTTAATATTATTAAAACAAGCAATTTAAAAAAAATGAATGCTTGCAATTAATTTTTTAAAAAAAATTAGTATTTTTGTCGTTTTAATTTATCTATAAAATAATTATGTTACGTAAAATTAGAATTTCATTAGCAGTAGTGTTTTTTGTGTTACTGACAATGTTGTTTCTCGATTTTTCGGGAGTATTCCACAAATATTTCGCCTGGATTGCAAAGATACAGTTTATTCCGGCTGTTATGGCAGTTAATGTCTTGGTAATTATTGCTTTAATTTTTTTAACTTTAATTTTGGGGCGAGTTTACTGCTCTGTAATATGTCCACTTGGAGTTTGGCAAGATGTTGTTTCACGGTTTTCAAAACGCCGTAAAATTATGAATCACAAACCTTTTCGATATTCTAAACCACTGACGTGGTTACGAGTGTTTTTTTTGATTATATTTGTTGTATTACTATTAGCAGGTTTTACGCAATATGCAGGATTGATTGAGCCATACAGTGTATTTGGAAAAATTGCTTCAAATATTTTTTCGCCTTTTTATCGGTTGATTAATAATGGTTTAGCATTTTTTGCAGAAAAGTTTCATTCTTATGTATTTTATACAACAGATATTATTATTAAAAGTGTTTCAGTTTTAATAATTTCAATAGTTACTCTACTTATTATCAGTATTTTAGCGTGGAAGTGCGGAAGAATTTACTGTAATTCGGTTTGTCCTATCGGAACGATTTTGGGTTTTGTTGCCAATTTTTCAATTTTTAAACCTGTAATAAATTTATCTGAATGCACTTCGTGCGGAATTTGCGCTCGAAACTGTAAGGCTCAGTGCGTCAATTCAAAAGACCATATAATTGATTACAGCCGTTGTGTTACTTGTTTTGATTGTATTGAAGAATGTTCGCAAACTGCGATAAAATTCACACCAAAATTTATTTTTAATAAAAATAATAAAGCTCAAAATATTGAAAAAGAAGAAATTGATGTATCAAAAAGAAATTTTTTGACAATTTCGACTCTGATGGCAACCGCCGCTGTTTTGAAAGCACAGGAAAACGTAGTTGACGGCGGATTGGCGATAATTGAGAATAAAAAAATTCCAAAACGTCATATTCCGATTTTGCCCCCGAGTTCGGGCAATCAGGCACATTTTTCTCAACATTGTACTGCCTGCCAACTTTGTGTTTCTGCTTGCCCGAATGGTGTTTTATGTCCTTCAACAAGCATCGAACATTTTATGCAACCTCAAATGCAATACGAACATGACTTTTGTCGTCCGGAATGTGTGCGCTGTACAGAAGTTTGTCCGACAAGTGCGATTAAAAGAATTACAATTGAGGAAAAATCGAGTTTGAAAATAGGAACGGCAACTTGGATTAGAAAAAACTGTGTTGTAATAACCGACAATGTAAATTGTTCAAATTGTGAACGACATTGTCCTGTGGGTGCAATTTCGCGCGTACGGATTGATATGAATGATGAAAACTCATTCTTGATTCCTGTTGTAAATGCGGAACGTTGCATCGGCTGCGGAGCATGCGAATATCATTGCCCCTCGCGTCCGTTTAGCGCAATGTATGTGGAAGGAATTGAAACTCAACGATTTATTTGAAAAATAATTATATTTTAATATAAATAAATAAAAAATATGAAACTTATTCGTATCCATAAAGAAGGACGAATTATTTTGCTGATATTGCTATTTGTGCTTTTTGCGTTTAATCTTTTGGTAAGCATTTATTATTCAAGTAAGACCTTTGTTTTGAATACGGTGTTTTCAGGAGTGATATTAGCATTTGTTATGTTTTTTTTTAGAAATCCTTCGCGTATCATAGAAGTTGATGATGATAGTTTGGTTGTGGCCCCTGCTGATGGTACCATTGTGGCGATTGAGCCGACCGAAGAAGACGAAATTTTTGGAGGTGAAAAGCGATTACAGGTATCAATTTTTATGTCTATATTCAATGTACATGCTAATTGGTACCCTGTTTGCGGAAAGGTTTTGAAGGCACAACATCGTTCAGGCAGCCATAAAGGTGCTTATTTTCCAAAATCAAGTATAGAAAATGAACGTTCGTCAGTTTTGATACAATCACGTGGAGGGACGCAAATATTAGTGCGTCAAATTGCAGGTGCAATTGCTCGTCGCATCGTTACATACGCCAGAGAAGGCAAAGAGTGTCGTATTAATGAACATCTCGGTTTTATTAAATTCGGCTCGCGTGTAGATATGTTTTTCCCGCTCAATACCGAAATTTATGTTCAAAATGGCGACAAAATCATAGGTAATGAAACTATAATTGCACGGCTAAACGAGTGAAAACATGTATTTTTGTAAAATAAATTTTTAAAAATACAAGGCCTATAATTATAATAGTCATAATTTAAAATTTATCATTTATTCTCGTGTATCTGCTCCCCACATCAATTTTCCTTTTATGGTATCAAAAAAACTACGACCTTTTTGTTTGGCTATCAATATTTTATGAGGAGCGCGGCTGATAATAAGTTTGGTATGTGTTTTAAAAATTTTAGAACGTCCATCAAGAGCGGCAAGATAACTATTTGATCTGCTGTCTATTGTAAGTTCAATTTCCCACAAGTCAGGAATTATCAGCGGGCGCACGTTCAAACTGTGCGATGCGATTGGCGAAATGATAAAATTTGCCGCCTGCGGAACAACAATCGGTCCACCAACGCTCATTGAATATGCAGTAGAGCCAGTCGGCGTGGCAACTATCAGTCCATCAGCGCGATAAGTATTGATTAATTCTCCATTTATCCTTGCCTTAATGCTAATCATTGACGAAGAGTCTTGTTTCATTACAGCCACTTCGTTAAGTGCAAAAGGCATTTTCAAAGAAATATTTTTTGAATTTTTAACTTCAATGACAGTTCGTTGTTCTACTTCAAAATTCTGATTTTCAATGATTTGAAACATGTCTTTTATTTCGCGCCCCGAAAGGTCAGTAAGGAATCCGAGCCGTCCGACATTAATTCCTAAAATCGGAATTTGTTTATTACCAACAATTGCTGCTGTCTTTAAAAAAGTACCGTCTCCCCCAAAACTCAAAACCAAATCAGCTGTAAAATTACTTTCACCAATTGTTGTAAATTGTTGTACTTTAATGTTTTGTTTTAATAAATAATCATAAAAAATATTCTCAAAAGCAAAAGAAAAATCTCGTTTATTTTGAAAATATTTTAACAGATTGGCTATAAGCGAAACTACAATTTCATGATGTTTTGAACCAAAAACAGCGATGTTCATTTTGCTGACAACGAAAATTTAAATTTGGAAAACTCTAACCCAATCCACTTCCAGAGAACCGATAGAACCTTTTTGTTTGGCTGAAATAAACGAGTTGAACGCCATATATAACTCTTCCTTTGGAATATTATTATAAATACTAAAAACTTCGAGATTGTTAATATACCATACAAGTTCGTTTTTCTTCCAAATAAGTGTATAAACGAATGGAGATAAGCGGCTTATGCCTTTTATTACCGTTCCATCCATTTTTTCTTTACGCGCATTGCCAACTGTAATTTTTTTGCCGTTGAAATGAAAAATATTAATATGCGGTAATTTTCCATCTGCTCCAAGCCAAAAAGCGTGATGAATTTTTCCTGTACAGCGAATTTTCGCTTGAAACATTCCGCATTCCTGTCGAAAACTTTCTGCGGTGGTAATAATATCGGAAGTGTAGTCAAAATCCTTTTCGATAAATCCTTTTTCCACGTCCCATGCCGGTGCTTTTGTACATTCGCTGCGTGTTAAAATTTTCAAAATACTGTTTTCTACAACAGCATTTTTGCCGTTATTGTTAGCCGATTTTTCGTTAGCAAACGAGTGATTACCAATAAGTTGTTGCGATGCATAATTGAAACCCGGCTGCCAGAACACAGCCAAAGTTTTGGTATCAAATTCCTGCGAAAAAGTAAGTGTACGCTCGCGATATTTTTTAAAACGTTCGGGAGTTTCATTGTTAAAAAATTCAATATCAGGATTTTTAGCAAGAGAATAAAAACGCTGTTCCTGCGTATATTCTGGGGTGGTTTCCCATCGTTTTGGATTTTTCCAAAAATTATTTGCTCGCTGAAATTCGGAGGAGTCAACTTTCTCTTGCAAATTTTCTAACTCTTTGATAACATACGAATTATGGAATCGTACATAATTTTTATATTCTTTTGAACGTTCAAATTTTTTAAAATATTTCAACTCTTGGGACTTTTTTACATGCTTGGGATTACCCAAAAGTTCGTATTCCGGACTTTGTTTGAAAGATAAAAACAACTGCAGGGGCTCATTTTCGACAGTATCGTAATATTTCCGTATTGAAGCATTTTTCTGCAATTTTTCCAATTTGCGACAATTACGACTTTCTTCGGTATCGCGGTAGCGGCGATTTAGCATAACCTTTTTATTTTCCTGAAACGTTGCCGATTTTATGATATGAAAAAGTTTGTGATATTCGGCAAGTTCTGCCGATTTTTCTATTTCATCGTAGCGGTGCATGGCTGCCAAAGTGTCTTTTTCTTCCTGCTCATAGTGAGCGGTCGATTGAAGTTGTCCGAATAATTTTTTCAAAAAAAGATTCATAAAATTTTGAGATTTAGAATTCGGTTACAAAATTACAGTTTTTTTTTTAATTATGCTTATATTTGAATAAAAATAATATAATATTAAAATGAAAAATATTTAATAAAATATTAAATATTGTTATAAAAATATATTTTTTTAGTATAAATCATTATGAATAAGAGATTTTCCGCGAAATTTTATACTGCAAAGTACATTATTCTTTTATGATTATATACTCTTTATATTTTCTTAAATCAAAACTATTCTACTATTTACAGTAATTTGTTTTTTTGCAAAAATACTGTTTTTGACCTTTCGTGGAAATTTTTCTCCTATTAAAAATCTTATGTTTTAAACTAAAAAGCAGAAAAATTTTATTTATTTTATAAAATATTAAACAAGTGTATTATTATTTTAAAAAAAAGTACTAATTTCGCACACTTTATATTATTGTCAATTATAATAAAATTTTTTTTGTAAAAGACATTATCCATAAATTTGTATAAATAAATAAGTTAAATAAGAAAAATTAATATCAATGAAAGTTTATCCAACCAATGAAATAAGGAATATCTCGCTGATGGGAGGTTCCGGCTCCGGGAAAACCACTATGCTGGAGGCAATGCTTTTCGAGAGTGGAATAATAAAACGCAAAGGCAATATTGACGCCAAAAACACCGTTTCCGATTATTTTCCTGTGGAAAAAGAATACGGCTATTCGGTGTTCTCAACTATCGCTCAAATAGAATGGAAGGGCAAAAAGTTGAATTTTATTGACTGCGCCGGCTCAGACGATTTTATTGGCGGTACGGTTACCGCTCTCAATGTTACGGACGCTACCATTATTGTTTTAAACACTCAATACGGAATAGAGGTTGGAACATCTAACCATCTGCGGTATGCAGAACGTTTTCACAAGCCCGTAATTTTTGTTGCCAACCAACTTGACCACGAAAAGGTAGATTTTGACAAAACAATGGAGCAACTCCGTGACAATTATGGTGGAAAAGTTGTAACAATCCAATATCCTGTGAATGCCGGCGTTGGTTTTAACTCTGTTATCGACATTTTGAAGATGAAAATGCTTGTGTGGAAACCCGAAGGCGGAGAACCGCAAATTTTGGATATTCCCGACAACGAGAAGTCGAAAGCAGAAGATTTGCATAGCAAACTTGTAGAGTCAGCAGCCGAACACGATGAAACCTTAATGGAAAAATTCTTTGAGCAGGGCATGCTTACAGAAGATGAAATACAAATCGGAATAAGCAAAGGGCTGCTTACAAGAGATATGTTTCCTGTTGTTTGTGCCTGTTCTGCCAAAGATATGGGCATGCGTCATTTGATGGAATTTTTAGGAAAAGTTACCCCTTCGGTTAATGATACTCCAAAGCCGGTAACTACAAGCGGAGTTGAGGTTACCCCGGATAGTAAATCAAATAAATCAATTTATGTTTTTAAAACAAGTGTTGAACCGCATATTGGTGAAGTTTCATATTTTAAAGTAATGAGCGGAACACTCAAATCGGGCGATGACCTCGTAAATGTAACCCGTAATGGCGCAAAAGAACGTGTCAGCCAACTTTTTGCTGTAGCCGGACAAATTAGAAACGAAGTTGAAGAAATTGCTGCCGGAGACATCGGCGCAACTGTAAAACTAAAAGAAACCCGCACAGGAAATACTCTAAATGAAAAGGGATGTGATTGGGAATATAAAGATATTGAATTTCCTGCTCCGAAATATCGCCGCGCTGTGAAATCGGTTAGCGAATCGGAATCTGAGAAATTAAGTGAAATATTGACACGAATGCACGACGAAGACCCAACATGGATTATTGAACGTTCTAAAGAATTGAAACAGACAATTTTGAGCGGGCAAGGGGAATTTCATCTACGGACATTAAAATGGCGAATTGAAAATGAGGATAAAATTCAAATTGAATTTAACGAGCCTAAAATTCCATATCGTGAAACCATTACAAAAGCGTCTCGTGCCGATTATCGCCATAAGAAACAATCGGGAGGAGCCGGACAGTTTGGAGAGGTACATTTGATTGTTGAACCATACGTTGAAGGTGTTCCCGTGAAGGAAATGTATAAATTCGGCGGACAGGAATATAAAATTTCGGCTCGCGATGTTCAGGAAATTGCTCTTGAATGGGGCGGCAAACTCGAACTCGTTAATTCAATTGTCGGCGGAGCGATAGATGCTCGTTTTGTACCTGCTATTCTTAAAGGATTAATGGACAGGATTGAGCAGGGACCGCTCACAGGTTCGTATGCCCGCGATGTACGCGTAATTGTTTATGACGGAAAAATGCATCCGGTTGATTCCAACGAAATTTCTTTCCGCTTGGCTGGACGTAATGCCTTTTCGCAGGCATTTAAAGAAGCAGGACCAAAATTACTTGAACCGATTTATGATGTAGAAGTTCTTGTTCCTTCCGACAAAATGGGCGATGTAATGTCCGATTTGCAGGGTAGACGCGGAATGATAATGGGGATGGAAAGTGTAAAAGGATTTGAAAAACTAATGGCAAAAGTACCTTTGAAGGAACTTGGCAGTTATTCTACTACTTTGAGTTCGCTCACAGGCGGACGTGCCTCATTCTCAATGAATTTTGCAAGTTACGAACTTGTTCCTGCCGATGTTCAAGATAAACTTATCAAAGAGTACGAAGCATTGAAGAAAGAAGAAGAGGATTAAAGATTATCATCTGTATTATTCTTGTTCAGTTTACAATTTTTGACTTTTTCTCACACAGAAACATCACCTTTGATATGCGGATGCGGATTATAGTTAATAAGTTTAAAATCAGAATATTGGAATGAAAAAATATCTTTTATCGCAGGATTAATAATCATTTGCGGCAATGGACGCAGTTCACGGGCTAATTGCTCTTTAACTTGCTGTAAATGATTTAGATAGATATGAGCATCGCCTAAGGTATGCACAAAATCACCTGCCTGCAAATCCGTTACTTGTGCCACCATTTGCAACAGCAAAGCATAGGAGGCAATATTGAAAGGTACGCCAAGGAACACATCGGCGCTGCGCTGATACATTTGCAAACTCAACCTCCCATTTGCTACATAAAACTGAAAAAAAACGTGGCATGGCGGCAAAGCCATATTTTGTAAATCAGCAACATTCCACGCACTGACAATAATACGGCGGCTATCAGGATTTTTTTTTATTGTTTCAATTGCCTCGGAAATCTGGTCTATTGTCTCACCATCATATCCATTCCAACTGCGCCATTGATAACCGTAAATGTGTCCCAAATCGCCGTTTTCATCTGCCCATTCGTTCCAAATTCGAACACCGTTATCCTGCAAAAATTTTACGTTTGAATTGCCGCTCAAAAACCAAAGGAGTTCGTAAATAATCGATTTTAAGTGCAACTGCTTTGTAGTTAACAGAGGAAAACCATCTTGAAGGTTAAAACGCATTTGATGCCCAAAGATTGAGATAGTTCCTGTACCGGTGCGGTCGGATTTTTCAATGCCCTGAGTTAAGATTCTGTTTAACAGGTCTTTATATTGTTGCATATTTATTTTTTATCAAAGCAATGTTTCTATTTTGCTTTTCAAAATATCTTTTTTTACCGCACCGACATACTTGTCGACTAACTCTCCATTTTTGAAAAAAAGCAATGTAGGAATATTGCGAATTCCATAAATTTCAGAAGTTTCAACGTTTTCATCAACGTTAAGTTTTCCGATTTCTACTTTTCCATCATATTCGTTTGCAAGTTCTTCAACTATCGGGCTAACCATTTTGCACGGTCCACACCAAGGCGCCCAAAAATCAACTACAACCGGTTTTCCACCGGATATTATCTCTTTAATACTCTGGTCTGTAAATATTTGTGCCATTTTATTATAATTGCAAATTATAGATTATTGATTGTTAATTGATTATCATATAAGATATATGTATTTTTTATAGCCGCAAAGATAAAAATTTTTTTTTCAAATATAATTTTTTATTTTAAAAATTCGTATTCGTAAATTTTCGGTTCTATTTTTTGTGCAAGGTTTTTCATTGAAAAATTCAAATTTTCGTTCAATCTGTTAAATTCTTTATCAGCAGATTTTTGATTAACCGAACCTTTTTCGTTTCTCCCCTTGAAATATTCTTTTATATCATACAAACTTGCATTGACCTCATCCCCTGCACCTATTGTTTTATGATAATATTTCCACAATTCAAGTCCTGCATCAAAAACGGCAGTGGCTTCGGGAGAAAATTCACGTTTCAGGCAAAATTTTGCCTCTTCCTGCTCAAACAAATCGGAATAGCCGTTCTGTATGATTTTTCCGCTGATAAAACTTACCATAAAATGACTTTCAAATTTATCTTTTGCATTTACTTCCTTTTCCATAAACGGAATCCAGTGATTAACGCCATGTTTTGCCGAAATTCGATTTTGACTATGAAACAAAGTGTAAGCCAAGCAATCGTTTTGAAATTCTGTATCTTTTTCCCATTTTTTGTTTGGAAAATAAAACTGGTCTCTATTATTTAACCAAGTTACAGGAATAACTTTGCGGACAGCAAAATAAATACAGGTTTCAGTTAAATTTTGTAACGTTATTTTATTTGTGTGATTTTTTATATCTATTGTGGCTATGTGCAACACTCTATTCGTTTGAAAATCTGCGCCTCCGTGTTGCCTCAAAATACCTATACTTTCATCTTTATAGTCATAAAATTGCGAATACCAATCAGTTATTACCTCTTTTTTGGTTGAATAAAATGATTTTACTCCTACATTTACTCCATTATCGGCAAATACATTACAAACTACATTTTTTATTTCCTTTTTTTTCGCCGAATTCCAAATTAAAAAACTATAAGGAAATTTACCATTAACATTATCAAAAGTATTGCAGTTACAAATAAATCCTTTTTTGTATTCAGGTTGAAAAACTTCTCTAAATAAAGTGGAATTAGGGGCATTAACATATTTTAGAGTACCAAAAGTAGCAAGAATACTGCCCGTAATTTCCATATATATCCTGATAAGAAATTGAATATAAATATCATTTGCAGCAGCACCGATTTTTGATTTGTACTTTTCATTAATTTTGTGTGATGTTGCTACCCCTGCTTTACTTCTTTTTCCATAAATACCGCTTTCAGCACAGGGCGGATTGATGTAAATTATCAGTTTTTTACGCCGTTTTTCATCGTTGATAATATCCTGCAAACCCTGAGGAAGTTTTGAAAAATCGTCATTGAGAAAATCAAACTGAAAAACGTGTTTGTCCAAAAGATTTGCACCGTTTTCTATGCGGTCTCGCATCACATCGACATCGGCTTCGTCGAGCGTGGATGCCCAAATGTTGTATTTATTGGTCAAACCGGCAAGCAAATTACCTGTTCCTGCACAACAATCCCACACATAATATTCCTCTTGCCAATTCTCGCCAAAAACATCTGCCAAATATTTTTGCGAAAGTTCTACCCAAATTTGCGGCGTAAAAAAACTGCCCTTTCGCTCACGAACATCTTGCGGAACGAGCAAATCACGTCTTTTTTCAATAAAATCCCAATATTCTCTT
>Ga0123357_10002391_pt1 | contig 20916 bp, 5 predicted proteins | sample TergutEmb28metaG_FD_89873 | JGI IMG/M metagenome (GOLD analysis project Ga0123357, IMG submission 89873) | Embiratermes neotenicus P4 segment gut microbial communities from Petit-Saut dam, French Guiana - Emb289 P4 | ecosystem: Host-associated > Arthropoda: Insects > Digestive system > Gut ... | reverse complement strand
TGTGTGTGTATATATATATATATATATATATATATATATATATATATTCGTTGTCTTACTCGTTGCAGATTTCCTTGTGTCTGCGAAAATAAGCACATTTCCTTTCACTTGATGTATTTTCGTCAAATAAGGCATTCACCTATCATAGTTACGGAGCAGGGTGTCCGAGGAAATCGATCGGGGTGCACAGCCATCGTGTCTCGTCTCACAGCCCGGGAACCAGCACTTATAGGCGTTTCAACAGTGCGCCCGCTCCTTGGGGTTTCTTGAAGGGATTGGGGTATTGGTCGGCTTGCCGGCGAGAACCGACGGTATTGTGCTGTGTCAATGAATTGGAATAGGTGAGGGAGGGGAGCGTGTGTAGGATTTTATGTCGGTTCCTACGGTTACGATCTGTGTGAACGTGTGACGTCTGCCGGAAAGCGCAGTTCATTGTAGGCCAATGAATGTCGTACGAGAGCATAATGGTACTATGTTTCTGGTACGGATCATACTGTGAAAGTATTCTGAGATATTGTTTCTTCTATTTGCTTGCTGTGCTGTTTGAGGATCCATTTTTTCAGTTTGGAACTTTTATGTAGGCCTGCTGTTTATTGCCGGAAACAAGCTGACAGTCGTTACGTTTTTACATAGTTGCAACTGCGATGTAATTGATGTTTTGAAATCAACAGCGTGATTTTTATGTTATTCGTACCTTGCATTTTTCTGCATTCTATATGCTTAACCAGTGAAATGTACCAAGCCAAATACAATACACCGGTTCATAAAACACACTTCATATTAGGTGCCACCTCCTACATTTCGGCACCAAGGTGCCATTTTCAGGGGCGTGTTGGACTTACGATACTTTGTTGTTAATAAGTTTCCTGAAGATGGCACCTTGGTGCCGAAACATGTAGGAGTTGGCACCTAACATGAAGTGTGTTTCTTGATGCTTTAGTGTATGTTTATTAGTGCATTTTGTTGGTTCAAATATACAACGTAGTTGAATTTTTTGTACAATTTTTTGCTAGAAACAAAAGAACATCTAAATAAGACAAACAAGTAACTAAGCGAGATTTCAGTTTTCCACCGCGAAGTAGATGAGTACCACGCTCTTCTGGGCTACTACGCAGCGTGTAGTGGTGATTCCTTACGGGGCAACATATTGGTCCCATCGTCGGCGGTCTTGGGTTCTTGACCCGTGAAGATGGGGCTGATAGGTTGTCTCGAAAAGTGGGTAAGAAATTACCACTACACGCTGCAAAAGAGCCCAGAAGAGCGCAATTCTGGACAAGTAACTCACTTCACCTCAGCACCCTGTATGCTGATGACCCTCTTGTCACCATCGCTACAAGTGCAGGAATGATTATAGTTTTCACGTATCCTCGTATGGGCTGGACGATCCGAGGTTCGATTCCCGGCAGGGGCAAGAGATTTTTCTGTTCTTCATAAACGTCCGGACCTGCTTTGGGGCTCACCCAATTTCATGTTCAGTGGATGGCGGAGTTCTTTCACGGGGATAATGCGGTCGGGGAGTGAAGCCAGTCACACAGCACCCAGTGCTGAGGTTAAGAATGAGTGAGGTCTACCTCTTCTCCGCCGTTATGCCTTCATGGCTTGCACGAAGACGACTTCACCTTGTACTGTTTCATGAACGTTTTCACATATGGAATGGAGCTCATGCGAGAATGCAGGAGGATATAGATCGAGGAGGTGGGGTCATGGCTGCATTTAGAAACTCCTAAACGTGGGACGTAGAACTACAGATTGCAACAAATAACACCGACATGACTGTTCAGCAGTTCTGCAATCAAAAGTACTGTGCATCCTGTCACAAATTGCAATTGTGGAGCCGACCGCGGCTCCAGTCTGCTTTGACAGTAACTGACCCTGAGGACAGTTTATGTTTGATGTGCAGTGTTTACATTGTACAGTAGCTGTCGCAAAATGTGCACAATTGTGTTGTCATTTCAAAATAGAAAGAAAAAAGTTTGCGGATTGGGGCCACAGCTCTGTGTGTAAAGGGTTTTGGCAGTCAGCATGGAATGGGTTTATTAAGTTAGTTTGTGTGCACATTAAACGGAGGCCTTCTGGACCTGATTTATATTACGGGGAATCATTGCAACCTTTCAAAGCAAAGCGGACCTGATCACTCACTATATAAACGTTTAGTTCCCACCTCGCAGAAGACACAAAACGTGATTGTGAAGCTGTTTTATTTTGAGAACCAGAAGAAAATCATTGGACGAAAAAGGGAGCTTTTAGCTTTAGAGACGGTTGCACTGGCGATGTGGGTGTCACTGTCTGTTACATGGTTATGAGGTTGGCTTGCTACCGTTGCATCGCGTATCCTGAGGTTGCGGATGGGGGAGACGGCCTTCGGATTCTGAAGGTAGTTGCAAAGGTACTGAATAAAGCACTTGAGTACAGACGCCGAAAAGGAATGTTTATTCAGTTTTGGGGTTGGGCGGGAGGATGACATCTTTTACCATAAAAACACGCAGCATCTGGAACATGATCTGACCGATACATGTACAACCCATGGAAGTTTTACTAATGCTTGCGAAGTTTTGATCAATGAGCTTGAGTGGAAGAGGTAAATTTGAAGACAGAGGCGTAGATGGAGTGATTGTATTAAAATGAATGTTTAAAGAACGTGGTGGAAGGGCTACGTTTTTGAGTATGAGGACCCCTTCTGGACTCGAAAATTTCGCAGGCCTCTTACATCGTAATGGTTGTACATCTGGACTCCGCTGAGAACCGTTTTAAATTAATTCACAGTCACTCATCACAATAATAATAATAATAATAATATAAGACAGTTGCAGCGAAGACCAGGCGGGGGGTGGGGACAAGAATAGGTGCGGAGTTGCGTGAATTCTCAGGGCCCTTTGAATAACGTCCCAGTCCTAACAATAATCCTGTTATAGTACTATGAAAAAAGTAAAGTTGTCTGTGTCCATACCATGAAGTCATATAAGGGGAGCAGAAGCATGGCTCCACTCATTCTTAACGTCGGCGGTAGATGGAGGTTAGTGGTCATCTTCATGCTCCAGCCGCTTTATTCCTGGGCAACAACTCTGGTATCCGTTCAATAGGAAGATGGGTGGGCCCCAGAGCTGGTTTGCATGTTTTGGGGAATAGAAAACTCTCTTGGTCCTATCGGGATATGAACCTGGGATCGTGCAGCCCGTAGACTAGTCGCTATGATGAATTCGCTCTGCCGGATGTTATATGTTTATAAAATGTAACGGCAAACACATACGAGAATTTCTTAGATTGTTTACGTAATAGCATGTAAAGTAACAGAAGATCAACAGGATATACTTTGATCTGGGTTTTGATCTGCTGACGTGACAGTCCTACATAGTGACGAGTGTCACTAGTTTCGAACGAAGCCGGGACTGCGTAGTACCAGTGCTTGTTTCTACAGTGGCCACCATTCAAAAGGATTCTGTACCTTGTGTATGACCTTAGTTCACGGCAGTCTGCTTCCGGCTGAGGTTATGTCTCTACAAAGGTGTGCGCCCTAGCTTAGCACTGCGTTGACACATTGCAAAGCTGGAAGGGTGGGGTCCTGTCGCTTCTTTCACGGGTCATTTAGACGACGATAGATGACTATGCGTACAGAAAACACGTATGCGCAAAATGCATTTTTTAGGCGGAAGTGAGAAGCTATCCACGAGGATTTCGTGGTAAATAAGAAATCCTGCCATTTGTCGCTTTTTGTATGTTAACCCTTTAAGCTGTATGTACGTGTCGGTTTTTACAATACGAGCTCCACATTTTACAAACGCAGCTTATTTGTGTGTGCCGTTTGATTCTTACAATAAATGTCAAGTTCCACAAACAACAATCGTACGTTATTGCAAAGAAACACGCTGTTTTCTGTGAGGTACGAACTGAATCTTTGTATGATGCATATTCATTGGTTTCTTTGAAAAGAGTTAATTTTTGCGCGGTAGTAGGGACTTGTTCATTTCAAATAATCTCACAGAAATGTACTTGACGGAAATACGAAATTGAAGAAAACTGACACCAACGTTTTCAGTTTATTACGTGAGGTGTATGGGGAAGACGGTAGAGTTGCTTACATCACTCTCACAAAATAATGTCCTGGGATACTAGCAGGCCTGGAAGCCTAGTATGGAGCAGTGTGTAGCTTCCATTGGGGAGTGGTTTGTAGCGGATAGCACGTAGATACAAATGTATATATTTTTTTGTTTTGTGTAACAGCCTCCAATGGGCTAGGGCCTCATCATTTACGAGGTTTCTAGATCACACACAACGATGCACCACAGTCGGTAGGACTCCTCTGGACGAGTGATCAGCTCGTCGCAGAGACCTCTACCTGACAACACACAACACCCACAACACACAACACATCCATGCCCCCGATGGGATTCGAATCTACAATCTCAGCAGGCGAGCGGCCGCAGACCTACGCCTTAGACCGCGCGGCCACCGGAATTGGCAACAATTAAGTAAATTACTTTTTGAAATTAGTCTCGTTGTTTAATAGCCACGTATAGAGACTGCAACGAATGATGTGGAATTTTATGTGTGTTTATGGTTTTCGTCTTCTCAGATAGATCACGCCCGATTTTTCGCATTCTTTCCATTTAATTATTTACCTTTCATTCTACCATTCGACATTTCGTACGGGCTGCTGTACATCATCGTTAAAAGAACAGTAAAAATAAACGAGTAAAATCAGTAACCAAACAATAAATTGTCCATTGCCCGCGATATACACGACTTTTCAGAAGATGTGTCCACCTCGGTCATCAGTTAATTTCCCTCCGTTATAGAGGCCAAGAAGATTCGGAGGATGCTGTGTCCTTTCTCGCTGCCAGTACGTGGCAAGACGGAAAGAAACAGTTTCACACGCAGGCGGGTGACTCGTAATTCTGGTAACTCTGGCAGCAGCCAGCAGTGGTGTGTTATGAATACTGAGAACGCCGAACTACTGTGGTGTCTCCGTCATTGCTGGTAAGCCAGAATTTTCACAGCGACCTTCCACGACGCAAATATTCACGCAGATAAACTGATTCATTACACCGCTATCTGAGGCGTTTTGATGTACACATTTCTGGCCTTGGTCGTTCGCTCGTTGTTACATTTGTATTGCTAGAATTACTTTTATTGCTTGAATTTTTTACTTTTCTGTCAATATTCCTTATTCGATGCAGCCTGCAGACGTAAGTATTAAAATCAGTGATTAGTCAAAGTAATGGCAACTATTAACCGAAGTACGGAGTGTTCGGTATTTAGAGAGAAATGTATTTTTGAACGACTCTTTTTGTCGTTCGGAATTCTGTTATACTGTCATAAACACTGGGTTGTATGTGCAGTGATTATAAAGTAAATCCGTGACACAGTGTATGGCGTGTGCTACTTTGAATATTAAACAATAATAATAATATAGCGCAGTTCATCCTCCTTTCTTCGCCATTAAATACGTACGTTTATTATTTACAGTTCTTATGTCGTAGAGGTAGAGGCCTCTGCGACGGACCGATCGCTCATCCAAAGGAATTCTGCCGAGTTTGGCTTGTCTAAGGTGGTGATTATATGAGGCGGCTTTACACGCTACTCGTCAGGGAGTTCAGTCAGCTAGCGAGCGAGCGAGCAGCGAGTTTACAAGCGGGATAGTTTGCTAGCCAGTGAGTACCGAGTGAAGTTGGACTACAACTCCACTCGCTCGGAATTAGTCGCCAGCGAGTTTAGTCGCTTTCATAATTATACAAGGCGAGCTTAAAAGCTGCTAGTGATCTCGCTGGCCACTAGCACGTAGAGTAACCCCGTGTAATATACGCCTGAGTGGCCGCGCGGGGTCTACGGCCGCTCGTTTGCTGAGATTGCGGTTCCGAATACCGCCGGGGTAGACTCCTGTGGGTGTTGTGAGTTGTCAGATAGTGGTCTGTGCGACGGGCCCATCACTCGTCCAGAAGAGCCCTACCGAATGTGGTGTGTCTGAGTGTGATCGCGGAACCTCGTGAAGGAGGCCTAGTCCTACTACGGCTACCGAGCTATAAAATATAGCTGCCTAGATTTATAACCAGGCCTTTTTTGGTACTTTAATACCTTCTCATAAGTTACCCCCTCTTTCATACTCAACCATTTTTTACTTAGAAATCCCATTCTCCATTTCTAGGCGCGTTCACAAAATTGCGAAAAGCGACTATTAGCTTCGTCACGTGTGACCGTCTGTCCGTCCTTTCGCATGGAAGAACTCGGCTCCCACTGGACAGATTGCCATGAAATATAATATTTGAGGATTTTTCGAAAATCTATTGAGAAAATTCAAGTTTCATTGAAATCTGACAAGTATAAAGAGTATTTAACATGAATACCAATATAATTTGTATCATATCTGTCTCATTTCTTCTTAGAATGAGAAATATTTCGGACAAAAGTTGTAGAGAAAATCAAAACCCACATTTTGTGTTCGGTAACTTCCCCCCCCCCCCTAAAATCGGGGTGTTTATGAGATAATGTTACATCTGACCTACCTCTTGTTATGTTGTCTTCTCCTCTTGAAGTACGCCGGTCATGTCCCGTTCACCTGTCCTAATTCTTGTAATTGACATAATAATTAGGATACAGATATGTAGGACATGTTACTAGCTATAGTGGTAGAGTCATGAGTTCCACGCGAGGGAATCTACGGGGGTGCTTTCAGAGGCGTTGTGCCCAGTTCTTGGTTCTAATTAAACAGCCGGAAGAATTAAGTTTACTGTTATTTACTGGAATAAACAATTTTAGTTGCTACAAAGTTATGCATTATAATTCGTTGACGATAACTGTTGTCTCGCGGCACTGAAATACACTTTACCACAAAACCGACGCTTCCGAGTATAAGTAAGTCCAACCAACACGTATAACTTTACCTTTAAAATGGTTCTAAACTTTGCGGGCAATTAACATATCAGGTACAAGCCAGTTTTCATACACTCAACTTCTCTTTCCTGCTGTCACGTTTCAACACCCAACAGTGTGTAATTATGACTACAGTTAATTAATAGTCCGTATGAGATATGCAGTTTGCGCGTCCGCTGTGACTGATCAACTTCCACCGACTATCGCGGCGTCCCTCGGTTTCCTTGCACTTTCGAATTTTGAACAAAATCTGAATGTTCCAATTGGTTAAAATTTTGATTTCAACAACCCCTCATAGGTCGTTTGAAACAGACCAACGGTAGCACAGATGTTCCTACACCAAGAATTACGGCTTCCCGACCTGTCAAGTTCTCAATTTACATCCTTCTGCTGTTTCAAAATAAAAAATCTGTTTTTCTGCTCGCTCGTTAACGTCTTTTCTCCCCCATTTCCTGTCCGGTCAGTAGCTGCTCGTCTTATATCTCTGTCTCTAAAACATTATGTGCGGCCTATGTTTCGGTTTATTAAATGACCCTTACTAAGTATAAATCTCTATATAAATTTACGTAATCTAACTATTTTGTTAATTTATGTATCCTTGTTCCTCCGAAATAAACTCAACCTGTCTGTACGGTTACAGTGTGGAAAGATATTGTATAGCGGGGCAGGCCACAGATGACAATAAGGAGCATGCGCATTGCTTGCTGGATACGTAAGGTTACAAATACACACACTCAGGTTGTGTAATACCCATTGCTTTTCCACTGCAACAGTGGTTGCACGAACGCGCCTAAATGTTACGTTATACGTACATTGCCTGTCTTGTGTAGTTTCTGAACAGCTCAGCATGACACTCTTCACCCATACATAACGATCATCTTGCTGTCTTTCTTATTCACCTCAGTTTCACCGCATGAGTATGCTTGACAGTTTCGTGTTGCCGGTTGTTTCTCATTGGGTCAATTATGAAGACCTGTCCTCCTTGCAAGATGGAGCACCACCACGTTTTGCGTTTCCTGTTCGTGCATGGCTTGACAGCCATTTTCCTGGTCGGTGTATGAGGCATCGAGGACCAATAGAATGACCTCCCTGTGACGTATTTTCTTGCCCTTAGTCTACCGATCGAAACCGAGAACACAAGATGAACTGGAAGAGCGAATTCGGATACTTTGCCACTGTTTCTCTAAAGGTCTTCAGGAAGAATGTCGAGTCTGTGTCTTCGGGTTTGCAGAAGCGTGTGCAAAATTCCGGAGCCTATGTTGAAATCTAACACTCAATGGTAGTGTTATGGCCTTAAATGGTGCAAGAATTGTCGCAGTGTAGCATTCTGCTTAGGAGATACCGCCATTTAACGTCATATATTTACTTTTCAATCAATCTGAAGAGTCGAATACGTATTGAAAAGACGCTAATGATTTGTAGGTCGTGAGAGTTAGAGGAAAGGGGGGGGGGAGGGGGGGAGGCTGTGGGCCATTTTGCGGTACGATACTGGAAATTGTCAGAGAGAGAGAGAGAGGGAGAATATGGAGGCTTGAAAACTTGTGGTCAGGGTAGCGAATACCGATGGAATATGGAGCAGATGTGTCAACCACAACACGACAGCTTCCTTTAATAAGATAAACATGACCATCTGCACGATATGACCTAACCCAAATATGAACACCGCTGACACGTATGTATATTTGGGGAGGAACGCAAAGTCATGACATGTTTATTTGTCTGTCCGCTCCTAAATCGCTTTTCGACTTCCGCCCGCTCTCTTTTAACGGTTGTCTGGTGCTAGTGCAGAAGATAGCAGTCGTACAAACAGATCACCTGAGGAGAGGAATCGGAAATTTTTTAACCCTACGTGGGTCGAGTTTTGAAGCTTACGTAGTTGAAGTAATTGCTCCAATGGAATTCGACCCTCGATGAGGGGATGGCCACACTGTGCCGAAACGTCGGGCACCAATCACCCAGTGACACGGTGTGATAATTCGTAACTGCGCTGCTACGAAAGTATGAAAACTTACAAAATATCTTAAGTTGGTTGCGACTGCCGTTTGGCAAATCTTTTTCTGCTCACCATCATTATCAGAGTCTCATCCCACTGGGCACTCCGTGACCTGTTCATTTGGTACAGCGATACGAAGACATGAGCAAACCGAACATAATAATTAGTCACAGCATAATTACTCATTGTTTAATCTTTGCCGTCTCGAACATACTAAAGCATTCAGTGCGAGGTACTACTATCGGTGTGTCAGAGGTTTAATTATTACAGCAGTTCGTTGATGGACGTAAAAGAATGTCAATCATCAGTTTTAACTGTGAGTTTGTTATGTTACTTCACGGTTTCTGAGCTGCACAGGATATACTCGAATATATCCAGGAGGTGGGATAGCGTAGTCAGTGACGAGGCTGTGGGCTGGACGTCTGAGGAACCGTGGTTCGATTCCCGGTGAATGCAAGAGATTTTTTATCTTCTTCAAACCGTCCAGGCCGGCTCTGGGGTCCACCAGTGGGTGGATGCAGGGAGTTTTTACCCCGCAGGTAAAGAGACCGGGACGTGAAACTGATTGCTTTGTCTAGTGAAGCGATTAAGTTCGAAGGGAGCTGTGCCTCTGTTCTGCCATATGCCTTAATGGCGTGCACAGGGTCAATTTTGCTTGTTACCTTGACAGGATATATCTCATTAGATGAAAAGACGACCAATAGATTAGGGGCGTGGCCTATTTTGATGTATTATCCAGTCATTTTCTTGAACGGACTTGGGAGAGCTGTGAAAATCTGTATTGATATTCAGCGCAGGCATGTGGCCGTTTTGCTCATATCATTTTTAATGTAGCCTGTCGTACTTCAAATTACGTAGCATGAAAAGCGGCTACACCATTTCTCGGTCGAATACCCGGCTTAACAAGACAGACAATGTACGTGCAACTATTGTTGCAGTGGAAAAGCAATAAGTATTACTTGTTCTGAGGGAGTTTGTGGCCTTAGGTATCCAGCATGCAATGCGTATGCGCCGAATTGTCATCTGTGACCTGTCCGACGCTGCAGTATTTTCCCACGTTATCTCATAATCTGCACGATTTTAGAAGAAAACGTTATTGATCATAAAATGTGTGTTTTGATTTTCTGTCCAAGTTTCGTCTGAAACATTTCTCATTTTGAGAAGAATTGAGCGAGATATGATCAAAAATATGTATTGGTTTTCATGTAAAGTACCCGTTATTTTTCAAAGATATTTTCTCCGGCAGACAGCCGCGTCAAAGGATGGACAGACAGACAAGCAGACAGACGGGCAAACATGATGAAGCTAACAGCCCCCTTTCGCAGTTCTGCGAAAGCGCCTAAAAATGAAAAAAAGAAAAGATTTTAATTTGATTTTAATGTATTTTAATTAGGAACTAGTGTCCTGAAAGGTTCGTAAATAAAGCAACGCACTGTTTGTATCTACTCGACACACCATCGAGAATTACAAGTTGAATGTAATAAATTCTTTATATCATTTATGAGATCTCGCAAAGTTATTTACATTTTTTACCTTGTTTTCTAGACTTCCTGGAAATCAGTTTCTGATCCAAGCACGTTTTGTTTAAAAGAATAATATAGGGTTGTGTCTGGCGGAAATGCTCCTGTAGTCTTATTTACTTTTATCCTTTGTTGTTGCACGGTAAATTTTCGTTACAATTGTCAGAAAGAACCTAGTTCACACTCACTTGGCGAACGCCGGTTTCGCTTGGTAGAATTAATAAGCCTATCGGTTTTAGGTGTTTATGAAGCGTGTGCCTTCAGTTGCCTTCATGATTGTATGATTGATTGATCGGATCGTTACACGGTCCCGACTGTCATGATTATGCTGGCAGTTTGATCTAGCGATGATAATGGTTTGAGGCATGTTTCAGGTTCCCCAAATTCTATTATAGGCTTCTTCTACACATAAATTGCTTCCTATAGAAGTAACTTATGCGTAGCTGTGATCAGTGAATGCACGTTTAAACACGCAACAAAGCAAACGTTCCCTGTCTGAGAAGAGCTAAGACTCAGCCTCTTGAATTTGAAAACGAGTGCACTGTTTTTCAGGGAAATGGAAACACACTCGTACCGTACTTTGTACTTAGTGGTTGAGCTTACAGAACAGAATTTTCTCTCTCCGCTGTAGCTGGCGATTTCCTGGAACTGGGATGAAAATTTAAAAAGTCTTTTACCGATATTATGTGAGCTGTGTACAGACTGATCCGTTTGAAACGGAACGCAGGCAGAAAAAAAAAATTGCATTTTGCATGTGGTTGTCTCCCGAAGCTTGATCTATGCGTTTATTCAGATTAACTGAGGACACATTCAGTTTGTTTTGTGGACACTGAATTATTTATATGTGTTCAGTTGAATGTGAAATGCATTGTTTTGTATTCGATTACGATTATAAATGAATTACTCTTTATGATCCGCGTATTCAGAAAGCCGTACCAAAGTTTGCTGTTACGAAATTGTTCAAAACTAATTCGTGGAATCGCTGATTTTTGTTGTGTGATTCTGTATAAGTATTTACATGTTATATAGGTCATCTGTCATTAATTTCCTGTATAAATACTTTTTACCAACCCGAAAGAGCCAAACACACGTCTCTTTAGGGCCCTGTTTGGCAATAAGAATTGTGGTAGAAATCTCAGGTATGGGATTACAGCTTCAAAATTTCTGCGTGTTTATTATTTGGAACCTACTAATGAAATGCTGGAGAGTTATTTTGTCTTCCCTCCGCAACAATATTTAGCTTTTACTTGAAGTTACCGTTACCAGGTTACATGTTGTCGATCCCGGTAGTCGCGCGGTCAAAGGCGTGGGTCTGCGGTCGCTCGCTTGCTGGGATTGCGGGTTCAAATCCCGCCGGCAACGTGGATGTCTGTCTCTCATGGGTGTTGTGTTTCGTCATGTAGAGGTCTCTGCGTCGGGCTGATCACCTGTCCAGAGGAGTCCTACCGAGCGTGGTGTGTCTGGGTGTGATCGCGAAGCCTCGAGAGTGAGAAGGCCGTGGCCCAGCAGGGGCTGTTGCACCATAAAAAGAAGCTGTATTGTCCACTGAATGCAATACTGTCACAACTCAAACATTGTCATTAGGAGTTAATACTACGTTTGAACTAAAAAATGTAACAATTGCACCCGACAATACCGGCACACTTGTTAGTTGAAACATACCCCGCTGGATGCCATTATTGTCTAATGTAGTTGTTTTTTGAGCTTAATCGTAGTATTAACTCCAAATGAGCAATTTTTGGATTATGTCAGTATTGCAATGAGTGAGTGATATGTTTCGACAACATTTTGTCATTATTAGGTCCTTACCAGATACATAACCCGTGAAGATGTCATTTGATAATAATAATAAAATACCGGGAAAGCCTGAGAAATATCTCGGAAAAGCACAAAATCAAGGAACTACAGAAAACAGCCATATTGGGCACTGCACACATACTTCGGACCATACTACGGTGAAAGTACAAAATGCTTATCATGGGAAATTACCGCACATGTTCCATGAATTGTAACTATAAGATAGCTGTGACACTGTATACCCTAGAAACATGGTTTGTTTCAGGTGTATGATTGTAAATATGCTGCAAAAAGTTGATAACGATTAATAATAATAATAACAAAAGTAGAAAAGATGGTATTTCAGATGGTCGATCCATTGACCATGTGCTGATTATTATATTGGTACGGTAGCTTGCGTTGTTGCCTTTTATAGCTAAAATATTGTTCCATAGAATCAAATTTTTAAAACATATTAAGGCGCAAATAAATATAGTATACGGTTTGGTAAACAGTAGCTTCCGCCGGTAGATACAGTCACAGCAATGATGTGAGGTGTGTGTGTGTGTGTGTGTGTGTGTGTGTGTGTGTGTGGTGTGTTATAATATTTGAAACGTAGGTATTATGTGTCGGCGTGTTGAAAATAATGTTGTGTTGAGTTTTATGTGACTCGCTAGTACCCATTTTCCGCCCAGATATACACGCTGTGTACAAATAGATAATAGGGACAATAAAAAGGAGGAAATAGTGCGGAGACAAATAATTTGAATTTGACTCGTATAATGAAAACATTTTGTGACTGAGGATTCGAATTATATCCAAAAATGCTACTGCATTTCTTAGGCCTTGCTGCTGTGGGTATCGTAAATATAGGCAAGTCTGCGGGGTAAATTTTGTAATTTATTTGAGTGCTGTATCAGATTCGCGGTATAAAACAGGAGACAGTTTAATTGCTTTTTTTTATTTCTAGGCCTATATGCTTGTCTACTGCATAACATGGTACAGTTTGTGTTTGTAAGTTTGTTTATGCGTGTGTGACGTCAATGAATATGGGCCGTTGTTAGTAGTTATAAGCTGGACCAACAGTGGGAGGAATCGTCACTGAAAGGTACCTGTGCTTGTCGGAACTTCTGGTCCTTAAGGTTACATTATGTTGTAATAGTGGAGCACTGAAAGTATTTTCTATGAAAAACGTAGTTAGAAATTGGAACTCCAAAAGTTCCGTGTCGAATTTTCTATGGCTTTTCATTAATAGGTCTATATTGAATCATCAGTGATAAGCAAAGCAAAGTAATACCTGTACATGCCCTTCGAGTTCCAGATGGTTGAGGCTCCCAGATTTCAAGACAATCGGCACGTAGAGGTGGTAAGGTTGTCAGTCCAACGCACCGGCCGCCTTTACCACCAGGAAATATTCCTGGTACTCATTTCTGTGACAGGTTGCGTCGACCCCAGGCACATGGGATTGACAGTAAAACATTTCAGTAACATCGGGAATCGAACCGGCTTGTAGTGCAGTGCCTCAACCAACTGCGCCACCGCGGGCCACCCTAATCAATGATAATATGAAATGAACTTTAGACGCGTTGTGAGTTATATTAGAGGTTGTTGCGGAAAATTATACTGTTCGTGCGGACGGAAAGTAGAATGAATCATCTGTAATGGGAGAACACACAGCGGTACATTACAACTGAAATTTAAATTGCTTACAGCATATTAAAGTTGACGTAGTTTTGTTTAAAAGAGGTTAGACCGTCGTTTTGTCGAAGAATCCGCATACCCCGTGCATTAGATTTAACTTCTTTGAATATATTCTGTGTTGAATGTGAAGGACATCAGGCAAGCTTTTTTAACGGCAAATGGAATGATTGTTAGCAGTTCACTGTGATCTGTTATAGCATTTGTAATGTTGTTATACAGTTATCTGTGATTATAACGATGGTATATCACATTTGGACTTGTTTAATTTATGGATTTCAACAGTCGTCCCACGTTAAAAGTAAAAACACTGCGTTTCAGGGATAGTATCACCCCCACCCCTGTTCTCAGACTATAAATAACTCCTCCGACTATCTGATCTACGTATTTCATTTAGCTATTTTATGTTATTTTGTGCACTGCTGTCTCTTCAATGATTACATGATTAACTCCTTTTATTTAATTCCCAAAATATTTAGCTTTATAGAAAAGCATCACAGTGAAATGAAAGCCGGGGAAGGCACAAAACTGTTATGAAATGTAGCCCGAAAAGAACATATTCTGTAGAAATCTCCGTGGAAAAGCGACAAAACGCTGTGCTAGACGAGTATTCGTACAAACAAGGCGACTTGCCGCAGACAATGTATGCGTAAATCGTGTGACCCGATGACTCTGAACAATTAGAGCGCCATCTATTCGCCCATGTCCACTGGCAGAACATAGCAGAACAGACGTTCGCATTGCGCCTGAATACTCCCTCCTTCCCTTTAAAAGGGGTTTTTCGTTCTCTGATTTCTGCTGATGCTGCTACAAGCTTAGAACAAACTCAGCATCAGCCCGAGAACAAGGCAGTGAGTGTTGCACCGTTTTTAGGCGCGTTTAAATTGCAAAAAGCGGCGCTGGTTTCGTCTTATCTGTCCGTCTGTCCGCATGGAACATCTGGGCTCCCACTGGAAGGATTTTCGTAAAATTTTATTTTTGAGAATTCTTCGAAAATCTGTCGGTTTGATAAAAATGTGACATGAAGACCTATGTCCATTTGTGATAGTGTCTCGCTGAATTCTTCTTAGAATGAGAAATGTTTCAAAGAAAAATTGTAGATAAAATAAAATAAACACATTTTTATGACAATTTTTTTTCTCCCGAAAATCATTCCGTTTATTAGGTAAGTGGAAGAATATGGTAGAGTCAGACAGGCCGCAGGAGACAGTATAATGCGGCGCAGGAAAGTTGCAATTTGCATGCCGGATAACTAAGGCAAGAATACGGACACACACTTATAATGTTTAATACTAATTGCTTCATAATTGATTAATTCCTTCTGATAACGTACAATTTTTTTACGGCAACACTTCAAAAAGTGAGAAACTGCGCAACGACTTATCTGTCATACCAACTGTTTAGCCAAAGTTTATATAAAATGAAGGTCATGAGCAAACGGACATTCTTTTTTATCTCAGTAATTAACCAACTTGATGCACGAAATTTTTGTTTCACAATAAGTTTATTTCATGCCTCTACATGTTTCGAGCACATGTGCTCATCATCAGGAGGTCAAAATTGCATTACACAGCCTCTGGTATCATCACACCTATAGGTTTGATGATACTAGAGGCTGTGAAATGCAATTTTGACCTCCTGATGATGAGCACATGTTCTCGAAACATGTGGAGGCTGAAATAAACTTGCTGTAAAACAATAATTTTGTGCATCAAGTTGGTTAATTACTGAGATAAATATACTGAGATGCACGGTCAGCAAAACGTCAAAACATTCTTCTGTTTGAATGCATCGTCGGGAGTTCTACATGCAGACCTGTCTGCGTGTTTTTGTTCCTGGCGACATGAATTTGCCATAAAAGGATTGTTATGCAACATTCAGTATCTGGATAATATAAAAATGTAATATGATAATAAAAATAATACAATACAAGAAGTATGCTGTAGTTGCCATGTCACATAGCTGAACAACACACACACAGATTGCTTTTTTTGTGTTTCCACTGAAGTAATGGTTGTGCGAACGCGCCACAGTGTTACGTTATACGTACATTGCCTAGCTTGTTCTTTACATAGTGACTTGAGTAAACACCGTCAAATATTCACAATGACCATAATAAGTTCATATGCCGTAACTACGTAGTTACCGTGGAGTCGAATATTCACCTGAATTATATTTAGAAATTCAGTTCGCACCGCGCAGTAAACACCACGTGTCGGTTATACAAAACCACTGAGTTCGTACTGTGTGGCTTGCATCTGGAATTATTATTACTATAATCTGAGGTGACTGTATGTTTCTCTGAAGGCTCTTGAAAATGATTTATTGTATATTACGATATGATTTTGTTGGATACTATTCTTTTCCGATGCAGAGGTCTGTTAATTTGTTGTGACATGGTTATGTTGGACACTTCCTTGTTTGGTGTAGAGCTGTGTTGATTTATTGCAACATGATTATGTTGGACACTGCTTCTTGTCTAGCGTAGAAGGTTATTAGATGGTAACGTTTCGGAATTGGATCGAAATTGGATATTAAAGTGACGAATAAAAATCTTTTTTCCAATATGCGGGGAGCCAGGAAACCTCAGTCGGTATAGCGGCTCGCTACGGGCTGGACGGTTCGGGGATCGAATCCCAGTGGGGACGAGATTTTCCGCACCTGCCCAAACCGGCCCTGGGGCCTACCCAGCCTCCTATACAATGGGTACCGGGTCTTTCCCGGGGGTAAAGCGGCCGGGGCGTGGCGTTGACCACCCACTCCCATCTAGCGCCGAGGTTAAAGAAAGAGTAGATCTGTACCTCTTCTACCCCTCTGGGACTTCGTGGTTTGTTCTAAGGTGAACTTTACTTTACTTTACTGTTTGCCAATATGCACACGGAAACCACATGGGTAATTGTGTTGATTTTTAATTGTATCTGATTATAATGAATGTAAACTACGTGCTGTTACAATGCTGTGCATACAGGAACCAAACAGGTAATTTTATTGAACTGAAGGCAGTACAACGGAATTCTTTACAACTTAGATGTGTTCAGAAACAAAACAGCTAATTCTATTGAATGTAAAGAAAAGTGAAACCACAACTACAGTTACTGCAGAATGTGTCGCTTGTCTCTGATACACAGGATTTCAGGATTAAAAAACAGTTTTTTAACTGGTGTGAGGACCTGATGTAATCCACGAAACAGCGTTAAACATCCCCATTTTCCGTCCTTTCCCCTTACTGACATCTTGACTTAGTCCTGAAATCTCTTGTAGGTGACAAGAACATCTCTAGCTGCCATGCAGTGAGACATCTACGTCTGTCTGCTGTCGGATTGTCTGAACAAGTTCGTGGCTGTTGCTCCTTTCGGCCAGTAGAAGAAAATCCTTTTAGGTGTTAGTTTCTAGCTCACAAGAAAGCGTAATGCAGTATTTTTCTTTTGTAATTTTTGGATTTTGGATCGAAATGTGATGGCACACGTCAGCTTCTGGCCTGCTATGATAATGCCAGTTTGCTGGGTGAAAATCGCAAAGAAAGATCAAAACCTGTGCTAGACTCTAGTAACTGTGCTCATTGAAAACCAGGCGCAAAGGAAGATAAGTGTCAAACAATCACGTCGCAGTAAATCATTGCTCCTGTACATCTGTAGTCTACCGCCGCACGGTCGACCCTGTTCATTGTGTTTGCCTTTTAGGGTGCTTCTGCATTGTAAGCTGCTGCATCCGGCTGCACCAGGCACGAATCCGTGCCACCTAATATAGCAGGGAAAAGGCGCACCGACATCTTATAGAAGTGTGTGACTAATTCCGTGCCTTTTTAAGAAGCTGGTAGTCACTCAGCTCGTCGCAACGTTCCCCTCCTTTTATGGAATCCAAAGATTCATTATCATGTTCATAATACTCTACCACTGAGCTAGATGTATTAAGTCCACATCATCACACTCGGTGTCTTAATATACAGCCTGAGTCGGTAATAATGACATCGGTTTATGCGACATCTCTTCTATAGCGTTAGATATTCGGCTTTACCAACTAATATGACCATAACATTATAATCTGTTATAACAACACTCGTTTATAAGAACACAAAATATTCAGTCCCTTTCATGACGTTATAGGCGGGTTCGACTGTATTTTCACGTCCTTGCCCAGACTTGGTAGTGGAGTATCTTAACACTAAAATACTGCGGTCTTCTTTCACCCACACGTAGTATATTCTGAGTCAGTCTCACCGCCCTTGATTTTATTATGCTAATAATGTTAACTGCAGAGAACAAAGAATGAATTTCTACTCATTATGCAATTTGTGTAACCCCTTGGCACTACATTCTGTCTCGTACACCCAGCTATTCTTGTCAGTTCCCAGTACTCACATACCCACGATCATTCGTTGTTCTTCCTTTAATGTTAAGGTTTCACATTCATGTAAAATTGTAGTTTTGCACATGTTTTAATGTTTACATTTTAGATGGTAGACGGGTATGTAAAAGACTGAACCGAGCAACATCAAGCATATTTAACGGATATAAGCTGCTTGTTATAACGTTCGTGAATGTAGCTTGTTTTCAGAGGGTTGCTTATGGTGCGAAATATTGGTACTTGCCACATATGGGAAGGTGTTATTAGCTGATAGTGCTGAACATGTAGACCAACCTAATTTCCTTTGTTTATTTTAAGGCCAACAGTCTCTCTTCCAGCGTCTCCCCAAATGGTGGAACGGCATTGATATCTGCGAACAGGAGTTCACAGATTTTCCAAAAATATAGAAGCCACCTCAAAATTGCAGGAGACAGGAAGATAGTATAAAAGCAAGAGTAATACAAGAGTCCCATAAATTTTAGGCGTTACCGTACAAAATCCACTCGTACGGGCGATCCGACACCCGGCATGTGTGCACCACTGTCTACGACTGTGTATTTACAGCTTGATGGTTGGATATAGGGTGTTTAATGACGTTGTGAAAACTGTAACGGTTATTTAGCGACGAATGATACGAGAGAACTATAGTGGTGTTCTATAAACTTGTAAGTATTGAGAAGGAAATGGTCGTTGCCTATTCTACGGCAGTGTCCCAATAGCTAGTGGACGTGTTAAGGAAAAACACTGAATGCTGCAGTAACAATGGTCTGCGTTTCGGCAGAGAGTCGAATCTCCCTAATATGTCACAGGCGTGCCGCTTCGGCCAGCTTGCTCGATGTGAGTATAGGATTTGTAGTATTTTAAGCATTTTCAGATGGGCTCCTGGGGACACAGAGGGCCTGCGAAGGGTAGGTTCTTACAGCGGTGCAGATGATGAAAGCTTTCTGGAATATGATATAGGCAGAAAAAGGTGTAGTTTCCGCACCGTGAAGGCGTGTACGGGGAGTAGAGTTGCAGCTCCACCCATTCTTGACTTCTGCGCTAGATACAGATGAATGGTCAGCTTAACGCCCCGGCCGCTTCAACCCCGGGAAAGAACCCCGGTGCCCATTGAGTAGGAGGCTGGGTGGTCCCATATCCGGTATGGACGTTTTGGGGAAGAGAAAAATGTCTTGCCCCTACTACAATTCGAACCTCGGACCATCCAGCCCGTAGTCTACTGTCTACACCGACTCGCTATCCTCGCTGCATTTCTAGGATGTGAGGTCACGCATGTTGGTACTGTTGACGTTTCGTGGTAGTTTGCTGACTTCCTTTTTATGGTGTAAAAGAACTACTATGAAGAGCCGTGACGTGGAAGGAGGAAACTTCTCAGCCATATGGGTAGTTATAGGCATGCGACACGTACTAGAGGACTGGAATCTTTATTGCTCGGGTTAGCACATGAAATTAATGATTTAGGCGCCTTCGCAAAATTTCGAAAAGGGTGTATTAGCTTCGTCACGTATGTCTGTCTCTCTGTCCGTCCGTCCCCCCCCCACCCCACATGGAACAACTCAACTTCCACTGGACGGATTTTTTTATATGAAATTTGATATTTGAGTACTTTTCGAAAATCTGGCGAGGAAACGAAAATCGTGCCGTTTATGAGATATGTGTGAAAAATATGGTACAGTCAAACAGGCCACATAGAAGAATATTATACGTTGCATGCACAGTGCATGCTTGGAAACTAAGGCTACAGACACACGCTCAGAATACACTTTTCCACGGCAACATTGGTTACGCGAACGCGCCTCAGTCTTACGTTTATACGCACACTGTCCGTCTTGTCTTTACATAGCAGTGCACTCATCCATTGTAAATCTTTTCCCTCCTTTACTTCTGCTATGAATATTGAGCGGTGTACATGGGTCACATTTCGTGTTACTTAATGTGCGTAGTTTAGTGTAGGTTGCTAACTCATCGTACACGGAAAAGTATTGGCTTTAGACGTTCAACAAAGGAAGCAGCAGCAGCAGCAGTATCAAAGTGTAACAGTCTTTTGATGTCGACAGGGACTTTGCTAATGAAGTAACTTTGTTGTTAGTTGTTACATTGTTGGCGTCCTTGATTTACATTCCAAACACGTTTTCTGGGATCTGAAAATTATACAGCTTGTGCTGTACATAATTACCTCTGATTATGTAATTAAGAATGTAATCTGTGTGTGTGTGTGTGTGTTTGTCCTTAGGGGTTTCTTAATTTTAAAGTAAGCAATCCAAGTTAGCGCAGTGAACAAAGTAACGTCTGGCAGCGGAGAAACATCGTCACCCCTGACATGCATTTACAGAATCAGGCAACAGTGTACAGTGTTGCAAACAACGCCGAAAATTTCCCCCGTAGTGAAAAGTAAAACCCAGCACGGCATCAACGAAAATTTGACACCATGTAAGTGTAGCACGAAGAAATGAAATCGTTAAGTAAGAAAAAGTGAATGGAAGGCTAGCCAGTTAGTGAAGAAACTCCGGTTTGTACTCGCTGCTACGTACAAATAGTCAGCAGAATAAAGATCTTGTGCTGCGTACTGGACATATCATTATATAATGGGAAATGTTTAGGTTATATGATATTGGTTGGTGGGGGGGGGGGGGGGGGTGTTTTTTTTTTTTCTGCTTCGTAAATCTCTTGCTGGATTAGAATTTGTTCTTGTGGGGGTGGGAAACCGCCCCGTCTCGCCGG
>Ga0123357_10002390_pt1 | contig 20919 bp, 15 predicted proteins | sample TergutEmb28metaG_FD_89873 | JGI IMG/M metagenome (GOLD analysis project Ga0123357, IMG submission 89873) | Embiratermes neotenicus P4 segment gut microbial communities from Petit-Saut dam, French Guiana - Emb289 P4 | ecosystem: Host-associated > Arthropoda: Insects > Digestive system > Gut ... | reverse complement strand
TGGTGGTGGTGGTGGTGGTGGTGGTGGTGGTGGTGGTGGTGGTGGTGGTGGTGACGGCGGCGGTAACAGCATCAGAAAAGGTAAGTGGTAAAATCGAATTGTCATATTACTGAATTACTGACGAATATGAGGGCAGCTGGTAGGAACGAACAGCCGTACTCCCTTCACTAGTGTTTGTTAAGAGACACCGACAGCAGCTGCATTAAATTTATATTTCCAACTCCCCCTAACTCCAGATTGTGTATTTTTGGGGAAAAAAATATGGGCACTAAAACTTCTATTTTTTGACCCAAAGTTTACAGAACTTACACACAAGACGAATTCGTCCTTCATAGGTCCCTACTCAAGACTTACCGGAATCCCTGAGTTCCGATCACAGGCCGGATTCGTCTCGGCATGGACTCAATTTCTGATCGAATATGATGTTGGGTGGAACTCTGATCTAACCGAACGTATTGTCTGAACGACAAGTCCACGCCAAGGAGAATAAGAATAATGGATGAAGATGAGAATTCTGTACACCATTCAAAACGTGCCACGTCTGGGCTGACATACCAAACTACATTTTTTTATATTCTGAGAAACGCAAACGGTGGTTTACAGTGGGTTGTGTTTCAAAATAAAACTTCGTGTCTATAAAGTCGCGTTCGGATACACAACCGTAAAAATCAGAATTCGACGAGCAGAGCGGCACACGCACTTCTGATACGTATATCGGTATGTCACCTACAGTGCACATGGACACTCGGGCGCGTGCAACAGCGCCCAAAAACATTTACGCCCACACCATGTCTCCAGTCACATATATGACCTACACATCAACGACTGTCTCCTACCCGCTTGCCTGCCACGTCACCTTCGTTGCACTGTGAGACCTAGTCGAACGACTGTGAGAAATCACGGATATTATCTCTGCTTTTCTTCAAAATAAGCACACATACTGACATCTCGCCTTTCCGTAACAGATATGTAGCATCCGCAAGAAATTAACTTACAGTGTAAAAAAGCCACATACTAGCAAACAAAACAAATCACAAATGACAGCTATCGGGGTACCAGTTTCACTCCCACGTGGTTTCCGTTTTCGGGAATGTTATCGGGGTGCCAGCTGCACTCCCACGTGGTTACCGTTTTCGGGAAGAAAACTGCTAGTGCCGCATTTCTGTTCCACAAACAGGAGGTCACACTCGCAAATATAAGCGCCACACGTCGGCGCAATCTGCAGGTTCGTAACAATTACACAAAGAAGTGGAGCACAAAGTGGCTCAAGTGATACAAATCATTTCGAAAATTCATACAGCCCTCGTCTACGATGAAGACCGAGGAAGTGGACTCTGCGAAACGTTGGTACCTATCAAAAAACAATGCACGGTATCACTTCAAAGAAGACCAGGAATTTAATAGTAAGCGACGTGAAAAGGGCGAGCTTACTGTATTCGCAAGCGACACAACCCAAATAACTAACTTTCGCAGCGATGGACACACAGCAATACGTGTGGTTAATGTAATGCGCCTCACACGAATAAAAGCAAAACGATGTACAGCACACTAGGGGTATGAGTAAACTGGTAATCTGGATCAGGGCAAGGCCAATTAAACTTCGGGTTAAATACCAACAATCCGTTTCTTAATTAGTCGAACAACCATGTAAATGCTGAAGAAATTACCTCCTACGCCGTTAACTAGTACGCCTAGAGCGTGTCCTGGTAGCTATAGATACATTTACTCTGTTCAACGGAAACTGGCTTAAAGAAGCCTACAACCTACATACTGACCCATGTCGTTTGTCTATCTGGAATACTCGAATGCAGCGTCGTAATAGAGTAAAAATAAATGTATACGCCATACAGCAATCGATTTGGGTCTCGCGTCGCTACTAACATCTACGTAACGCATACCCACGGCGAATATTACAGCATACATATTACAGGGCTGAAGAAAGACACAGACAAGCTTTCCTTGTACAAGATATAACGTACTGGCAAGGCGCGTGTGTTTAGAACTAATACTCGTATCTTTGGTCTTCTGGACGTTCCAGGAGTGTTGAAAACATCAATGACATGCTGCAGTATACGTGAAGCAACTGAGACTTTCACTGGCATAAATATGCGAATTTTAACTTCCAGCCATGCACCTGCTGTTTTAAAAACAGACAATCGTCCGGGAAGTTTTACACGTGTAGAGTTCCAGTAGCAGAACGGAGAGATATGCCACACTTCGCCTAAACAATTTCCCATCATCATCATCATCATCATCATCCCAATAATCTGTGCAGATATTTGTGTATTCAACAAGAAAATCGATATTATTTAATGATTACTGAGCCTAATTGCGCTAATTACAATAGTAACAATTATTATTATTACTTTTATTTCGTTCCTTCTTTCCATAATGGTCCGTGAGCCCCGGTTAATATATGCAGTAAAGAATCGTTATGATTATTACGACGATAATGTAAATAATAATTACCATTATCACCATCATAATAACTGATAAATTTAGGGAACAATGTCTTCTCATCAATTAAATGCCACGTTACTACAGTACTCCATTACATAATATCCGTATCACAGGTTACGGTGTACTCACAATCATGTACAGTTCTGTTTTCTTCTTCTTTCAATTTAACTTTCAATTTTAACTAAACTCACTGCATTGTTTTGCCTTTTCTACTTTTCTTCCTGTTTTTCTTGCCTTGGTATCCCGAATTTATACCGTTGTACTCGTGTTGTCTACGTAACCGGCCACTAGACTATTGTCAGCGTGACGGTATAAGTAACAGTATAGTATACAGGGTTATTCATAAGTCCGTGAAACACGTTAGAAAACTGGCTGATGTCACAGTTGAATGAAAACAGTAATGATTACATCTTTCAACAAGACGGCTCTCCGGCTCACTACAAAGACGTGTGAGGGTATCTTAATCGAAACTTGCCACAAAGGTGGATAGGACGCACAGGAAAAGAAGATAACGTGTTAATGCGGTGGCCACCCCAGTCCCCGGATTTAACCCCGTGCCACTTTTTCTTCTGGGGGTTTGTGAAGGACAATGTCTTTGTGCCTCCACTCCCCGCCAATCTCCAGATTTTCGCAACCGTATCAACGCTGCTGTGGCTCTGGTCGACCGTGATATGCTGACGCGTGTGAAACGAGATGGACTATCGCATAGATGTCTGCCGTATTACCAAAGGTGGACACATTGAGCATGTGAAATATGTATTTAAAAAAAAAACTTGGAGAGTTTCTCTCTTTATCGGCGTAATAACTACCATGATCCGTCGAGTAGTTTATTTGTTGCGAATTTTTAAAATGTTTCACGGACTTATGAATAACTCTGTACTATGACAAAATTATTCGACGACAAAATGGAACGCTGTAATCCGCAATATCAGAACTTTAGTCACAGTACCAACTACTCCACAACTCCACTAAAATGTCAGAGTTCCTACAGCACCGACATGTAAAGTCTCAACGAAAGTAATATTATGTTCTGATGGTTGCTGAAAGACGTATTTACAACAGCCCACATAATAAAGAAAATAATACACAATATATGCAAAAACGTAACATTAAGGCGCCTTCCCTTACCCATTGTTGCGGTGGAAAAGCAGCAAGTATTAGGTATTCTGAGTGTGTATATGTAGCCTTACCAGCATGAAAAGCGCATGCGTCATATTGTCTGTGGCCTGTCCGTCCCTACAACATATTTCCACGTTATCACATGAACTACAAAATTTTCAAGAACATCTCATGAACTACACAATTTCATGAAAAAATCAATGAACACAAAAAAATTTTGATTTTCTCTTCAACTTTTATCGGAGACATTCCTCAATCCTAGAAGAATTCTGCGAGATGTCATATATGCCCACATGTCTTCATGTACAGTACCCGCTACGATTTGAAGATTTTAATAAAAGTTGAATTTCTCGACGGATTTTTGGAAAATACTCAAATACCAAATTAAAAAAAAAAAATCCGTCCAGGCTGGCGGACGGGCAGACATGACGATGCTAACAGTCGCTTTCCACAATTTTACGAAAGCACCCCCCCTTACCCCCCAAAAAAGAAGAAAGCACGGAATTGCTCCTACCCTGTTGTCTTTTTGTCACCCAACAACTCTTATCATCGCATTACCCTAACACACATTTAATCTTGTTAATTCTTTCAAATGGCTATGACGTCATACTACAGTTAAGCCAATATTTAGCCGGCTTAACAAAAGTTACAAGTTTCATAATAATGGGCACATTCATCGGTTTGCCAGCGTAGTTGTGCCATCATGTGGGTCTAGTTTCCTTGACACGCACTTCCAGAGAGGGTGTCAATGTCGCCACACACTGACCTACAACAACGGCGAAAACAACATTTTTGTTAACAATACTCGACATTCAGTTGACTAACGCTGGCTGTTCTGCCTACTTCCACTGGCTCATGAGCTCACCACAAAGCCTGTGCAAGTGTTCCTATGCCCCTCTCTGCCCACCTCTGACTGAACAGTAAGAACATGATGCCACAGAGGGAGTCCCAAAGCCCTGCATTCAGTTTCCTACTGCCAGTAATAGCAAGACGGATGCAAGAATTTTTCCGGCGCTGGCGACAACCGCAACACTAAATACAGTCCTCAAATAACGCGCGGTATCAGACCTTCGATAACTGTACAACCCGTAATAACGCAACATTTTTGTTGAATATAAAAAAAAAATGCCATGTGCAGACAATCCATATTTAGCTATCGGTTTCACTGCGATAAGTGTCAGAACAAATCGGAATATATTCTTTAAATGTAGTACGGTGACAGATCGGAAAAGTCTACAAATATGGTAATTCAACAAATTCCAAAGATGGCCGTGTTGAAAAATGTAAGACAACCGAGAGACTCAACGCTTCTAAGGTTCTGTCTCCTCTACGGCCCTAAGAGAGATCACCCGACATTGCTATAATCCACCCCGTACTCTTCCAGGTATGAACGGAAAGTATGGCTGCCACAACCACGTGCAAGTCGAGCGGTAGACTACTGGATGCTTCTTCAATCCTAAATTCCAAAATTTAATTGCATAAATACAATTTACTTTTTTGAGTTTTAACTACTACGTACCGTGACGCTGAAAGACAAACATATCCCGGGAAAATAAAATATAACGGAAATTCTAGCGCTGTTCTGCCCCCGTACAGCAATCTTCTATACAGCAACAGATGCATAAGCCAGGTGGAAGTAACTTCTATACAAGTGTGTTGTTAACGAGCATTAAAGAGGAACCTGCGTTGCTGTTCCTGTCGCACTTTGAACATTTGCTCTAGTTTGCCCCAGTTATCACACAGAGAGTAGAAAAACTTAATGTAACAAGCTCCTCTCAAAAACTCTTTATAAATTCAAAGCTAAACTAAGATTTCGTACCTCTCACACGCGATATATAAGGTACCTCAATGTGCGGGATTACCTGTCGCACCCGCAGCTACACACATCAATCGTTAGAATTTTCCATCGCTTTAAAACCACATTACGAAACATGCAGAATTACACATCGGCGGTACATGAAAGCAGGTCTGTGCAAGAAACTCCTGTCACCACGCCACATGTACATGCATCACACACACAGCTGAGCAAAATGTGATGTCAGTCATCATGATGGTGTGCAAGAAGGTGGTTGTGGCCTGTTTTACTGTGCTGTTGCATTCATCTGAAGACACTGGGAACACAATACGCAGTCTGTCAGGACAACACATAACCGGGTCAGCACTTGCACCGAATAAAACACACGTGTAGTTGCATCATCCGCCCAGCTATCATTTGACGATTTCCTACATGCGTCGGTCAATCATTCTTCTGTATCCAGGCGTAAAAGCAACTATCAGCCTGAGGATGACCCCTAGAAGGTCGAAATATGTAGGTGGTCAACTTATTATTTTTATTAAGCAGTGTTCTTACGGCTGTTAATATGCCTTTATTTATTCTCCAACACAACGTGATGCATAACGTTCAGATTCCAACTACCCTGTTGGATAAGAGAACACGTGATAATAAAAGTATTTCTGGAATACTAAATAGCAGTTCCACAAAGTGTGGCGTCCGACTGGCCCGTTACGCAACACGGCATTATAATTAATCTGCTGGTAATGTACGCCATTATTACGATATGGCAGTGTACAGCAAGGATACTTATTGAACCACGAGTGAATAGGAACGGTCCTACTTCTTCACGGGAAAACGAAAGACAGCGTTTGTCTTCTGATCTGCCTTCTCAAAGCACCATCCAGCCTGTTAAAATTTATCGGTATTTCAGAAGCAAATACGTCAGTGTTCTGGAAATTCTAACATACATGTCAATATACCGTATCTATGCGACAATCTACCGCTCTTGCTGAAAACTATGATAACCCTCAGTCATCCAGAATTTAAGCAAAGTAACAAAAATAAGAAACACAACGGCCCATATAATCTTCAACAAAAACGTTCTGAAGACTACAAAACAATGTGAAACTGAAACCACTCTTCTGTCCTGTGCTTCCCGATACCTGAAACAGTACTGCTTGTACGATCTCATTCCCACGCTTCGCCCACTTGTCCTTCCGGTAACACGTCACATTCTAGGAGAGCTGAATGTTCAAGACCGATGGCACATGACCATGCCCTAGAGATGGTCCTCCTCTTCCTATAACGCTCGTAAATTCTGGACCCAATAATGCATTTTAATTACAGTCTGTATAGGCTTTGCCGGCAATACTACCAATGCAGAGGTATCTCTAAATTCACATGCAGGCAAACCCTAAAGGCAATTAATGCATGGTCCCACGGAACGACCAAAACAAAGGCTCGACCGCCTGGAAAAAAAATCCTGAGAACAAAACATCTAACCTGCAATATCACAGTAAACCTAACTGCAGAAAAACCTACAAAGAGGAGAAGTCTCAACCCTCTAACTCGGAAAGCACAGTTTAATCCTAGCCACTCATAAAGAAGACGATATCCCTCCCCTCAACGTAGTATATTCAGCTTCCTGTCTGACGGCAATACAAAGCCACTGGAAATATGAGTACAAATATGGCATTAACAGATCATAAGACACATAAACATAAATTAAGTGTCAACTTAAAAACACACAAACAAGGCGAAGAAATGGTACTTAAACATACACTGTTAACTACCATGTCCAACAATTCAACGGACCTAGTACAACAACTAAACGTAAGAAAGTGACCAGGCTGATTTTTGTCATTAATTTATAATATCTGCGAGTCCCGAAAAACGTTTCAGATCGAGAAGGCTAAACACTACTAAAGGTCTTGCCATGAAACTAGACACGTCAAAATTGCAGCTCGCGGGCGGCACGAGACCTGTTTAAAGTCTCTCAACGGCCCGCGAAACTCTTCGAAACAAATTGTGTATACGGCCCGAACATTCAAACTTATACGTTCCACGGTACACGACGGCAAAACAAATTATCATATTCTTGAGAGAAATTTCGTATTTTCGACATATTCAAGGCAAAGTGCGTGACCAAACCATCGCCTTAAGCACGGGTTGTGTCTCTCTTCCGTGTGTTCCGTAGATAAGAATACAGTAGGCTATATGGAACCAGAAAAGAGACTGCGCATGCGAGTTACAAGTTGCAGTCAATCCTGACTTAGAAGTGTTTCGCTGTGTCTGTGCTCACACGAATAAACGACGGCTAGTACTTATTAAAATTCGATAAAAACAGCTTTATATTGATATTTAGAGGACCGTGCATCGTGATATATTCTTATAATAAAACCAACGAGATGCACTAATTTCTCAAATTTATTTTCGGAATTGAACTCTACATGTTTCGGGCAGGATTTCTGTCCATCATCAGGAGTCTAGTACTGTATACACAGCAATAGGTGTATGTCACACTGAAATTTATATACACTAGTAGTTTTACCCATTTTTAAAATTTCAGTATGACATATACCTCTTGCTGTGTATACAGTACTAGACTCCTGATGATGGACAGAAAACCTGTCCGAAATATGTAGAGTTCTATTCTAAAAATAAGTTTGAGAAATTATTGCCTCCCGTTGGTTTCATTGTAAGAGGCTTCACATTGATTTCGGTACATTGCCTTCGAAAAAGTAAGATTGAAAACGAAGGTCGTAAAGCTCTGCGAACAGGTATATGACTATTTCGTTACACTACTTCAAAGCACTATCATGTGCGTCTGGTTTATTAGGAACGGCCAGCGTTAACAAAAAGTATAACAAATGGACGTATCATCAATGACGAAAATGACATCAACCCAAATTTTCGCCTTGACATTAAGAACCTAATCAAAAACAAAACATGTCACGTTCCTGGAAAATCTTGTGATTACAGACGATATATTGAAATGGTGCCCAAATGGATAATCTAACTTAGACTTTTAACTTTAGATCTGATTCAAAGAATCAATTACATTTACGGCATATACTTTTCTGTGCATTTTTTAAATTCTTCGGCTGATCCTCAAACCTAAACTTAGTTCACTGCGATCCGCGAGAACCAGCCTGCTCTAGACTATTACTTGCTTTAAACCTAGGAGTAGCAAATCTCATATAACCAAAATACAAAGTGCCACAGACTCGAGTTCTACTACTAAAACAGACCTTCTCTGTAACTGACCCTTCGCAATTTCAATAAAAACTCCAAATACCCTACACGTCGCATACCCTAGGCCTCAGCCCCACCAAAACAATTTTCGAGTAATTCGAATATGTGGGTATTATATATCTGGGACAAGCAAGACGACACATGCGGTAAAACCTTCGTTTTGAATTCGGCAGGTGCCAAGTTCGAAGAATCTGGACTGCCACGTCATCCTGGCCGACGGACTATCGCATTTAACTCTGCATCTGCGGCCAAACAATGGAACGGTACTTCCACGTCGAACACAATCGCTTCCATCAATATCATTTACAACTTCCTCAGTAACCATTCCTAAACTACGACGCTACAGTCCGAGTTACTGATAGGGCCGTTTAACAAATCTTACATAAATATGACTAGGAGCCCAAAATGGAAAATCTAGCCATTCTTCGCCCCTATACATACGAACAAGTTAACTTCCAAAACAGGTAACATAAGCATGTCAAGAAATTGCGCAAAAGGCACAAAGAATGATCTGAATTCCGAGTTAGGTTAAGGCTACAATAGAGCCGCAACTAACGCAACATAATCTGGCCAGGCTCCAGACAAGGAAGCACAAATCAGCCACTTTATTGTTCAAGGCAATGGCTACACGGAATACCATTCAACTGGCGTGCGTGCAGTCTCCCAACAATATAGGTTTGTTTCCAGCTGACAGTTTTGCCAGACACCCGCTGCAGTTAACATATGATACCATTGTTGGTGCAATGGACAAAACTTAATCTGACAGAACTTGTTCCAGATATGCCGCCTCTCTGCGGCCAAGGAGATAAAAGTCTCAAGCCAAGAATTTGCAAAGAAATAGGAAAAGATTTAACTTTACGGGGAAGTACTGAAAAAATAACACCAACGAAGTATAAAACTAACTTCACGCAAAGGTCCATCAGAAAAAATTCGTCCCAATCATCACCATCATCATCATCAGTGTACATCATATAACGTTCACACCACCTACAATAAACGAAATGAGAAAAAGAAGTATTTTGTAGGTATAAGTCTGGACAAACATGTCGGATTAAAAGTAGCCACACGTCTGAAGATGTATTAGACAAATGCTGGTTGGCTGTGCTGTGTCGTTTCTGACGCCAGTATAGTATGGGCCTTATAAAACGCAACACGTTTCAAGCCTACGCAGAAGTTCACAATTTAACTTGTATTTCTAGGAATCCGCATAATTTTCGTCATCGCTCACGCTTGTGAAACAAAAGTGCACTTAATACAAACGGTTTTACACAGATGAGGCAGCATGTTGGAAGACACTAGCGCACGCACAGCATTACTTTCCAGACGCCCGTAATATGAAATACTGTGTGCGGCCGCGTCCTTCCCATCCATCACCCTCATACACACTCTTCCACCGACACGATCAAACAACATCCTTAATAAATTTTGCTGGTCAGGTCTTCATCTGAATGCACCTTAAGCTTAACGCACGGTACACACAGCAGGGCGCGCCAACGGCATGGTTCTTCTACATCTTACAAATTTTCGTCCTTGTCCTAAGTTAGAGGGGTCTGTTGGCTCGTGAGACGGCTAAATATAACCTCCAACTGTTGATACTACTGCACAAGATACGTCAAGAGTTCACCTGACTCTCTGCGCTCCTGATTGAAGCGGTCTTGGAATTCTAGGCACTTGCTTATCGTACGGGATGGACAGTGAAAGAAACATGTATAGTTCCGTAATATTATAGCAAACGGGCAGAGATAAAGGTGAAGGTAAAGCTCACTCTATAACAGGTAACGAAGGCCCGAAGGTAGAGTACAGGTATACCTCTACTCTTTAACCTCGGCGATATATGGAGGCGGGTCAACGCCACGCCCAGGCCGATTTACCCCCGGGAGAGACCCGGTACCTATTGTACAGGAGGTTGGGTGGCCTCCAAGGCCGGTCTGGACGGGTGCGAAAAATTTCGCCCCCACCGGGATTCGATCCCTGGACCGTCCAGCCCTAGCGAGTCGCTATAGGACGATCGGGAATGACAACACGGTACGCGGTTTGCCGGAATCGATTATGTACCCAGGACGACGATGGAAGAAGTTGGCAGTAAAATTCCATTAACCCATCTTCCTGTTACATTAATTTGTAGTCCCACTCACGACCATTATTATAATTGCACTTCTTGTGTATTATTTATCACCTGTACAAAGGGCACTTTCAATTATATATCTGAAATAAACCACGTTATTAGAGTACATGATGTTGCAGCTATTCTGTAGTTATGGTACATGTAACGTTGTTTCCCACGTTGAATGTTTTGCACATCACATTAACATTTCCCGAAGTTACGAGTGCAGTGCCCAGTATGGATGCTTTCTTTAGTTCCTTGATTTCGTGCTTTCCAGGTAAGTTGCTACGGTATTTCCAGAATGATTCAAAGATGGTTCCAGTTGCCTTTAGTACAACATTATTATAAATTTAAATATACGAAGGTTAGTCAAACGAAAACCTTAAATATTGTAACATAATTGTGTGTTAATTTTTAAGGTTTTCAGTCGACTCTCCCGCGTATTCTCGCCTATTAGCCTAGCGGTCTTCTGGTAAGTCCAGATCTCAACAAGAGATATGAGCGATTTACCCCATCACTTTACGAATGATGAATGCAATGCTCATTAATGTGATCTTCTGTAGCTCTATGGCTGATGGGTGGCCTGGGAGCAACTGAAGGTACTATCTAATCGTTCTGAATTGTTCATAACTATATTATTATTATTATTATTATTATTATTATTGCTCCCGAGATTACAGAATCACAAAATCGATAAACGTTAAATTCCTTGGGTATAACCTCAAATCGCAACGCAGCTTTACGTGCAGCTAATGGGCTAAAAGTATATTCCTTACATAAAATGCAGGTACAGACAGGTAATATTACATGCGAACTTGAAATAGTGCAATATAAAAATAATGACACCTCGCTTCATGCTCGAATTTTTAAATCGTTTGTATCAACAAATTAGAAAGAAGATTACATGAAGAAATAGCACGTCCTAATCAAGTGACTGCTGCCTCTCCTGTTCCTGCTGTGTCGTCGGAAAATGACGATTATTGTTATCACACTGGTCCAAGCACTGCACTACCTTAATGAATATAGTTGCCATTAATTCAGTTTCATTATTTCTCTTACGCATTCTTGCAGGAAATGCGTGAAAACCACGTATGTATATATGTGTACATACAGAAGTGACTGCGGTAATGAATTTCTTGACTGGCTGAAAACCGGTTAGCTTCTCAAGAAAGACTCTGCTCCAGGGAGTAAGTATTTAAAAAAAAATTGACGTGACCAATGTTAACACATTTTCCTGGGATTTAAGAACACTAAACCCTATCAGATGCGACATTATATAAGGCAGTGCGTATCGCACTCCAGAAGTTCATGCTTCCACCATTTCTCGTCGATTGTATAGTATTAAAAATGACGTCATAGATGACCTCCGATGATAAAACGAAGCATCTTGAAAAGTCCGTGTGCTGGTTCACACATTCAAAAGGGTAAACATAATCGCTGACACAGAAACTATAAGCCTATAACTTTTAAATAAGCTACCTCGGCGTGAAGCAGAACGCTTATATCCACCTACTGCCGACGTTAAGGAGGGATGGAGCTACACCTACCCTCCGCCCAATATGCTCTCATGTGGATGCACAGAGCCAAACTTACGCTGAATATCTAAACAAGAAACCTACTCTTGAAATTGATTAACTTATTTGTTCTAAGACACGTGTAATCAAGGGGTATGTTATACAATGTTCCGCAAAACCAAGTTCTCGTTCCTTGTCTGCGGCACATGCGCGATGGACACTGTCGGTGGCGGTAAAATTGTGTACAGCGCAGTCAGTCAGTACCGTACAGTCCGTTCACGCCACAGGCCCAACGAGCCATACAGTTTGCAATGCTTTATTTCACACGCCCACTTGAAAACTACTAAACATTTAATCTCGGTCGTTTATATAATAAATACCGGACATCAAGTTGCAAATGTGCAATGGCATTCTGTCGCCTCCATACACACGATACGTTAAATGCCCTCTTCTGAAATTCCAGTAGTTGCTGCTAATTTTGGTGACCCCTTCCCTCGCACTAACTAAAGCAATGGACTGATCTGCCATTTCAAGTAAGTCTGTCGTACATACGTAAAAATTTCGCTGAGGGGTTACAATGGTCATGACCTCGGTACTTCGTATGAGGTATTTTCCATTCTCCTGGACAGACACCACTTACCGCCAATGAGACAATCCACTGTACGTGTGCAGCACGAACACATTCACTGCACGGAAGCCACAACAACTAGATGCTGAACAGTTCAGCCGCCCTGCTGAACAAGATACAGCAGTGTCACATACTCGGCCGAAACGGTCTGTGGTCTTGTCAGACGGTAGATCACCCCTCCTCATACTTTACGTCGCTATTGAGGGCACATTGGTTTTATATTCTCGACACCACAGAAATAGCACGGGACGCAACTCGACCTTAACAACACTGATATTTATAAAGACCGACATTTATATCGCAACTGGAACACGCTTACGTCCCCGTTAACACATGACGTTCACAGAACGGAGCAATTCATGCTAACATACAATCCAGTGCTTCACATCCTTGACACTAGCCACAGTGTCATACATTACGTCTCGTAATACGACTGCTCACGTACATCAGCATTACGGACGGGAGACAATATGCAATACGTTAAATTGAATCGCTATTTGAAAATCGCACGTGTATAACGGTGACATTAGACATGTTACAAATAGTTGAGCTTCTCCGTAATCTGGTGGCTTACGAAAACAAATCATCGTGAACCAAAGTATTTGGTCCCTATGTACCCGCGGATTTCACTAGCACAGGCACGCATGAAGAAGCAATCGGCCATTTCCATACAAACGAACACTTGAAGATGGCCCTAGGGGGGTGAGGGGTCGCAAGATATAATGGAACAGCAAGTCGGTTTACCGGTTGATTAACTTTCAGACTAAAACAGTTACGCCTCTGTTGGCGACGCATATTTGTACGTTAAGCCAAATTTCCCGTAAAGGCTTCGTGCTTCTATCCGAGTCTCTTGTAAGATAACCAAACATGGCCCGTTAAGTCTGTACACTTTACTCCATTTATACGAGCTACCAGTTACAACCTGACAAACACTATTTTAGGACAGTAACCAACTTTAACGTGCCTATACCCAGCTGTCCATTACTTATCACCCCCAAACCTAAAGATACGAAAATGGACGGTCAACATGTTATTTTACATTTTACAAGAATATGTATGTCTTAAACGCAATGTCTTTCTTCACAGACTGTTACAATACACCAAACTAGGAACATTAAGTGCCGCCCTCGCCGCATAAGTTCGCGTCTCCACGGTGTTATCACATTACAGCACACTAAATGAATTTGCAGCTACAGTGTACACTACAAAGGCATAATCAACGCAAGCAAATGAACAGTTTACGCAACACAAAAGTGACATAAGCCTCGTTCAATATACAACGATATAACATGTAAAGACAGAAATTTTATCTACTCGCACACAGGAACGTGACTGGAGCGGGGGTTGTGCAGCCTCTATGGGCGGCACACTCAAAGAGGTGGCAAAGTTAGTATTTGAAACGAAAAAAATAAAACCATAATGTGCTCAGGAAATGTTACATTATTCAACCATTAACAGAAATTTAAACAAATTGTTGCGATTTTTTTTAGTTTATGATTTCCGTGGAAGGGTTGGGGACGCACTGTGATTTCTCGTCCCCGGCGCTAAGGAACCTAGCTACGCCGCTGCTCGCATATATATCTTACTCACAGACAAGCCCGGCGCACCACATGTACGTTGTAGTCGAGGGACAGAAATGCAGGCAGGGTTTCAGTTGGAAAACATGAAGGGAAGAGGCGGCCTTGCCGGTGGGTAAGTAACTGTAACATGTGTTGTAAATTCGGCCTAACACGATAACCGCTCCTCTTTTCATGACGACACGGGTGTAGGAGTTGGCATTCCAAACAGCACACAACTGTAACCACTTCACACAACGCCACTGACCACGCACCCAATCGTCCCATTTTCCCGCATCACGTTCCAAAATTGCAGTCACATTCTCGCGCGTAAAAATACAAAAGCGTCTTGAAATAAAACTATTACCCTGAACTACCACGCTCAATGTGAACACTGTACAAGGCTCTTCTTTCTTCAACACAGACCTAGTGTACCTTCGGAATCTGGAAACAGCTAATTCTGGTTTAGACCTGTCAAACATAAATAAAGTGCACCATTCAAAACCTGAATTATGAATCTAATGTCGCTCTATTCAGTAGGGACGGGTGACGGCGCGGGGAATGAACCCGACTGCGTGATGCGTGCAGCTTTAACTGCTCTACCCAACGCACACGCACTGACAATTGTAAATTCCATGATCCTTGAGACAGTTCATGGAATAGTTAATGACACCCGGTACCGATATCATACGAATTTACAACCACACTCACTTCGTGCAGGCACAAGGCAAGAAAAAACGGCAAGACAATGATGGCAGGACAACTGTGGGTATGATCTCTGGCCTGGCCTGGCCTAGCTGATAATATACGCCCTATTTATGTGGGCAAAACAAACTTGCATCTGTACCTCCATACAGACAGTTTCTGTACTTTCGTAAGGACCCCGAACGAAGCGGTCGTGACGTCACGTCTCTGTATTCTGGCGGGTCAGTTGCATTTACTTTACGAAAGCGCAGCCTACTTGAAACAATCTGGACTAAAATAACTCCATTCCGCTTCACACTGCAGAAAATAATACAGAAAACACGACACACGATTCTACGAACATTACATACTCTGCTGATCTCCACAGAAGACAAAACTGAGTCACTAATTTGTGCTAGGAGAATACACTACTGAAAACAAGTGCTAACAATTCTACAGCTTTCGCAGCTTAGAAACGAACATACAGTCGTAATAACGTAAAAGTCCTAATAGCATATTCAATTATATTGCAATTAAAAATACATTAGTACGAAGACATCTCATACGACTGAAGGCTTAACCAGAACGCGACGGAATCCCGAAATATAGTACAGTTCACTAACACGGCCTGTTAAACAGCCAAGATAGCGCAGACAGTATAGAGACTACCCACGGGCTGGACGGTCCAGGCTTCGAACCCCGGTAGGGGCGACGGATTGTCTCTTCTCCAAAACCGTTCAGACACGCTCTGGGACCCGGTCAGTATACTATTCAATGATTACCGGGGCTCTGTCCCGGGAATAAAGCGACCAGGGTGCAAAGCTGACCACTCGACTCCATCCAGTGTCGAGCTACACATGAGTGGGGCTTTACCTCGACTCCCCGTATATCCCTTGATGCCGTGACCAAATACACCTTTACCTTTACGCAAGACAGACAGAGAAAGCTTCGTTTAATTACAGACAACGAGTGTTCGGAAGATCGTTGCTTAAGGAAATGTGCCCAGCCTAGCAACTTTACTGCGTTTATTCCATTACTTGCTGAAAAGAGGTACCACGCATAAAATGTCCCATTCTTAACTACCACTTTTGTCCCAGACATTTGCTTGCTGCATCGAGCAAGCTGGCAGAAGCTGTAACTTCTGACTTACACACATACTCAAGACGTACCCGATTAATATCTCGGACAGGACTATTAGTGACATTTTTCGTTGGTCTCCTCAGTCTCTACAAGCCAGTGCCGAAATATTACCAGACACCTGGCCACGGAGCACTTCCTTCCACACGTTTTGCAAATCATTATTCATTTAATACAGTCATTCAGCGCTATAGAAAGCACGTCACACACGACGTTATTGAATAATTTCAAATACATAAATAAATACTTTTTCACTTTATATGTAACTGTTAAGACGCGTCTAAGTCTCCGTGCAGAAGTGTCAAACATTTTTGCCCGATTTTGACAAAGGAAATGCAATGCGCCGAAAAGTTTTAGTAAAACTTTCCGAATATCAGATATCATGAAAATCCGTTGGCCGTTTCTCGAGCTGTTTCTTTGCGCACCCCCCCCCCCCTCCCGGGGGGGGGGCGAAAAGCCAACTAAGGGTGCGCCGGAAAAAAAAGTTAAAGGAACTGTACAACATGTTCACAGAAATGCATAAAAAAAAACCTCACGCTGTCAGAAAAATTTGTCTTCAAACTCTTACCTTAGCTACATCAATAAAAACAGACTAGCGCTACAGCTTCTTCCTCCCCTTCCAAGGCTAGATACTAATTTAAACGAGCAGCACTCTCACCTCTTCCACCAGGGCATGCGAAATTTCCCGGGCTTGGCGTTTATCGGACAGAGAAATTCCAAAAACTCCACTTCCTCAGTACTCATAATCTCCTCATAAACAGCTTGGGTTGCAGGAAACGAGTGTGTGCAGTGTATTACCAGAAGCCCTAACAGTAATTTTGGAAACCTCTGCTGGTTAATATACAAATTCAAGTGTTGTTTTTTATGGTCACATCACCACGGTCTACGCTGTAATCCCATTCCCCGCGACCAGTCATAAAATCTTCTCGAAACATGACTGGTTCTGCGCTTCCCTTTCTTTCACTCATTACCGTCTACGACAACATCCAACTTCAGTGCGCCAAGCACTCGCCCAGCGGTTCCTCTAAGACGAAGACTGATCAGCAAGTTAATGCTCATGGCGATGTTTAGATTTACTGGAAATTAAATTCTTAACTCCTTTCCGTCTAACAAAACCGACGGTTCATTCGGAATTCAAATTTCGTGGGCCATAGTACACGCGTTTGCTACGCCCATTTCCTTTGGTAATTACAAGTGCTTAGAAGAAAATTAGTGGCACGGTTTAACATTCTGTCCGAATTAAAAATCAATATTCTACATTGTGATCTTCAGATATCCAGTCAATGCGAACAATTTGTAACTCACGTCTCTTGTGTGTGTAATTATTTTTAAAACTCTTCGGTGGATAGTCACTTGGAAGCACATCCACTCAACTGCCGAGAACAGAATGCCAACATCTGCATGGAAAAGTTTCGTAAACCCCCCACCCGTATCAAATTTCATATCGAAGCGCCACCAAACAAATGAATTAAATAAGATAACGAAACTCAAAATACAACAGCCTGCTCTTACCAAGCAGTCGATCTAGTAACTAGCATAAGACCCAACTGCCAGGCTACAATAGTTTACACCGCGGTTGCCATCAAACAAGCAACAAAGACTTGCTATGGTGGGGAGGGTAGCATGCACAACCAGTCTGGTTTGTCCATGACCAAGCTGGACGTCTGCTGCATGTAACAACCACTTTCTGACGCTGCCACTGATGCAATGTCGCCACATTTTCCAATGCTGGACAGCGTCTGTTAACTTCGAAACCAATTAAACCCTTTCGTGTTTCTCTGAGGAATATTTTATGAAATGTCTGCTGCTGGGCCTACAAAGCAGAAGAATAGTCGACTCCTCCGTCAGAAACCCCACTTTTTCTATTTGTCATGTAAATGGAGATATCAACAAATGGAGTTTTCGAACTACGAAAGCAGGTGCTTACGCAGAATTCGGCACAAATTTAAATGAACCGCTTTATGAAGAATTACGCCCATCCTCAGCTTGAGTTTGTAGATAATATGGCATGCTGATGAAATACCACTCTACACGAAAACACGAAAGTACTGCAGAAAACTGAATTAATATGTATTTATGTCGCACATATGCCGGGCAAATACAACTGCCCTCCTGCCAGACGAGCAAACTAGTTCCGCCACAAACTTGAACGATCCCGTTTAACCGCTTCAATACCATGACCACACGAAAGCAAGTATACATCACCTTTGTCCCTAAATTATAAAAGAGCAGTTCAATGCGAAGCTAAAAACACACCTGGCAGTCAACTATGAAACACGCACACCCGTATGATTTGACAAGTGTGTGACAATGACGCGTTATTACTAAAAATTTGGCCGTCATTTATATGAAGCAAACATCAATGGGCAAAACAGACGATACATGTCGAATACTGACCGGTATTCAACACACGAACTGGGATACCGACGAGGCTACAGGCACACGACCGAAGAATCGTGCCTCAATTGCCGTGTGGGCTAAGAAATTTCTAAATCTCTCTTCTGGATTCCGAAAACGACCAAGTCAGCCTCCTTTTCAGTGAGTACCGGGAGCCGGCGCCAGCGGCTGGGGAGTGAAGCTGAACACTCATATCCACCTTGCGCCTAGGTCAAGAAGTTGTGCAGTGGTACTACCACTCTAACACACGCCCTCATGGCGTGCAGAAAGGCAACTTCACCTTCAGAACTTTAGAACGCACAAAAATAAGTTGCACAGAATCGCTCCGACCCTCACTGCTACACTGCTCGAAACACCCTATCTCGATGACAGAGAATTTCACTACGTACTCTGTAGTCTACCAATTTTAGATCTGCAATTTCGTGCGGTTCAACAGGTGACCGGACATAAGCAGAACCTAAATATCCATTACAGATGACGATTGACGTGCCGACGGGGCACCTAAACGCGCGTCATACAGCTTTGTGGCATATGTGCGTGCATACAGGCTATTGGAAATGTAAGATTTAATCACGTAGACTAGGTGTCTCGGTGACTGTAAGAGCCCGCCCACTGCCACGTTTATTATATTGCTGATTTAACGCCTGGATTACGGGTTGGGTACAAAATGAACGCAGGCTTGGTCTTTTCTTCAACAGTCCTCGGTTATACACATGTGTAAAGTAACAATCTTTCTTAAGTCTGCTTCACACAAAATTATCGTTATGCTACGAGTATACTGTTATCTGGTAAGCTATTTTTGTTTAGTCCCACTGGACCACTTCGTACCCATGTTAGTTTTATTTGTTCCACAGTCAAGGACAGAGAAACAGACTGTAAATATTGCCAGTGCCCAGAAGGGTTTGCGAAGATTATTCGAGGCCAAGACAAATCAAATAACCAGCAAAAACTGCCAGCAACAATCATAATACGGGCATATTTCATTCACAATTCTGTTCTAAACATTTTAAGCGTTTAAGCTATATAGTTCCCTGAGAAATAAAAAATTTGATTGAAAGAAATTTCTTTGTCTCTGAGTCTAAGAAACAAGCTTTGGAAAAGAAATCTGAGAAAATAACTTAAATACATGGGTAAAAAATGTACTTAAAATCGTGAGAGCTGGAAGTGTTACTGCCCCGTAATCCAAGTGCTAATGAATACAGCGTTTACGGGATACTAGGAACGGCATCCCCGCGGTGGGGCGAGAATATTTCCGTGCAATACCCCACCTTCCAAGAGGGCGTGTCTCAAGCCGCCAAAGGCAGTTTCACGGGGGGGGGGGGAATTAATCACAAGAAAAATTCAGAGTTCTTGTAGAAAACCCAGCTTCAGTGCCAAGAAACCACATGACATGCCCTGGGATGGAACCCGCCACTATGCAGCGGCCATACCAGACAGGACCTTCTGATACAAACGACTCTTTCTTCTACAGCACGTTACTCCAGCAGTCAATGCAAAAAGGAAAACCAACAGCACTGAACTTTGGCAATCCGCAGATTCCAGCTCCTAAACCCCCCCCCCAACAAAGTACTTCCATCAGCAAAAAATCTTCTTGTTCCCACGAGCAATACGAATCGACTTGATTCTGCGAATTGTCTTACTTGTTTTACAAAGTGCACCACCAAACTCGCCCATGTGAAAAGGAAAAACAAATGAAAAAAAATGCAATTTTTCTAGGAAGCTCAAAAAGTGTTTTCGTCTCGGCCGAAATGAAACAAAACAACAGCAGAGTACCCATATTAGAGGCGTGTATCGGCAATTCTAGTAAACATGTTGAAATTCCATTACATACCGCCCACACAGGGAGGTGAAAAGAGTTCAGTCACACTGATTCAGAGACCATAAAATTGATGAAACAATGACAAACGTTTCTAACGCCAGGTGGTAACACAGTCTAACAACAAATACACTGACAAGCTACTGCCGATTAAGCCATGCACAGAGGGGTTCCTAAGTAAACGAATCTGGAAGATCCAAGGAAAGCAGGTAGAAGAAATAATACCTGTTTTTACACTGTCCAGATTTATAGTCTGACACAGTGTGTATGTATATGTATATGTGTACATATATATATATACGTATTGTTCTTTTGGTTGTACACCCGTAAAGAAACTATTACATATATATATATATATAGTCTGACACAGTGTGTATGTATATGTATATGTGTACATATATATATATACACGTATTGTTCTTTTGGTTGTACACCCGTAAAGAAACTATTACATATATATATATATATAGTCTGA
>Ga0123357_10002389_pt1 | contig 20919 bp, 11 predicted proteins | sample TergutEmb28metaG_FD_89873 | JGI IMG/M metagenome (GOLD analysis project Ga0123357, IMG submission 89873) | Embiratermes neotenicus P4 segment gut microbial communities from Petit-Saut dam, French Guiana - Emb289 P4 | ecosystem: Host-associated > Arthropoda: Insects > Digestive system > Gut ... | reverse complement strand
GCATAACCTGCATGACCTATTCCTATTGCTGTGTGTACAGTGCTAGACTGCTGACGATGGACAGAGAAACTCTCCGAAACATGCAGAGTTCTTTTCCAAAAACAAATTTGAGAAATTAGTGCATCTAGTTCGTTTTATTATAAGAACATTACACTGGGGCATACTAATTTGCGAAAAATCTAGGCACCATCTAGAAATTTTGAGCATCGGGTAGGTTACATGGAGTAAGTTCCACAATGAGGACGTATACATATTAGGTGGCAAGGAACGAAATTTAGACCCTCGGGATTTGTTTATCCCTATATAACACCATGATTAATTTTTAGACAGGTCATCCCCGTTGTGTTCAAGTTATACTTCTATAAACAAAAGAGGTAGGATTACAGATTATACACAACAAAAATGGTTGTTTATAGTCTGTAATCCTACTGCTTTTCTTTTTACACGTATACCGTGATTAAATAGGCTGCATGTTGCGAGGTGTGTAGGTGGAAGTCGTGTTTACTTTAAATGTCGACTTTTGCGGTATTGATTGTGTTCAAGTTCAGCCTGGGTTGCTGGGATGTTTGCAAGAGAGGCAGCGCAGTATTGTGTCAAGTGCCGTCCTGATATCGGCATTTCTGCATCTGTATATCCCATTACGTACCTTTATTTAAGCGAGCATTGCGAAATGACGGGCATGTCGACAACATTAATTTCTGAGTACTGTACATACGGTCTCTTAAGAGACTTGTGGATATTACCGCTAACTGACAGAACATGGGGGTGAAGGTTTCTTCTCCTTTGGCAACGACGGTCGGAATTTTCGTTGGCCCGGATTTAGAAATAGTCGTGCGTAGATGGCTGTGGACAGGAGATCATCATCGTGTATATACAGTCTTAACTTCGTCTTGGTTTCTATCGATTTGTAGCCACTTCCATTTCCGAGATTTTACGCGCCAGTCGACGTGGACATGCCTTATACACTGCAGAATTAAAGCTAGGTAACAGATTTGGATTTGTTTTATTCTCGCTTCGAGATAGCAGCAGCTTTTCGTTATTTACCTCTGGGTTTTCTATTATAGCCTGCGTCGTCGAAAGGCGAACGACGTGTAGGTGAGGACCTGGAATATATCAGTATTGATATATTTTAAATTACTATTCCTTGCTTCCCTGGAAAGGGATAATAAGGTTTATACTGACTCCTGCGTGGGCCGGGATAGCGTAGTCGGTATAGCGACTCGCCACGGACTGGACCGTCCGTGGAGCGAATCCCGGTGAGGGCGAGATATTCCGCACCTGTCCAGACCGGCTCTTAGGCCCACCCAGCCTCCTGCACAGTGGGTACCGGATCTTTCCCGGGGGTAAAGCCGCCGGGGCGTGGCGTTGACCACCCACCCCTATCTAGCGCCGAGATTAAAGAAAGAGTAGAGCTATACCTCTACTCTCCCTTTGGGCCTTCGTGGCCTGTTCTGAGGTGAACTTTATCTTTTATACTGGCCGCTGCCTTGAAAACCTCTGTCCTGTCGTCTTGAATGCTAGTGAGACCCGCAGAGTATTCGCCTTTTTATATCGATTTAAATGACTCCATGACGAGATGTATTTGTGCCTAGGCATATATTGATTCAGATACCCTCTGTGTCGTTTCGATGCTGATCGCAGTTTGCCGGTAGTGTGGTGCGGTTGGCTGCAGACAGGTTTGCAAATGCGTTCGTAGCGGAAGAGCTGTTTCATTAAGGAACTAAAGCTATAATTTGTTAATGGCGTAATTAAAATGTAGGTTTTGCTTTGCCAGAGGTTGGTGTCTGGCACGATTCTGCACAACTCCTGGGATAGATGAGCATTAATATAAAGATAGCCAGTTTTCATATATCCCGTGTTTGTTCTTTATCTGGCATACAGTTCCGTCATTGACACAGCTGTATTCTGTTGTATACGAACAGATGTTAACGAATACCCATGTTGGTTTCCTTTCTTTGTAATTGTAAAGGATCTTGAGGTTTTTTTTTTTTTCATCTCAGGCATGCCGCTGTGCAAGACACGTATTTGGTTCATTAAGAACACCTGAATTGTACATTCTTGTTCTGTTAGGTATTTGTCGGACTCAAGGCATATTGAGTTTGGCTCTTTCTCCAGCAATCCCCCAAAGGTGCAAGCAACGTGCTAGTGTTGTGGGAGCTCCTTGCACAAGACGGCAGTGTCCGTTACCGTCCGTAATTGGAGGTGATATTCATAGCGTTGGCGTGGTGGCGTTTGCTGTCGGATATCTTAGTACAGGTCCTTGGTGTATCAAAGTTCGATGTGCGCCAGTGCTTCGAGAACTTCGCCAGTAGACGTGAGTGGGATTTAGTTAGGAAATTTGCTACGGTCAGTTGATGTACTTTCCTAGTTTGAAGCCTTCCCATCTCTGTAAATGACGTATTAAAGTCGCACCGCCCGTAAACTTGTAACAACTCGATAACCGTTGAACGGATCTTCCCGAAGTTTCTTACTGGAGAATTTTACAGTAAGCTGTTGGGCCATTTCACTTACAGTTGGAATCGTGCAACAGTAACTGGCACTTCACGTGTAGATTTATGTGAATTCCTATACCTGTCTGTAACTTAACTCCGTAAATATTGATCGGAGTGAAAATGCTTAGAACACACGTTGTGGAGTGTCAGTACGCTTGGTTTTAGGTCACACGGGTTCCCATATATTTGAAAATGGGTTGTGTGTGTCTCTGTCCGAATTCTGAAATTCGACAGTTCTGTGTTGGTTCCACACGCAAGTCGGCCCATCCTTCATGCGAAAACCGAAAGTTTTGATTACGTTGGAGTTCGTACATTTTATTGTTGGAATGAAGTATGCAATTAAAATACGAGTTTGAAGCATATGTTGTCATACGTGTTTATATATATACTGTATTTTAATCTCTCTCTCTTTCTCATAACAGTGTAGAAAGAAGGTCGAATGTTGGTTGCGTGTTCATTTAAACATAGTATGGACTTCTCACCCGTGTAAATATCTAACAGTTCATAGTTTATGAGTGGAAGGGTTCACCTTAAGTATCCAACTGTTCACAGTTCACGTGATTTCAGCATTGCTGTGTTTGGTTTGCAAAAACAAATGAAAACTCACATTCTTATCACTCGCATTTATCTCTGTTTGAAGTAATGAGTTTTACGCTGTGTAGAAGAAGCTCCAGACGTCAGCATCCAAGAATTTAAAATCTAAAAGCGAAAGACCCAGAACTGTGACACTGCGTGCATTTCGCTGTTCTGTTTTTGCTGCTGTTGTCGTCGGTAGTAGTAGTATGAATCAGAAGTTGGTTTGTGGACAAAAGTGAATGCGAGCAATTCGAATTCGATGGAGTAATGAGTCAATGAAGGGGTTTTAATTTCGGTGTGTCTGCGCAGAATTTGTTAGGAAACTTAGTATTCAGGCTAATACTGTGATATTGCGATCTTTTGAGTTATAACCTTGTGTTTGTGTATCCTCGTAGATTGCTACCAGCGTTTCGAGCAAACAGCCTATTGCCGACGACGTTGGCAATGGCTATATAATGATGAGGATTTTTACAGGATTATCGCAAAATTCTAAATTTAATACCAGTAGCGTAATTATATTTTGGGTACAGGAGTTGCGTTATTAATTTCTAGAATTTTCCGTGAGTGGTGTTTATACAGCCACGAACAACAACGAAGACGAAATGCTTTGACCTGGAGCTCCAATTTTTTGTTCACGTAACCGGAGATGTTGTCGATGAGAATCGGCTTCATGCTAATGGTCTGCACTGTTTGTTATTTTTGACCGCGGTTTGCGGCGTTGTGATACACTAGGTAGATCGATCCTTATAATAAAACGAACTAGATGCACTAATTTCTCAAAATTATTTTGGAATGATACTCTACATGTTTCGGACAGTTCCTCTGTCCATCATGAGTTTTTCACTGTACACACAGCAATTTTATATATTATACAGTTTTGTAGACAGCTTGCCAGCGGGATTAGGATGTTCCATCCTGATGCTGCTGGCAAGCTGTCTACAAACCTGTTTGACGTATACCATTGCTGTGTGTAAAAGTGAAAAACTCCGGATGATGGACAGAGGAACTGTGCGAAACATGTAGAGTTTCATTCCAAAATAAATTTGAGAAATTAGTGCATCTAGTTGGTTTTGCTATAAGAATTTGTCACGATATACGGTCACGTGAACTTAAAAAATAGGTAGATCGAGTTGAGAATTTCGATAACTGAAAGGTCATTTGTTTTTAAGCACGTGTTGGAGTACCCTGCGATCATGATTTTATTCCTGTTTGACTGCTAGTTTCAAGGTGGAAATGTACTGAGTTTATGTGATTTGCAGTAAATATGCTGACAAGTTTCCTGGTACTAATGTAACCACCGTAAACAACGACGCTTGGTCATGTTTATTCGAATGTAATTTTAGTGCCTTCGTCTCTTGATTTTTTTTTCTGCTGGATTGCATTTACATCGGCTGCCCCTTCGGTAACAGAAGCGTGAGAATTGTTTTGTTTGTGGTACAGTTCTGCGCATACTGCGTCAAACAATGGTAAAACCTTAACTTCGATCTAGATCCTTAAATTGATGCGCGTGATTTATGCCTGAAATATATTTGACTTAGCATGCTTTCGTATTGGTGGCACACGTCTGTTCATCGGAGTTGTTATGACAGGCTATGTACCTATAACAATATTGAAGCTCTTTCATGAAACCATTGTTGCAGTGGAAAAGCAATAAATATTACATATTGTGAGTGTGTGTTTGTAGCATGCGAAGCGCATGCCCCGTATTATATTTTCATCTATGGCCTGCCCCCTCTACCATATTTTGCCACATTATCTCATAAACTGCACGATTGTTTAAGTAATAATTATTGACCACAAATGTGGACGTCTTTTGTCTGAAACATGGCTCTTCTAAGAATAAATTAGATGTGATCAAAAATGTATGTAGGTCTTCATGTAAAGTAACCACCATTCTTTGCGTTTTAGTGTTCTGTTCTACCGTTGCCGGCACACGTCGAACTTGTTGGAGATAGCCTGTCCGCTTGACTGATATTGCTGGTCCTCTGCAAGTCGTTACGATCGCTGCAAAACATTAGAACCGTTCGCTTTCTACACACCTTGTTCTTTTGGAATTTACTTTTTCTCAGTATGTTAACCCCATTGTAATTATCATGTAGTGCTACCCTCTATCTCGTCAGTGTAGCCCTGGAGTTGGGATATGTAAGTGAACATTCCAAGTAGTGTACACACAACATCAAGATGTGTCATCTACAGATTCCGTGTGCTGGTTGCTCTGTCCACGCCGAGAGCTCTTTCACCGCAGATAGAGCTGTTGAAGCTTTAAGTTAGAAGCTCTCTTCCCTGCCTTTCCATAAACTGACTACGAGCGCAAGAAATGGCCGGCATAGCAATTGTGTAGGACGGTGGTGTGTGAAGTGCGATGTCTGTATTTCGAAAGCCGTGCTTAAAGATTAGAGAAGATTGAGATAGGAACGTAATAAATATCTCGGCCCCGAACTTGTCATCATGTCGGTGCATGCTGCTTGTTTTACCCATCGTAACAGACTTAATTGATCTCCCTAACACTTTCTGGGGAGGAGTGCAGAGCTCCTTATTGTGTCCCATCGTGCCACTTCCCATGATGTGCAAATATTTTTAGTGAGGATTTTGTAAGTTCGGAACCAAACCCACTCTGTATTTAAGAGATCAGGTTTCGTACCCATATAAAACAGTGGAGCGTAGCATGATTTGTGCATTTTTAGTAATTGCAATTTGAGACCATGGCAGAAGAATGGAACGATTTTGAAGTGAAAGGTAGAAAGGATTCTCTGAATTTAGTTTTATGATCAAAATTATTTGACGATCTAGCCGGAATATAAAACACCTTCCTCATTTGTTAGCTCTCACTCGTCGACAGGCCTTCTTTTATGTCCTGGAATGTACAGTTTGTTATTTCTGCCCCTGCCATTTTTGTATCAAGAAACATCGTCTGTTTTCATCGCTCCGAATTCAGAGAAGGAAGGATATTACATCGGATCGTAGAGATGTAGACCGTCAGTTTAGTTTCCGTTTTAAAACGTAACACCACAGTTAATTTTCTTGAGGATGTTAGCCTACGTTCAAGCCAGTTGTTCTGCGATAGATCGTGCACTGCGAGTTGTGTTTTATTCGTGTGTAAGTTGTGCCAAATTTAAGAAATTGACATAGTTCTTGTAAGTTCGGTCAGATTGTGTAGTAAGTACCGCCATAGTATTCATGTGCATCAGGCATTGTCAGCCTACATGCTTCTTAGAAATGTCGAGTAAAGTCTGTTGGTTGAATTTTGGTCTTCTGTCAGTACAGGAGGAGCGGCCTAATTTATGAGGAGGACATCTACGCTGGTTTGGTTTGCTGACGGCAAACCTGTATGACATATACCATTGCTGTGTACATTGAAAAACTCCTGATGATGGACAGAGAACTGTCCGAAACATGTAGAGTTTTATTCCAAAAATAAATTTGAGAAATTAGTGCATCTAGTTGGTTTTATTATAAGAATGGGGTTCATTGTTGTTACGTTAGGTTCACGTTTTTGAAGTGCTGCATCCTGTTTCTGGGTACATTAATTAAAATACAATTTGGTTATGCCTAGTAGGTAGTTCATTACGTATTTCGGCTGCCTTGAGTCATCATCAGATGGGACAATGCAATGAACTTAGATGGACCGCTGATTGTATGACAGAGAACAACTCGTGGTAGTTTAATCAATCACCAGTCTGTTGGCTCGTGATAGTTTAATCCATCACCAGTCTGTTAGCTCCATCTACAGCGTATCGCAGATGGAGATCCCACTTCTCATTTACTACGTGTGAACTCCTCCACTTCAGCCCATACACAGCACATTAATTATTCGTGTAGTATATCATCTGGATACAACCACGCTGGTACTACGAACATTGAAGATTGGAAACTCGGTCATCCCCACGTACAGCATTCTTACACCTAGTATTGGTCGGCCGACCGGCATTTAGACTGATTAGGGTTTTAAACTTTATACTTCCCAGTACCATAACATCCATTTACCCAGTTGGTTTTTCGTAATAAGTTAATATGACGGCTCTAATATTAATTTTAACAGACTAGTTACTAATCCAGCACTAAGTGGTTTTCACTTTTGTCATTGGCAATAGATCGTGCTTTCTTGTGTTATCGCTTACAGCAGACGCAACATGCAGTGATAACCTGTCAGTACCGGTTCCCTATAATAAAGCGTCTAGTTTGTTAGGCTGTGTTTACATTCACGATTTATGGGAAGTAACCGTGCATGAGCTGTTGCTTCATGGAATGCTGGAAATCGGCTGTACCATTTAGTTGGGGGTCCTCATTACTCGTCTTTCGCCGTTAGCATGTTATTTGTACAAACTATGTTAAATTGTCGTATAAAAATCGTGCCTTTCTGCCCACTTGCTTCATCTATCAGCCCCTTGTGGCATGTCGTTGGATTTACACTAAAATATCCGAGCGCAATTTAACGCTACAGTATTCCGCACACTAGAATGACTGTACACTATTTAACCCAACTAACTGCTCGTGTAACGACAAATAACTATTTTTTATTGTGAATTTCATGTTTAGGCCTCTATAGGCCCTTGTTACGGGCATTTCAGGTTCAAGTCCTGATATGTACCGATGATTCAGGTTCAAATCCTGAACGGGCTCCATGTAGATATATCTTGTTGGTTGTAAATGATGTAATAAGGGAAACCGTAATACGAGATGTGAATACCCTTGTGGCATTGAGAAACTTGAGCCTGGACAAAACATTCATGAACTATGTAGTTGGTCGAAGTTACGGGGGGTAGTCAGTAGGAACGTAAGAAGAAGAGGCAACGCGAGGAGATACTCTCTTTTGGACTGTTGGAGTCGCAAGAATACAAATCTCAGTGCTCCGTAAAAACTTATATAGTTTTGACAATAATTAATTATAAGTTGTATTATACATATAGATAAAGTAAATTTTGTTTATTCAAAGTGCCGTGGCCATTCATATCAACCGTTATATGTTATACTTGTTTATTATACTATACTAAACAAAATCATACTTCAATTTTATAAATGGCTGTACCATTGAACAAATAAATTTAAAGAAAGAAACCTGAATTACGTGTAAATTAGTGTGTCAGCCAGTCGTAGCCGATTGTGGTCCTTTCAGAGACTTTCGCACCTGTTAACCTGCAATCAAGACCGTCAAGCTTGCTGAGCAGACGAGAAGCTACACGCCCAACCCCACACGGAAAGAGTACGGTAGCACCCCTTCATTTGTCTACAAAGGATTAAGCATATAATAAAGTTGTTACAAATGTATTCGTTAGGAAAAAATATATGCTTATCTTTGATAGAGCGTATTATATGTATGTGTGTGTGTGTATATATATATATATCGACACACACACACTTGCAAATGACCCCCCCCCCCTTGAAGATGGCCTTTTGGGGCCGAAACATGTAGGCGGTATATCACAATGGCATTTATGGTCACGTGAGCATTTAGTTGGATTAACTACTATATTTGTATTGTCAGCCTAATTTTATTTTGGTTCCAATCACTATCGTACATTCCTCAGGTGTAAGGCAAATGCCAGGGTAAAACTCACAAAGACGGGGCACGGCCCCCACTCTTCGAAAATTTTTGTGTTGCTCTTTGTATTGTTTGTTTTGTGTCGTTCTGTGTATCGTGTGTATGTAAATGTGTACTGTACTACTGCCACCGGGTGGCTACCCAATTGCAGTTAACAAATATATCATATGTCATCAAGTTTCTTTCCTCAAAATGATCATGTGATCGGTTGGAACCCAACACAAGTGTAGATCTAACCAATTTGTGCATCGTTTAAGTAGCCTATTTTTTATGCGAATGCCTGACGAAGTAAAGGAAGAACATTCCTTCCTGTATGATCTACGATACACAGACTTTTTATATGTAAATGTAATGTGTAATAATTAACGGCAAGGCCAGGGGGATATGCAAAACGGTTCGTTTCGGACGTTTGTCCCCTCATGGGTTCCGGCAAACGTTTCAACTTAACGACCGAGTCCGTCAGCCCGGTTACGGGACATTGGTCTGTGATGCGTCTTTTTCCCCCCCCCTTTTTTTTGGGGGGGGGGGGGGACGTCGTACTCACGTGTACCATTTGATCTCGCTGGCCTGTGGACGGTCTCCAGTGAGAACATGTGGTACCTACACATTGGTCTTCGGTGTTCCTCCCTGTTTTGTTAGACTCCAGCTGAAATGTGATCGCACACGGTGATGCACGGGCGGGGAAGTGAAGGGGAAACTGGCGAATGGAGTGGGTAGCCAGCACCCTTCACCCTACCTCGGAACATAGTGTATCCAGCAATACTACCGCTGATGCTCACACCTCGGCTGCCAGTAGTCGACTGAACTGACGCCCCCGCCAATTTAAATGGACTCGTCCGTTTAGCTGAAAGACGTAATCTGGTTTCTGCGCGTGTGCCATCACATTTCAACTGGGCTGTACAGACCGAAGACCGTTTGTAGCCAATGGTCGCGTGAATTTAGGTGGCTGTAACCGTGCCTGTGTAATGGGCGTTGCCTTTGTGATTAAAGTAGTTCGTTTAAGTTTGCAAAGGTAAATGTCCCTGAGATGTGTGCTGTTGAAGCTGTCGGTGACAGTGTGGTTAACTCACAGTTTCGCGGTAATGTAATGAGCTCCTGAAGGCCGAAGCTTAAAACTCTAATAGACCGTTCGTGTTTCTGTCTAAATTCGATTCACCAGTTATCTGAGCAGAAGACATTATGAACGGATTAGGTAATTTTTTTACGAGTCCGTCATTCCACTAACTAGATAAATTGTGTATTATCTTTTTCATTGACGGTAAGTGGTGCGTTGGGAGTATTCGACCGAAGCACGTGGGATTGTTACTGGTACAGACAGGTTGATTCCTTGTAACTGTGCAAGTGTTCGGCTTGATACGAACTTCCGGTGCAGGTACGTTTTGTTACGAGATCCAGAGGTTACTGAACTCAATGGTGGGAACAGTTGCTTCCTTTCTTATATTGTAATTTCTCTTCTTCTTGTCAGCATTTGCTTTGAGAATGCCTTGGCGTAAGAAACCGTCTTTTGTTGTCGTTGTTGAAGTCTCAGATCGTCGGCTGGGAAAAAGGCGTGTAATTGATTCCTTTCTCAACTTTCCATTTTTAGTCTGTTTCTGTGAAGAATTTTCGATTGCCTTACATTGTTACGTTGTTGTACGTTTATTTGTTTTGGGAAATTTATTTTACTTAGAAGTCTGTGGTTAGGAAGCGGGGAGATATTCCGAGTATGCACTGCGGTGGGACGTTGTTCAAATTCTAAGCGATTTCAGTGCATTTCCTTTTGTGCTGTTGGGGACATTTCCTGAAGGCGGGAGGTCGTTTTCCATGTTCCTTTCAAGCAGATGGTTTCGTAGTCAGGACTTACCGCTTTGGCCTAACGTCCCATGCACAGTCTTGGCACAGTCGACAGAACATCTCGTCGTTAAAGACTTTTATGTAGACTTTGTAACGTTTACATATGGCCACCGTTTCGTAAAAAGGATCTAACTGCCACTTCGATCTAATTTGAGTTATGTGCAGCAACTCATTCAATTAATGGTGTTCCGTGATACGCAGAAAGGTGACAACTGCATATACAAGAATATCCAAGATAAGTGTTGGACATCCTGCCTTTCAAAGCATTTATAACATAAAACACGGTACCTTCATCTTTTTTCTTGTGAAACTGATGGTTTGTGGCTTGCTCCATTTTTTACAAAACTGGGGCGATATAACTGTAGCCACATTTTGTGACTGAGAATGTATATTTATTGTTTCGATTTAGTATTAAAATTTCCAGTAAGCTCTTTAGTTTCGAGTAGGTTCTTTACTGTAGTATGAATGTCACCTCTAACGAAATGACGGCCTTGCATTTTGTTGCCCTAATGCTATTCTCGTACCGTCCAGACTGAAGCTTGTAATGATTCAAACGAACTGTTTTGCTACGAAGTGAAGGAAAACTAGAAACATATAATGGACTTCCCGCGTAATTGATACCAAAGTTCTTTGTTGTTGCACCCGCTTTCACTGTCTAAATACTACTTGTTACTTGTAGCTAGTTTTGCTGGAAAGTATACGCATGCGATACCGCTCGGACACAGTCCTGACATGAGTTTATGGGTCTGATGTCACAATTATGTTCAGCTCCGTTCGTCTTGGCTTAAACCGGGATTTAAATTCATTGCAGTTCCTTAGCCCTAGAGCTCTCAGTTAATGATTTTGACTTGACGTTTCCAATTAACGGTGAATGTTGTTTGCATGTATACTTTGTAAAAGCTGGGTGTGGCATGGCTAATAATATAGGATTTGTTTGTATTGATTGACAGAGGTAAACAGGAACAAGGATGCCAGGGGTGGAATTTTCATTATTTCAGCGAGCGTGAATTGTTGATGAGACTAGTCAACAGCCTTTCAGGCTGAAAAGTACTGAAAATCGTCATTATAATTTTGAGGTGTAGTGATATTCTTGTTTCGTTTGTTACAGGTAAGCTGATGTTGAAGCTAAGCTGCTTGTGACGTGAGTATTTTGTGCCTTTGTGCGTTAGTGATTAATGACACGTGCAACTCGAAATTTTGCACCACGTGCTTTGTCGGAACCTAAGAGGATTGTTTTTAAAAAATACGGTCATAAACAAATTGTGGAAACTGTTACGGTTTGATTTTAACGTTACATTTCAGATCTTGCAGTACAATATAGACGTCCAAATTGGTGAGCATATTAATAGTATAGTGAAAGAAGGTCAAGGTAATGTCCATGTGGGTCCTGAAGGCTTTGGGGGCGTATAGGGCTAGCTGCACTCTTGATATCGGCCATTTATTTGCCTGTGGAAGAGCCCCCGGTACCTATCAGTAGTGTAACGTAAATGAAGCTGAAACTAAACCTCTCTCTTCCTCACGAAGACCTCATTAGGTCACGTGAGGCTCGACACATGCATGGCCATTGCCTAGGCGCGGGTGGGTAGTGATCTTTGCTTTCTGCGCCATTACTTTTTGATACCATGCTCCCCGCGTCTATCGCATATCAGGTTTGGTCCAAGACCCATTCTTGACATGGTAAAGGGAAGAATGACTACTTGGAGCGGAGTCTTTACTGTAAAGTTAACTGGTCCTCAGTCAAGAACCCTGCATTCTATAGATCCCAATGGTTCATTAACGCATTCACAAGCGCCCGCCACCCGTCCCTGCCCTAGCCAAATCAAGAAGGGGAGAAGTATTACCTTTGTTAATGCCAAGTGACGTGTATTCAAGCTTTCCGGTCAGTACTTACGAACAGAATGTAAGCTTAGGGTGATGCACGCTGCAGTCCCATGTAGTTCCTTGCTGCTTACGGACAACTTCTAGCAAAGCCTCGAACTTTTAATTTGTCGTGTCGTCGTCCCCCCCCCCCCCACACGTGCAGAATTTTCGAAGTTATATTGTCGTTCATCCGCATGCTGTTGTTCGGCAAGATATGTTTGTTTTTTGCTTTGTATCAAAATTACTTTTCATTGGTTGTCGATACCCCATTCACAACCGCTGAACTGCAGCTTGCAAAAACTGATGATCGTACCTTCGTATATGTGGCAGTTGTAACACAAGGCACCCCTTGTCGCTAGACAACCGTCGACTGAAAACTTATTTTTATTTCCTGCGAGAACATTGTGGGGTTTGTTTTTAGATGATGAATGGCAGATCATGGCTACTGCTTGGGGATATTTCAGTCACTCTATAAAGTCTTAGTGTTTTGCCGACACTATTGTTTATTTTTATAGAATTCTGTTGGGCCTTAGTTGCGAAGGGGATATAACTGTGACTTTTGAACAAATGTGTTTAAGGTTTATATTCGTCAGTGTCAATTCTGTAATATACAGGAGCATCTTACATGAAAGAAAACCTCCGCTCGCAGTAAAAAGACGTGATATATAATTATGCATTCTTGAACAGTGTGCTGCGGGTTTGGAGCCTCCGTCACTGTTAAAATTTGTGGACGTCCGTCTATCATATATCAAATTTGATGGTGTGTAAATATATGTGTCCTGAGTTGGTTTTTCATGTCGCGCATAGCGTAGACGATGTTATTAATGTGTTTAGATACTCTGGGGAGGTTCTTGCGAGCAGCAGGTGACAGACATTGCAGAATTAGGTTTGAGCCCAGGCTCTTTAAAACTGACCTAATTGTACAACTTAGACTTCCTGTGAACTTCGTTCTGGTCTTGTGGGGGGAGAGCCAAAAACTTACACTGTAATAATTTTGTAGAATAGACAACGTTTTATTTCTGTACAGCTCTGACTTAGGTCTTTGGAATTGCTGAAAACAACCGCAGTGATAGTTTTCAGATGTCGGTTATTTTAACACAGCGAGTACGTGGGGACAGGACTGGGTCTAATGGAACGGTAGACGATATGTATTCACTTCGTGCTGCAAAATTTGAATGCATGTAATATTCTTAATAGTTACCCACAGAATTAGTTAAAAGTAATAATGCACTCGTTGACGAAGGGTGTATGAATTTACAGGAAAGCATTGACCCGTGGAATTACTTTAAAACTTTTAACAGTCCTTCAATATTTACGTCGCGCTACTATGTTCCACTTGAAACTTATCGGGCCTTAAAGTGGCTGATGAGATATTTCAGGAAAAAATAATGCCATTTTTAAGTCTTTGTGTGTACGTAACTTAGGTAGGTATCACTGATACGGGATGTGCGGGACATTATTATTCACTGTGTACAGTATTATCTTATGCGTTACATTATTTTTCTTCAAATAATATCCTGCCAGATCTCAAGTTACCGACGCCATGTAATCGAGGCTTTCGCCCATCTTGGTCGTTAAACAGTCCAAGTTGGTAGAGGGTTACCGACTTTTCGGGACCGCCTGTCCCTTGAATATGGGACATATAGGCTGTCCCGAAACGTCTGTTTAAAACCATCACGTTCCGTAACGTCGCAGAGGAACTCAGGTCTTAATAATGCGTAGGCGTATGAAATCGTGTCGTAATTGTTAATAGAATTATTACGGTGTAAACCCGTTGCTCCGTTCCGTAGCCTAAGCTACTATTCCTGTTTAGTAACTAATTTTATGTCTGTGGGCTGTCCGCAGTCCCAAGCTGATGCCTTGAACATATCGTACGTTTGATTTCGTTCTTTCCTTCCCAGCTCTTAGTATCATTTTGAGAGGCGCGTTCCTGAGGGTTGTTTCGAGTTTGGTAAGTCTGAGGATTCGCAGAACCACAAGTGTGTGACCGTGCTGGGTTTCAGAAGCATCAGTTGGATTGCGGCATAATTGCTTCAGGCAGGAAATGTGACACAGAAGACAAAGAATAATATTACAAAGCAGACCGTAGCTACTAAACGCACGTATTTTAAGAACAGCAGCGTGCACTTCACTAATTATCACGTCCGTAACGTGTGAACTCTTTCGTAGGTAGACATGCAATGCTGTCCTTGTGTTTCATTTTCACTTTTTTGTATCTGTGTGTGTGTGTGTGTGTGTGTGTGTGTGTGTGTGTGTGTGTTGCAAGTGTTTTAGTGCCGGAATGAAACGTTTTAAGGGGCAAACAACGGAAGATTATTCTTCTCGGTGGAGCTCACTGTGGGCTTGTAGAGAGAGTTTTGTTCTGTTTAAATCATGTGGCTGTGACGGGGGGGTTGCGATTTATGTTTGAGGCTTGCCCCCAATTTCACGTTCACACACTTTTAAGAACGTTTTCAGGCAGTAATTTAAGCATTTGATTGGAAATATATTTAAAAATTGGATAAAACTAGGTGTCGTATGTCATTCATGCCAAATTTTTATGTGAACGTATTTCCCATTCTTAAATTTCTCATAATTATCGTCTTCATGTCGTATTTAGTGCCTGTTGGGCTTTAATTTTCCTGAGCGTGAATACGAAGAAATGCAGTGGGTAAGGGTGTGTTAATGAATTCTCTCACCAGAGCAGTTTGGAAGTACCGAACAGGCTTATGTTCGATAAATTGGGCTGTTTTGGTGCCTCGTAGTTTGTGAGCATATGAATGTATTGTTCATTTTGTACTGCCACCTTGTAAGATTATCTGTAACCTGTATACTCATCATCGTGGAAACTTTAATTTACTTATTGTGTTGCATTGCTCATAGCATGTGACATCTTTAGGAGTTATATTTCACGCCGAGAGAATTTCGTGCACGGATGGATTTGCCGTTTCCTTTTTTGGAGCTATGGGATCTTCCTTTGACGTTGATGGTTGGTTAAAGAGGTCAAGTAATTTTCTACATTTACGATGTTACGAAGTTCAGTCTGTGTTCGCAAAAGCTTTCCCTTGGAGTGTGTGTAGATGTAGTCCGTGACGACAAATATATGAACGTCAGCTTTCTGTACACAGTTATTTGCCTCAGGTTTTGTGCGTAAGGGAGCTTGCCACACTCACAGCTTCATAGCTGAGTACCATGTCGCTTCGGCTCTTTGATACCGTTTGTTTACATTATTACTAGCCATCTTGATTTCGGCTTCTCCTTTTGCAATGATACCGTTTGTTTACATTATTACTAGCCATCTTGATTTCGGCTTCTCCTTTTGCAACATGAGACCACACCATTTCATGTCAGTACTATTAGGCGAGACTTTGTAAATATTCTAGGAATTCTGGGTATCAGGCCTGAACACTGGGCGGGTATTACTATTTCGTCCATTATTTGAAAAACTATCTTGTTGCAAATTCACGGTGTCACTGTGTAATTTTACAGTTAAAACATTATGTATCTAACATGATGGACGTACGGTCTCCTTGATGATGATCTTTGAAAGAACGTAACATATTGATGTTGCAATTTTTCAGTTGTAGAATTACACGTTGGCATTGTGCTTTTAGGTGGTTGTAGTAAGGTAGTTTACTGGGCAGGTAAATGAAGCGTTTTGAGCCGTTATTTGAGGGGTCCATACCCCAGCGCCAAGCTAGTATTGCAGCAATCGCCGTACTTGCGTGAGGAGTTCAGGGCATCATACTTCAGCAGTAAGATAATAGCACTTATCTGCACGTTGACTTCAGTTCATGGCATCATACTTCAGCACTTAGCTGGTAATAGCAGCGATCTGCATGTTGGCTTGAGTTCAAGACATCATACTTCAGCACTAAGCTGATAATCGCAGCGATCTGCACGTTGACTTGAGTTCAGGACGTCATACTTCAGCACTGTCGATAATAGCAGCGATCTGCACGTGGACTTGAGTTCAGGACATCATACTTCAGCACTAAGCTGATAACAGCAGCGATCTGCACGTTGGCTTGATTTTAATACATCATGCTTCAGCACTAAGCTGATAATAGCAGCGATCTACACGTTGGCTTGATTTTAATACATCATGCTTCAGCACTAAGCTGATAATAGCAGCGTTCTGCACGTGGACTTGAGTTCAGGACATCATACTTCAGCACTAAGCTGATAACAGCAGCGATCTGCACGTTGGCTTGATTTTAATACATCATGCTTCAGCACTAAGCTGATAATAGCAGTGATCTGCACGCTTCAGTTACGTTGATTTGTGTGTTTTATATTATTGTCTTTGGAAGCAGCTGTTGTAATTTATCTGGTGGCGTGGGCGTTACTGTAGTCAGAATATAACGTATGAAGACGCGGTTGATAGCCTGGGAAATTTTCTGTGCATTTATTCGCTATGAACTCTTTAAAAAAAACTGCGTTTCTGAAATCCATCACAGTCCTCGATGCTGCCGTATGCTTATTTTTATGGAGGCGCGAAATTTGTGTCGTCGGCACAGTTACGCTTCTTTGTATCGACCCGTGGATTCGAATTAACCCTTTAAACGCCGAGTTAAATCCCGTCTGCCATCTGCTGGCATTATTAGGAGCTCACCATATTCTCCACGTTGGCAGGATAAGGGTTAATACCGTTTCGACGGAAATTATGCTGAGTTTTTTTTTTTAAAGAAAGCAGTCATTGAGTACCACAAGGTTCATTACGCTACTCACAAAGATGCCCCGCTTGTTCTTGGTGTGAGCCAGCTGAAGCCAGACCACACTGTCGCAGTTTACCCGTTGCCCCTTGAACGTAATCTCATTTGCCTGTTTAACCCTTTAAACGCCGAGTTAAATCCCATATGCCATCTACGGGCATTATTAGAATCTCACCATATTCTCCACGTTAGCATGATGAGGGGCAAATAATGATGGCGGTTATTGTGAGTGCCCTATTATTATCTTGTACGCTTGGCGTTTTCGAAGTAGAACACAAGGCCTTTGGTTGCGAGGGTTGGTATTCGTGTAATCTGTCACACCTGATTGTATGAGCACCAGCTAGCTGTTGTGGCACCGTGTTTTGACACATTCCATTTGTCACGCTGGAAATTAAAGTACAGTTATTATTAAGAAGTACAATAGTTAGCTGCGTGGGGGTGGCTTTTGCTTAATGAGAACACGGTGACAGTATTCATTCTATGCTGTCGCTACATTGAGTACTGTCATTTCATCTCATTCTCACAATTCTGTCATTCCGATTCTATCAGCACAAAGCGATTCCCCATAGGGTTTACTTCTCAGTTTTCTGTAAAAAAAACACCGCAGTGCAAATTAAATTAGGGGGAAGGGGGATGATTTGTAATAACGTGATCCGTGGGGAAGGGTAATCAAATCAGTGTTGTATTATGAAGGGTCAGTCTGACAAAGAGAGTGCACGGGAGGCCGTGTTGTGCTGCGCTGGACAAGTACAGTGTGAACGGCCGTTGAAGAGTGGAGGCCGATTTGCATCCAGGCATCCAGACTGGAATTTCATAACGCGTGGTTAGAGTGTAAAATGCAGTAACAATATTCCATTCAGACACAAAAGTAAGCGTGGATTTGCCACGAGGTTTATGGAGACTCGTGAAATTTAGATTGACTTGAATTGTGAATAGGGTGATACGGGCTGAAAGTATTCTGCTGGCATTCTTGCACATGGATTGGAATGTGCATTGTCGCTTGAATGCATGACAAAGGCAATTTGCGAACTGGATTAGTACCTGTGCGGGTTGGTGCAGCAGAGACTGTCCATACATTTATGTAGGGGAGGCAGTATTTGGTTTATTGTCGGCCCTGCTTTAGGTTCGTCGCAGTCATTGAAGTGTCTCCACACTAAGGCTAGTATCTTGAAATTGGTCACAACTGCCTCCATGTTTAAAGGAAGAAGACAGGGACGAGAGTGAAAATCGATTGAAAGAGAATTTAAGGAGGGGGATAGGACAGTTGAAGGCTCTTTTTGTCCTCATTTCTTGTTACTCGTTTGTTAAATTGTCCGAAATTATTCCATGCACCGGGATTGAACATGTCCACCTTCAGTCGAAGACATATGCACTTTGCCTTTAGACTTGTTAATGGTCCAGGATTGTTAACAGTTAACGTACTGCACTGAGCAGTGTCTTTCTTTAAACTGTAGTAGTTCAATTGCTTACCGAGAAATTCCCCGGTGTTTGACGGAACGTTAAAGTTCGTTACAATCTTCACAAGTGCCCGCCACTCTTCCCACCCCTGTATCAGACGGATCCACTGCGCGCTCTCCCTCACGTGTATTGGAGGCCGGTTTTAGTATTATACCCCGAATGCGTAGATCTTCCAAGTTGTCTTTCATTAACCTTAACTAGTTAAAATCATGTATATGCGCTGTCTTCTTTTTCACTTGTACAAACTTGCCTTGCCCATTTCATTATCCGAATAGTATTTGGCGACATAAAAATTATGAACCTTTTGGTTAGGCAGCTTTCTCCAGATCCTTGTTACTTTCTCACTCATGACGCACAAAATATCTCCCATGGCATTCTGTTCAATGGACACCCTCAGTCGAAGTTCTTCAAGTCAGAGGCCAAGTTTCACACCCGTATAAGACCACTGACAGAATTGTATATGTTTAGTCTTCGTGTCTTTAGATAGTAAACTGGCTGACGAAAGATACTGGACCTGGTGGTAGCAGGCATTCCCCGTATTTAATGTTTTATCTCTTCAGGCGCGCATTTGTGGTTTGTTAGTGTCCTTTCCAAACATATGAACTTTACCACGGTTTTAGAGGATCATTAACCGTGATGATGTGACTGGTACTGCGACCCGTTGACGAGACGTGAGTATGTATTTAGTTTCCACACCATTTACTTCTAGACTAATCTCCTTTGAACGCATCTGTGGTTTTCTTTATGGAAATGCATGTTTTCGCGCAATGATTTAACATCAGCGTAGACATGAAGCTAATGTGTTCCATTCAGTTGCAGTCCTTCACGGTTTCCTCGTATCTTTCCAGTGGCATGTTATCGAGGAAAGTTGAAAAGCACTGGCATTGAAACCTCTTGTTGTAGGCAATTCTGAATAGGAAATGTATCAAACAAGTTTGTTAACAATTACGCATTTTATTTTTGCCATGTGTGTATTGATGTACCAATTGTTAGAAGCATATAAATTATTAATACGAATTTTTAATTGACCATTTCTCAGAAAACCTGGACTTAAGCATTGCCACACGCTTCCTAGCGGTACGAAATTGGGCCATTTCATAAGTACAGCTGCGTAGCTCAGTTGCGTGTCATTCAAGGTTGGTTTAGTACGTTCATCGGTTCCCAAAACGGGACTCGAACCAAACCCGATGTGAAAACCTCAGGTCTCGCACGAGTAATGTTTTGTTTGTGTATCCAGTCGCTTTGGCAGAGAACACTTATTATAAAACTCCTGTTTGTGTATCTTTGCATCCTTGCTGCTACGTCTCCCAAGTCCGAGTATTATTATCAGCCGAAAGACGGTAGTTGACAAACGTCAGCGGCTTTGTCATTCCTGGATGTAATGGTCTCCATAACCTTGATTTCCAGAGAGAGCAATGTGCACTGTAATTTGACATTCTTGCGGCGTGCTCTGAACGGTATCAGATGTGTGCATTATCTGATATATTGATATGGAAAAATGGTGAATTAAAATTAACGACCGGGTTGGGCTGTCAGCTGTTGGTTATGCACCCGGTTAATCCTCGCATCCTTTTCTTTTTCTGTCATCATTCGACGTCCCTTGTGTGATGGAGCAGTCTCTTTTGAATGTAATTTCCAAAAACGGCTCTCTCGTGGCCTACCAGCCAGACGATACTTAACAGTCGAGTGTGGATAAGGGCGGATCATTCATGTAGAATTGTGTGTGGTTATACGAAGGTCTGCATCTCCTAGCACTTTGCTTGCTTGTTCCCCCTTTCTCCTTCCCCCACTGAGTGTCTTGGTTTAGAGTTGATAAGGTAAAGACCGATTCGTAACATGTCATGAGGACACAGAAGTGTGGAATAGAGGTATCGCTATGATCGTTCCTAAACTCGGCGCAGGATGGGGGTGGATGTACAAAGGCACGCCCTGGCCGTTTTACCCCCTCGAAGGAATCGCGGGTCAGTCTGCGATTAGAAACTTGTTTACATGGCCGTGGGGTTCACTTCCAACACTTGCTGTCTCCGTGACTTCCCTACTTACAGGTGCGTAGTGACTTCTCGCTCACCCTGTTCGTTTCGTGAACAATCCCGCAAATGCGTGTCAGACTATGTAGTACGTGTTAAGGAGATGTGGCTGTATCGTTGGCAGGTGCGAACACTTTTATTCAGTACTGACTCGCGATTGCCGAAACCGTTTAATTTTCTGGCGTTTGACGTTGAATGCCTGATTTTACCGTACGGCAGAGTTCAGTGGTCCGGGTGTGGAAGGCGTTAAATGACATGAGGACTGAGTTTGCACGGGTGTACTTTCTGGTTAACGTGCATAGTCTCGACCTTTGGTCCCGGAGTGGTGGTGGGGGGGGGGGGGGGGGGGGGCCCCCGCCTATTGTTCCCCTTGTCAACTAGGAAAAGGGGTAATTTATCCCGAAATCCCCCCGGGGCGGAGCTCCAGGGTGACGTTATCT
>Ga0123357_10002388_pt1 | contig 20922 bp, 23 predicted proteins | sample TergutEmb28metaG_FD_89873 | JGI IMG/M metagenome (GOLD analysis project Ga0123357, IMG submission 89873) | Embiratermes neotenicus P4 segment gut microbial communities from Petit-Saut dam, French Guiana - Emb289 P4 | ecosystem: Host-associated > Arthropoda: Insects > Digestive system > Gut ... | reverse complement strand
TTGAACCCGTTGTTTGTGATGTCGACGTTGAAAGCGTGCGCGAAAGTGTCCGGCGAACCCAAAACGGTTACGTTTCCGTTATCGTCGACGGTCGCAAGCCTCAGATTGTTCTCATCTGCCCAGTTGGGCAAAACCGAAGGAGAATATTTTATCACAAGATTTACGACTCCCGGAGATGTGGTGTCCGGAGTTTTTGACAAAGAAAAATATACGCTGCCGATATACCTGTAATCCGGATTATACATGGGCAGCGCCGTTTTCCCCTGCATAGTAATATTCGGCGCGGGCGAATTAAGCGTCATGGTGGAAGCCGCTATAAAAGCGGTCCAGTTTCCCGGCGTCGAAATAGTCGATATGAAAATATCCGAGCTCATGTTATCGAATTTGAAATCCACGAAATTGCTTGTTTCGGCCATGGTTTTCGGAGGCACGTATGAAACGCCGGTTATAGAGTTGCTGCCTCTTGACCTGAATTCGACGCGCTGAACATAAGCGTCGTTATTGTTGTAAGTTATAAAAGTATAGGCCTTCATAACCTGGAAAGGAAATGAAACGCCAGTTCCGTCAACGGCATAGTAATCGGTATTTACATTTCCCAGAGCGTTAAAGAAGTTTATGAATTGATACGTAAGGCTTAAACTGCTGCCTTCTTCCGACTGGCTCGGGGTAATGCTGCCAAAATCAATAAGCGCGTGCGGCGCGTCGAAAAGCGATTCGAATCTAATCCAGATGTCTCTCCACATATTTATGTTTTGATTTGCTTCGCTGAGCATGAGATTGTAATACCACTGCGCGTAAGAAACGTCATATCCCAAATACAGCATCGCAGGCGTTAAAGGCAGCAGCCATATCCCCATGATTTCCTGCGGATCGGTCGCGCTCCACCAAGTGTTATACCAAACGCTGTTGTCGAATACGATTCCGCCGCGGTGGACGTGCGACGCCGGAAAAGTTTCATGGTGAGTATCGAAATAGTATTCTTGTATCGATGCGGTTTCCGTGGCATATCCGTAAATGCCGAGATCTATCCACTTTTGATTGTTAGTGGCGACTCCCCATAAATATATTGCAGCCCACGAGTTCATGGCCTCCGACGAAGATTCCTGGTCTATGCCGTCGTCGCCTTTGGCGTTGTTTACCGTTCCATTGGCCCAAGAATGGCCTTCATAGACGTCAAAGTTTCTAAGGAAAGGAAAGCTTTGGCTGGTTCTGTCCGGGTTTTCGTAGTCGCTGATAAGAGCGTCGACTATGTCTTTAAAGCTCGAGCTTGAAGCAAAGTTTGGATCATACATCGCAAGTATTGCCGACGCGTAAACCCAATAACCGAAATGAAAATGATGGTCATTGTATCTTTCCGTGCCGAAATTTTGCGTGCCAAGAGGATAGCCTATTATTCCGCCCCAAATCGCGTCGTAGCCGAAGTATCTGCTGCTTTGCGCCGTATACCACAGATTCAATTCGGTTCTCAACTTCGAAATCATTGCGTCTCTTCCGGCTATGTCGCCGTACTGATGTAAAATAGGTATTAAATTTGCCGCTTTGGCTACGGCTTTCCCGCGATTATATGTATCCAATCTCCAAATATTTCCTCCCGAGATATTCGGCGGATTTCCGGGGTCGAAAGATTTGTCCGCGGCAAGAAGCGTGCCCATTGTAGTTTTATCCACAACTTCATAAGTGAGAAACGGCAGCATTCCGTTAAAGTTATATCTGGTCGTAAAAGAATTGCCTTCGTATAATTTCTGCACGCCGCGAAGAGTGGTGAAACTTGAGACTAAGATATCGGCGGCAGGCACTGCGGAAGAAGCAGGGTCAAGATTTCTCCATTGATGCGGATAAAGCGTGAACAGCGTTGTTCCCTGCACGAGAGTCGGGTCGTCGGTTCTCAGCGGAGTCAACGTATAATTGAAAGTTGTGGAAACCGACGAGTCGCTGTTTTGTCTCCAAGAAACGGCTGTATTGGTCACCATGTTATAGGCATACTTATGGTATTCCGCAAAAACCTCTTCCGCTTGGGCAAGAGTTAATATCACATCTCTCCCGTTTGCCTGATCGGTTGTCAGCGGCGTATTTCTACCAAGCCAGGCCATAATGAAATATCTGTTGCTTTGCCCGACCGCAGTGGGAGGCAAAGTAACCTCTACCCAATAATTAAATCCTCCAGCCGCATATGTTGTTCCAGGCGGAGAAAAAACCGCAAACCAATCGCCGTTTTGGCTGATTATCATTCCGTCACCGCTGGGAGTGATATAAGCCGGAGTGGCGGCCCCTCCCAAACGGACATTCGGATATGCGGTGTCCGAAAAAGTGAGCCACACAAACGGAGAGCCCTTCGCGCATGTTACGTCCATTTTTAAACTGGGGTCAGTTGCATCTCTGTATTCTGCCGTAAATCCCCAGTCTGAATAATTTGTCACTACAACTCCGGCGGTGTTATTTATGTAAGAACCGTTAAAAGGAGAGGATGTGGCGACCAAAACCTGCAAGTATCCGCTTGCCCACCCGCTGCCTGGATAATTGAATTCCTGAGCTATCTCCGCGCCGCTTCTCTGCACCAAAATCGGCGCGCCAAGCACGGCGCCGGTAGCTCCAAACTTCAACGTGGTGGGTCCCAGCGACATTGCAAATGAGCCTGTGCCGTTTGTGCCGGTATAAACAGAAGTCCACCATTTGTTCGTCGGGAAAGCGTAGTTTGAAGCAGGAGATATCCTGCTTGTAGCGGGCATGTAGATTTGATTGAAATTACTTAAAACGCTTGCCCCGCCCATAACGGGTTTTACGGGCGCAGAAAAAACGCTTGCGCTAAAACTTGCGGCGACAAAAACTGTAAGTATTAACCTTACAAGCGTTTTGCTCATTTGGCTTACCTTTCTATCGCGATTTTGCCTTTGATTACCTTGCCGTCGGATTTTATGTAGTAGATATAAACGCCCGAAGCTACATTCGAGCCTGAGTTGTTTTTGGCATCCCAAATATACTCTCCGCTCGAAGAAGTGTTTGTGTCAAAAACTTTTTCGCCGGCGATGTCGTAAATGCTGACCTGCGCGTTGGCATTCAGGTTTGTAAAATGTATGCCCATCGAACCGTATTTCGACGGAGTATATGGGTTTGGATATGCGTAGACCGTGATTTCTCTCGGCGCGTTCAGCGGATAAATTATGACATATCTTTGGCCGAAGCTGGCGTTTGTTATGGGCACAGCCGTAAATGCATGCGCCTGCGAATCCGGAGCGTCATTGTTTACCAAAGTAACATTGCCGTTATCATCCACGATTGCAAGCCTTAGCAAACTTTCATCGGCCACAAAATTCGGAAAGCTTGAAGGAGAGTATCTTACATACATCTGGACGCTTATAGGAGTGCTGACATTTACGGAATTCGTCAAAACAAAAGCCGAGCCGCCGACATACGCGTAAGTAGAGTTTTGTATCGGAAGATTCGTCTCGTTGAAAGTCACCGCAGGCGTCGGCGTGTAAAATGCCATAGTAGAACCTACGACAAAAGCCGACATCTTACCGTTAGAGCTCGTGTAAGGAAACACTTTGGTGCTGTTGTCCATAGGAGTGAATTTAAAGCTTATAAAATCGCTTGTGGTCAAAATAGTTTTTTGCGGCACAAAAGCTATGCCGCTCTCCGGAGTCTGCTTGCCCGAACGCCCGCTGAACTGAACTTTCTGCACGCTTGAAGGGTCGTTATTGTATACGACAAAAGTATATGGATTGCTTCCTGAAGTTTTCTTGAATACGTTAAACGGAATATCGGCCTGGGCGTAATAGTCCGTATTCACCTGACCGTAAGTGTTGAAAAAACTGATGAAACTAAATGACGCTGTCGCGCTGTTGCCCTCGTCAATCGTGGATGTAATATTAGGAGTACTTTTCCAGTCGTTTAAAGCGCCTGCCCCATCGTATAGAGCTTTAAATTTCAGCCACAAATCTCTGTAGATATTGAGATAACTAGTATTTCTTTTGTTCCACATATCTTCATAAACAGCTCGTGCATTGGAAGGACTATATCCCAAATAAAGCATGGCTGGGGCCGTAGGCACAATCTGTATGCCGAGAATAATTTGTGAGAATTGTATTGGTGGATTCCCCACCCCCCACCACAAACCATAGTTAAGAAAATTATCCATAAGCATTCCCGCCGCCGCATGATTCCAAGGAGTAGCTGAATAATTCGTTCTATCGGCGTCAAAATAATATTCTTTCACGGAAGCAGCTTCGGTTGCATATCCGTAAATACCGAGATTGATTAAATCTTGATTGTTTGAAGCCACTCCCCAGAGATATATGGCAGCCCACGAGTTCATAGCTTCGCTGGACGATTCCTGATCTATTCCTCTATCGTCGGCGCCGCCGCGGCCGTTAGTCCATGAATGTCCTTCATAGGCGTCAAATCCCCTCAAATATGGGAAGCTTGTGTCATTTCTATCATCACTTGCATAATCTCTAACAAGAATGTCGACGATCCCTTTATATTGAGACGCAGTTGCAAAGCTCGGGTCAAACATAGAGTATAATGCCGACGCATAAACAAAATATCCATATGTGAAATGATGATCGTTATAAACTTGAAGACCAAAAGAATCGCTACCCGAACCATTGACCCCGTCCCACCACGGAGCGCCTATAAGACCGCCCCAAGTAGTATCATAACCAAAAAATTTTCCTGTTATGTCCGATTCGCCAGGAGTATACGTATAAAAGTTAACAAGCTCTGTTTTTAATTTGCTTAGCATACTATCTCTATAAGTTGGAATTCCGGCTTGTTGGAAAATAGGAATTAAGTTTGCCGCTTTTGAAACGTATTTTCCTCTGCGATAAATATTTAATAACGGAGCAAGCGGCCCATTAAATGTAAATCCGTTGTCATTATACATGTACCCGGCCATTTGAGCCGTATCTTGCGCACCGATTTCATAAGTCAAAAACGGAAGCATTCCGGCAAAATTGTATGTAACCTGGAAGGAATTTCCGGTTAAAACTTTCATGGTTCCGCGCAAAGTTTGATAGGTCTGAGGCTCAAAAGAAGCATTCATGTATTTCCATTGATGGGGATACACGGCAAATATAGTTTGGTTAGAAATAAAAGGCGCGCCGGTTCTTTGCGGCGTAAAATGAAATTGGAAATTTGTTGTTACTTGAGAGTGCGCTATATCAACATTTCCCCCGTTTATATTATTGAAATCCGCCTGTGTTCCGCCACTCTCGCTTACAAAATTATAAGCGTATTGATAGTACTCGTCGAAAAGGCTTCTGGCATTCGAAAAATTATCCGTCGTGTCATAACGCAGCAAAGAAACAGACATGTAGTTTGCTATAGCCGAATTGGCAAAAGTGATGTCAATCTGATAAGAAGTTGTGAGTCCAAAATTAGTACCAGGCGGAGCGTAGATGCCATAATATTCTATCTGACCAGAGGAACTGGTATATTTTATCATCGCCCTATCACCGCTGAAATAACCGCCGACTCCTATAGCGTTTCCGTTAGCGTCATAAAGCGAGAAGTTATATTGACCGGACGCAGTTACTGGCCCCGTAGGGGACATGGAGGTTATTCTCGATGAAGTGACTCCGGCTGAGAAAGTGTTGTATGTGAAAAGAAACCCTTTCCCAAAAGTTGTGGTAATTGAGTAAGCGGGATTTGTTTGGTCTTGCAATACAACGGTCGCGGCCCAATCGGAATAATTTTTTAACATCGTGCCCACGGCATTGGACACGCCGATTCGTGTCCCGCCGTAAAACCCTTGTATCCATAGGGCATAGTTACCTAACAATTGTGCGCTTGTTGTGCCATTATTGGTTATTGGGCCAGTCCATAAACCATCGCCTACTCCACCTATCGGAAGCAGATATGTTATTGATGGGGCTCCAAGCAAATAACCTTCACACTTATCCGGCGCGCTGTTAAAAGCCCACATAGACGTATGAAATGCCAATATCATTGGGCTAGGCGACATCTGCATTGAAAAAGGAAAATTCCAATATGTGCCATTATTTGGATCAAAACCATCTGAGAGTATATATGTGTGACTAAACCATTTATCCGTTGGCCATGGTTTAGCTGCGACGCCCGTCGTATTATTAGGATAAAAACGCGGCGGCGCCATTCTTGCGCTATATATATATTGCGATGATGGAGGATTTGTATATAGAGAAATAGAGTAGTTATTATTTATAGTGCCTAAACCAGATATAATAGGCGCAGTAAAGGCAAAAGCTTGAGGAGCTAAAAAAAGAAGAACGGCAATCACTTTCAGAAAACGGCTCATAATAATACCGCCTTAGAGGAAAAACATTTTAGTCCAGTAAATTATAGCTAAAACACGTTAAAAAAACAAAGGGTTTTGAATTATTTTCAGGCATTGATTCGGAGCGAAGTATCCGCCTTCGTTCTACTACGGCGTGACAAGTTTTGGGTTCAGGCGACGCGTAAGACGGCGATGTGTATCGCGAAAATACATGAGCCGCCTCAGCCGCAGTGCGACGAATAAGGAGCACATGCTTGCGGCGGGCGCGAGATGTGAGCGACCTATCCTTTTAATCTAAACCCAAAAGACAAAGCTCAAAAATAGTATAAACTTTCAGGCGCCGAGAACGCCGACTCTATTACGCTTATTCCGTTTTCATCAACCGCGGCAACGTCAAAACGCACGTCGCTTCCGATTTTATTTTGCTTGATATACGCTATTGCGGATTTAATTATTTTTTTCTGTTTGGAAAGAGTGACAGCTTCCTGCGGAGTCCCGGAATATAAAGACGACCTGTATTTCACTTCGATAAAAACAATAGTTTTTTTATGTCTCGCTATTATGTCTATTTCTCCGTATTTCGTCGAGAAATTCGTTCCCAAAATTTTATATCCGCGTTTTTTCAAAAACGCGGCGACCTCTTTTTCTTTTTCAAAACCCAGTTCTCTGCTCATTTGAGCCTCTTTTTTGTAGTCTGTCTTTTTTAGCGCGAAGTATTTTTTGTCTTTGCCGTTAAAGACTTAAAAGTTTGAGGCGAGGCGAAGAAAAACTGAGCGATGCGTATCTACGTAAAGCGAAGCGCCCGATACGTGAGCAGTGAGCGTGCTACGAATAAGTAGCACATGTCTGCGAACGGGCGCGAGTGGTGAGCGCCCCATCCTCAATTAGCCGCAGCCCAAAATTTTAAGCCGATATAAACTCAAAAGACGCAGCGCTTAACAGGCGCGAAAGAGCACCGGTGTATAGGGCACGGGCCATATTTCTTAAGCGCTTCCATATGAAGCGCCGTGCCATAACCCTTATGTTTTTCAAATTGATACTCGGGATACTGCTTGGCATAATCGAGCATAATTCTGTCTCTCGTGACTTTGGCAAGTATTGACGCAGCGGCTATACAAGCGCTTTTTGCGTCGCCGTCTATTACGGCTTCCTGCCGAAAAACAAGTTTCGGAATTTTATGATTCCCGTCGACAAGGCAGATATCGGGAGTTGTTTTTAAACTTTCTACGGCTTGCGACATGGCGATAAAAGTCGCCTGTAAGATATTGACCTCGTCAATTTTTTCATTGTCCACAGATACTATGGAAAACGCAAGCGCTTTTTCCTTTATAACCCAAAAAAGCTCTTCTCTTTTTTTTGCCGAAAGTTTTTTGGAATCGTTTAAATATTGGATGTTTATATCTTTGGGAAGTATAACTGCGGCGGCAGTAACGGGCCCGGCCAAAGGCCCTCTGCCGGCTTCGTCTATGCCGGCCGTAAAATTGAAGCCCTTATCGTGATAAGCTTTGTCGAATATAAATATGGACATTTTGTTTTTCTCTGTAAATAAAAAAGGGCGGCAGATTGTTAATCTGCCGCCCTTATATTTTTTCGTTATGCCGCTTTGGCTTCTGTTTTCTCTTCCGCAGCGACTTTTTTGGAAGAATCTTCGGAGATTCTCGCGGCTTTGCCGGAGAGGTCTCTCAAATAATAAAGTTTTGCCCTGCGAACTTTTCCGCGTCTTGCGATTTCGATCTTTTCGATTCTCGGCGAATTGATCGGGAAAATTCTTTCCACGCCAACGCCGAAAGAAATTTTTCTGACGGTGAAAGTCTCGGAAAGGCCGCTGCCTTTTATTCTTATGACTACGCCTTCGAAAACCTGTATTCTTTCATTGCCGCCTTCGACAACTTTGAAGTGAACCTTCACCTGGTCTCCGGGTTTAAAAGATACGCCCAGGTTTTTTTTCTGCGATTCGTTTACGAAATCCAATAATGACATTTTGACTGCTCCCTTTTATTAACTGCAAAGTTCAAGCTTTGCTTTTTATCAAATCAGGGCGGCGCTTGCGAGTTCTCTCAAAAGCTTCGTTTTTGCGCCACTCTTCTATTTTCTTGTGATTTCCGGAAAGCAAAACTTCCGGGACTTTCATTTTTTTAAAAACCGCCGGCCTTGTGTAATGCGGGTAATCCAAAAAACCATTGTAGAAAGAATCGTTTCTGACAGAATCTTCTTCTTTTACGACTCCGGGGATATTTCTTGCAACGGCGTCTATAAGCGCCATCGCCGGAATTTCTCCGCCGGTTAAAACATAATCCCCTATGGATATTTCTTCGTCCACAAAATTCATAACGCGTTCGTCGACGCCTTCGTAATGTCCGCACAAAATCACGAGATGTTCGTGCTTAGAAAGGCGCTTTACGATATTTCCGTTTAAGGTTTTGCCCTGCGGAGACATGTAAAGGACAAGCGGTTTTGCGAGAGGATTTTTGTAATCTTTATTTTTCTTTTTTACGCCGACGCTTCTTATGGCTTCGTAAACCGGCTCCGGTTTTAAAACCATTCCGGCTCCGCCGCCAAAAGGCTTGTCGTCGACTTTTTTATGCTTGTCTTTAGAGAAAGAGCGAATGTCTACTGTATTAATTTCCAATATGCCTTTGTCTTGCGCTTTGCCTATGAGGCTTTCCGAAAGAGCGGCAAACATTCCCGGGAAAATCGTCAGAACGTCAATCTTCATAAACTACGTAACCGTTATATTCTACGTTCCCGTCGGCCGATTTTACCTGTCCATAAATATCTTCAAACCCTTTGGGAAGCGTTACGAAAATCTTTTTTCTTAAAATATTTACTTCTTTGACTATATTTTTCAACGCCGGAATAAGGACTTCTTCGTTTTCGTATTTCACCACCCACACGTCGTTGCTGCCGGTGGATATTACGTCCGAAAGAACGCCCAAGCGGTCTCCGGTTTGGCTGAAAACTTCAAAACCCAATATATCGGAAACTTTCCATTTCTCTTCTTTGTTTGTGTCTTTTTTCATTACGCTACTCTACTATTTCTACGGTTGCTCTCTTATCGAGTTTGGCGGAAGCGGAATTAACGATAATTCTTATCGCTTTTATAATTCTTCCTTCTTTTCCGATAATTTTGCCTCTGTCTCCGTCGGCAACTTTGAGCTCAAGCACGGTCGCTTTTTCGCCGGCTATTTCTTTCACTTCAACCTGGTCCGGATTGTCAACTAAAGCCTTCGCGATGTAAAGTACTAAATCTTTCATTTTTCCTCCCCGAGCTTTGGCTTTGAGACGTTTTACTTGCTTTCTATTTTCTTGACAAGTTCGGCGACGGTATCGGAAGCTTTCGCGCCGGTGCCTAACCAATATTTTACTCTATCCATATTTACATTGAGTTTGTTGTCTTTGGCGATAGGATCGTACTGACCTAATATTTCTATAGGTTCTCCGTTTCTTTTGGCTCTCTGGTCAATCGCTACGACTCTGTAATAAGGTCTTTTCGGCTTGCCTAATCTCTGCATACGTATTTTAACTGCCATCTTTTCTGCCTCCATAAGGGCGTAACCCTGTGTCTGAGCTTGGGATTATATTATATATTGTATAGCTTGTCAATAAACTAAACCGCTAAAAAAGACGAAAATGCTTGTTATTACAATGCATTTTTACAGCACTCTAATAGCAAAGCATGTTGAGTTTAGGCGACGCTTGCGACAGCGAAGTGTACTCAGTACAGTACATGAGCTGGCGCGTAAGGAAGCATAAACTAAACAGGCGAAGCTATTTGTAGGATTCTTCTATGGCGACTGCGACGGCTACCGAGGCGCCAACCATAGGATTATTTCCCATACCGATTAGGCCCATCATTTCAACGTGCGCCGGAACGGAAGAAGAGCCCGCAAACTGCGCGTCGCCGTGCATGCGTCCCATGGTGTCGGTCATTCCGTAAGAAGCAGGACCCGCGGCCATATTATCCGGATGCAAAGTTCTGCCGGTTCCGCCGCCGGAAGCTACGGAGAAATATTTTTTGCTGTTTTCAACGGCCCATTTTTTATACGTTCCTGCTACCGGATGCTGAAATCTTGTGGGGTTGGTAGAGTTTCCGGTTATGGAAACATCGACGCCTTCTTTAATCATTATGGCTACGCCTTCGCTGACATCATCGGCGCCGTAAACTCTGACTTTCGCTTTATCTCCGTCGGAAAACTTAGTTTCTTTCGTAACGCTGAGCTTGCCCGAGTGATAGTCGTATTCAGTTTCGACGTGAGTAAAACCGTTGACTCTGCTTATGATGTACGCCGCGTCTTTGCCAAGGCCGTTAAGTATAACCTGAAGAGGCTCTTTGCGGACTTTATTTGCGGTTTTTGCTATGCCTATCGCGCCTTCGGCGGCCGCAAAACTTTCATGGCCGGCCAAAAAGCAAAAGCATTTTGTCTGCTCTCTGAGCAGCATCGCCGCCAAATTCCCGTGGCCTATACCGACGCTTCTCTGATCCGCTACTGAGCCGGGTATGCAAAAAGACTGCAAGCCTATCCCTATGGCTTCGGCCGCTTCGGCCGCGTTTTTCACGCCTTTTTTCAGAGCGACGGCCGCGCCTACGATATAAGCCCAAACCGCGTTTTCAAAAGCGATCTGCTGAATGCCTCTTACTATTTTGTCGACGTCAATGCCTTTATCGAGACAAATTTTTCTGGCGTCTTCCAAATCTTTTATTCCGTATTCCTTCAAAGTTTTTTCTATCTGTTTTATTCTTCTGTCGTAGCTTTCGAATGTGACTGCCATTTTATTCTCCTTGATTCTTATTCTTTTCTGGGGTCTATTTTTTTGACCGCTTCGTCGTATCTTCCGTAAGTTTTAGTGTTTTTTTCGAAAGCGTCTTTGTGCGCGACGCCTTTTTTTATGTCGTCCATAACTTTACCGAGATGAACGAACTTATATCCTATGACTTCGTCGTTTTTATCGAGCCCTATCTCAAGAACATATCCTTCGGCCATTTCAAGGTAACGCACGCCTTTGGCTTTCGTGCTGTACATCGTGCCGACCTGCGAGCGCAATCCTTTGCCCAAATCTTCGAGGCCCGCTCCGATGGGAAGGCCGCCTTCGGAAAACGCCGTCTGAGTTCTTCCGTAAGCTATCTGCAAAAAGAGTTCTCTCATGGCGGTGTTTATGGCGTCGCAGACGAGGTCGGAGTTTAAAGCTTCCAAAACTGTTTTGCCGGGAAGAACTTCCGCGGCCATCGCTGCTGAATGAGTCATGCCGCTGCATCCGATAGTTTCAACCAAAGCTTCTTCTATAACGCCGTTCTTAACGTTAAGAGTTAATTTGCACGCTCCCTGCTGCGGGGCGCACCAGCCAACGCCGTGCGTTAAGCCGCTGATGTCGGTAACTTCTTTGGATTTTACCCATTTCCCTTCTTCCGGAATAGGCGCCGGACCGTGATTCGCGCCTTTTGCCACGCAAGTCATCTGCTCTACTTCATGAGAGCATTCGTAAGCGCATTTTTCTTTGGAACAACCCATTTCTTTTCTCCTTGTTTTGACGAATATAACTTTTTTATCCGGCAGATTATACAAAACTTCGGCGGTGCAAGACAATTCCTAATAATTTTCTAATTTGTTATAATTGCCGATATGAAAAAGACGGTTATCACCGCATTATTGGCCGCATTCGCGGCGGTATTTTTATCGTCCTGCGCAATTTTCGATTATCCCGCCCGTTTTTTGGGATACTCCACCGCAAAATTCAGAAGCGACGACGCGGCTAAAATATCGCAGAATTTTGACATGACCGCTCAGGAAGCATTCGATAAAACTCTCGAAATCATAACCAAAATGCACGCCAGAGTAACGCATCAAAGCGTCAGCGGCGGCTACATAGTGGCGTTCGATTTTTCAAAGAGTTTCGATTACTGTTTAGATTCCACGGAAGCCGCATTTTTCTTCGAGCAGGCCGGCGACGCGCTGAAAGTAACCGTCGTTTCAAACAACAGCGTGCTAACGGCCGAGCTTGCGGCAAAATATTTCAGGGCTCTCGGCGGAGATTATTCTGTTTTCCAGGTTCAAACGTCAACCGGAACAAATGCGTCCACGGGAACCGTGACATCACCCAATATCAACATACCCCTTCCAAGCAGAGTCGTTCCGGACACAGGCACTTCGCCCGACGATGAAGAAAAAACAAGAATTGTCGTTTAAAGGAGTTTATCATGGCAAAAATTTCTAAAATTTTAGCGAGAGAAATAATCGATTCGCGCGGAAACCCGACGGTGGAAGTCGACGTAACTCTTTCCGACGGTTCAATCGGAACGGCCGCGGTGCCTTCCGGAGCTTCAACGGGCTCGAGAGAAGCGCTCGAACTTCGTGACGGCGACAAGAAAAGATTTGACGGCAAGGGAGTTTTGAAAGCCGTCGGAAACGCTAACAAAATCTTGACGCCCGAACGTATCGGTATGGAAATAACCGTATAGGGGGTAATAGACGAAAAGATGATAAAGCTCGACGGGACAGATTTCAAAAGCAATCTCGGCGCAAACGCCATACTCGGCATTTCGCTTGCCGCGGCAAAAGCCGGAGCCGCGAGCAGCAAACTTCCGCTTTACAAATATGTCAGAGAAATTTACGGTTTGAAGTTTGACGATTTCATTTTGCCGGTTCCTTTGATGAACATAATAAACGGCGGCGAGCACGCCGACAATAATGTCGACTTGCAGGAATTCATGATAGCTCCCGTAGGCGCGCCGAACTTTCACGAAGCTCTCAGAATGGGCTGCGAAATTTTTCACAGCCTTAAAAAAGTTTTGAACTCAAAAAAATATTCGACCGGCGTCGGCGACGAAGGCGGCTTTGCTCCGGATTTAAAATCCAACGCCGAAGCGCTTGAAGTTATAACCGAAGCCGTACGCGCGGCTGGGTATAAAGACGGCAAAGACGTTCTTTTTGCCCTCGATGTTGCCGCAAGCGAGCTCTATGACAACGGCAAATACACCCTTGAAGGCGAAGTTGAGAATAAGACGAAATCTTCGAAAGAGATGATATCTTTCTACGAACAGATCTTAAAAAAATATCCCGTAATTTCCATAGAAGACGGATTAAGCGAAGCTGACTGGGACGGCTGGAAAGTTTTGACTTCGGAACTTAAATCCAAACTGCAGCTTGTAGGCGACGACTTATTCGTAACAAACCCGAAAATTTTCAAAGAAGGTATAGATAAAAAAATCGCGAACTCGATTCTCATAAAAGTAAACCAGATAGGCTCGCTATCCGAAACCGTAGCCGCGGTGCAAATGGCTTACAAGGCGGGATACACCGCCATAATGTCTCACCGCTCCGGCGAAACGGAAGACACGACTATCGCCGATCTCGCGGTTGCGTTAAACACCGGGCAGATAAAAACCGGCTCGGCGTCGAGAACGGACAGAATGTGTAAATACAATAGGCTCATGAGAATAGAAGAAGAGCTCGCGGGTAACTCCAAATTTTTGGGAGCCAAAGCTTTTTCGAGTATAAAATAAATGAAAAAGAAAAAAATATGGCGCTACGCCGCCTTGATTGCGCTAATTTTAATACTTACTTTGAACTCCGGCGCGCGAACCCTTGCGCGCAGATGGTTTGAGCAGAGAAGGCTCAGCTCCGATATAGAAAGCGCTCAGGAAAGAAACGTTATGCTCAAAAAACGTTTGTCCTATCTTCAAAATGAGCCGTCGTATATCGAAAGGGCCGTTCGGGAAGAACTTATGGTGGTAGCTCCTGGAGAAGTGGAGTATAGATTTAAAAAATAGAGATTGCGGCTCGTAGGCCGCAATGACGCTCAAATAAAAAGAGCCGCCGGCAGACTATAGTAGTCTGCCGGCGGCTCTTTTTATTTGAGCGTTTCGTTCATGCTGCCCGTGCGGTATCCTAAAATATCGACAGCCACATAAGAAAAACCTATTTTTTTAAGCTTATCGTTTATTTTCTTCCTAGTTTTAGAATCCATTAAAATTTCAAATCCAGTTTCATCGGCTTCAATTCTTGCTACGTCTCCGTGATGACGAACGCGGACCTGTTTTAATCCTAAATTCAGCAAGAATTGTTCCGCGCGATCAATCATTGAAAGTTTTTTCGCGGTTATCTTTTCCCCGTAAGGAAATCTTGTGGCCAAGCACGCGAAAGAAGGTTTGCTAAATGTAGGAAGGCCAAGTTTTTTAGACTCTGCGCGTATTTCTTTTTTGGAAAATCCGGCTTCTTTCAACGGACTTTTTATGCCAAGCTCAGCAATAGCTTTCATCCCGGGCCGATAGTCATTTATGTCATCTGCATTTGAAGCTTCAACAACGTTTGTTATGCCGTTTGCCTTGGCGATTTCCAATATCTTTTTAAACAGCTCTTTTTTGCACAGATAACAGCGGTTCGGAGGATTCTTCGCAAATCCTTTGACGCCAAATTCGTTGAACTTGAAAACAAAATGTTTGATTTTTTCTTTTTTACAAAACGCGCGGGCTTGGGAAAGTTCTCGCTTAGGGAAAGCGCCGGAATTCGCAGTTATGGCAATAACATTATTTTCCAAAATATCTTTGGCAACTTTCAGGAGAAAGGTTGAATCGACTCCGCCGGAAAAAGCTACCGCGGTGTTGCCAAGTTTTGATATGGATTTTTTAAGATTTTCGTATTTTGCGTTTGATTTCGGCAAGGGATGTCCCATCCTTTCTTGCAACGCGGGCTATATCTTCATATTCGAGCTTAGATTTTTTAATTCCGAAGCCTTCGGCTTCTTTTGTCAGAATCTTGCCGTAATGGGTTTGAACGGCTGACAACTTTCTTTCCAAAACGAACCTGTCGTAAACCGTTTTACGCACGCCAAGTGTTGGCGTGTGTTTCAATATAAGCTTTGCAAACTTTTCGGCTTCGTTTTCTTTGCACAAACAGAACATCCAAAAGCCCGGCCTGTTTTTTTTCATAAAAACTGGCAATATGAAAACGTCTAATGCGCCATTTTTGAAAAGTATATCACAGGCGAAGCCTGCTTCTTCGCCGGTAGCGTCGTCCAGGTTGCATTCCAGCTGAACAACCTTGTCTTTTATAGAAGGGACGAAGTCCCCCAGGAAAGCGCGGACGCAATTTAAAGTTTCAAACTCTTTATGCCCGAAACCGTAACCGGTTTTTCTTAGCGCCATAGCCGGCATCGGTCCGAAATTTTTTGCAAAATATTTTATTATTGCGGCGCCCGTAGGAGTGCAGAGTTCTTCTTTTATTTTTCCAGAAAAAACAGGAATGCCTTTCAATAGCTCTGCCGTTGCGGGAGCCGGAACAGGAAGCATTCCATGCGCGCATTTCACAAATCCGCCGCCGACATTTACCGGCGACGCAATTATTTTATCCGAAGCAATCATCTCCATTAAAACGCAAACACCCGCAATGTCGGCTATCGCGTCTAAATTTCCTATTTCATGAAAATGTATTTGTTTAGGGCGAACGCCGTGGACTTTAGCTTCGGCGTCAGCCAGAGAGTTGTATATTCCAAGAATGTTTTTTCTGATGGGAAGCGAAAGTTTAAGTTTCGAAACTATTTTGTTTATGTCTTGAAGATTTCTTGATTTGTGTCCGCGGTGAGAGCTTTGCCCTTCTTCTTTGCCGTAAATTTTTACGTGTATTTTGGAACCCGCGATTCCGGATTTATTAACGCGCTCTAAAATTACTTTGACGCCCGTAAGTCCGATAGAATTTATTTTTTTTATGAAAGCTTTCTGCTTGCTAACCGGCAGAAGCTCCAAAAGAGCGGCCATAATCATATCGCCGGCAGCTCCGTTTAAGCATTCCAAATAGAGAATTTTCATTTCGCGCTTTCCATTTTATTTATGCGGTCGGCTATCACGCCGGCTCCGAATCCGTTGTCTATGTTTACGACCGAAACGCCGTTCGCGCACGAATTAAGCATGGATAAAAGCGCCGCCACGCCTTTAAAGTTTGCGCCGTACCCGACGCTTGTGGGAACGGCTATCACGGGGCAGCTCACAAGCCCGCCGGCAACCGAAGCAAGAGCGCCTTCCATTCCGGCAACCGCGACAACAACCCGCGCAGACGCAAGAGTTTCCGAGCACGAAAGCAGCCTATGAATTCCGGCAACGCCCACATCGTATAAACGGGTGACGCGGCTTCCGAGAGTTTCTGCCGTAAGCGCGGCCTCTTCGCAAACGGGCATATCGCTTGTTCCGCCGGAAACTATCGCTATGGAGCCTTTTTTATTTTTTATTTCTTTCGGATTTACTACCGCAAGATTTGCGACGGGGTAATATTTCAGTTTGATTTTTTTCTTGATTAAATAGGTGGTTTTATCTTTGGAAATTCTCGTGACTATTATGTTGTTTAAACCCCTTGAAATCATGTCGGAAGCTATGCCGCATATCTGCTCGCAGGTTTTGCTCTGGCCGTAAATAGTCTCGCACGCTCCCTGTCTCAAACTTCTGTGGTAATCTATATTTGCGTAGCCGAGATTTTTAAACGGCAAAACTTTCAACTGCGTCAAAGCTTTTTCCGCCGACAGCTTTCCGTTTTGGACTTTTCTCAAAATTTCAAGAGTCTTTTCATTTTCGTTCATCGTTTTTATTCTTCGAGAGACGTTTGACGGCAAACGCCGCCAGTCTGTAAATCAAATATATTAAAACTAGCCCTGCAAGCCCTGCGAGCAAAGTCGACAGAAATCCTTGCCCCGCGAAAGGAAACGAATAATTGCCGAAAAGAGAATGCGCTTCTTTTGCCTTGCCGGCAAAATTGTGAACCGTCGCCAAGGACTCCAAAGTGTCCGGTTTTGACGAAGCAAACAGCGCGGCAAAAAGCACTATGCAAACCGGAACCGCGATTGCCGCGGCAAGAGCAAAAGAGCCGCTCTTTTTTTTATTCATTGCCGGCCGTCGAGAGATTTTTAAAAAGTTTGAGCAAAATTATGGTAAGAACCGTTTCTATCGCGGCAAATATGAAATGAACACTCATCATATCTTTAAAAGCCGACGCAAAAGAAACGGTCGAAGAAAGGCTAAGTTCTACCACGCAGAAAAACGCAGCCGCAAGAACCGAAAAGAAACACGCAGCCGCGACGCCGAAATAATAATTCTTTTTTGACGCGGCTTTGTAAACGTAATACGCTGCAAAAGAACCGATAAAAGCCATGTTGAAAATATTTAATCCTAACGCCATAAGTCCGCCGTCGGAAAAGAATATAGATTGCACGGCTAGAACCGAAGACATTATCACGAGTCCCGCGAAAGGTCCCGCCAAAACTGCCGCGAATACGCCGCCAAGCAAGTGAACCGACGTCCCGGAATTTACCGGGATATTAAACATCTGAAACGAAAAAACCCACAAAGCTATAATCGCAAGCTTCTTAAAATACGCTCCGGCGTTTTCGCTTAACCCCGGGAAAGCCGTCGACAGGTTCAACCCGTTATTTCCGGCCAATTTTTTTACCGTAACGGTTACGGCTTTCAAAACCTTGCTGAAACAATATGAAAACAGAGCTACCGCTCCGGCCAAAAAGCCCCCGGCAAGCCCGTTATTTATAAAACCGTCTGGAATATGCATTTTCGCCCCCGAGGCCATTCGGCCTTTTTTAAAAAACTACCTTAGAGAATGAACAGCATTTTTCATATCTACGGCAGAGAAAATATAATTTCCGCTGACAAGAGCGTCGGCTCCCGCCGAAACGCAGACTTTTGCGGTTTGAGCATTAATGCCGCCGTCAACTTCTATTAGGCACTTATATTTTTTCTCGTCTATTATCTTTCTCAGTTGCTTTATCTTAGAAACCATTCCCGTCATAAAACTCTGCCCGCCGAAACCAGGCTCAACGGTCATAACCAAAACCAAATCTGCTAGCGATAGCAAAGGTTTTATTTTCGAAACGGAAGTTTTGGGCTTTATGGAAATTCCGGCTTTACTGCCGGAAGATTTTATTGCTTTGAGAAGTTTTTTTGAGTTTTGGGCGGTCTCGGCATGAAAAACTATTATATCCGCTCCGGCTTTTTGAAAATCTTTCCAGTATTTTTCGGGGTTTGATATCATTAGGTGAACGTCAAGCGGCAGCTTAGTCGCTTTTTTCAAAGATTTTACGACCGGAGCGCCTATGGTGATGTTCGGCACAAAGTGCCCGTCCATAACGTCAACATGAACCCAGTCCGCGCCTGCGGCTTTGATTCTCTTTAATTCTTTTTTTAGGTCCGCGAAGTCAGCGGACAAAATTGACGGAGCGACGATTACTTTTTTCAAGAACTTCGCTCTCCTTATTTAGCGGGCAGTCCGTTTGATACGACTATGTTAACTACGGCATTTTTATCGGCGGAAGTTCCGGCCGGAGGATCCTGCGAAATCACGAGTCCTGCAGGCTGCGTCGCGGAGTAATCTTTGGTGACCTCGCCCATAACAAGCGAAGCTCCCCTTAACATTATATCTGCAGCGCGCGCCGTTTGCCCCGTCACATCCGGGACATAAATCATTTCGCCGCCGCGGCTTACGGTAACTTTTATTATTTTTCCGGAACGAACATTCATGCCCGCGGGCGGGCTTTGCCTTATGATAATGCCAGGAGCCATGCTGGCGTTAAACTCTTCTCCGTCTTTTTTAAGCCCCAGCCCCATGGAAGACAGCTCTTCGACTGCCGCGTCTATGCTTTTGCCAGTAAGCGAAGGAAGCGTCACTTCTTTTCTGGAATGAACGAAAAAATTCATTGCGAGATTGAAGGAGTAATACCCCGCCGCCGCTACGATAACAAGAATTATGAAAATTTTGAGAAGAGTTTTAATCAACTAAAGCTCCAAAAATTGATGCATAGATACAAAACAACGACTCTTTACAACAGATTGCGGGTCAAAGCCCGCAATGACGACCATTGCTAATAATAAAATTTTCGGAAATGACAAATTTGTAATACGCAATATCTTAAGCGATCAGAGTAACGAAGTATTTTGAGTTCCTGCAAAGAGCGCTAAGCGATGTGTACTTCGTTTTGTATATGAGCTGACGCGCGATGCCGCAGGAACTCAAAAGACAAAGTTACTATTTTTTCGCCCACGTCATTTTAGAGCGAAGCCTACCGCCGACTTTTTCGATGAGTCTTGCGGCAATTTCTTCTCTGCACTTCTTGAAGAAAGGCCTGCCGGTTTCGTTTTCTTTAATCCAGTTATCGGCAAATTTGCCGGACTGAATATCCGCCAAAACTTTTTTCATCTCGGCTCTTGTCTCGTCGGTAATTATTCTTTTGCCGGTGACATATTCGCCGTATTCGGCCGTATCGGAAATGGAATAATTCATTCTTCCGATTCCGCCTTCAAATATAAGGTCAACTATAAGCTTCATTTCATGGCAGCATTCGAAATACGCGATTTCCGGCTGATATCCCGCAGCGACAAGCGTTTCGAATCCCGAGTTTATAAGCTCTACGACTCCGCCGCAAAGAACCGCCTGCTCGCCGAACAAATCGGTTTCGGTTTCTTCAGTGAACGTGGTTTCCAAAACTCCGCCTCTTGTTCCGCCGATTCCTTTGGCGTAAGCAAGGGCAAGCTCTTTCGCTTTGCCGCTGGCATTCTGCTCAACCGCTATAAGGCAGGGAACGCCTTTGCCTTCTTCATACTGTCTTCTCACCAAATGTCCCGGCCCTTTGGGAGCAATCATTATAACGTCCAAATCCGGAGTCGGAAGTATTCTTTTATATCTGATGTTGAAACCGTGGGCAAAACTTAAAACCGCGCCTTTTTTTATATTGGGCCTAATGTCTTCGTCCCAAGCTTTTTTCTGAACTTCGTCCGGCAAAAGAATGTGAACCCAGTCCGCTTTTTTGACCGCTTCTGCTATGCTTACCGGCTTCCAGCCGTCTTCGATGGCTTTTTTGTAGTTGGCTCCGCCTTCTCTCTGGGCGACTATAACCGTGGCTCCGGAATCCCTGAGATTCAAAGCGTGCGCGTGTCCCTGGCTTCCGTATCCCAAAATAGCAATCGTTTTTCCGTTTAAAAGTTTTAAGTCCGCGTCCTGTTCGTAGTACATTTTAGCTTCTTTCATTTTCCTTGCTCCTCGTATAAAATTATTTCCTTCCGATTTATTTTCCTCTTGAAATGGCCACGATTCCCGTCTGGCAAACTTCTTTTATGCCAAAAGGTTTCACGGCTTCGATAAAAGCGTTTATCTTGTCTTCGTCGCCGGTAATTTCGACGACGACAGAATCCTGCGACAGATCCACGACTCTCGTTCTGAATACGCCTATTGTTTTCATAATGGCGTCGCGCGTGGCGTTCTTCACGGTTATTTTTACGAGAGCCAGGCCGCGTTCTATATATTCGACATCTTTAAAATCGTTGACTTTTATAATGTCGACGAGCTTGTTGAGCTGTTTTGTGACCTGATCCAAAACCGCCTCGTCGCCTTTGACGACTATAGTCATTCTGGAAACGTCCGGATCTTCCGTTTCGCCGACAGCAAGCGAATCTATATTAAATCCGCGCGCGGCAAAAAGCGTAGTAATTCTGGCGAGAACGCCGAATTTATTTTCAACAAGAACTGAAATTGTGTGTTTCATAAAAATCCTCTCTGTAAGAAGAAAGGGCTCTTAGAGCCGAGGGCTCATTCTCCCATCCTTGTCATTATTTCGTCAAGCGATTTTCCCGCAGGCACCATCGGGAAAATATTTTCTTCTATCTCAACCCAAACATCAAGCACAACTGG
>Ga0123357_10002387_pt1 | contig 20923 bp, 20 predicted proteins | sample TergutEmb28metaG_FD_89873 | JGI IMG/M metagenome (GOLD analysis project Ga0123357, IMG submission 89873) | Embiratermes neotenicus P4 segment gut microbial communities from Petit-Saut dam, French Guiana - Emb289 P4 | ecosystem: Host-associated > Arthropoda: Insects > Digestive system > Gut ... | reverse complement strand
TATATATATATATATATATATATATATATATATAATCAATACATAGTTGGCAACATGTTTTGGTTCTAGAGAACCATCTTCAGGCCAGTTCTTAATATACAGACATGGTGCATTCAGTGAGTGCGCACATTATGGGATCCCGTATTGATTACAAACCATTTTGATTTTAAAATTCATGTTAAAAATCTATTGGCCAATGTATCTTTTGAAATATATGTAGAAACTCCTGTCAGTACCTAAGTAAATCCACATTAAAATTTTATGCTAGCTTATATATACTGCGAGTTAAACTAAAGCCCTTTTCAAATGGACATATAACAGGGGTTGCATGTATATGTATTTGGTTGAAGCCAGTATTGTTACTTATTTGGCCATATTCTAAATTCTGAAGACAAAACAAGTAATTCCTGCCATCCTGTGGAAGGCTAAGTTCAAGGTTGTGTATCACACGCAATAAAGCTCTTACCAATATTGTTTTCGCGTAAGTATTTTAGGTACAGTTTTAACACTTGAAGTTCTGTTAGGTAAGTGTTTGTGTTCGTCAAACTCTGCTTCACTTTTTTCACGAGATAGATGTATTTGTTACATTGAAGGATGTCTTGTAGTTTATTCCATATCAGTCTGATTTCGTTTGCAGAGTGGTTGCATATATATATTTGTGTGTGATTAACACTTGTCACAAGAATTGTATTGGAATGGTGTTTGTTTTCTTTCTGTTGTAAGAAATACATAATACTGTGGATCAAGTTGGTGGTAGCATTTTGAATAGATATTGAAAGTAAATGTGATTCAATACATATGTAGTATTCGACCACGGTTTAATTTTACATGTAAAAACAGGATGAATTAGAGCACCCAGAAGACAAAGAGGCTGTTGTAATAAAGGACTCAGCTTATTTTAAAAAGAAGTTCCTATACGTGATTTGGTCTGTGTTATTGCACATTTAATGGCAGAAAGAAGAAATTGGTTTTTGTTCCTTCACAGGGTTTGTGTTAGCAAGAAGTTAAGTATGTATGGAAATATATGGTATAAAACAACAAAAAATGCATTTGCAAAATTACATGTGAATTTTTGATTGCACATTCCATTCGTGCATGTATAACAAGTTGGGTGGCATCCTACTTCCAGTCTAAGTAGCATTGCATGTGACCAGCATAAAATGATTTTTGTTGTTTAGATGTAGTGTATACCTCATGTGGATACTAGACACAAAACAGTGACCTGTGAAGTTTTAAATTCTGAAAATATCTTCCATTTGACCTGGACATCCATGTTTGTGTGTATGTGTGTGTATGTATGTGTGTGTGTGTATATATATATATATATTTTTACCAAACAATTTCATTCAGTGTATTTCTGTAAATATTTGTTACAGTAATATAAGCTTGAAATTGCATTTTGGGCAGGGGGGGGACAAGCCCTAGATAACTTTCTGTGACAGGAGATGTTACACTTTCTGTTTTGTTATTTCATACCCACTATGTTTTGCTACTCAGTAGTATGGATTTTTATATGTTTGCCTTCTGTAAAGTATTTCCTTATATTGACATCATCATGCATGTTAACTCATTCAACATCCGCTGTTTTAGATGCCTATTCTACATTATATGGAAATGGGTATTTTACGCAGCAACTCATAGTTTACTGTTGTGTACTAAGGAATGTATAGGGAGTACTACTACTACTACTACCTACTACTACTCCATGGCTCTACAGTCCTTGTAGGACCTTGTCCTCCTTCACGACCATCTTCCAGTCATCTCTTCTGTGCGCACGTATCCTCCAGTTTGTGACACCCATCCTCCTCAGGTCCTCCCTCACATAGTCCATCCACCTTAACCTTGGTCTTCCTACACTCCTGCTTCCTTCTGGCGTGTTCTGATATAACCTCTTTACCACCCTTTCCTCACTTATCCTCTCCACATGTCCCAGCCATCTCAATCTTCCTTTTTTTATTTCTGTTACTATGTCCAATTCTCCATATAATTGCCTCGCTTCTTCATTTGTTCTGCTCCTCCAGTATCCTGCTACACATATTGGACCAAATATTTTTCTCAGCACCTTCCTTTCCGAAATATGCAAATTTTTCTCATCATTTGCCGTTAAGCACCATGCTTCTGAGCCATACAGCACCACTGGTCTTATTAATGTTTTGTACATTCTTATTTTTGTTGTCCTGGATACAGCTTTTGATCTCAACAGGGGCAATACAGAGTAATAACTCCTATTTCTGGCCATTATTCTTGCCTTTATCTCCGTGTTATTATCACTATTTTCTGTTATCATTGACCCTAAGTACTTGAACTCTCCCACTCTTTCAAATTCATAGTTATATATTTGTAGATGTTTCTCATCCCTAAAACGTACTTTATTTCTTGTATTTATCATGTACTTAGTTTTCTCTTCATTTATTCTCAGCCCCACTTCGTTGGCTCCCTCTTCCATTTATACCACTGCATCATTCAGCCATCCAGTACTTTTACCTATTAAGTTTACATCATCTGCATATGCCAGGATTTGCAATGTTCAATGTAAAGGGAGTGTTCCATAGTTTTGGCACTATATCCAGAATATATTTACTCTTTGTAATCTTTTCTGTGTTGGTACTGTTTTAATGAAATTGTAGCAGAAATGGTCCAAGTAAGGGGTGAAACACACTCTGAGATCTGTGAACTTCACTAGTTCTGTTTGGCATAAAGATGAACTGCCTCATCAATGGAAACAGTCTGTTAAGGTGCCTGTTTATTAGAAGGTTGATGAAGTTGGTGGTAATGATTATCAGGGCATATAAGTGGTATCGTTTATGCAAGATTTCAGGTTTCTGACAGAGTGTAGTTGAGGCCTTCACTCTTTTGCTCTTCTGGGATGTTAGTTGAAGTAACGCCCCTCAAGAGTGAAGGCCTGATGTGTCGTCAACTACATGTGAATATGTCCAGCGTTCTTCTTTCACAGTTAAATCCACTTACAATGAAATTATCGGGCATCATTTGTGTGGATATCAGTGTCATATATCAACTACTGATTAGATACTGTGCATTTACTAGATTTACAAGATATAATATGAATTTAAGAGGGGAAGGTAACAGGAGACGGGAGAATAATTGCATATTGACAAGCTTTATGAGTTGTATGTTTCACCAAATAATACCAATGTGATGAAATCTAAGAAAGTGAGATGAGCAGGGCATTTGGCATTCATGGTAGAGAGGAGATGCATAGATAGTTACACTTGGAAATATGAAAACCTCAAGTAAAGAGGCAACTTGGAAGATTTGGGTGTAAATGGAAGGATAATGTTAAAATGGATTCTTATGAAATGCAGTGGGAGGGTGTGGAATTAATCAATCTGGCCATGAATGGGGACATTTTAAGCTTTTGCGAATGTGGTTATGAATGTTGTGTTCTGTAAGATGCATGTAATTTCTTGATGAACTGAGCAGCCATTACCTTTTAAATTAGACTGTTCCATATGGAGTTAGTGTGAATCATGCGAATTCACACAACACACTTGTTGACTAGCGAGTAAAAGCATTCTTGCCATGTGTCAGTACAGATCAGAATTATGGTCTGTAGGGCATTCTTTTCTGATTATTACAAACTGTGGGGAGTTGTTTGTACCATCTGGCCTTGAATTTACTGTCTTGATTGCACTCATAAATTTTGTTTTTAGTCCATATAATTCCCATGTAATTGGGATATTTTGGCACTGTTGGGGTCTTGTGTATTAGAAGACATCAATTCAGGTAAAGAAACTTATCAATTGTTAACGGTATTTATAAAATTTGACTACTTGGAAATTAGAATGCAGTCACATTGGGTGCGCGAGAGAAAAAAGGACAGTGCACAATGTTGCAGCAGCAGGTTGTGATGCATTAATAATTACTGTTTATCAGTTGAATTTGAAACTGGTCACAGCTGTGCTTAACCGCGTTGTGTGATGTGTGTTGCTATTTTATTGTATTTTAACCCTTTACAGGTGATGTCCAGCTATATCCAAAAAGCATGTTCTTTGTACGAGGATAACATTTCAGTTCAAATTTACCACCACCAGATTTAAGTAGAATATTGTCTGCTGTGAATTGTAACATTTAGATACACTAGGTGGCAGACTATTTAGAATTTAAGAGTTTCTAGTCTTTGATTTATGACAATTTAAAATTAAAATATACTCATAGGGGTTAGACAATTTATAATTAAAATATACGCACAGGGGTTAGATCTTGTCTGTATCCCTTATATGGCTGAGCACTAGATGCATGATATTGCCATTGTGTTTTTACTCTGTATTTGCTGTATTTATGACTGTCATGTCCTTCAAACTAATGCTGAACTTTTTTTTAAATTTGTGTAAATATTTAGCTACTGATATTGTGTTGCAAATCTGCTACATGTGCCAACATTTATGTTTTACCCATTATGTAACAAGCAGGAAAGTTTGACAAAATTGACATGATATGTTGTGAAATGTATTTTGTATATTCAGGTATGAAGTAGAGTGATGGTTTTGGGGCATTTGTGTTGCAGCAGTTCCAGTTGCTGCCCTAGGCCCTACTCCACAGCACCAGCAGCAGCAGACTGTAACAGGAGTGCAGGTGAAACAATCAGATGGTGTACAGAGGTTTTCTGTACCGGCTGGATTTGCCCAGCTGGTACAGACTTCAACAGGGCGCCACATTTTACTCACACCATCAACACAGGTGATTCAACCATTGGCACAGAATCCAGGAACAACTACAGGTAAGTGGAATATGCAAATCACTAGGGCACGTATCATTGAATGAAGGTTATTAAAGCAAAAAAAAAACAGATGTCATGTAGTTTATTATCCAGACCAACAAAAGCACAACATATATATATATGTGTGTGTGTGTGTGTTTTTGTGTGTGCGCGCGTGCGTATGCACGTGTGTGCGCGCGCGCATGTGTGTGTGGTGTGTGTGTGTGCGCGCGCCCTGCCCATCTCATTTTTCATAATTTTCCAGCCCGAACAGTATTGGGTGTGGGGTACAGATAATTAAGCTCATCATTATGTAGTTTTCTCCACTCCCCTGTTACCTGGTCCCTCTTAGGCTGAAATGTTCTCCTCAACAACCTATTCTCACACACACTCACCCTATGTTCCTCCCTCAAATGTGAGTGACCAAGTTCCACACCCACGCAAAACAACAGGCTATATTATAGTACTGTATGTCGTAATTTTTAAATTTGTGGATAGCAAACTGGAATACAAAAGATTCTGCCCTAGATGATAGCAAGCATTCCCCGACTTCAATCTGCTCTTAATTTCTTCCTGAATAGAATTTTGAATTGTTAAGGTTGTTCCCTAATATTTGAACTATTCCACCCTTTGATTCTTTAGATTATGACTTCGTCCTGCATTCTGATCTTGAGACATGACCATGTAGTCTTTTCGTCATTTACTACTAGTCCAATATCCTTACTAGCAACTACTAAATCTAATGCGTTTTTGCTTATAAGTGCAGTCAGTATAGTGACTCGCTACAGGCTGGAGAGTCTGGGGATCGAAACCCAGTCGGGGTGAGATTTGTCACACCCATCCAGACTGGCCCTGGGGCCTACCAAGCCTCTTATACAGTGGGTACCAGTTACCTGTTCTAGGGTGAACTTTCTTTTACCTTTACCTTTATGTACGCTTCCAATATAATATCATCAGTATAAACCAGAAGCTGATCTGTACCATTTAATTTCAATCCATCCTGGTATACCTGAACCCTCCTAATGACGTACTCTAAAGCAAAGTTGAAAAGCAGTGGTGATAAAGCATATTAACAAATATTAGCAACTAATCACCAGAAGTTAGGAGGCAGCCAGCTTTCAAGACTTCCTGTGCTGAGTATATTTGAGGCAATGGATAAATGGATCTGTAACTGATGTGATGAGTCAGCCATTCTCACTAATATTCCAATATCCTGAGTGAGATTTGAGGTTTTTATGGCAGTGACCACGAGGGTCACTGTCATGTGGGTTATGCAATGGAGTCTGTAGCTTGCTTCCAGTGCTTTGGGGGAATATTCTCTTCTGCTTCCATTGTCAGGGTAGAAGAACCCTGAAAATGGTGGTAACAGGTTTCTGTGAAGCATTGGTAATGCGGTACTGGATTGCATGGTATTCAGGGCAGGAGACAGTAATATTTAGAGAAATAAGTACCAGTGCCTGAGAATGAGTTCAATTTCAGTATAGCTGCATGTTGGTCAACATTATATAACGTAGCACATGGATACAACTTTTTTGTTTCAGTGATGACAGCTAGTGGACACCGGCTGACTGTGTTGCCAAAGTCGGTGACTGGCGTAGCATCAACTACAGTAACAACTGTGAATCGTATGATCCCATCCTGTCAGACCACCACATCCACATCAGTAGCTCGGCCGGTAATGAGGGTTCCTCCCCTCAACATGTCACTGGGAAGTCCGTCAACTTTGGGTCCACTCATAAACACAGTGGTAGCAGGAACTACTACAGTAACAACCACCACTACAGTGACATCCACCAAGACAAGTACCGCTGTCACCCAGCCTGTTTTGGCTGCCATAGTGCAGCAGTCTCAGAGGAACAATTCATTGTGCATGACATCACCATCAGTATCAAGTAACATAATGACACGAAATGAAACAAAAATAGCCGAAGAAAAGAAGCAGAAACAGGAGATGCAAGCAGAAGCACAGTCTGTTTTCTATTTGGTGAGTTTTTTCTGTGGGGGGTTGTGGGGTGTTGGAGGTGTCAAAAGTAGTGGGATTACAGGTATATGGCTACAAACAAAAGTTGGTATTGGTCTTACGGAGTCTTCAGTATGAAGGGTTCACAGGATGGCAATAATATATACAATAATGTATGTATATAATGTGTGTGTGTGTGTGTGTGTGTATATATACACACACACACACACACACACACACACACACACACACACACATACACAGAGTGTCCCGGGGTGAATGTGCCAGACTTCAGGAGAATGTTCCTTAAGTTATAGTATACCGATATAATCCAAAACACCTATATCCAAAGTTGAACAGTTACGGAGATAATGGCGATAGAAAAGTGTGGTCTTCTTGCGGTTCCACGTACGGTACTTGTGTCGCATGTATTACCTGTACACTGCGCGTGTCCATCCTTTAGCCTACAGCTGGGTCAAGCGCATTCATGCTGCGACTTAGTATAAAAAGTTGTCACTGTTACAGTTAATTGTGAGGAGTTGTAAAAATGCCTTTTGTGTTTTCTCATGTGGAATATTGTGACATGCATTTTGTGCATGGATTTTGTGATGGGAATGCACGTGCTGCTGTTGACGAATACCAAAGGCGTTTTCCCGCCCGCAGGATTCCATATAGGCGTGTATTTTCTCGTATTCACCAGACAATGCGTGAGACTGGTTGTCTTCTGAGTGTTGCTGTGCAGTCTGAAAGGGAGGTGGTACCATTGATTAACACACGATAGAACTTTCTTGAGATGATTCAGAGAAGTCCACGACTGTCCACTTGTAGAATCGCCTCACGCATCAGCGTGTCACGTATGCAGGTGTGGCGAACTCTACATGAGGAAGATTTACATCCTTATCATGATCACAGAGTACAACATCTGGAACCAGGGGACCCTGCTCGACATACGGATTTCTGCCACTGGATAACAGCACATCCTCAGCTGTTAAGCATCATTTTCTTCACTGATGAGGCATCTTTTACCTGGGACGGTATAAATAATTCACGAAATTTGCATACGTGGTCCCATGATAATCCACATGAAACAAGTGTATCCAAGTTCCAAAGGAGATTTTCAGTGAATGTGTGGTGTGGTTTGCTTGGTAACAAGTTTGTCTTTGACAGCAATTTAACAGGAAACACTTATGAAGTCTTCCTGCGGAATGAGTTACCAGGTTTGTTGGAAGACATCCCGTTAATGACAAGGAGCCATATGTACTTCCAACATGATGGGGCTCCCCCACATTACACTCGGCACGTGAGGGAGTACTTATGCGAATTTTTCCCTAACCGCTGGCTAGGTCGTGGTGGACCCGTTGCATGGCCACCAAGGTCGCCAGATCTTACACCTCTTGATTATTATCTCTGGGGCCACATGAAGACATTAGTGTATGAAACTAAGGTCGATTCACAAGCAGCACTGTGCCATCGAATTTTTGCAGAGGCAGGACACATACGCAACCATCCTGACAACGTTGCATCTGCTTGTCAGTCTCTATTGCTGTGTGCCGAAAACTGGAGGAGGGCACTTTGAACAGTTACTGTAAAGCAGGTACTGTATTTTAGTACAGGCAATTAGTAGGCTTATACTAAAATCACCAGTCAATAATGGTAAATCAGTACTTCAAAACTGCTGGATATTCATGTGCCATGTAAAGTGTTTGGAACCCTGAGGACAACAATGACATTAGTGGGGGTGTTTATGTAGGTGAATTGAACGGCTTTATGTGATGCAGATGTTAATTAGATGTTAATTACAGTTATTAACATTACAGAAACCACAAATTGCTACCAGATTTAATATGTATTTAGTAATCAATAAGTGTGTAACAGCTGTCATACTTTCAAACTTCTCTCGCCATTATCTCCATAACAGTTCACCTTCGGATATAGGTGTTTTGGGTTGTATCAGTGTACTTTAACTTAAGGAACATTCTCCCGAAGTCTGGCACATTCCCCCTGGGTCACCCAAGATATATCATAGCACATTGGACTGTTTTTTTCATGGTGACACTAATGCCCATTAATCTGTGAGTGAGGGAAAGAATGGAACACAATGGGATGCTTGGTGTGTGAATTCTAACTAATGTGTTATGGTTTGTATGTGTGAGGATGCAATCACTTGTAGTATATATGAATGATTACAGTATGTGGTCTTTGTCATGAGTTCATTAAATCTTATATTCTATGTTTTGCAAAGTTGCCTTTCTTCTTCTTTCATGTCCAAGCCTGAGTTAGAAGATAAGAAGCGGACAAGGAGAAAAGCAAAATTGGAGATGCTGCATCGATTCAATGTGCGTCGCTGTGCTGCATGCCCAATCTACGGTTCAGATCTTATAGAGGCTATGAGAATTGTGGACATGGTAGAAACTCACCCAGGGGACTTCAGATGGTCAGGTTATGTTCATTGCTTGTCAGCGCTGAAAGACAGCCACAAGCCAGACAGATACTGGACACAGACAAAGCACCTCACATCTCTGATTCATACTCCGCAGCATTATGTTAATGAACTTGGAGACATATTCTCAAGGTACATTTGTCTTTTAATGTTTTCTTCTTATTGGTGTTGAACAAAGTTTAGTAAGCCTCCTGTCCTAAAGCATCACAATGAACTGTTGCAATAAAGTAAGAATTTAGGAGTGTTCCTTCATAAGTATGTTAGCTGAATTCTGTTTTGAGTTACGGTTAACCTGTACAATATGAAGCTTAGGTTTTGACAGACACATGTTTTGAAGATTTTAACAATTGTTATAATGAAGAAAGAATTGTTGGGAGAATTCTAAGTATGTTAGCGAGCATCTGTATGGAGTTACACACAACCAGTATAAAACAAAGTGCCGGTTTTTACAGAATTCACTATACATCTCCTGAAGATAGAATGAAGTCTGATATATGTCAGTAAACTGCAACAGAAATTAAAAAAATAATAATTTAATGAAAGTAGGCAGCCAGTTTTTATCTTTTCTTCCTCTCTCCCCTGGTGACATATAGCAACAGTGGTTTACAGGATTGCTGGAAAAGTTAAGAAAAAGGAATGTCAACTGAAAATGTGTACTGATTGTTGACAGTCTAACGTGCTGAGTCCAAGTATTTGCAGTTGTAATTCCATATGAAGTCTACTCCATAAGCCATGGAGGCTTCCTCATCCTCCTCTTCTTTCCTTCCTTCCTTTCCTTCTTCCTTCCTTCCTTTCCTTCTTTCATTATTTCTTTCTCTCTTTTTCTCTTTCTTTCAAAGTGTGATAATACATTATGTGGAGTATATATGTTTGAAATCTTGTGACGTATTGTAAATGTTGAAATCAGAGCATATATACAGGAGTGCGTATATATTTCATGCGTAAACATTGTTATGTTGATGACCTTGTTCAGAAATGGGAGTTCATAAAGTTGAACAGTGTTCATTCATGCAAGTAGCAGTTCTGAATGACACAAATGCATGGTATTGGATGAATGTGCCTTGTCTTATGCAGCAGTTGCAAGGTAGGTACAGGCAGTCAGAAGTGGAAGAGTGTCAAGTGCCAATATGCATTGCAGTGGGTACTGTGTGTCCATTAACACAGACATGTCTATGGCCTTAATTGAACAGTGCATGGACTGTGTAGGAGTTTGCTTAATGTACAGGAATTTCTGGGTAACCTTTGAAGGTGATTAACTGTTTGTATGAGTTGTGTTCTACTGTTTTTTTTGTCTTCACTATGTATGCCACAATAAAACCATGACTTACAAAGCATGTGGTTTGCTTGCCTATTAGCAGTGGCTTCTGTACATGTACCTCGAAATTACTGTAATGTACAGAAGTACATGACAAATGCTTTCAAATGCATATACTCCATATTCTGTGCTTCCACTCTTTTGGCTAAAAAAAAAAAGCAATGTCCATGACTTAAGGAATGATTTTAATACAGTCTTTGGCGTGGCATTCTGTTGTGCTGCCTAAAGTAGATGAATGAGTAATAAGACTTGCTGCACACTAAACAATAAAACATAATCCAATTATAGTTGTGATTGATGTGTCTTATTAATTTTTCAACCTTCAGACATATTTTATGAAGAATTTGCGAATAACCATTCAGTGCCTAACATTCCTACTGGTTTTGCACAGTGTGGTGCTCAGAACACTGAAGGTGCCCTGTAGGCATCAGCAAGATATGGCCATTCTTGTACTTTCTATTTTAAATTCTGCATATCACATAAGGCATTTTATTCCTGTACCAAAGGTTAATATGGACCAAGTGTTTCGTGCATTGTATTTTGATTGAAGTAATTACTTGTATTAATGAAAGTTGCTTATATTCCTAGAAATATCATCCTAAGCAGGGGCTGCTAGACAATATTATGACACTTCATTTGTGTTATAGATATGAAGCTTTGTAGTCATAGAGTGATTTACCATGACAATTTGATTTAAAAATACCTGGCAGCAGGATGTGTCGAGTGAATAAAAATTTTGTTTATTGCATTTTAAGGCTCACTATTTACCTCAGTTTTTTATTTTTATTTTTTAATAGGTTCGTGTTGTGTGTGCCAGCCGTTTCAGCTCCCCAACCCAGGTTCCATGTTTCGCATCCTCCTCCCTCAAAGTTTTGGGAGAGAAGGAGAACTCAGGCCATGCTACAGCAAGAACTATCATCACGTTGTGCTTTACTGCATCCTATTGCAAGTGCAATGGTTACACAGTTTCCAGATCCTAGGCTTATTCAGTATGATTGTGGTGAGTTATTAATAACCAAAAATGCTAGGCATGGGGGATGGAAAAGTTCCGCACTGTAAACCAAATACCAGGTGCAGACATAAAACCTTGTACCAACCATGTCAAGTTTTGAATCCGTGAAGTAAGGCATACTACGCCAATATGAAAAGTTGTTGTCTTTGGTTGTGACGATTAAAAATGAATTGCTTGCATGGAACCAATATGCAGGCTGGAAAAAACCAGATAAACAGCAAAGCATTGTTGTGATAAAATCATTCACAGAAGCACAGTCAGTTGATAGGCAGTCTCTCTTAAGCATTTAACAAATAGGAAAGCAGTTGTGGTTGATCAGATGAGTCTGGTAGAAAGTGTTCACTTATCCATGTGGATATATGTGTTCTGTGATTGGAACCAGGTGTTGGAGAATTTGGAACTTGGTATGCAGTTTTACTGAAACTGTTGTTCACCAATGAAATAAATGATAAAATAGAAAGGATATTGTGCTGTTGTGCTGTGTCTTTTGATATCATTACATATGGAACAACTTTTTGCCATTGGCATTGAATTGCGTGCTCATTGCTCCTCATATGCTCTTATGAAGAGTGCTATTAATTGGGAGGAAGTTCACCTATAGCTATGAGGTTATTGACAAAGTGAAAATGTGGCTAACTAAGACATAAAATCATTTTTACCAGCAAAGAATGCTGTCTTCTGTTTAGTGAAGGTAAAGGCAGAGATATGAAGTTTTGTGCAAACCAGGAAAGCATGTGGGTCGAGATATCTATCTAGTTGTATGCATTTTCAATCTCAGCATTAGGTGACAAAAGAGCTATCAGCTTTGTGGAGGGTGTGAATATGTGCAAGTTATTGGAATTTTTATGGAAACATAATGCTGTGCATTGAAATACTGCTTGGGTGAAAGTGAATATTTTATCAGTACGATTGATAGAAGAAATTGGTTTGTTAATTTCGGTATGAGGCTTGTAGCACTGAAAGCCATTGGAGGATGCTCACATGTAAGAGTATTGCAACATTTAGAGAGAGTCTCCAGAGGAATTTGCATAGGAATCCCATTGATGTGTAAGTCATTGCTTTCTGTCTGCAAAGAATTCCTTGGACAGCTTCCTAAATGACTGTACTACAGCCGTCTGCACATCATCATCTGATGAGTATGTGCAGCTTTTGAGGACTTTTTTAATTGGTCCAAAGATGTGAAAATTGTATGTGTCAAGTCTGGGCTATATGTAGGATGCTGGAGCATTTCCTGCAACAGCATGGCATTCACTTAATCATGGAGTCTGTGGGCAGGAGGGACATTGTCATGTAGCAGGATGAGGCCCTCATTGAGTTTATCCCAGTGTTTGTTCCTGTTGTCAGTATGCAACTTTTGGAACGTGTGACAGTAACTGTATGGAATGTATGTTAGATGATTTGAAATCCAGAAGTAAGGGTCTTTCATTGTCCCTCTGTCCCTGTTGCGATGGATTGCCATGTGGTATGCCATCTTACGCTGTGCTCTGATGAAGCCTGCTAGCTACTTGCCCATACAGATGCACGACTGTGCCATCAAATGCACTGCCTGCCACCAGTGGCTTTCAGTTGCCCGTGCCTTATATAATATAAGGATTTATGTGCCCATATTTTCAGTGGTAATACTTGTTTCTGTTTCCAGTCCCAAACAAATATTATTTTACTTCATCCCCAGTCTGTTGTGTGGAATGCATTATGGTGTGTGTATGAAGGATGTAGTTATGACAACTGGCACAATTTTTATGCTTACAGGCAAACTGCAGGTGCTAGACCGACTACTTCGGCAACTAAAAGCAGATCACCACCGCGTACTGATCTTTACCCAGATGACGAGAATGTTGGATGTTTTAGAAGCTTTTCTCAATTTCCATGGCCATATTTATTTGCGTTTGGATGGTACAACTCGTATTGATCAGCGACAGGTGTGTGTGTGTTTGTGTGCATGATGTTACTTTCAACCTAAAATTAAAAAGAAAACATCTTATGAGAGTTTTATTAAGAAGAATTGCCAGATGTGAAGGACAAATGGCCCCAATCCCTAGCCAAAGTCTGTTTACCTGACATTGAGTTGTTGGCATTGTTGTCATTGTCTGTTCACAGTATTTAAGATGTCTTTTCAGCTTTGAAGCTTGTTTATGAGATGGCATCCAAACGTGAATATCACATTATTTTTCTATATCAGAAGATATTTAGGAGGAGTGGTGGGAGGTGGTGGTGGTGGTGGTGATGGTGATGACAACACCAACCGCAGCAACCACGACCACCACCACCACTGCCACAGCAACACACTTGATGATGGTGCTTCATCTCATCAGTTTTCTCCTCTGCTTCTCCCCTCCCATCACACCTACCTTGACTGTTGATGTGACAGCTAATTATAGTTTGTTGTTTGTTGTCTAGTAGGTATAACATTTGCTTGATGATGGCCGAGAACAGAAAGTAGTTAACTTAATGTCAGTACAGAAATTGCCACATTGAATTGTATGCGCCATCCACGTGAATACAAGATGGATCGGCCTCATTATACATGTACATATACACAACATATGTATATATAATCTGTGGGTCTGATTCATTTGGAAATGTCTGTGCAATAGAAGCATCATTCATTTATTAGTGCTCATAGAAGATTTCTTTACAGATAGAATAGCATGGTATAAAGCCTTTCACATGATGATGATTAACTATAAAGATAGGACAGACTGTTCAGATTTCTGTTATTCAGAGTGTACCACACAGTTTGAGATCTCTGGAAACTTTGGATAGGTAGTATGTGAAAGCATTGCCGACAATCTGTCTGAGTGTTTAGGATGGTGGTGTGGTGTGGGGGCCTTCACTAGGCACATCGTAAGGTGCCACTTGCTTAAATTCAGATTACATTGATTTATTTGCCTACATGCATTTCATTAATGCTTGAAAGTATTACTGCTTCTTGGACGTCTGATACAAGTTATAATTAATTGGTATTGTCCATTTGTCTCCAGATATTGATGGAACGTTTTAATGCTGATCGCCGTATTTTTTGCTTCATCTTGTCAACTCGTTCAGGTGGTATTGGTGTGAACCTTACTGGTGCAGACACTGTGATATTTTATGACAGTGATTGGAATCCTACGATGGATGCGCAGGCTCAAGATCGTTGTCATCGAATTGGTCAGACCAGGGATGTCCATATATATCGGTGAGTGTAACATGAAAGTTTTTCTGGTTTATACGGTTGTAGTCATAATTTTTCATAAGAAATGAGAACAGAACTGTTAAGGATTTGTTGCAGATGCCTCTCCTCCTCATGAAAGAATTGTTACCAACAAGGATGTATAAACTAAGATTCTGTGTGATAGTTGAGTAAAGAGAGACCAGCTTGATGTCACTTGCTTTATTATTTCTTTATTTAATGCTCAACATGTTACGGACGTTAATACAACCATCCTCAGGAGCTTGCAACTTGTGTGCTGAGTTATTTCATGGGTTGTATTGATCTGGTTCGATGTACGGATACCGCACCACCACAGCCATACCACAACGTAACACCAACACACATCGAACCAGATCAATACAACCCATGAAATAACTCAGCACACAAGTCGCAAGCTCCTGAGGATGGTCGTTTTAACATCTGAAACATGTTGAGCATTAAATAAAGAAAAATAAAGCAAGTGACATCAAGTTGGTCTTTCTTTACTCAACAATCAAGATGATGCCTGGTCCAATAAACATAAGATTCTGTGTGATGTTTGCACATAAGCATATAGGTATGTTAATGAGATATGGGGTGATTTGCACTTGGGCAGTATGCAGTTAGAATCTTGGCTAGTTCAATTTTCTGTACAAGTTTTTTTGTGGTGGTTGTCAGTCACATCAGGCAAGCACCAGGATAGCACCCTCCATTGAGTCATAACCTCTGAACTGTTCATGTTCGAGTCTTGATCGGGAGTATATAGTGTCAGTAATTCAGTTAGCACTAACATGTTTCCAGGGATCAGTTGATTTTAGATCTAATACTAGCTGTTAATTGGTTCCATTAAAGTTCTTGCTTTTCTGTGACACATTTTACGTAGTATTTCATGACCATACTGTCAAAGAACTTTGCATGAAGTATTTCTGAAGGCGTTGTTTTGGTACATTGTAATTTGACTTTAAACCAAAAAGCCTAATCGAAAGTGAATAAGAAGTCATCAAATATTGCCAGCATTATTCTTTTAACATATGTAATGTTCTTAGTGATGTTAACTGTACAATTGTCATATTGCATGTTTATTCAGATGCTAGATGTCCCTTAAAGGGGTGTGGACCCTGTTTTTTAGTAGGCAAAACTTCAATGGTTTTTTTAAATTGTGGTTTCCTTACCAAAACTTAACAGAATTTTTCCATTGTTTCGGATGTCTACCTAAGCTTCTTTTCATGTTTGGTTAATACTTTAAACCCGTTTTGGAATCCTCACAGTGCTATATGCTGTGAACATGTTAATTCCAATTTATTCTGTATTGTTTTATAAATTTGTTTGTGAAATGTGTAGCTGTCTCCTAATTTCTTAATTATCTTAGTCCTAAAGGGTTAATGTTTCAGTCTTCATAAACACGTTTGTTGATGTCATACCTCATCACAGTAACTCATTGCCCAACATGGTTTTGACTATATGCATTTGAAAATAATGAGATTTAAGGGGGGAAAACCTGTTAAGTGCTGCGAAATTTTAATACATGTGGTTAAACATAAGTGGTTATACGCTCTATGGCTGCTGAAGCTAGCATCATCAAATATGCAAGCACTGTGAAAATGCTTAATGTCCAAAAGGATATGCGTTTTTAAGTAATGGTTGGGGCATGAAGTGTATCATAAGCATCCACATTTACATGCCTCATTTTTCCCATGATCAGTTTGCACAGTACATTTTGCCCACTGTGCCATGCTTATTTGCACTAACCTCTGTGTGGGGTGAGAGATCACTGTAGTTTTTATTGTCCATGATTCGCTGCCATAAGGTCTGGCGAGTGCATTACAAGTTCATATTCGTATGTGCCTCATAATTGATGAGTGCTGTTGTGTTTTCTTACCAGGACACAAGAATTAAGTTGTTTGTGCTGCTAATGTTTTGTTTGCTGTATTTGCTCACACTGTGTGTATTTTTAGGTTGGTCAGTGAGATGACTGTTGAAGAGAATATCCTGAAGAAAGCAAACCAGAAAAGGCTTCTTGGTGATTTGGCAATTGAAGGAGGAAACTTCACAACTGCTTATTTCAAAAGTGTAAGTGTGTTCGTGTTCAGATTGCGTAGTACTGGCTTTGAAACCCTGTGTTGCTTTACACATTAGAGAGTAAGTGGACCCTTTTAAGGCAGCATACCAGAATATGTAGGAATGCTTTGTTATTGAGTATAAGCCTGTAAACTTGTAATTATTAATGTTTATTTATTTTGTTCTTAATTTACTGTTTCCAATTAATTGTTGTTTCATACTTCCAGTCAACTATTCAAGATCTTTTTAACATTGACATTGCTGAAAGTGATGCTTCAAGAAGAATGGCTGAAGTTCTGGACAGAGATAGTGAAAGAAGGCGACAGAAGGATGATAGTCAGGTATTTTCCTGCTTTTTCATTTTTATTTGTTTTCGATGATTTAGTTATTAAATATTATGTTGTTGATATGTGTAGGACAGAATTTGATGGTGTCTGCAGACAGTGGTTTTCGGATGTAAACACTCTATAAAGGTGGCTGTATGTGTATTGACTCATAATTACTTGTGATCAGTATCCGCCTACTTCTGGATTCATATTCTTTCAATCATGACAAATATTTAAAAATATTGGCTGTTTATGGTTAGTTACATTATTTGGTGGAGGAGCTTGGCCTCCTTTGTGGGCCAGTGCTGGGCTGCAGATAGTTTTCCTGAATGTCATTCCATTGTTGTGACAAAGTTGTCAGCTGTAATATTTAATAGTAATGACTCACCACCGAGTTGATTGTGGGTATGTATTTCTTTTCAGTTTTTTCTTCATGTTTGTTATAATGAAATGACATTTGTGTAAGGAACTGAACATAACAAGGAGACTTGTATTTACACAGCTTGTGGTGCCATTGTTAGCATATGTGTCCAGCTCCATCTGTTACTGGATTTGAGCAGACCTTATTGTTTACTTCAGCACCCAAATGTGATAGGATAAAGACTATTCTTAGTTTTGTGTTGTCATCGGCTGACATATGACACCATGTGGTATGGTATGCAAATGTTACAGAGGGGCTTACTGCCTTCGTCTTCTACCCTGAAGATGGAGGTAGTATGGTCCAAAATGTTGGTACTCACCTAGCATAATGCAGAAGGCCAAAATATGAATCTTCACTACTCTGAAAACCAGAAAGCTGAAGCACAGCATTTTTTTTTAATAATACAGTTGTACTGCTTGTACATAGAAACCCAATTTGTCCTCTTATACAAGCAGTTGCAGAGCCATGGAATCTTTTTTTGATGTAAATTGCATATTTGGTTTCAAGAACTTTTGGACTATAAATAATAATAAAAATTTTGAAGTTTCCTCACAAAACTTGAAAGGGTGGAAGTGCATGTTTAATAAAACACAAACAGTTTCTGGAACCATAAAATGCGTTATGTAGGCAGGGTCTCATTCCATGAGGTGTGGAATTAGCAACCCCACTTAAATAACAGCTTGACTGGGTTGAGAGTGATATGTGCAATTGCAAGAGAGGGGGGAAAGCCACATGAGAACCAGATGCTGTATTGGTATTTGTTGTACCTATTGCATTGTATTGGTCATTCAGACACATGTCCAACTGGGGAATTCTAGTGGTTGGCATTCCTGTTTCATATTCATGTCCAGGGATCGAATTTTGGTACCTCTAACCTGCTGTATGGCTTTATTTTCAAGTAGGTGAAGAAGGGTTTAATCCACATGTTTCAAATTCAGTGTTCTTGTTCATCCTGTCATTCAGTATTACAGAACCTGTTCAGTTTAGGAAGTATACCATTATATAAGAATTCAAGAGTCAGCCCTAGCCAGTATATCTGACATGGTTTTAAAGAGTTCAAAGATTCATGTCTTGTGGATATGATGCTGTCTCATGGGTTAAGTAGTTCCCAACATCTTGAAGGATTGTAGTACTTTTCAAATACTGGGAACTACATGCCAAATGACGCAGCATCACATCCACAAGACTTGAACTTTCCTCAGTGTTACTGTGAGAACAGTACAGTCTGGGATGTTAATGGTTGTAGTCTAAGGCTATAAGGGCCAAAAAACTGGGCTGTAAAATGGATATTTCTTGGATGTTGTGTTGTAATGTGTTTATAGCAGTTGCCATTGTCACCCAATGAAGACAAGGCAGCGTTGGGTGCCCTGGAGACAGCATTGGCAGCAGCAGAAGATGAAACTGATGTTCAGGCTGCAAGGACTGCCAAAGCAGAGGCGGCTGCAGATTTAGCAGAATTTGATGAAACGATTCCATTTGAAGATGGTGAAACTGGCACTGAACAAGAAATGAGCAAAGCGGAGTTGGAAGTCCATAACCTTATTCAGCAGGTATGCATTGTGAATACATATGCATTTTGCATACCAGTACATAATCGTGTAAAATAATTGACATTCTGGATAGATATACTCAAATTTGCACATTTCAAACAAATACTGTGCTGGGGTTGCGGAGAGGGGGCAGGGGGGTTGCTAATATTATTCTGGAATGTATTTTTCAGTGGTAAAATTTCATCACAGTGTAACACATTTTGATTATTTAAGGCAAAACAATACTGTAATGACATAACAGGTGCTATTGGATTAACACTAAGAAGTCTTCCATTTTATTCGCACGGTGTGTTTGTGTGTTCCATGTGATCCATGTAATAAACATCCATTGTTTGCCCATACAGCATTCACTGACTGGTCTTTCTGTTGGTTACAGACTGTTTTCTGTGAGGTATGAATTGAATTTCTGTCCATAACCTAGATTAGTATCAGTTTTTAGAAGACTGCACCATGAAGTTTAATTATAGAAGGTAATGGGAGTGGGGTTATCAGTGAAGGCCTTCTTTGCGTTTGTTTAGGAACTGCAGTTTGTTTCTAAGGTTGATACTATTGAACTCATTGTGTTACTTCTGTGCAGTGGAAGTGCAAACATAACTGAGGTGCAGAGACTGTTGTTTGTTTGCAGTAATGCTCTATTAGTATGCACAAATGTCTGTGCTTGAGATAAGGATTTCTGATGCGTACTGTGAAGCATGTGCCACTGACTGCCTGCATATGTGATGGGTATTGAAAGTCATGAAAATCATATTACATGGTAGCAACTTATTGTGGGAAAAACATTAAATGGTTGGTAGTGAAAACATATGTTACCTCCAACTTCAAATACAAGCCCAACTGCATTGTATCCACAAACCACTGCAACAAAATTACTGTCATTGATGTTCCATTTTGTCACCATACTGTTTAAATGTCTTGTAACAGATAGTAGTTTGGCTGCACACATGGTTGATAAACACTGTTCTGTGTATGGGGGTGTGTGCTTTGGTTTCCCAACATTGTGTGGCACTGGGTGAATCCCTTCAAGATGCCAACATTGATACTACTGATCTGCAGAACAGACATATACCAAGAACGTGAAGGAAGGAATGCAGTAAGCACATCAAATAATGAACAAGAAAGAAATTATATCAGCACATACTTGCAAGAGATGATTTTTGACGTAGTGATAGTAGACTGTTTGTTGAGGTTGGATTCACTGCTTAGTAGACATTGTGTATGCAGAGGACAGTACAACAAAATCTTTAGTCTATTTTTCTGTAACCTGCTAAATAGGCGGGTGTTACAGTGTTCCATGGCCCAAGTTGGTCACTGCATAGTATATGCTCAAGAACTTCTCACTTTTAAGGAAATGAAGTCCCTTGGGTTTTGATACTGTTATTGGATGAGTTGTTCCTGGCACTTAACAGTTTTGAGAGTGCGTTATGTTAGTACATCATTTGAGGCTGCAATTTCGTGTGGCAATAGGCCATTTGAAACTAGATCTCCCCTTTTTGCAAATTGGTGTCATGTACTTTGTTTGCGTGTCCTGGTATGCAGCTGTGTTAATAGTTTAATGTAGCTTGTAATTAAGTTTTGAAGAATGGCACTGGGTATCCCCACTGTTTGTCCTACAGCAGTTACACATTGAACTTCTTTATAGATTGGAATCATCTACTTCATGGTTTTTGTCCATTTTCATTTGTTAAGCGATAATAAAAATTAGTAAAATGCGTATTTAGCAATGACCCTGTCCGTGTGAAACATAGTGGTATATTTTTTTGTTACCTTTTAACATGATTCAGTGCACAAAACTTATAAAGTACAGGTTAATTCCATGTGTGATTTAACAGTGTCAAAATCTTAACAGAGTTACAGTAAAACCTGTCAAGTTGACCACCTTCATAAGGTGACCACCTGCTGATGTTGACCACATTTTGGTAGAACCAGCAAAGTCCTATGTAGTTTGCATATAC
>Ga0123357_10002386_pt1 | contig 20923 bp, 15 predicted proteins | sample TergutEmb28metaG_FD_89873 | JGI IMG/M metagenome (GOLD analysis project Ga0123357, IMG submission 89873) | Embiratermes neotenicus P4 segment gut microbial communities from Petit-Saut dam, French Guiana - Emb289 P4 | ecosystem: Host-associated > Arthropoda: Insects > Digestive system > Gut ... | reverse complement strand
TGCCAAGGTTGCGCGGATGCTCGCCAATCAGCCCCATCATCCTTTGGTGAAGCTGCTCTGGGGTCGCCTGAGTGGTTTTGCCAGTCGTCCAATCATAATTGATCGCAAGCTGCCATCCGCTGTGCGCGGAAGGGCCAACAGGCACTAGTATTTCTCTCGCAGAATAGGTTGGTATTTGACTGCCCATTTGCTTATTAGTGAAACTGCGCATCTCATGCCCGGCTGCCTCCCACCTCGACAAATGTCGCATTATTCTCATGTCCCCAACAATCCGTTCGCGGTTTCCTGATGGAACGCCGAACCCCTGCGGCAAGATAAATGCTTTCGCCAACTGGATGTCTTTCTCATCCAGGCCGTATTCGCGCATCTTCTCCGGGTCATAGTATTCATACTCATCAGGGCCTCCCCTAATGGTTCTCCTATCACCCTCATAATGGTGTTTTAGCTCCATCCCAAGCCCTTTTTGTATGGGTGTCAATTCGCGCCGAGGCTCATCCAATACATAGCGGCTCTCGCCAACAGTAACTGAATGGCCTCTGATGTGCGGCGGATCAAAGAACCACGCCATCTCAGGATTGCTCAAATCAGGCCCCCCAAGTTCCAGCATCCGGTCAAGGCGACGAGGCTCATCCACATTCTTGTTGGCACGAAGGGCCGCAAGAGTTGCCTGACCGAACTTCCCATGATCGGCCCGGTGGTCTGGGTTCTGTCTCAATTTCTCCCACGAGCCATAGCATGTCTCTAACAAAGCCCGCGTTTCTTTGGGAGCATCTGAAAGAATTGATTGATCTTGTGGAACATCAACTGTGTAGCCCATGCCGAATGGATGCGGGGCATAGCCTGGTCGTGGAACATGGGGCAGAGCGTATTGTGAAAGCTTGTCGCCAAACCGCTTATCCCAGTCAAGGTCAAGCTGGTTTTTGAGCCCATCTGAGCCAGTTATACCATTGCGGAATGAAACAAGCTCGTGGTTGCTCCTGATACCATAGCCCCATAGCGTTAGCGCCGACATTGGTGTTGAGCAATTTCTTGCAAATGACAAAATGTCCTGATCGCTCTTATGGTCGGCCAACCATTTGAGTTGAGTAGCCTCGCACATTGGCGACACATCCCATCGGCCAGTCGTATTCAAGCGAAGGCTCTCAGGCGAACCAGACTGTGCGATCTTGCGCACTTGGAATTGCTCAGGGAAGTTGGCAATCTCGGTTTCATCAAATTTGCTGTAGAAGTCTTTGTAGCCAAGATGCTCCGCAACCGATCTGGCCTCTCTGCCATTCCGACCGCTGTTGTATCTCCCCGTCCAAGCATCGTCTGCCAGCATCATTGCTTCCATTGATGACAGTCCGTTCTCGGGGTAGCGGCTGAACATCAGGCGGATACATTCCTCGTCCTGGGGCTTCATTTTGAGAAGCTCCACGGCGTTGATGTAGTCCAGGTCAGTCACTGTGGCGTAATGTTCGCGCAGTTCCTCAATCGGGACATCCTGGTAGATGCTGGGCGGCTCTGGCTCAGCCACCTGGATGACAGGTGGTGGCTCAATTGGGGTCGCGGGCGCTGGTTCGGCTGCGGCGTCGTCGCGTCGTCGCTGTGGGAGTATCCTCATCTGTTCTTCTCCGCTGCTCCGGCCTGATCGTGGCCGATGCGCACAAGTCTATGAGACCGCGGGCCTATCCACGGCGACCGACTGCCAACTTCCATCCGTTGCCGATATTCAGTGATGACGGCGCAGGGTGCGCCTCGCGTGATGGTCGCCGCTGGGTGGCCGTAGGAGGTCCGAAATGAGGATCAAGGTTTTAGGTGAAATGTTGGCGGGCGAACTCGCGTTCGCGTCACCGTTCGGCATCAAGAAGGACGAGATGCGTCCGAAGACCGATGGGCGGGTTCGCCGAAGCTGTCGGTGGATGGCCGCCAGATTTACGCCGTGCCGGGTCTGGCCTGCCAGGCCAATGGCCGGGTTGAAAGCAATGTCAGCATTGGTGTTTTGACGCCTGCCGATGTTCCGGCTGGCCGTCCTGTGGCGTTGTCTGGGGCGGTGTGGCTGACGCATTACACGACCGATCAGGGCCGGATGGGTCTGTCCATCGTTGCCGAGCGTCTGGTTGATGCCGCGTCGGTTCGCCCGGTGTCGGTTGATGATCTGGCCCGCCAGTTGGCTTCGCAGAAAGCTAGCTGATCGGTCGGGGGTGGTTACTGATGGCTGAGTTCCTCCGCGTGTCCGCGCACGACTTCGCGGACGATCTGGTGTCTGGGCCACGGTGGGGTTGGGTCGCTGTGGCGTTAGTCCTGGTGGCCCAACTCGCCCTCCCTGTGGTTCTGGCGGTGTGCTATGCCCGTTGAGAAGAAGACAATCAAGGTGTTCTCCGGCTGGGAGGCCTTGATGACGACCTGCCCGGACGCCTCCGACTTCCGGTGGGTGTGCGGGTTTTGCGGCAAGGAGCTTCCTTGTCATCCGGTCGGCCAGATGGCGCACCTGGATACCCGCTGCGGTGATGTCCGTGAGCCGAAAGTCCGTTCTCGGCGGTGTCGTTGCCGTGGCTAGGTTTTCGTATGCGTCGGCGAAGTTCCGTCGTCTGCCTGATCCGGCTGAGGATGCCGCGAAGTTGCGGATGGCGTTGCGCTCGTATGACGGGCCAGGCTCGCTGTCACCGGACGACCCTGGTTATGCCGATGTTTTGCGTCGGTGTCGTGAGCGCGATAAGCACCGCCGTGGCGAAAGGCCGTTGCCGTTCGTCGTATCCGGTCCTGCTGAGAGTGCCACCTGGCTGGCTCGCCCTGGTTACTGGGAGGTTCGTGGTGTCTGAGGACTTGAATGCCTCATTTGCCGAGTTCTCGGCTGGGGTTGTTGTTCGTCCGTCTGCCCCGGTGTCGTCGCCTGTCCAGCGCGAAGATTTGAATGCTGAGTTCGCCTTGTTCCTCGCTACCCAGGGGTCTCCCTTCGGGGCTCAGGGTAAAACGGCGGTTGCCGCGCCTGTGGGGGTTCGGGCGGCGCAGGCGATAAAAGGTCGCCCCCCGGTTGGGGTGAGTGGCGAGGAGGTTGGGACTGTTTAGATTTTACAGTCCCTGTGATGATGACTTTCTGGTCTTTCGATGACGCTGTTGCGTGATTTCGGGAAGTCACCCCCGATCTATGAAGTGATGATAAGACAAAGGAAAACGATGATGAATGATGATGAGAAAAATGATGATCTTGCGGTGATTGTCGCCGGGTTAGAAGCTCAGGCGGCTTCGCAGGCCGACCGGAAAGAGGAGATGCGTGCCTTGTTGGGCCGCGAGTTCAAAGACAACCCGCCCGCTGACGATAACGGGAAACGGTTTTGGATGCTGACATTACAGGCGTCGGCGTGGTCTCGCGCCGAGGTTGAGTATGCGTTGAAAGATTACCGGTGGGTCGGCCAGCTTGAACTGGGCGAGAAGACAGGCCGGTATCACTGGCAGTTGTGTATCTGGAACACGAACAAGCAAACCTCCGTGCCGTTTTCTACGCTGAAAAATAAGTTCCCGATTGGCTCGGAGTTCCAGTCGCTCAACGAGAAGAAGGGCACGAAGAACCAGTGTGTCCGGTATGTGACGAAGGCTGAGACGGCGGTGGGTGTTCCCGTGGGCACGATGACCGACGAGGAGATCGCCCAGTATGTCGCCGCCGCTTCCGAGGATGACAAGAAGCGTGCCTTCGCAAGGTCGGCTGATCTGGCTGCCGCCTATCAGGCTGTGACTACTGGCCGACGCCGGGTCTCCGATGTTGTTCTGGAAAACCCGAGCCTGGTTCGTAGCGCAGACGATCTAGACCAACTGCGGAAGTATCACATCGCCGAGGATGCGCGCAAAGTGCCGGTTCGTCCGATTGAGGTTCATTACATCTATGGGCCGACCCGGTGCGGTAAAACGACCTATGCCGAAGACAACTCCGGGGGTTCGTTTTGGCCGGCCACCGACTGGACACACGACCCGTTTGACGGCTACGACTATGAAGACACCCTGATTTTGGAGGACTACCACGGCCAGTTGGATTTCTTCTATCTGCTGCGCCTGCTAGAAGGGCGTCGGGGTATGGTGTCCATCAGGTATCACAACAAGCCTGCCGTGTTCGGCAAAGTCTTCGTGCTGAGCAACGAGCCGATAGACCATCTTTACCGCGACATTCAGTCCCGCTATCCCGGTTCGTGGAAAGCGTTCCTCGCCCGTTTTGATGACATTTCGCGGATGGAGTATGGCGGGAAACTGACGATTGAGGCCACACCGAAAGCCGATGTCGCCAAGGAGGCCGGTTATGTCCCGAGCGGTAACTGACGAAATGAGGGCAATGCCCGAACTGGCGTCGCTCAGCCCTCTGGATTGGGCGCTGCTGGAAAACCGGGTCGTTGATCGGTGTATCGCTATCGCCGCGTCGGCCCGTTCGCTGGACGAGGTTCGTGACCGTGCCAGCGCCTACGCCTACGAGGAAGCCGTTCGTATGGCCAACACTGCCAAGAAGGGCCGTTCTCGCCACTGAACCCGGTTTCTGGCCCACGACAGGGGTGATGTGGGGTTCGGGCGGGCATCCAAGATCAGGCAGGCCAAGGTTTGCGTGGAGCGCGGGCTCGGCGAAGGCCGGGCTCGCATCTTGTCCCTGCGGACAGGGCGGCTGACCGCTAGGGAGGCTGTCCAGGCCCGCAGGGGCAAAGGCGGCGATAGCGCCCGGCCAAAGACGGCGGCTAGCGCCCGTGCGCTGCGCTGACCGGGCCGCCACAAACTCCTGGCCCGCCCACGCGGCGCTAGCGGCGCTAATGGATGCCGGAAATGTTTCCATCTATTGCGACAGCCTGTTTCCCAGTGCGATTTCTCGTGCTTTCATAAATGCCGCCAGCGAGCCTCAGAAGCGCAATTAGCGAAATACCGAAACAAATCGCCAATGAATTGACATTCGTTGTATTATCTGCTATTTTTCTTAATGTCGGTTTGATTTATCCGACATAACACACCACACAAACCAGAAAGAGGTTAAGTATGAGCAATACAAAACACGCCAGAGGCGTATCAGGAAATCAAATGTGCCGTGCGGGCAGCATCACCCTAGTAGCTGAAGATCAGTTGGACGACCTCAGCGGCGACCTATCCGACGATGATCGCCGCGAAATGGCGAAAGAGGCTATTTTCATTGCGCAAGCCACACGGGAGGCTTTCCGCGACACCTCCGACCTACCCGAGAACACCACCATTTCACCCGAGGACATCACCGTTCTAGGTGTGGGCATTGATCCCAGCAACGAGTGCCTAACATTCACGGGTGTCGTCCCCAGCGGAATAGTCAGATGGCAAATGTATAGAAAGCCGTCCAGTGGCGAGTGGAGTTTGCCCGACGCCCTATGCGCCGGTGACATTGGGCGTGTGACGGTGGCCATCGACGGGATTAACAAGGCGTTGCGTTTATGTGCGTAACACCAGGCCGTGTCGGGCGGTAATGCGTGACAATAGGAGAAAGACCCACCGCTAGGCGGTGGGTCTCCTATTTTGGGCACTGTTTCCTATTCTCCGCTTACGCCCGATAGAGCCGATCATCATCGGGTGGCGGATTGTCGTCAATGTAATCAGCGAGGTCGTTTCCGAGCGTTTCTTGGAGCGCTGCCTGTTCGGCCTGGGTGAAAGTCCATCCGTTGATGGTGATCGGCTGGCCGTGGCTGTCGGTTACCGGCTGGGTGTAGTCCTTCGGGTCGTGGCCGAGAATTGCGTTGCCGATGGTGTCTATGGCTTGCTGAACTCTGGCGTCGTCTTGCCAGTGGCCGTAGGTGTCTAGCAGGTTGCCTTGGGCTGTGTTCCAACCGCATACCCTGGCGATGGCCTCGTATTCAAAATCGGCCCGTTGGAGGATCGTGGCCGCAATGTGGCGGTTCGCGTAGAGCCGCAGCCGTTCGGCCCACAGTGGTGATTGGCCGATGCCTTCGTCCAGGAGCTTGTTCCAGTCGCGGTTGTGCTCGGTTTGCGGGATCGGCTTGCCCGTGATGCTGGTGAGCAGCAATTGTTTGCCGTCCAGCGCGGTTCGTCTGCCCTCCTGGTATGCCTGCGTCTGGATGTCCATCTGCTGGGCCAGCCGGGACAAGATCGGGCCTGACAGCGGGATGGTGCGTTTGCCTGCCGCCGTTTTGGTCGTGTCGGTGAGCACCGGCCTGCCCTTGCCATCTTGTTTCACGAGTTGCTGGCTGATCGTCAGCGTGCGTTTGTCGATACTCACCTTGTCCAAGGTGATGCCCCTCGCCTCGGCCGGCCTGACGCCGTAGAAGCTCAGCAGATACATCGTCAGCCGGGTGTGCGCCCACTCGGCGCGCCGCAACAGGGCCTTGTCGTCCGGCTTCGCCCGCAGTTCGCCCGCCAGGTCGTTGAACGCGCTCAGCAGATGGTAGTAGATCATCTGCGGGTAGTAGTCAATCCGCCCGGCTATGGCTTCCTTCTCCTGGCGCGCCTCGTCTTCTTGTTGCGTCTGCCTGTTCCTACGCCGGTTGGTGTTGCGGTCAAACTGCTTGGGCCACGGGTTGCGCGCGATCTTGCCCATCTCAACCGCCGCATCAAGGGCCGCGTTCAACCTGATCTCAATCGCTTTGCGCCTGCTCGTCCCCAAGATCGCCCGACGCATTCCCCTGCCCGTCGGCACGCTCGCCAGCTTTCCGCGAAACTCCATGATCTTGTCCGCCGTGATCGCGCTGAGGCTCGTGCCCGTCAGCCCATAGTCCTCGTCAAGCATCTTCTCAATGAGATGGCGGTAGGTGTCCGCCGTCGTCGGCGCGATAGCCCCGTCTCCGGTCGTGATCATCCGCTGGTAGTCCTTCATCCAGTCATCAATCGTCAGCGACTTGTTGCGCCTGATGACATCCCCGGCCTTCTCCCTGGCGATCAACTCAAACAACGCCTGGATCGCCTCCTGCTGCGACCGCCGTATCACGCGGTAGCGCCTGCCATTGATGCGCCGCGTCGCCCGCCACCGTGGCGGATCGTAGGGGTTTCCGTCCTTGTCGGTCAGTTCATAGGCGCGGGGCATCCCGCCAATGCTCCACCCCGTCCGCTTGTCCCTGGGCTTGTCTTCGCGCTCGCCTGCGATCCTCACACGACCAGTGTATCCGAAAGTGGCCTCTCGTGGGCCTCTTTTCGGCCACCTAGATACACTTCCACCTGATCTAGCCTACCTAAACTACCTTGTCACAGGCAGTTTAGGTGTTCCGATCGCCGTCCAAGTCGGGCTGACAGGATTTGAACCTGCGACCCCTTGACCCCCAGTCAAGTGCGCTACCAAGCTGCGCCACAGCCCGCCTTGGGCCGACACGAGAACCAGCCCGGATGGCTATTCTACTACCAAACACCCGCCGACGTATTCCAACCGACAGCCAGGTGCCATCGACCGCAGATCCACCAGGCTGCAGGAAAGGATCACCATGTCACAACACATCCGTTTGGGAACCATCTCGATCGACTGCCAGGACCCCGCGCGTCTGCGCGATTTCTACGCTGACCTCCTGGGGTGGCAGCGCGGTGACATGTACAACTGGCCGAGTGCGGCCAGCGACGATGTGGTCTTGTTGTTCATGAACGAGAACCGCGACTACGTCAGCCCGGTATGGCCGGAACAACCTGGCGCTCAACAAAAACAGATCCACCTCGATTTCCAGGCTGACGACGTCCCCGCTGCCGTCGCGAAAGCCGAATCCCTCGGCGCCACCCGCGCAGACCTCCACCAGGGCGACGCCCACTGGGTTGTCATGCGAGATCCCGAAGGGCACGTGTTCTGCGTGTGCGAGAGCGATTGACCCTGCGGCGCCGCCCGATCCCTCAGCGGTCCTTGCGCTTGGCCCTGGGCCGGATCTCCACCTTGACCGGGGTGCCCTCGAAGCCGAATTCCTCGCGCATACGGCGTTCGATGAAGCGGACGTAGCCCGCGTCCATGACGCCCGTCGTGAACAGGGCGAACGTCGGAGGGCACGCCTGCGCCTGCGTCCCGAACAGGATCCTTGGCTGCTTGCCGCCGCGCACCGGGTGGGGATGCGCCGCCGCCAGACGCCCCAGGAAGGCGTTGAGTTTGCCGGTGGAAATCCGCGTTTCCCAGCCGTCCAACGCCGTCTGGATGGCCACTGACAGGCGGGCCACGTTGCGTCCGGTCAGCGCGGAGACGTTGACGCCGGGCGCCCACGCGAACGCCTGGATATCGCGCTCGATCTCGCGTCCCAGGTAGTGGCGGCGTTCGTCGTCGGTGAGATCCCATTTGTTGTAAACGATCACCAGCGCCCGCCCGGCCTCCTCCACCATCGTCAGGATGCGCAGGTCTTGGTCGCTGATGGTTTCGGACGCGTCGATCAGCACCAGGCAGACCTCGGCCCGCTCGATGGCGCTCATCGTGCGCAGCGACGCATAGTATTCGTGCCCGGACGCCTCCTTGACGCGCCGCCGGATGCCAGCGGTGTCCACGAAGCGGTACACCACTCCCCCGACATCCACCAGCTCGTCCACCGGGTCCACCGTCGTGCCAGCCACGTCGTCCACCACGACGCGTTCAGCCCCGGCCAGCCGGTTCAGCAGCGACGATTTGCCGACGTTCGGACGCCCCACCAACGCCACCCGACGGGGGCCGCCCACCTCCTCCTCGACCTCGTCGGCCTCGGGCAGCACGGCGACGACGGCATCCAGCAGGTCGCCGGTCCCCCGTCCATGCATGGCCGAGACGGCGAACGGCTCACCGAGCCCCAGGTTCCACATCGCCGCCGCGTCCGGCTCCCCACGCGCGTCGTCCACCTTGTTGGCGGCCAGCACCACGGGTTTTCCGCTGCGTCGCAGCACCCTCACGACGGCCTCGTCCACGTCCTGGACGCCCACCGTCGTGTCGACCACGAACAGCACCGCGTCGGCGGCGTCGATGGCCAGTTCGGCCTGTTCGGCGATGCGCGCGGCCATGCCTTTGGCGTCCGGCGCCCAGCCGCCTGTGTCCACGATGACGAAATCGCGCCCGGCCCACTGCGCGTCGTAGCTGACCCGGTCTCGCGTGACGCCGGGCACGTCTTGGACGACGGCCTCGCGGCGTCCGATGAGCCGGTTGACCAGCATGGATTTGCCGACGTTGGGACGCCCGACGACGGCGACGACCGGCCTGCTCACGAAACGGCCCGTGCCAGGTCGACGATGGCGTCGACGGTCTGCTCGATCGTCAGGTAGGTGCCGTCCAGGTGCGTCACGCCGTCGGCGGCGGTGGTGAAATTGACCAGCGTCGAGTCGTCGCGGTCGCGGCGCAACACCTGGTCGGCCAGTTGGGCGTCGTCTACCTTCTCACCCAGTTCCGCCTTGCGGCGCGCCATGCGAATCTCGGGGTCAGCGGTCAGCAGCAGCCGGACCTGCGCGTGGGGGGCGACGACGGTGGTGATATCGCGCCCTTCGGCGACGATGCCGGGGTCGGCGGCGGCGTTGATGATGGCCTGCTGGCGCGCCACCAGGTCGGCCCGGCATTCGGCCAGCGTGGCGACGGCGCTGACCACCGCCGAGATTTCCGGCTCGCGGATGGCCGCCGTCACATCGCGCCCGTTGACGCGGATGAACTCGCGCGACGGGTCGGTGCCGATCTCCAGCGTCGCGCCTTTGGTGGCGGCGATGACGCCCGCCTTGTCCGACGGGTCCACGCCGGCGTCCAGGAAGGCGCAGGTGACCGCCCGGTACATCGCGCCGGTGTCCAGGTAGGCCAAGCCCAGGCGTCGCGCGACGCCCTTGGCCGCCGTGGATTTGCCGGAACCGCTCGGCCCGTCGATGGCGATGATCAGCTTGGCCATGCCAGCCTCCTGTTCGTGGTGGGTGTGCGAAACGCTAATGGGTGACGTGGTCGAAGTCGCGCACGGCCCAGCCGGCGGCGCGCATGGCCTCCCGCAGGTCGTCGGCGCGCGGGGGGACGACCTGGATCGACAGGTAGCCGACCTCGCGTTCCTGGTCGTGGTCGATGGACAGGTCTTCGACGTTGACGCCCGCCGCGTCGATGTCGCGGAACAGGCGCGCCAGGGCGCCGGGTTCGTCGGGGATGGAGACGACCACGCGCGCGAAGGCGACGCTCGCCAGCCCGTGTTTGCCTGGTAACGCCTGCGCGCCTTCACGCCCGCGCTCCAGGAACGACGCCACCTCGCCGGGCTCGTCGAACGCGGCCACCAGGCGGTCCAGGCTGTCGGCCAGCCCGCGCAGTTCGTGCAGCACCGCCGTCTTGTTGGCCCCGATGATCTGCTGCCACAACGCGGGCTCCGACCCCGCGATGCGGGTCACGTCGCGCACCCCTTGGCCCGCCAGGCGCAGGTGTTCGGGGGGGACGTCGATCAGCGCCCCGGCCATCAGCGCCGACACCACCTGCGGGACGTGCGACACCTGGGCGACGGCCTCGTCGTGGTGCGCGGGGCCCATCGTCACCTGCCGTCCGCCGCACAACCGGGCGAGCTGTTCCACGTCGAGGACGGCGTGGGCGGCGGCTGTGTCGTGCGGGGTGACGACCCACGTCCGGTCGACGAAGAGGTCGGCGGTGGCCGTCAACGGCCCGGTCAGGTGCGAGCCGGCCATCGGGTGCGAGCCGACGTACCGGGACAGGTCCAGGTCCCGGGCGCGCAAGGCGGCCAAGACGGTGCCCTTGACCGAGCCGACGTCGGTGACGGTCGCCTGCGGGTAGGTGGCCAGCGCGTGCTCGACCTCATCGGCCAACGCATCCGGGGGAACGGCCACGACGACCAGCCGGACGACCTTGGGATCGGGGGCGTCCACCGTCCCCGCGCCGCGCGACGCGGCCACCTGCGCGTGGCTTCGCACCGCGTCGACCAGGTGGACCTCGACGCCCGCCCGCGTCAGGGCGCAACCGACCGAGGCGCCGACCAGGCCGGTGCCGATGATGAGCGTGGGTGAAAGTTCAGCAGTCACAACCATCCCAGCTTACCGGGCCTGGTGGCAGATCGGTGATTTCGTCACGACCGCACGGACCAGTCATGGGACGGTACCAGGCGACGGCATCAAAGGACGCCACATCACGGACGGCGTCAGGCGGGTTGCCGCCGCGTCGCCCGCCGCAATTCGCGGCGACGCGACTGCTCGGCCACGTCGGGGACGGGAACCGCGGCGATCAGTTCACGGGTGTACTCGACCTGAGGGTTACGCAGCACGTCCTCGCGGGTGCCGAGTTCCGCCACCTCTCCCAGATGCATGACGGCGATCCGGTGCGCCAACTGGTCGACCACAGCCAAATCGTGGGTGACGAACAAGCACGCGAAACCCATCTCCTGATGCAGCCTCGCGAACACTTCGAGCACGCGCGCCTGCACGGACACGTCCAACGCGCTCGTCGGCTCGTCCGCGACGAGGAATTCCGGCCCCAAGACCAACGCGCGGGCCAAGCTCACCCGTTGGCGCTGTCCCCCGGAAAGTTCGTGCGGGAAACGTGCGGCGAAGTCGGCGGGCAATTCCACGGCGTCCAACAGTTCGCGCACCCGGGAATCCTGCTGGTGCCGGTCGCCGACGTTGTGGACCCGCATCGGCTCGGCGATGCACGCGCCCACGGACATGCGCGGGTTGAGCGAGGCAGCCGGATCCTGGAAGACGAAGCCGACGCGTCGGCGGACATGCCGCATCTGAGCCGCGTTCGCATGCCCGATGTCCACGCCGAGGACGTTGACCTCGCCGCGCGTGGCCTTTTGCAGCCCGACCGCGCAGCGGCCGATCGTGGTTTTCCCGGAACCTGATTCACCGACCAATGCCACGATTTCGTGAGAGAACACGTCCAGCGTGACGTCTTTGACGGCGTGGAGAACGCCGAATCCGTGGCGTACGGGGAAATCGACACACAACTGGTCGACAGACATCGCCGGTCTCGCGGGCTGCGCCATCGACGCATCGTCCGAGGTGCCACCCCCCCCCGGAGACGCCGCGCGCGGCGACGTGGAAACCGTGCCCGGCGTCTCAGCCCCGGCAGACGAAACCGCTGCAGACCAGCTCGCATCGGCCGTCATTGGGGCATCCGTTACCGCAGTCCCGGCGCCCGCGTCGAAACGTTTGGCGTTGCCCAGATGCGGCACGGACTCCAGCAAATGCTTCGTGTAAGGGTGCTGCGGGCTCTCGAAGATGTCCTTGGCCAACCCCTGCTCGACGATCTTCCCCTGGTACATCACGGCGACACGGTCGGCCATATCGGCCACCACGCCCATGTTGTGCGTGATGAGGATGATCGACGTCCCCAGGCGTTCTTTCAGGTCGTGCAGCAGGTCGAGGATCTGCGCCTGGACGGTCACGTCCAACGCGGTGGTGGGTTCGTCGGCGATCAGCACCTGCGGGTCGCAGGACAACGCCATGGCGATCATCACGCGCTGTTTTTGGCCGCCCGAGAGTTGGTGCGGATAGGAACTGACCCTCACAGACGGCTCCGGGATTCCGACCATGTCCATGAGTTCGATGGCACGCGCCCACGCGGCTTTTTTCGACATGCGCCGATGCACCAGCAGGGCCTCGCAAATCTGCCACCCAACCGTGCGCACCGGATCCAGCGCGGTGGACGGTTCCTGGAAAATCATGGCGATCTTGTCGCCGCGAATCCGGCGGATAGCCTCGCCACGCATCCCGATCAGCTCGGCTCCCTGGAGCTGGGCGCTGCCCTGGATACTGGCTGTCTCGGGAAGCAACCCGATGGCGGCACGCGAACTGACAGTCTTGCCCGACCCGGACTCGCCGACGATCGCCAGCGTTTCCCCGGCGGCAAGATAGAAAGAGATACCGCTCACAGCGCGAACTGGCGCACCATCGGTGCGGAACGAGACGTGCAAGTCATCCACATGCAACAACGTGTCCGTCATGGCAGTCCCCTTTCCGCATCGCCGCCCGGCTCGTCGTGAGCAGCCCCACTGGGCACGAGGCCGGCAGAGGCGGTGAGTTGCTCGCCCAACGCGGCAGTCTCGGCGATCTCCTGGGCGTCGGCGCCCGACTCGCCCCCACGGGTACGCAACAGCGGGTTGAGCACATCGTTCAGACTCTCGCCGACCAGCGTCACCCCGGCCACCACGAGCACGATCGCGACACCTGGGCAGACCGCCGTCCACCACACGCCGTTGGTGGCGTCGTTCATCGCCTGGCTCAGGTCATAGCCCCACTCAGCCGCAGCCGTCGGCTGGACGCCGAAACCCAGGAACCCCAGACCGGCCAGCGTCAAGATCGACTCCGACGCGTTGAGCGTCACCAGCACCGGCAGCGTTTGGGACACGTTCGCCAGAATGTGCCCGAACATGATCCGGAACGGATTGGTGCCGACCACCCTGGCGGCGTCGACGTAGGGCTCGGTCTTCACCCGCAGCGTCTCGTTGCGCGTCACACGGAAATACTGGGGCACAAAGACGACGGTGATCGAGATCGCGGCCGACAAGATGCCGCTGACGACACCCGAACTGCCACCGCTGATGACGATGGACACAACGATCGCCAGCAATAACGACGGGAACGCGTATAAAGCGTCCGTGATCAGCACGAGAACGCGGTCCAGCGGGCCGCCGACATAACCCGAGATAACGCCCAGCGGGACCCCGATACACGAGGAGAGCACCACGGCGATCACGATGACTTCCAAAGCGGTGCGCGCACCCCAGACCGTGCGCGACAACACGTCATAGCCCGCGATCGTCGTGCCCCACAGATGCTGCGCCGACGGCGGGGCCAATGTCGGGAACATATTCACCAGCGGATGAGCCGGATCGAGTTGGAGTTGCGCGTAGCCATACGGCGCGATCCACTGGGCGCACAACGCCGCCAGGACGAAGACGACGATGATCACCAGGCCGGTGATGAGCATGACCCGCTGCAATCCGTGGGAGGAACGCAGCCACGCCGTGCCGGGGATGTGCCAATGGCGGACGACCTGAGGACGTTGCCCACCAACGACGGCAGTGGGCTCCTTGAGCGGCGGGGTAGCCATTATTCGTACCTCACCCTCGGGTCGACCAACGCGTTGACGATGTCGATGATGAAGGACGCCACCGCCACGATGATGGCGATGACCGTGGCGATGCCTTGGACCGCCACGAAATCGCGCGCCTGGAGGTATAGCGACAGTTTGTAGCCCAGCCCCTGCCACTCGAACGACGTCTCGGTCAAGATGGCGCCGCCCAGCATCATGGCGATTTCCATGCCCATGACGGTGACCACGGGTATCAAAGCGTTGCGGAATGCGTGTTTGCGCACCACCGTGCCCTCTTTGACGCCTCGTGCACGGGCCGCGGTCACATAGTCGGTGCGCATGCTTTGGAGCAGATTGATGCGGATCAGCCGGATAAAGACGCCGGCGGTCATCAAGCCCAGGGCGAGTGCGGGCAGGAGGGCGTGTTGCAGCACGTCGAGAAGATAGGCAGGGTTGCCCGACAGTATCGCGTCGATGAAATAGATGCCGGTATGGGGCGAAATAGATTCGATGTATGCCTGCGTGGCGATGCTGGCACGGCCCGACGCCGGCAACCACCCCAGCCAGACGGAGAAAATGAGTTTGAGGACGATCGCTGTAAAGAAAATAGGCGCCGCATAGATGATCACCGCGAACGAGCGGATCCCGACGTCCAACCCCTTGTTGTAGCGCCGCGCCGCCCAACGTCCCAACGGGATGCCCACGAGAAAGGCGATGATCAACGAGTAGACCACCAATTCCAAGGTTGCGGCGCCATAGGTGGCGACTACCTGGCTGATCGGCTGGTTGTCGCTGATCGCGGTGCCGAAATTCCCATGGATGACGCCCCACAGATAATCCCAATATTGGATGAGAATCGGCCGGTCGAATCCGGCAGCGTGTTTGCGTTCGGCGATCTGCTGCGGGCTGGCGCGCCCGCCCAGCATCGCGGTGATGGGGTCGCCCGTCACGCGCATCAAAAAGAAAACCAACGTGATCAAAATCCACACAGTCGGGATGATGAGCACGAGCCGCAACAGGAGATACCGCGCCAAACCCCACCTGCTCGATCGCGCCTTGGGCTGTTTCAGCACCGGGGCCGGTGGCCGTTCGGCCACAGTGGTTGCGCTCGCCGCCGTCATATCACCGCCTTCCTGGATTCGGCACTATCGCGTCGTTTTCGCCGTCTCGTCACATGACCGGGCGGGGTGAGCCTGCTTCGCGCAGGCTCACCCCGCCACGTCGTCGGACCAGCATCACAACGGATGCCGACCGCCGACCAATCGGCCCTAGCTCTTCGTCAGCGGTGCGAAGCGGAACTGGAACGAGCTGTCGAGCGTGATACCACCGATGTTCGTGCCGGACACGACCACCTGATCGGCTTGCAGCAACGGCAGGATCGGCAGGTCCTTGGCGAGAGCTGTTTGCACCTGGCTCAACAGCGAATCGCGCTTGGACGGATCCGTCGCCACCCGCTGCTCGTTGATCAGGTTGATGACCGCCGGGTCGCTGTAGTGGTTGACGATGAAATTGTCAGGCATATAGAACGGCGTCAGATAGTTGTCCGGATCCGGGAAGTCCGGGAACCAGCCGAGCTGGTAAAGCGGGTAGAGATCCTGGGTGCGGTTCTTCGAATAGGTGACCCATTCCGTCGACTGGAGGTTGACGGTGAACAGCCCGCCGTTTTGGAGCTGGTTCTGGACCTGCGCGTATTCCTGCTGCGAACTGCTGCCATAGTGATCCGGGTTGAATTGCATGTCCAGCTTCACCGGCGTCGCCACCCCTGCCGCCTGGAGAATCTGCTTCGCCTTGGCGACATCCGGCGTCGAGCCGTACATGTCGCACACGGCCGAATTAGCACCCTCGACCCCCGTGGGAATGAACGAGCACAGCGGCGTGTACGTGCCTTTGTACACCTGCGTCGCCAGCGCGGTGCGGTCGACCAATGTCGCGGCAGCCTGGCGGATGGCCAGTTTCTGCGCGTCGGTGCTGCCCGGCATCGTCTTGAAATTGAAGACGATGTAGTCGATCTGGCCGCCAGGACCCGTGTGAACCGTGACCTTGCTGTTCGACTTCAGCGAATCGATGTCGGTCGGCGACAGCGTGTGCGATGCCACGTCGATCTGGTTCGACTGGATGTCGAGTTTGAGGTTGTTCGCATCGGTATACGTCTTGAGGATGACGCCGGAATTAGCCACCTTGCCCTGTGCGCCGTTGTAGTCGGCATACGGGGCGAATGTGATCTGCTGGTTCATCTGATAATTGGTGATCGTGAACGGGCCGGAGAATCCATTTGCTTTGACGATGTCCGCGTCCGGGGTCAAAGCAGTGGCGGACATCACCTTGGGATCGACGATCGGGCCGGCCGGGGTGGCCAATACGTACTGGAACGTCTGGTCATTGCCTTGCTTGAGGTGGAAGTCGACCGTCGTGGCATCCGGCGTGCTGACCGACGCCAGGTTGGCCAGCAACGATGCCGGGCCGTTCGGGTCGTTGATCGAAAGCTGGCGGTCGAAGGAGAACTTGACCGCCGCCGAATCCAGCGGGTCGCCGTTGGCGAATTTGAGGCCGGGCTTGAGCTTGCACTCATAGACAGTCGGCTGGGTGAACGAGCAGCTCTGGGCCGCATCGGGCTGAGGTTTGGGATTGCCGGGGGTAAAGCCCATGACAAATTGGTAGACCTGGAGCTCAACGGTGTACGACCCGTTGTCGTACGAGCCGGCCGGGTCGATCGTGGTCACCTTGTCGGTGGTGCCGATGGTGATCATGTTCGCAACCGAATTGGCCGCCGGCGCACCGGTCGCGTTGCCCGACGGCTGGCTGACACAACCGGCGAGCGCCATTGTGCTCACGCATGCGAGCACAGTGCCCGCGATGATTGTTTTCCTCGGGACGCTCATGGTTCCCTCCTATTTTCGTGACCTGAAAAGTCTGATGGCTGACTTAACAAGCTGACTTAACAAGTCTGATGATAAGTGGGGGTCATATTACGCCCGATGGTTATGAGCCGCGCAACTCGCGTCCATGATGTTGGCCTGCTCTAACTGTCGCCCTCCGCCATTCCGAACGGCCGGGGGCCGTGGTAATCGGGGCCGTACGCGCCGGGGGCCGGACGCCGACGCCTCAGCGGGGCGGTGACGCCGGGGGCCAGGCGTCGGGTGAAGATCAGGAACCCAGTGTGGGACGAGCCCTCGTGGCCTGGCCTGATGGACAACCCTTCGGCGTGCCAGTCGCGGACCATCACCTCGCGCCCGTTGGGTTCGGTGAAGCCGCCGTGGGCGCGCAGGGTGTCCATCGTCCGCCCCAGTTGCGTCGCCGTGGCCACGTAGCAGCACAGCCAGCCGCCCGCCACCAACACGTCGGCCACCGCATCCACGCACTCCCAGGGCGCCAGCATGTCCAGCACCGCCCGGTCGACGGGTTCGGGGCCGATCGCCTCGGCCAGGTCGCCGATCCGCAGCCGCCACGCCGGGTGCGGGCCGCCGTAGAACGCCTCGACGTTGCGCCGCGCCGAGTCCGCGAATTCGGGCCGCCGTTCGTAGGAATAGACGACGCCGCCCGCCCCCACCGCGCGCAGCAGGAAAATGGTCAACGCGCCCGACCCGGCTCCCGCCTCCAACACCCGTGCGCCAGGAAAAATGTCCGCGAAGACGACGATCTCGCCCGCGTCCTTGGGGTAGACGATCGCCGCCCCCCTGGGCATGGACACGGTGAACTCCTGCGCCGAGGGCCGAAACGCCAGGTATTCCATCCCGCCCACCGTGCGGACGACGACGCCCTCGGGCCCGCCGAGCAGGTCGTCGTGGTTCACCGGGCCCTTGGCGGTGTGGAACTTCCCGCCGGATGCCAGGAGCACCGAATGCCGCCGCCCCTTGTTGTCGGTCAACGTGACCCGCTCGCCGGGTTGAAGCGGGCCGGTGTGGACGCCGGTGGGCGCCGGCGCACTGCCTAGGTCACCCGAATCGACGACGGGCACTGGATCCATGCCGGCCTCCTCACCCATTGCGCTGGATCCCCCACAGCCCGAGCTGGCCGTTGGAGCCGAAGGCGTCGTTGGTCAACGTCACACCAGGGGCCAACATCACGATGCCGGCGCTTTGCGAGACCGGCAGGACGGTCAGGTCCATCGACGCCTGGCGTTGCAGCGCCGCCAACGCCTGGTCTTGCTGCGGCCCCAGCCCCGTCCGCGCGAGCATGTCCTCCGTGCTGATGACGACCGCGCTGCCGACCAGCGGGTTATCCACGTAGGGCTGGAGCCATCCGCTGGCGGTGTCCACCCACGGGAATTGGTCGGACACGATCAGGTCCGCGCCCTTCGTGGACGCCTGCACGCGGACGCTGACGCTGTCGATGTCCTCGATGCGGTTGCGCAGCGATTGCGCCAACGCCGCCGCGTCGGGCGAGGTGGGATCGTAGCCCAGGGTGAGGATCACGCGGCGTCCCTTGATGACGGGCAAGGTGGGCGTGCCGCCCAGCGGGAACGACGACACGTATCCCGGCAGTCCGCTGGGCACGATGGAGTCCAGGGTCCGGTCGGGTTGGACCGCGACGGCCACCGCCTGGCGCAACGCAGCGTCGGTGAACGAATGCGACGAGGGGTTCCACAGCAGGCGTGTGACGCGCTGCCCCGGCAACGGTGCCAGCGTGTACTCCTGCTCCAGCGGCGGCAACGGCGTGGGCGTGGCAGTGGGGCTGGGCGTGGCGGTGAGACTCGGCGTGGCCGTCGGACTGGGGCTGGCAGATGGGCTGCGGGTGGGCATCCCGGCGCTTCCACTTGCCGTGGCCGTCGCCGTGGGTGTGGGGGTCGGCGTCGGGGTGGGCGTGGGTTCCGGCGCGCCGTCGGTGGCCGCCAGGCGTGCCAACGCCGCCGCGTCCAACGTCCGCCAGACCACGTCGACCGAACCGGAGGCCATCGCGGCCTGGGCGCTGGCCGAGTTCTTCGTCTTTTCCAGGGACAGGAACGGGATGCTGGGGCGCGTGGGGCCGCGATAGTTGTAGAACTGGCTCAGGGTGGCCCCGTCGGCATTGACCGAGTCCACCTCGTAGGGGCCGGAGCCGACGGGCGTGCGCACCAGGGGCAACTGCGCGTCGGGGTCGTACGAGCTCTCGTCCACGATGGACGCCGCGACCGTCGACAGCGCGAACCCGAATTGGTTGTCGGGGAAGCTGAGCTGGAACTTGACCGTGTACGGGTCGGGCGTCTCGATCTGTTGCAGGGCGTCGAACATCGCCACGCCCGTGCCGGGAACGTTGAGGCGCAGCGCCCGTTGGATACTGAACCGCACGTCAGCCGAGGTCAGCGGGGCGCCGTCGGAGAACGTCAAGCCCTGCGGCAGCGTGCATTCGTAGACCGTCCGCGCCGAAAACAGGCAGTCGGTGGCCGCGTCGGGTTTCAACTCGCCGGTCGACGGGACGACGCGCATCAGCCGTTGGTAGATGCTGGTGGCCAGCAGGGTGTCGGTGTCGGTGGTGGCGAACGCCGGGTCGGCGGTGGTGATCCCCTGCGCGGTCATGACCGTGAAGACGTGGGGCGTGGGGGTCGCCGAAGGTTTGGGCCTGGTGGCCGCAGGGGCGCCGCAACCGGACAACGACAGCGCCAACGCGCCGACCAGCGCCAGGGCGACGGCGGCCTTGGCGGGCCGCCACGGGCGGCGACCGGTCGCACGGATTGGCTGCGTGGCCGACTGGCCCGCCGCGTCACTCCACCGCATCGCGGGCCCTCGCCTGGGTGTTGAAATAGCTCGCCTGCGGGTGGTGGACGATCAGCGCGTCCGTCGACTGCTCGGGGTGCAACTGGAATTCCTCGCTCAGCTCGACGCCGATCCGCGCCGGTTGCAGCAGCGTCGCAAGCACGGCCCGGTCTTCGAGGTCGGGGCACGCCGGGTAGCCGAAGGAATACCGCTGGCCCCGGTTGGCGTCGAGCCCCAGTTCGGCGCGGACGCGGCCGTGCCAATAGTCGGCCAGGGCCTCGGCCAGTTGCGAGCCGAGCCCGTGCAATTCGAAATAGTCGCGGTACGCCGACGCCTCGAACAATGCGGCCTCGGCGCGGGTGAATCCCGCCCCCGCCGTGACGATCTGCACGCCCAGCACGTCGGGCCCGAGCACGGCCACCTCGTCGGCATCGCGGAAGTAATCGGCCAGGCACAGGTGCCGTCCGCCAGGCTGGCGGGGGAAGGTGAACCGGGCCACGTCGCGGGCGGGATCACCGGGGTCGCCGATCACGAGCGCGTCGCCGTCGGAGTGGACGGGCCAGTACCCGTAGGCGACGCCGAACCCGGCCAACTTGTCGGTGCGAATCCGGTCCAGCCAACGCCGCAACGCGGGCTCAGCCACGTCGCGCACCAACTCGTCATAGGACGCCCCGCCCTTGACCGCGCGCAGGCCCCAGCGCGCCGCGAACAGCGACCGCCGGTCCAGGTGCGCCACCACGTCGTCGAGGCCGACGCCGGTGACCACACGACTCCCCCAAAACGGCGGCGTAGGCACAGGGCCACCCCTGGCCACGTCCGAGCGCGTCCCGGCGGGCAGTTCCGGTGCGACCCGCACGACGCGCCGACGGTGCCTGGGTGCGGCTGAGCCCGTGCCAGCGGCGGTGCCACTACCCACTTCGGCGTCCCCCTCCACGCCGAGGACTGCCGGTGTTTTCGCGTCGAGGGCTGCCGTTATGTTTGCGCCCGCGTTGGCGTCCGTTGCCTCCGCATCTGTTCCCCCGCTGACGGACCCAGCAGCCGACCCGCTCCCGGCCACGATCTCCCGCAAGATCCCCAGCCCCTCGAACGCGTCCTTGGCGTACGAGACGCTCCCTTCGTACACCCGCGCCAGGTCGTCCTCGACATACCCGCGCGTCAACGCCGCCCCGCCCAGGATGACGGGGATGCGGCTCAGCCCCAACGCGTTGAGTTCCAGCAGGTTGTCGCGCATCACGACCGTTGATTTCACCAACAGCCCGGACATGCCGACGGCATCCGCCCCATGCTCGACGGCGGCCTGCGCGATGGCCGCGATGGGCTGTTTGATGCCCAGGTTGACCACCTTGTACCCGTTGTT
>Ga0123357_10002385_pt1 | contig 20929 bp, 10 predicted proteins | sample TergutEmb28metaG_FD_89873 | JGI IMG/M metagenome (GOLD analysis project Ga0123357, IMG submission 89873) | Embiratermes neotenicus P4 segment gut microbial communities from Petit-Saut dam, French Guiana - Emb289 P4 | ecosystem: Host-associated > Arthropoda: Insects > Digestive system > Gut ... | reverse complement strand
TTGAAGAATAAAAGACCAACTTGATGTCACTTGCTATTTTATTTCACTTCTTATGCGCTCAACATGTTTCGGACATTAATATATCCATCATCAGGAGCTTGCGACTATTCTGTTGAATTACCATATTAGTCGTACTGTTCTTAGTTCGATGTGTGTTGGAGTTTCAGTGTGGTTGTGTTGCAGTGGTATCCGTGTTGCAGACTGAAGCACAGATTCATCCTGCAACACGGATACCACTCCAAACCAACCACACCGAAACTCCAACACACATCGAACCAAGAACAATACGACCAACGTGGTAATTCAACAGCACAGTCGCAAGCTCCTGATGATGGATATATTGATGTCCGAAACATTTTGAGCCCATAAGAAGTGAAATAAAATAGCAAGTGACATAAAGTTGGTCTTTTATTCTTCAACTTCTTTAATCTGGTTAAATGCCAGATTTCATTAATGTTATTCTGAAGATACGGCATACATATGCTAATTATAATAGAATAAAAGTAAATGTTTTACTTATATTTATTTTGACTCTTATTTCGCCAAGGTACGGAGACAGTGTTCTTAAAGCAAAAGAGTTACACATCTTCTAAGCCATCCACAAGAGTTAAATTCTAAGTAAATGAGTGCGGTATTAGTTATTATGTATAGGTTCCGTCCTGTTCATGGCAGTATAAAGCAAACATATCTAATTTATTAAAAAAGTTGTAATTTGAATCTGCGTATCCCGAAGTTTTAAAAGTAAACTTCACTCAGTAACACAAGACAAATTTTTAATTTTAATCTGCTTATTTCCATTTATATTACCAAGTCTGCGGACTTGAAGAGTTAAAATTTCATTTCGTACAAGAATGTTACCAGCTCTGCCGTCTAGCTCTCTATTTCTTACTAATTAAAAAACAAATTAAAGATTTTCAATTGAATATACTTCGACAAATACTCTACTTACAGGTAAAAATCGAACGCATATGAAATACACGAAAGGCATTTCTTTCAACACCGTGCCGTTTCCTTCCATATCTGCTACATTTCACCATTCACTAGCTCGGATGACACGCATATTACACGAATTCTCAGACTTAGGCTACAGTAAAACTTTCTCTGTGTACTGTACAATATTAAGTCATATAAATATAATGGAGATAAAGCTCCACTGATTTTTATCGTTGGAAGTATATGTATGTGAGTTCAGACTTTGATGGACTGTATGGAAACACACAAATAATGGTGAATAAATCGAAATGAACGCAATTAAGAAGGCGGTGTATGTGTTGTAGGTGTAGTAAAGATAAATTTAGACCTATGCACACCATGAAGGCATATGTGTAAGTGGAGGTTTACAGCACACATACGTGGCGTACGTAACTCGGCATGAGGTAGATGAGTATTCAGTTTCAGGCATTGGCTGTTCTATCACCGGGAAACTACTCCCCTATAATCCCAAATTATTCATTGGATAGAAAGTTGGGTGAAATCTACAGCTGGGTCCGACCCTTGGATGAGGGATAAATTTTCTACCCTCCTGAAACTGAGCCACAATTTATTCGTAGTCATCCCGGCTTCGATAAGATATCGATGTTCGTCACTGGATGTTACTACAGACATCAAAACACGGTGGACAAAATAGGAGCCACGTGTATAACACATAAACGGCACTTGCTATGCGTTCTAATTTTAAACATTCACTCGAAAATTCCGAAGTACATATAGTTACTGTTTCGGAGACATAAGCATGGATAAGAGAAAAATATTAACAGATATATCCGATTTTTATTCATAAAACTTACATATTCCGTAGACTTGCAATATGACATAACTCTTAGTACCACCCTACACTTATAATTGAATTTTCGACAAATTTACCACACTACACTAATTTGTTTTCAGAAGCAACTAGTTGCTTATCATGAAGTCGTTAAAAAATTTTGATTAAGAAACATATTTTTCAAAGCCACAATGTGTATGAATACTTTTGGTCTAGGTCCGGCACAAACTTTTCAAGCCTAGCGCCAATATTTTATCAGTTATCACTAACCTAAAGATCAATTTTCGCAAGGACGCCGTGTTTTTTTAGGTAGTTAAAATATTGCCTTAACATATGTTGCCTCTGTGTCAAATATGATCACTATTGGATTAATTCAGAATTCAGAACTCAGTGAGTCTAGCGAACCTACTACGCCACAAATTTCTGTCTTCCACGGGAATATTACTCATGATACGATGCACAAAATGTGACTAATTAGAGCCTTAAGTACTCAGTGGTTTAACAGACATAAGAAAAGTCTTTAAAATAATTCAATTTGTTAAAACATTCCAATAGACACACAAATCATGGCGATTTCATAATACGAAGGGGTGCTAATAAGCCCGAACGGGAAGAAAACAAGCTACAACGACCGAACTCGGGATTTATTCAACATACTCCCCACGAAGCTCAATACGCTTCTTAGCCCGTCGCTCGAACATTTGTAACCAACTCAAAAAAAAAAAATCGGAACATTGTCCGTCCAATCAGATCTCCGCGACAGCAATACGTTCCGCGTCGGAGGAAAAACGGCGAACTTTCAATTGTTTTTTCAGTCCAGGGAACAGGTGGTAGCCTGACGGGGCCAGATCCGGAGAATAGGGTGGGTGACCAAGACACTGAAATCCCAGGCAGGCCAGTTTCTTCTGGGTTGCAAGTACCCGGGGCATTGTCGTGCAAAAACAAAAACCTCTTGGTGAAATACCCGTGGCGTTTTTCCTTCAAAATGTCCTTCAATTGCACCAGCAGAGATGAGTAATACATTGGGAATTAGGTCGGGCTAAGGACTTATCAACACCACCTCGTACTACTAATCTTTTCGCGTTAGGAGACTGAGTATGCTACTGTAATAACAGATTATCACAAAGAAGGTCGGATGAATCAGTTTCGTTACAGAGCTTAGCGACGGAATCATAAACACACGGTAATGGGCTTTCGGGTCTTATTCAGGAAGAAATATTTCTTGACGACCTCACCAACTACTCTAATTTCAAGAAGGACTCCACTCCGTGGAGCGTTATTTAGTTGCATGCCATTCAGTTTGGCAATTATAATCACGTCTAAGTTCTACAACACTCAAACTATAATAAATGACCAGATTTGTAAGACTATCGGATGTGTAGAACATAATAAACACTGGAACTTTAAAAGCTTATTGCAACGCCGCATTCTTTGAAGTGAGCTGTACGAGTACCGTAACTCAACATACTAAACCGTTTTAGGATAATATTGGATTTCAGACGAAGTAGGTAGAAGTTAGATCTGCAATACGCTTCAATATTGCTTTCTACAACATCAAATTCAATTTACAAAGTCAGTCCACACGCATGGGTTTAGTAAGTGGAGAACTGCGACTATATGAGACCTTCGTACTCTTCAACCACTGTAATTTCTCGAGGTTTTATATAGCTGACCAAAACAAAGTAATCCTACAAAATAGGCTAATATCGAATTCGTATTACTGACTGTTATTTAATAGTTCTGAAAGTAGATGTTTAATCGAGATTTAGGCTTGGCTTTCTAAGCCAAATTGTAGGCTCATTATGTTTTGGATAAACTTTTTTTAATAGTGATGCTTCTTAGAAACTCCTCTGATTTTAGTACAGTCGCCGGTCCCAGTGGCCACGCGGTCTAAGTCGTAGGCCTGTGGCCGCTCGCCTGCTGGGGTCGTGGGTTCGAATTCCACCGGGGGCATGAACGTTTGTTGGGAATGTTGTGTGTTGTCAGGTAGAGGTCTCTGTGACGAGCTGACCACTCATCCAGAGAAGTCCTGCCATCTGTGGTGCGTCTAGAATCCTCATGAATGAGAAGCCATACCCAATCGCCTGTGTGACTGAGCTTCAATAGGAAAATGTGTCAATGAATGCTTTTCCTACATACCGTTCAATTCAGCCAGCCCATTAGCTTATAGAGTATTCTGTACTCAGATTGCTGATTGCAATAGAGAGAAAAATAATTTTAATACGGTCGACGACAAGTTTCAGCAATCTGAAACACACAGTGACTCGTAAAGCAGAAGGTACTTTGTCGTTTCCCGAAATAACGCAAACAAGTTCCACATAAACCTTGCCACCTGTTACTAAGGTCGGACAAACGTATGTACGTCGATTTTCCATACAATGAAGTAGTCGTCTGTCTAAGACGTGTGGGGTGAGCGTGGTTGCAGGGCAAGTTGTATCAAGATTTTTTTCGATAGATCCTCTCGAATTTTAGCCTAGACTGAGTGTTTTGTTTGCTTCACTCATTTCTTCCAGAACACTAATTAACCCTTAGTACTTCCGAATTTCATCGAATGCGGTCATCGGTTATGCCATTTGTGCCAGGCTAGTAGGCACGTAAGAAGTATCTCAATTCTATCACCAAAGTTAAGGATGTGGCAGTAAACTGCAAACTTTCGTCAACAATGTTTCGAATTCTGATCCAGCGGAATCGGTGTGAATTTCTTTATACGCATTTCTGTTTAAACACCTCTGTGACCAACAGTTTCACTAGTTCGTGGTTACGTAAGGCAGCGGTACATCTTCCACATAATTGACTTCACCTAATCTCAACATCAATATTAATAAACCACTTTAATAACTCGAAATAAATTTGTTGAAAACTCAAGAGTAGTAAAGAAATTTTCTGAAATAAGTCCAGATCTGGGAAGACCAATTGCTGGATAGTTAAACTGGAGCAGAATATGGCCCCTATCTTGGGCTACTCATTGCATAATAAGGTAAGTAAAACTTATATGAATTTAGACCTTTTTTCGTTCTACGACTAAACATATTGCAATACACTGCCTTATCTGTGCGTGCTGACAGAAAAGAATGGGCCATATTCTTCATTCTTTTTTCAAGAAAATATAATTATTGCTTTAAAATTGCCATGCATTGCACAAGGAACTTCTATAAGAGGACGCAATTAACTTAATAAATTGGCTAGTATATCACAAGTAACAGGAATACTAGAGAAAGAAACTTAATACCGAGAGTAATTTATTAATCCAATTAAAACCTTCATTATGAATCTTGTTTCTCTGAAACACAATGAAATGTCTTCAAATTTTTAACACCTAAGTTAATACTTATACTAGAGGATTATTTCTAACTCACCTATTAAATACCTCACATTTAGTGTCCCTTCAAGAGAATTGTTTTCAAATACTTCTTCACTGAGCGACATTTTCTTCTCAGATTAAACATTGCGCAGGCAGAAACTCTGCTCTTGAATAATCCTATCCTGTTTGACGACTTTTTTTTCTCTTATCTTGCTATATTCGTTAGTCGTAATAATTTAGTTTATTTCGAGAATAAAAATTTGTTTCAAATGTTCGTATCTAATGGCGACTACAAATAAAACTATGTAATTTCAAACAGTAACTTACTTTATAATTGCAAACAAGAATATAGTTCGTAGTCATCTGCTTCAGTACCAACCAGAGCAGCATCACTTCTAAATACTCTCAGAGTAATGACGTCATTATGACGTTAATAAACAAACCAATAATGCTAAAAATAAAAGTGTATTATCCAACCACGAAATTATTTCTTTGAAAAGAAGTTTAAAACATTTTCTTTATTCTCGTGGCATATTGATATACAATGATAGACATATAACGTGAACAATAATCTTACAGATAACTAAATATCTATATATCGGTCAATTCAGGAAAAATGCATGGTTCCACTATATTACGACATGGTTCAGTGTAAAAAATTTACTCGGAAAACGGACAGCTATTATCCTATTAATAAAAGTCCGAAACTGGATATTGTACTAATAAAACTCAAATTCAGAAATTCCTCCAATTCATATTAAAAACAGACCATCTTCCAATCCAAGCCCACAAGTCGGAGTAAATTCAGAAAGATTTGCTCTTGCAGCCCAAGTAATTATTTTCTATGTGTGAATATTAAGTCTGTAACATTATGTAGCACAATGTCAAATATTTATATACTACGTTCGGCTTTTTATCAATATTTATATTATGACAACTCAAATACCACACAAACTTCTTGCAAGATTAAAACATTAAACTTTTCTTAATTATACCCTGCATTTTCTGTAAGTTGCACTATGAAGTTTCCTAACATCTTAACTAATCCACCCACCTGAGTTCAGATCGACATTGTGAAGAGCGGAAACTTGTCTATCGCAGGTATTACACAGAATTCGCCCAGCAAATTTCTTTCATAATATTGTGGATATTAAATACGCACTACTAAATACGTAGCATGCAGGCACATCAAAGTAAACCATTCGGAATTTTGTTCCTAAATGCTGCAAACGGGAGGAGAATTACTCGCATTATCAAGCTGTAAGTACTCATTCATGTATCTGCTACAGTCCCAAGGGAACGCCAAGCCGTGAAAAATTACAATTGCCTTCTTGAAAATTCACTTTGCACGCAGAAGTCAAAGGTAAGTGTAAAAGGTTATTACCCTCTGTTCTAAAACATGGAGGAAATCTTACAAGCACTTGGATGTAGCAAGTACAGTGTTGATGTTGACCCTACCGTCCTTAAAATTCAAGGAAATGTATTCATGCACTCTGACCTTGTTCCAGAACTGATTTGGACACAGGAAGGAAAATATAAATCCAACACTTGTCGATAATCAAACCCGGTCCATCCAACCCGTAGAGATTGACATTATGGGCTGGCTTATCCACTCAATACTATTATTTTCGTAGTGTAAGTAGCAAAGCTCTGTTGATTTTTTATTACAGTGTTAATAATATGCAACACTTCTTTCAGCATTCCCACAATCCAAGAACGTGAACCACGTGCGTAATATGGTTCGTGCCAGAAAAAATAAGCAATGTTACTTCCTTTCCCAGTCTTTAAATGATAATTCTTAGTAACATGAACACTGAGTGTCTTCTACGAGGTATTTGCCTGAAGAGACTGAGGACATCTATAAGGCTATCAATCAGGACAATCTGTTGAGAATATATCGGAATATATTGCCAACACAGACAGAGAGCATTACCACGATACTAATATATTCCGAAAACATATAAAGAACATTAACACAACGCCAGTATTCAAAACACAAATACAGAACAATACTACACCCATATACCGAAGACGAACAGAGAGCGTTAAAATAAACCAATCTTTCCGACGGTACGTACAATATATGAATTACATTTTCATTCTATATTGCGTAATGGTAAGTGATGTAACTTAGCTATATTGCGTAATGGTAAGTGATGTAACTTAGCTACACTAGAACTGATAAACAACAATGAAATTATTAAACACAGGTTTCGTTCTACTTTCCTCTACCTTTCAAGGTTATAGTTCACACTCATTTCAATTTGAATTGGTATTTGTAAAATGTAACACCACATGTTTGATTACGTGAATTGATTCTTGAAATTTTTGTTTTTAGCTTCCTATGAATTTTCTCTGCACAAATAGGCCTATGTTCGGTTTCGCATAACAAATACTGGCTTAAGAAAATCTTTCTAAGCATTACCAAATTTCACGTCATCTAATCACGTACATCCTTTAATAACTCTTCTTAGAGTTTCCTCATTGCAGACTGTAAGCCATATTCGTCTCTCTTCGTTAAAACCAGAAGTTCCCCTACTAAAATGAAGCAGAATTAAATCGGGGAAGATGCATGACTTTGTAGGCTCTCCGCTCCTTAGCGAATTTATCTGCAAAGTACCCTGCACTTGACAAATAACTTGTTTACCTAGTGTTCATGGCGTAACAAAATGTCGGTTTGGAAACCGAATGAAAGTTTTCGTGCATTCATTCAGCGCTAAATCTTTACTTCACTTCACATTCAAAAGTTACATTTGGACTATTTAAAAAGTCATTATTTTCAGTTCATCTTCTCATGGGTTATCACCCTGAATTGATGCGGTAAGAATAAAATTTGCTCGGCTAATTTCGGTGTATTATCTACTGCAGTACCAAATTTATTAAATGTAGAATCTAAGGATTTGAAAGCGTAATGTTTAATGAAACGTGTTAAGGACATTTACATCTCCACATACGTTTGCTGTGTTAAAGAATTCCAGTATATTCTACTCAAATATTTGTAAATTTTATTTTTCAGGGTGCAATTAATAATTAATGGAAAGAGACGTGTAAAAATAGCACCCACTTGAAGGCACAGGAGAAATTCAAGCTGCGGTTAAAAGAAATATTCTTAGACTTGGACTTCCTACGAAATAATTCGTGACAACTTACGATGAAAGCAAAGGGAGATGGCGGAGATATAGCTTCACCCATGTACAACCTTGGCGATATGTGGTGGAGGACGGTCAAAGCCACAAACCTGCCGCTTTGCCCCACGGAAAGGGACCCAGTATCCCTTGTACATAATGCTGCGTGGGAGTTGGGGTCGGTCTGGAAAGTTATGGTAAATCTCGCTCCTACCGGGATCCAAACTCCGGACCGCCCAGGGCCTGGCGAGCAGCCTCTATAAGATCTACGCTTCCCCGGCCGCCATTTGTAATTTGTAGTGTACTTTCCTCTACAATAACCACACAGTAGTATACTTTAAGTTGAATTAAAGGAGTAAGAGCACAGATGATGGCATCAAAGTGCACCCTGTTGAATCAATCGCTGGCACACTTGCCTTGCATGTAATAGTCGGAATGTCATATTCTACTCTCTTCAGAAATTTACTGACACCGTGGTTTCAAGCATATCTTAAAAGGTAATTTTTCGGTTCATGAAAATATTCCTCTTTGCACTGAACCCGACCCTCCATTACGGCCCATCCTGGGCTTTTTCATGGAGTTTTTACGACTTTTCTATCACTCATTTTTGTATCTATACCTACAAATTGTATCTTTGCTTGTATTTCCCCACCTAAAATATCCTATATTCAACAGAAACATTTAAATACTGTTGTTCCTCATTCACCGGAAAACGTGACAGTGCAGTCGGTACAACAATTAAGCTAAGCGCTCGACGATCCGGGTTCCAATCTCGGCAGAAGCAACAGAATTTTCTCTTCCTCGAAATGTCTGGACTGGCTTCGGGGCCCACCCAGGTTCATCATAATTTTGTATCGTGCTTCTTTCCAGTGGTTAAATTGGTTGGGATGTGGTATTTAGCAACATGTAGTTTACCATTCTCTATGTAACAAAGATACTGCAGTGGTAATAATTATGATTTTCGTGGCCTTCCTAATAGCGTTCTAATGCAATACCCAGAAGACAGACAAAACGGTGTAAGAAAATGAAACAGTTGGTTACTGAGGAACGCAGAGTGTAATTCCAGAATGAAAAAGACTAAAGTGAGGGAACTCGTCGAGGACAATAAGTAGGCCGAAGACGGTTGTTGGGAAATGAGCCAGCCAGCCAGCCAGGCAGCCAGGCTGGCAGGCAAGGCACCCCGCCCAGGGACTACTGGTCTGGGAGCATCGATCGGTAGGGGCGCTGCAGCCTCGCCAGCAGATTGACACACCCACAGCTTCGCCACAAGTCATTGCTTCTTGTCATTTCATTTTCTTCTTTATATCTTTCTATATTTATTTATCTATATTTTACTCACCCAAATTTCTTTCACGTCCTTTCTTTTTGTCTTATTCCGCATAAGCTAGCTTCTTTGTTTTTTCCAGACCTTCACTAACGCCTTTTATCAGACCTGTGTGTTTATTGACATGACACTTTGTGTCATCAGAGCTATGGTAGTACAGTACCCAGGGAAAATGTTACAAGGAAACAAATACAGGGAGAAAGAGATAAATGCGTAAAGAAATAAAGACAGAAAATGGAAAAGAATAAGAAATGACAGAAGAAAAATTATCCTATAAAACTTCAAACTGTGTAAACAAGTTCTGGACCGAAATCACTCGATTTGAGGACTGGTTTTAAGTTTCACGCGGATTATATTCAGTGCATCCATTTTGAATATATTTGCAGGTGAATTAAAAATTACTGTGTGTGTTTATATGGCACTTTTAAATGAAAAAATACACGTTCAGACACCCACGCCAAAAAATTCCACAAACTGTTAATTGTTTTGGAGTCAGAAGAGGCAAATTTTCGGCAAATTTTTATCTTTATATGACCGTCAAAAATTAAGAAGCCAAAAAATTTCACAATTTGTTAATTATTTTGGAGTCAGAAGAGGCAAATTTTCGGCAAATTTGTATCTTCACATGGCCGTCAAAATTAAGAAGCTGGACGTAAACAGAATTACGTGAAAGACTGTTAGTTGTGACAAAAGAAAAATCGACTTGCGTTTTTCCCGGCATTCCTTTCAGAGTGCCCAAAACTTGTAGCAGTTTCGTGTCTTGAAAAACGTACCTAAGCTTCGATCATAAGCCGTGAAGTTTATATCAACAGGGTGATACAAGTTTAAACTACCAAACTTCAGTTCAACTGGAGTGTACTGCATTCAATACACAAACGAATCTTCGCTTACGTCATTAACAAACAGGATTAGGAAATTGTTGTGTGTAAATCACGGTCGTCCTTCTGCAATTCTTCCTTTCTTCCGTCTGTTTTTGCATCTGTGACATAGAACGAACGATTAAATATTTTTTCCCAGGAATTTTATGAAACTGGACATAATATATCTATATAAATGTTGTCCAACAACATTTCAATTTTGTGAAAAATTGACACCCATAGTTTACTAAAAAAGTAAATTAATTTTTAAACTTACCTGTCATATTTCCTGAATAATTTGTGTGATATTCGGTGCAGACTATTGCAAGTGATGCAGGTTAGCAAATATGAGATTTGGGAAAATCGGCGCAGTGAAGGTAAATTTTTTTCCCAACTTTACACATTTCCTGTCCGATTTGAGTAAAACTATGTGTAAGAGATCTGAATATTATTCTGTTGAATATTTGTGAGTTTAGCAAGAATCTTAGCAAGGGATGCTACACTTCTGTTAAGAACGCACATAAAATTGTCCTTACGTGCTCATCGTAAACATGTATGATATTCAGAAATTACGGCAAACCTTGGTAAAGTCATTGTGCTACGTCACGGATTACAGGATTTGTCATCTTTTTAACTTTGTACTTAAACATACGGTCCTTAAGTTTTAACACGAGTATTTAACGTCCAAGAAGTTCCAGGAAAATGACATATTAAAACAAAATTGAGTTCAGCAAGTACTAGTGCCGCTAAATACCAAAACATATAATAGGACAAATTCAAAATCCCTCTTGAAGGTTAAAAGATTAGTGGAGACTTTAAAGTGCCCGAGATATTGCGATATAATATCGGTTAACTTTAGGATACTTGGATACAGTCAAAGTAATAGATTTCCCGTTATTTGCTTATTCTGAGACCACAGGTAAAACATTCCGTACATTATGTGAACAGAGCCGTAACAGGGAAATACAAGCTGAACGCAACATATAATGTGACTACTGACAGCTGCAGAAGAAACTGGGAATTTTATCTTCTGTATTATGACTCCGCGTAGTTTGGTAAATAGGTACCAAACTTGATGTTTGACTGTACTGAAAATGCAGACAGCACGATATCCAAGAAGTTGCTGTCTATTTCCCATTCTACAAGGCTTCATATTTCGGAAGAGGGATATCTTCCCATCAGCACAGCTGTCAGTACGTCAAATCTCGTAGATACAGAAGAAGCAGGGTGGGACGAGTGATGAGAAAAGAATCTAATTCAAAATCAACATAATTTTCCGAAATATATGCCACCAAGAAAACGAAATATAAGCAAAAGAAGGGATGTAATAATATGTTTGTACCTGGAGATAAAACAACTATAAATGGTCTAAACGGTGGTGATATTTATTATTATTATTATTATTACTATTTCTCCTTTAGGACGCGTTCTTTGTGCATGCCTTTAGACCAAGGTGCACAGTTTAGAATACATTGAGAAGTAGGTCCTCTGTTGTGATAGCCAGAATAGATGTCAGTCTCTTGTGTCGTTCATTCTTTTTCTCTTTGTTTACTGAAATACTGAAGCCGTCATCACTCGGCTAGTTTCATTATAACAACACCGCAACATACAACACTAAATGAGATGAACACACACAACTACAGATACATATCTTTCCATTCCAGCTCCTTAAATTTCATTACATAAAAATATTAAACTTCGTGACCGTATTAGGCCCAATTAAAAAACTCACCACATAATTTCCCAGTTAATTTCTCCAAAATATAGACACAGACTTGTCTCGGTGCTCTTCTAATACAGACACTAACTTCGTGGAGAAAAATAATAGTTCACAAACTTAGAGTTGTTAATCTGGGCAAGAAATTCCCATTTTTTACGAAAATTATTGGTACATAACCGTGTTCAAAATATCCCGCAACTGAATCCTCTCTTCTGCCAGCGTAAAACAGTTTACACTCTTATGAGGTGTGTTTAAAATTTCTTAAATTTATTTTCCTTTATTTTTATAAATTTGATACTTCCAAAGAGATCCTAGCCCCCCAGCCAACCATATGCTGGTGGACCACAAATTGGATATCGAACTTACATTGTACCCCATCATAACCGATTCACTTTAAATCCTACTCACAAAGTGTAAAAAAAAGCATATTCATGATATAAATTATATTTAAATATATAGGTATATCAGCGAAAGGGTCTGCAGTACTGTTGGATATTTGCTTTTATTCTTCAACTATCACAATGATGCACGGTCCAATAAACATAAAATTTGCTTTTATTGTCCATGCATATGTTGGACAAGACCTTGAATTCGGTCATGATTGTGTGTTATGACGTCACTGACCACATATCTTTCAAAATTATGCTACCCTCCTCCTTCGATACGTGTAAACTTTTCATGAAGCCAAGAGTAAAATCTAAATACGTATGCAACTATGACTGTAAGAATAACGTGGCCCATACGCCTTCATTTTAGAAGAGGTCACAAAATAGTATGTATATTTAGGCACAAAAACGGCTAAAACTACAGGTCCACTTAAATTCTATGTGATCCCTTACATTTCTATTCAAAATTTCAATCAAACTTAAACTTCAACAAAATAAATTACACCACGTTCCACATTACCCAGCAAGATTTTCATTAACCTTAACTTTGCATTTAAAATCGAAGGCCTGAAGAGTACAGGTTCCTCCTATGAAGTTATAATTAAATTTAGAAAATCACTAAAGAATCTCGGATAATCGATAGGAAGCGACAGCAGTTGTCGAGCGGTCGGTCTTTTGTGCGGAGCGGTAATTGAGGAGAAGCTACTGTGCCTCGAACGCCTCTGATTGCTTCCCTGCACACGGCTGCCTGCGTACCTACAAAATAAGGTGAATTGAATTCATACATTTTAGTGGAATGGACTCTTTACAGAAACGTATTCAGATAGATGGCTATTTAAAAATTCCGGACTTATCACACAGTTCTCTGATACTGAAGGGTAAACTCAACTTGGGAGTGAATATATGTGTACGTACATATTAATTGGATAGAAAATGTGATATATTGATCTGAGAGACAAGAAGATGCATGAATTCTTGATAAGATGCTGCATACATTTTTCGTTTCTAAAGGACATATTAATTAATTTCATGGAAGAGGCGGTTTCTTGAGAACCGGGTTCAAAGCCATGTAAACAATGATAAACCTTGAGAATCAACTGAGGCAATAGTATAAATAACCAACTAGATGCAACGATAGCAATTTCTCAGTAAATTCAATTAGCTCAACACGTTTCGAGCGATAATTTCGCCCATCTTCAGGAGCACTAGACTGTGTTTACAGCTTGTGGTGTAATACACAGAAGAATTTGCATGCTGGTGACACGGTTGAGTTCCAGCTCAACCTGGTCACCAGCAGGCAACAAGCTGTAAACACAGTCTAGTGTTACTGAAGATGGGCGAAATTATGGTCCGAAACATGTTTAGCTAATTGAATTTACTACCAAATTGCTATTGTTGCATCTATTTGGTTGTTTATACTATTGTGTCAGAGATGTACGGTCACACGAACATCAACTGAGGCAAATTAACAAGAAAATGCCACTCCATCACATGTTCATGCAGGCACAGAAGGCAGGAGGGAATATAGATCTAAACTATTCACCAACCGGCACTATCAGGAGGTGGGTGGTCAGTACCACGCTCCGGCCACTTTACCTATGGGAAAGAGACCCAGTACCCATGGTACAGAATACTTGGTAGGCCTTGTGGCCGGTCTGGACGGCACGGAATATCTCGCTACCCCCAGCTTCGATCCCCGGATCAACCAGGCCGCAGCGAGTAGCAGTGCCGACTGAGCTACTCCGGCTGTTGTGGCCAATGAATATAATCCAAAATATTACACCCAGTTTCTCTAACGTAAATTTTAATATTATCCTTCAATCCAGACTTAAAATATAGAAATAGACTTCCCCATTTAAATTTTTTCCACCATTTTTTTAATAGACTGTTCATCCCCAATGCGTTCTAGTATCGTCATGCTTATTTCTCCAGGTTACTGTTAACTTTATGGCTATGAAAAAAGGATTAGTAATAAAGAAGTGGACAGGAATTTTTGGAACAGCTGGGAGAAAAAAGTGCCTAAAAACCGTTAATATGAAAACACCAAGATAAGAAACCACTTAGGAGAAATGGAGGTGAAGGAAGGATGATCTGAAAACAGACATAAATGGTACATGAGTACCGAGGAGTGCGGAATGTTATAGCACGGTAAACTTTTTTAAATCCTAGGAAGGATTCTCGACTTAACAAAAGGTGGGGAATATCTTGACCAGCCGAGACAATAAATTGTTAAGATGTATTTCGCTCTCTTGATTTCGCTTTCTTAATATTTAAGAAACTTTTAAAGGTAAGTTAAAAAGACAAATAACTTTAGACTTTGTTACTGGAGATCGAACATATCTCCCAATCTTTGATACTCGTTCACTGCAGATTCAATTTCAATGTATTAAAATTTAATTTACTTGCAAACATTACGTTTATTAAATTAAGAAAGTATATCTCATTTTATGTCATTATAAGGTAATAAGGTATAGTAAGGTATAATAAGATATAAGAAAATAAGGTGTAAGGTAAATCAGTCTCATTACAGGCCCGGAGGGGCCCAGAGGGTTTCAGGAAGTTAAGGTTCCCAAATTTCTTGACAACAGCACAGGATTGTCAGCCTTACGCACCGGCCGTCTTTACCCCGGGAAATACTCCTGGTACTTATTTCTGTTAGAGGCTGAGTCGACCCCAGGGTCATAGTGCGATCGGAAGGATTTTATATCAATGAAAAATCCAATGACACCAGCTGGGATCGAACCAGCGACCTTCCGATTTGTAGTACGGAACCTTAACCACTGTGCCACCGCTCATTCACATATATTCATATTATTTATTCAAGACCTGTAACAAAATGTCACTGTGTATTATTAATGCCGTATAAATTCATAAAGTTTAGAGGCCTGTGCAAAATTAATCATTTGGAGTCTGTGTAACTTTGTGGGTACATCAGTGTGGCTTCAAGTGATTTTAACTAACAGGTATTCCTCTTTTCACGAGTCAAGTACGGAAAGTTTAAGTAGTCATAGCAATTTAAATGTAAGGAAAAGAAATTAGAGAAACTGAAAATAATTTCTTTTTAAATAAAAACTGTTTAGTAACGACGGGTGTTACAAAATATTTCCGGGGTATTAATATGATAATTTTATGCGCATTTGAAGATAGCGTACGCGTTACGATTCCGTGGGAATAGTATCATCGTATGTGCTTTCAAATTGCAAATGACTTTTGCAATACGGTTCGTGACTAAGAATAAATTAAATTAGTTCTCAGTTGAAAATATAAAACGTTTTATTACAAAGCTTATTTCTGGGATATTTAAAACTCTCTAAATTCTTGCAACTTTTAAAGTTGCTAACGATGTTTAGCACACTCTTTTCTGCTACCATGTGTGATATGCAGGAATGTAGTCCAGGATAAGGCTTTAAGTACGGAAGATGAAGAGATATTTTCAGACATATTTTACAGTAGGGATTGGCTTAAATTAATATGCAACAGAATTTTGAACTATAGCTTTTAGCACAGCCAAACATATAACATTTAATCAAAATAGAGTAGTTTCGGAGATAAATATGCAAAACCGACAGGTATATCGTCATAGATATTCTGTGCATTTACTTCAATACCTTTACAGAAAGCGTAAAAATCCGACCAAATATGCTTTTGTAGCAGTGACAATATAAACTCGTACTCAGAACAAAGCCGATTAGTTCTTCGGGCGAGTTTTGTGTGAACTTCCCTACTTATTCCAAGTGAATAGGTGGGTAGCACTTTTACACTTGCCACAACCTATTCCTTCGAAATTCAAACACAGACACGAGTCACGAGTCACGATATACCAAACTTATTCTTTCCTGCAGTAGGCTGAGAAACTTCACAGATCACATTTCTGTGAATGTTGCACACATCCTGGAGTCTTAAGGGAAAGGAACTGATTTTCGAAAAACTCTTCTTCGCTCTATTTTCAGGATCAGTAAAGATCGTTGACGCTTGAACAAGTCAATAGTCACGTTCCACGGATTCGTAGGTTCAAATCTTGAACAAACCCAGATTTTCTCATGCAGTTAGATTACAGTACCAATCGAATCTTTCATCTGCAGTCAAGAAAGAAACTAGCAAATCATGAGAGTCTCAACCCAATAAATTCTCTTTTCCAGAGAAGAAGACATTTCTTTTTAAAAATACAGACATCCCAAAAGTAAGTTACTGTTAGGTCCTTCGATTCATTTAGGATTTATTTAAACGTCATGTATTTTTGTGTGGCTGTATATTTGGAAGTTGCTTCGCACTTAAGATTCCGAAGATACACGTCATCAAAATAATATACCTCACAGAAAACAGTGAACTACTTTCAACAAATTTTAAAAAATTGGTGTTTTCGTGTTCTTTAAAGAAAGTAACATTGTTTACACTAAGAATAGCAGAAACACGTCAATACTTTCTGTGATAAAAATGATGAGACTCAGCACTAAAAATGATGGCGAAAGGTACGGTAAACAACGAGTTTTAGAGCAGCTCTATCAATCTGAGATCCCCAAGATATGCCTGAGTTGACCGTGAATTGAGTGGAATATAAACAATAAAACAAAACGTTTGTTCAGTTACATCACCTTTGGAAATATTACAATTTATAACACGCGTTTACTTTGCTATTATGATTTTTTTACAGATTAACTACAAGAATATTCATTTTTGCCAGTATTTCAACAATAAATACTAACACGAATTGTGATTAAGGGGCCAAAAAGTTAAGTCACTTTCGGGCAGAATAGTCTACAGAAATAGCGAGGTTTTGTAGACCGCTCTGAAACCGGAAATTTTTAGAAACATTGTTTTCAGATGTTAAGAACTTTTGCTGACTGGAATGGACAGGATGTTTATTGAGCCACTTTCTTAGAATAGTTTGTAGTAAAATGTGATGTTCTCAACAGTATCTGCTGCTACAAAGAAACACTCCCACAAACTAAACAAGATAGGAAATGTGCGTAGAAAGGGACACTGCGGGGAGTTCCGGTTTTTGCATCCTTGAATCCTCTCTTATTTACATAACTTTAAACCAAGCGAAGGAGGTGTGGCACATTCTGTTGTTGCTCACAGCTGTACAAGTTGAGCTGTATATTATATATGTAGAATGTTATTACTTTTAGTAGGACCTGTTATTATATTTCCTTGAAGAATTCACTATTTACATTTCTAAGTTGACGTTTTTAAATTTATCCGTCATACATAACCTCGTAGTTCGTCCCCTCGAGTAGTTAGTTTGTAATGGTTGAATAGAACCTCTATACTTACCTACTTACTCTACGGAGCAGAGTCATACTTGAGAAGCTATCCGTGTCTCAGTTAGTCAAGGTAATCCCACATTTTATGGAAACCTAAGATTCATTACCACATATAAAAGTGCCCACCAACTTTCCCTATCCTGATCCAGAACAACCCAGTCTATACCCTCTTCCCACTTCCTAAAAATCCATCTTAATATTATTCTAACATCTACTGTCTCGTTATTCTTGTCAGATTTCAATGAAACTTGTATTTTGTCGACAGATTTTCAAAAACATCTTAAACATCGAATTCCTTGAAAATTTGTCCAGTTGGTCCATAAAGAGACACAGACAGACAGCCAAATGGACAAATGGACATGACTAAAGCAACTGTTGTTATTCAAAATTTTGCGAATGTGACTAAGAAGGAATACAGGCCAAATGAATATTAAAATCCTGAATAATATGTTGGAAACTGTTTCGTTTCAAAAAGGAAAATCATTCCAGCGGACAGAGATCGACTTTCCGGAGAATTACATTACCTGAGTGATCAGTTTAACCGAAAAGATCACAGTGCGAACGATTATCGTTGTGGAAAATACCAGCGTCTTATGGATTGAACAATGTTGTTTCTTAGTCTATTTAAAGAAGCTTTTTCTTATGTTTACATAGAGAGTGTCATTTTCAATCACAGACTCATGGGAAACTTGAAGGCGCTTTTACATAAATAAACCGGATGCAATGAGGAAAATCACCAAATCTTCGCTCAGGATAAGGGCATCACAGAGCAAACAAGCAATACGCAGCAGGTGAGGTAATAATTCTCTCCCAAATATTCTTCAAAATTGGTGTCCACAATTCCATCCTTCTTTCAGACTGTCTACAGGCCTAGTCCTCATATTAAAGGTATAGATTAATTCAGGTTTGTACTTCGTCGTCTTGGGTCAAATTACCTTCTGAAATTTTATTTGCAGGCTTAGAGTGCAAAACTCTTCTTTTAAATGACAATTAGTTTCTAATATTTTTTTCGTTCTATACCTGCTTAAAGGTTCTGGTTGTAATTTAAGCTCATTTCTCATTATGTGTTACATGAAACACCAGAATGATGCGATAACACTGTCCCTGTATTCCTGTCAATACTATCTTCGGGAAATTGGGAAAATTCGTCAATTATTGCCAAGCGGGTAAAATATCTGCTTCAAATTTTCAAGCTAATTAACGGCTTCGCCAAAATATGTAGCAAATCCTATATTCTGTAACTTTGTTCTCCGTGTTAGTGGCCACTAGTTTTTGTGGCCTGAATACACATATCGACATCATTCTGTACTCTTCGGGCAAAAGTTCACAAAGTATTTCTACAAGAAGCTGCATTTGTGACACTAAATAATCCATGATACGGTGGGCTGAGTGTAATGTCATGTCGATTGCACTGTGTCATATTTATTTTGGTGTGTACTGATTGATAACGTAATAACTTGTAATAATTCACTGAAAATTGTCGGTTAAATGTTTTCTGTAAAGCATGCATACTGCTTGAAGTGAAAAATGTCGTTTCGGGTATTACCGCAATTTCAAGTTCGGAAAATAACACTAGGCGAAATTTTTTTAATGTTTTGCTGACCGTGCATCTCAGTATAATCTTAGTAATTAACCAACTTGATGCACAAAATTTTTGTTTTACAATAGGTTTTATTTCATGCCTCTACATGCCTCGAGCAATATGTTCTCATCATCAGGAGGTCAAAATTGTATTATACAGCCTCTGGTATCATCACACATAGAGGTGGCCGTCCGGTGCACATGTTGAGAGAGCCCTCTCTCAACCTGTGCACCGGACGGTCACCTACAGAGTGTGATGATACCAGATATTGAATAATACAATTTTGGCCTCCTGATGATTGACACATATTGCTCGAAACATGTACAGGCATATAATAAACTAATTGTAAAACAAGAATTTGTGAATTAAGTTGGTTAATTACTAAGATTATCAGACGAACGTTTCGAAGTAGAGGGAAAGTTACACGTTAGAGTAATATTTTACTTTGTATCTATAAAAACTAAAGTATTTGTAATACATGTTGCTTTCAAACACGAAATGTAATTAGGAAAGGTGTGTAAATGGAAATCACGTAAAAGACCTTAAAATTATGTGGCTTAAATTGATGCCTGATATTATACCAAACACTTTTGGCTCAGGTTAGAAATATACTGCAATATATCCACACAAAATGATATCATCTCAGAAACGGAACTTCTCCCATCTGCGTCTCAGATAAGCCAGTATAACAAGACCTAGCCACTTTGGCCCAGAGCAACCCAGAGCAAAATAAAAACATAAATATGGTTTCACTCTCCGGTCCAACCAAGAACATATCAATAGTGTCAGCGTCACAGACCTTTCGTGAATTTCTTCTAACACCCAAAATAACGACAAATTAAACAAACACTCCTGCGTCTCTAAATTTATAAAGACACAATTAACTTGATTTTTGTTTCCCACATACAAGTACAGATAAACTTTTCTAAAGGTTAAAAAAATCCTTCATCGAAATATACGAAATCCAGAGTCAATAAAATTAAATATAACAAGAAGTATAGCGATATGGGAATATATAATTGATGCATTGCCTTTAGTGTAGGATCTGGTAAGTCAGACACGTGAATATAAACTGAATTTTTTAAAATATTATCTACTTTGGCAGAGCCCATTTCTTTAGTTTATGGTATCCCTTTGGTTTTGGTGTTGAAAATTCAGAGACACAGTACTTAAAACACATTTTTTATTTGAAATAAGTTGTTTAGATTGTAATTAAAGACCTGTATTATATTTTGAGACTTTAAGGTATTTAGTTCGTAACCAAAGTACAATAACACATACCTGGAGTTATTTGCTTTGCTCTTTTAGAAAACTAATGCTTGCAGACCTAAAAGTTTAGATTTTTCTTGTTAAGTGCCCTGTATTCACCACGACCGGTAGTTCCGCTTTCTAAAAATGCAAGTATAAAATTATATCGTTAACAATGCAGAAGATTTTATTTTGGTAATTAACCAACTCGATGCACAAAATGTTTGTTTTACTATAAGTTTATTTCATGCCTCTACATGTTTCGAGCACATGTGCTCATCATCAGGAGGTCAAAATTGCATTACACAGCCTCTGGTATCATCACACCTATAGGTGGCCGTCTCGTGCACAGGTTGA
>Ga0123357_10002384_pt1 | contig 20930 bp, 10 predicted proteins | sample TergutEmb28metaG_FD_89873 | JGI IMG/M metagenome (GOLD analysis project Ga0123357, IMG submission 89873) | Embiratermes neotenicus P4 segment gut microbial communities from Petit-Saut dam, French Guiana - Emb289 P4 | ecosystem: Host-associated > Arthropoda: Insects > Digestive system > Gut ... | reverse complement strand
TAATGCATAAGGGATCCCGAATGCAGATGGAAAATAATACGGCAAAAAAGTGATGTAAATAATAGGTTCTTAAGCTCGACCTGAAGATGACCCCCAAGGGTCGAAACATGTTGTAATTGTAAAACCTACATAATTAAAGTTGTGTTGACGGAAATTTCTATGTTATTTTAAGGTTATGTTTGGCGACTATTTCAGTGGAACCTACCCTAAAGAAAATATGAACCGGTACACTTTTTTGAGTTACATAATATATCGATTTTTTTCCCTCTACTTCCCGTGAAGGCATATGGACACCACATCCGATTTGGACATTTTGGAGAAGAGAAAAACACCTAGAATGTGTCGGATATGGAAACACAACTATTCACTCTGTAGCTCGTGTCCTAGTCATTGTATCGGCTGTGCTATCCTGGTTCCGTAATGGTTCAAAAAGTCATTCGTTTGTAACTCTGAATTTTGTTAGTCTTCAACACAAAAACTCTTTTTGTCATCCGATCTACTTTCGAAAGAGCAAGTAACAGTAAAATTTCCAGTTACTCTCTTGGATATAAAGGCTTAGTTGAGAGAAAAACTGAGGTCTGTGTGTCTGAAAACAATGTGCGTGGGAAAATATTTGGATCTAAGAAGGTTTGAAGCAGGTGGGAGCCCTAACAAGAGGAGCATCGTGATTGTGCAGGCCACCTAGTATTGTTAGAATGTGACATCAAGGGGTTGCGACGCGCTGGATACGTAGCTGGGGGTAGTGAGAGTGGAGCAAGAAATACAGAATTTTGGCAGTGCTGTCTCTTGCAATACAAATGATTTCGACGACTGTGTTACGTAAGAAACAGTTTATTGAAGATTTCCGAACGTGGTTTAGGAACTGATCTTTCTTTTGATTTTGTCTGTCGCCTCACTTTCAGTGCAGTGCTACGTTTCGGAAGATGGAAGCAGGGCTGGCGGCCGAAACATAGTACTGCATTGAAAGTGAGATGATGGACAAAGCCCAGAGAACTACTACTTCAGTAAGTCATATGTCGTTATCAGAGCCCTGTAGAGTTAAGTGCTTTATAATGCATTTATTGCATTAAAAGATATCGTCGTTTCAGATTTTTCGGCTTCTCGTTCATACTTACGCATTTTCTTCGAGCACTTTATCGTTCGATGCGTCGCTGCTCTTTTCGCTGGTTTTTTTTTTTTTGTTTTTTTTTTTTTTTTTTTTTTTTTTTTTTTTTTTTTTTTTTTTTTTTTTTTTTTTTTTTTTTTTTTTTTTGCTTCTTTTTTTGTTGGTTTTTTTTTTTTGTTTTTGTTTTTTTTTTTTGATAGTGCAGTTCTGTATATCGTAGGCTAGTACAGTACAAATACTTCGGTATGCGTGATCTTTCACACTTACCTATGCCACGTCTTGGAGTTCTAACACTCGCCAGAGGAATGAGTGTAACAACATTAATTCAAGGCTTGACGTTGAATGTCACTCTAATGGCAAATTCTACAACAGCAGGTACGTTGCCGGCTACATGTTGTGGGAGCGAATTTAAGACCTAGGATTGCCACAATGGAAGGGACGGAATTGTGACGTTATGTACTTTCATTTTAGCAACTTCCGATTGTGTGGATATTGCGACAGTGGCTTATTCATGCACAACAGTTATGCGAACGCTGCCAGCTGATTGAGGTTCGCTGAAATGGTCTTATATGCGGTGTAGGCTAAATCTTCAAGCGATTTTTGCGGATAGTGTTGAAGCGGATGCTTAAACTGGTTTCCGGTTTAAACTTCAGTTTAACATCTGCTGAAGTGACGTGAATAATTTCTTTGGATTGCGTGAAGTTCAAATGCGGAACTAATAGTAATTAAACTGCGAAAATCCTGCGTCGGAAGGCAAATCGGTTGGTTTGACTGTCATTTTTGCTGTAGCTTACAGATGCCACAGACAGGGCTCGCTTTTAGGCCTGCATTCATGAAGTCGCTTTAGTGTTAAACCAGCAAGTAGCTGCTTTTTTGGTCTCACATAACCTGGTTCTAATGATATAAACTTCATTTTGTCATATATAATAAACTAACGATGCACACCAGTAAAATGTGTTTTACTACATATTGCTAATCACCAACATGTTTCGGTCGTATTCGCGACCATCATAAGGGCGTATCAAAGAATACTAATAAAATATATAGTAGACTGTTAATTTACATGCTTGAAACCACTTGATGTTGTGTTTAATGTCATAAGTAATCTCTGTTGTAATACAGTGTTGGTTTGTATGTTGTTAAAACAGATAAAATTCAAACTATAGTTAAAATTGCTAAATAAGGTGTGGTGTTGTTGATGTTTAGAGGTATGTTGTAAGTGACATTTTACTGGGGTGCATTCGTTGGCTTGCTGTATATTGTAATTTGAGGTACTAGCATGGAACATATTAAAGTAATTTTGCTTGTCTTGTTAGAAATGTATGGCCTAGGTCAAAAGTTAATGTAATGGAATTATGTTTTATTTTGCCTTTCAATGAAGATGTTCTGAAAAGCAAAGTTCCTACCCCTTTTAAGTACCTAACATCAAAAATAAAAAAAAAAAAACTATAAAGCTCAAAGCGTTCTTAACTTTGGTATTGGATGGAGTTAGACCGCCAGCTCAACATTTAATTGCTTAATCCGTTGAAAAGATTTCCAGGGGCACTTTGATAATGAGGGTGCCTGTATTTGACTGCGGGTCTGGGCTTGGTGGCGATGAATGCAATTCCTGCATCTCCGGAGAGTCGAATCCCAGTCGGTTAGATCGTATGTGTACTCAGGCTACGGAAAGAAGTTTCATGGGTCGACCCCTTCCATATCTTCGAGGTCAGTTGCACTTTCTTGTATTCCACGCCAGTCGTCAAGACTTCCAGTACACAGAAATGTTAGTAGTGATAAACGCATGACTTTTTATGCTAACTGGTTGACATACGCCGGAGGGTACTGGAGGGGAATACAGCAGTAGAAAGCAAGAGGAAACCTTGAACGCCGTCTTCCCCTCATTCATGGGAATTCTTTCCGTCACCTCGGTATAGTCACTCCGATGCGTTGCCGTGGCCCATAAGTATATACAATTGTACTTGGGCTATGGGTTGAGTGGTTCAGAGTTCGAATCCTGGTAGGGGCAAGATATTTTTTTCTTCCTCAAAACGTCCAGACCGGCTCTGGGGCCCACCCAGCTTCTTACTGAATGGGTGCCGGAGTTTTTCCGGAGGGTAAATCTGCCGGGGCGTCATGTTAACCACTCATCTTCGTATTGTGCAGAGGTTAAGCGTGAGTGCAGGTATATCTCTGCTCCCCCAATACATCTGGATGGCTTGAGCAGCCAAAACATTACCTTTTACCTTTGGATTTGTCAATAAGGCATTTGTTCTCGGCAGAGTGAATCCCGTTAGCTTCACGATTTCACTTGGTAAAAAGGCAAAGGTAAAGTTGCCCTCGTGCACGCTGTGAAGGCAGAGAGGGGAATGGAGTTATAGCTCCATTCATTCTAAAACTCGGCACTAGATGAAGCTTCGACCTCTTGCAGTGGCCCCTTTAACCCCGTGTGTGTACGATTTCACTTCGAAGTGTGTTCCTCAGCTAGAAGGAATAAAGAAACAAGTAGAAATGGCACAAACACAGAACGTGATCTGTATGAGTCAATGCGGTGGAATATAACGAACAGTTTGTTTGCTGCCAACACACACTTTAAAAATCGGCAGGACTAGGGGCCACTGATTGTGCGTACCTGTAAAGGAGCAAAAATGTACTCATGTTCGACAGATTCCGTCAAGTGCGACTTTCTTCTTCTGCTTTCGTCATTTTTGCAGTAGTCTCTTAGTGACTCATATTTTCGCGGAAAGTAAGTGTGTTGGAATTTTAGGAAAACGGAAATTCTTAGCAGCGAAGCCAATATTGCAGTGAGGAGGCTATAGAAGAAGAGTGAGAAAGACAGGGGGTGAGGAGTGAATGCCGGCATGGTATTCCCCTAGTGTTCCGTTTTCTCTGTACCTAAACCCCTGTCAGCTTCTATATAATATTGGCCCCTCGAATTCTATACCGAGACAGGCTCCTCCTAAATAGGCGAGCGTGGGGTCGCATAGTGAATCTGAGAAGGCCATTGTTCGGCCATACTTATTGTCTGTTATACAGAACATAGTTTCCAGTGTAGATTGCAGACTCCGGTTCTGGCGTTTCATAAAGAGAGCCAATGAATGCAGTCGAGTTGAATAATGACGGAGGTTGTTACTCTGCTGCAAGATGACGGTCTTCTAAGATGTAACTCCTTATAGTTTGGTAGTTTTGTAACAACGTATCAGAGAAAACTCCTGCCTCCATCTTCAGGGTAGAAGAAAGCTTCATGGGTTTTCTCTTTGTAGTTTATGTAACGACTTTTTTCAGCGACATGAATTGGACAGCATACATTACGTGGTAACTGTGAGTAATGAGTTGGGGAAGATGCGGAATGAATCAGCCGTGACCTGTTATAATGAACTGTCCTAGCACGCCACAGGAAGAACTAATAAATATCAAGACAATCTATGATACTTGGTCCCTGGGCTGAGATAAAAGCTTGTAACTACTGAATTCGAAGCACAAGCAATAACCGATGAACCGCGATATTCGTGCTATATTGCCGAGGTAAAGAATGCGTGGAGCTGCACCTCCCCTCTCCCATATTCTTTCATGACTTTGTGCTTAATTTAGCACACGGGCAACTTTACCTTTCCTTTTCCTACTGAAGTCTGCAGGGCCCATCCTCGCTGATGTTTATTCGAATCTGCTATTTATTGAGAGCTGCATTATCGCTAGAAAAATTCTCCTGTGCAGACGACATCTCTCCTTATCGGTAGTGGCTGATAATGATTCAAGTGACACTAGAATTTATAACATCCAATCGGATGTATGAGGACCGATAGTGTTTTTGTCGTTTCGTGTCTATAGGCCAAGAGAATGTACTTACGATATTGACATCGATACTTTCGGGGCAGATCTTTACTAATAATGATTTTTTTCTTAATAATTGGTTCCTTTTTGGTTTATTTAAACGAAACATTCAGTAACTAAGTATAGGCCTGTATAGCGTCGTGTAATAGAATGGTCAATGAGTGATGAATTGAATAGGATTTGGCGGGGAACTGAAGGAAAAAAAAAAAACGAAAAACATCCGTCAGGGTAATCGGTACCCCGGCCGAGATTCGATCTAGTAATGTTCGGAATACAAGTTAAGCGTCATCATCTTAGCCTGCTTGCTCGGTAATGTTCGATAGTTTTGCCGCCAATATAGCGTGCTTTCTTACAAGCCAAGTTTTATTATTTTCATGAATATTACAAGGAAGAAAAAAGTTGATGCTGGACCATATTTTTCATACCTGAATATTGCCTTTGGCCGGATTGACGTTTAATTTTTCGCTGGCCTTTCTTTGCCCACTTCTGTCTTAAAAATGACGGGATGTAGTTCTATCATATTGAAAGTATAAAGGACCGGCTATTAAATATCATTATTTTTCCTCCTTCAGATGTTATGTCATATCTGTGTGGCTGAACTTCGTTGAAATGTTCGGTTTTCAAGTCTGTACAGGAATCAGGCTGATTTGTTTGACCGGATTGTGGAATCACATTCTCCATGAACATGTCTGTAGAAGAACAAGAGCTTTCGGCTGCGTCCGCTACTGACCTTTCGATTTAGAGAAGGCCTTAGCGAAACGTCATCCAATTTTGTCTCCCGTCGTGGCGACATGGAATAACATCTACGAGCTCCAGAGGAGATGTTTCATTTAAGAAACACATTCAGATATGTTATATCTTTTGAAATCTCGATTTGCATACACAGTGCTATCCATAAGTTTTAGACTGATTTTTTAAAATAACAGAACTAGAGCTATCTATCGGCCAACCCACTAAGTGTTATCAACGAACATCCGTTCACACACAGAGCTTCTTTTGTTTATCTTTGGCAGTGTACGATTTATAACTTGTCTTGTAAAGTCAGTTTTCTTTATACGTCATGGATGGCGGAAAAGAACAGAAAGTTGCCATAAAATTTTGTTTCAAAGCCTTTCTATCTGCGACAGAAACACTAGTATTGGTGCAAAGGACTTTTGGGAATGATGCTCTGAACCGATCAAACGTTTTTAGATAGTATTCTCGATTTCGAGACGGAAGGGAGCTGGTAGATGGCGAGAGAGGTGGCCGTGCAAAATCGACTCGAAATGAGGTAGACATTGCTGCCGTTGCTGATTTGTTCAAAAATGACCGTTGAATCGCATCAAGAATGATAGCAGAATCTTTGGACATCCCCAAGACTGTAATACTTCGGATTCTGAAAGAGGGTTTGGGAAAGAGAATGTTGTGTGCACGTTTTGTTCCACACTCCTTGACACCTGAGCAAAAGGAAGATTGAGTCATCTTGCCAAGACATTATCGCGATGACCGGTGCAGACATTTTTTAACGACATGATTATTGGAGATGGGACCTGGTGTTTTGCCTGTGATCCTGAAACAAAGGGACAGGGTTCTGAATGAGTTGGTGAGACATCCCATCGGCCGAAGAAACTGAAATTCCAACGATCCCGCATCAAGACCACGTTGATAATTTTTGTCGAGTCTCAAGGCGTAGTGCACAAAGAATTCGTACCAGAGGGAAAAACAGTAAATGCATAATTTTATAAAGGAGTAATGAATCGCCTCCTGAAGCACATTCAACGAGTTCGTCTAGCTGCGTTCTGCTGTCGAGATTTTTTCTTGTTGCACGATAATGCGCCCGCCCACAAAGCTGCAAGTTTTTGCCAATTTTTGACCCCAAAAAGTTACAACCCTTTATCACCCCGTATTCTCCAGATTTATCTCCGCCAGACTATTTTATGTTCGCCAAGTTGAAAATGAAGTTAAAAGGACGCAACTTTGCGGATGTTGCTGAGATCCAAGGAGCCGTAACTGATGAATTAAAGAAGGTCCAAAAAGAGGAATTTTCGGCAGCTTTACAGTAATTGTACGACCACGCAAAAGTCTGTATATACGCCAATGGAGCTTATTTTGAATAAAAAAGGTATGTCTTCCTCATGTATCTTCGATTTAAAAAAAAAAAATCAGTCCTAAAACTTTTGGACCGCACTGTGTATGTATTTGCGAAGTTCTTTCCTGGAAATTTTAAAACGATTCTTCATTTTATTCAACTCTTCAGAGTGATGATTCTGAAGATGATCTTCGTATTCGAGGGACGAAAACCCTACAAGTCATTTGACGGCTCGACAGTTCATCTTTTGTTAAATACATATTTAGAGTCCATTTATTTTTCCACGTTGTCTCTCTTGCGTTTGTACAGGGTTATTCGAAATGATTGTCGGGGTTTTAACAACTTGTCATACACAATACACTTGAGGTAGGAGTATTTGTATTTTTTTTTATTTAATGGAACAACACTCCAAGTTTTCGTTACATACCTTACAGGTGCTCTATACGTGCACCATTTGTGATTCTACAAACATCAACACGATAAACGAGTTCGTTCCAAACTGACAAGTTGTTAAAACCCCGACAATCATTTCGAATAACCCTGTATTACGGATACGGCATGCTATTCTTTTCGTCCTCAAAGCCTGAGCTGGTCTGCGAATCGTGGTGTTCTCCTTACGTAACTGAGCACATACCGTGCCTACAGAAGTATCCACATGAAACTGCCAGCCATTAATTCATTTGTTCGGTCGGTCGGTCGGTCGGTGAGTATGCAATTGGTCAAGTGGTCTCTTCGGCAGCCAAGGTATCATTGACACGAATCGGAGGACGGACAGTTGATTACGATTTGATTACTTAATTAATTGTTAACATATTTGGCACTGTTACTCCTCCGTAATATGTGGATCATTTTATCAGTCAATGCATACAAGTGTTATCAGGTCGGTCAGGCAGTCAACTGGTTGTATATTCAGCCAGTCGGTTCATGAAGCCTGCAGTCCAGCAGTCCTGTTTAAGAGAGAAGGAATAGTAGGATGATGCATGAAACTGCACAATGATGAGACTCGGAATTTCAGTTCTTAAGCAGATTTTGTGGTCATGAAATGAAGGACGTTGAGACAGGGGATGAGAAATACATATAAATCTTTATTTAAGGAGCGTACGAGGACGAGGATGCTTGCGAAACCTGGGTTTTTGGGGGGAGATAATATTAAGATTGATCTAAAATGGTGTAAGGGTGTCGAGTGGATTTTACTGGCTAAGAATAGAGTCCCTTGGCGATTTTCTGAACATAGAAATGAACCCCATTGTTTTATAAAAGGTGGGCCGTTGCTTAAGCAACTCGTTGAATATTGGCTTTTCAGAAAGTTTATTTATTATTGCTTATATTATCAGTCCGTTTGAATACGTTTTATCAGCTGCGTGTTGTGTCTTCGAACTGTGGGATACCATTAGATAATGAATTTCAAAAATTTATATTGTACTGGGCTAAGTTAGAATGGCCTGTCCGCTCAATAAAATCCCCTCGGGCGGTCACCCTTAGAAGATTTTTATTGAATTTTGTTGCAGCAAGAACTTGAAGCCTGTGAGTTTGTGATTGGAACGTGGGGCCTTGCAGTAAAAAGGATTAATGGTAGTCACCATAGTTCGGCATTATCAATTTAGTCACTCATGTACTAGACTGGTGTATTCTCAGTTAAGTTGCAGTAATGGCCAATAATTTGGTCGTGTACCTACTAGCTGAGATTTTGTTAGCTTCAAATCATTTTGGAAAAAGAATTTGACGCTACATTCCGTTTGTATAAGAGAAGCGTAAATCGCCGGAGAAGTCTCTCGGTGAAGTGAAAATGAAATAACTGTGTAGCAAGCCCGAGTGTTCGTGAGGAAATGATAAGGGGGTTAAGTCATCGAAGGTGGTGTGGTCTCCATGCGAATGAATAGAGTAAGTGTTCTCAGTTTTTGTGTGCCGTCTCATACTCTGGAATGCTCTTTCTCAGCTCTTCCCTTGGCTCAGAAGTGCTGGCTGCCTCTTCTCGCCAGGTCTTTGTGTAATAAAAAAAGTCTTTATTAAAATGAGAATGCCTTACTTTAAATCTCAACAGATGGATAGTCTTTTTCATTTTCTGCGCTTCGTCCATCTGCTTCTAACACTGTGCGATAAATGTTGTACTCGTGCTACAGTTTACCTGTACCAACTGAACAGAACCTGGAGGGAATCGTTGAAACAAACGACAAATAAAAAACTGAACTGCTACAGAATACATTCTTGTGTTCTGTCATCACATTTTAACACCGCTGCCCGGGGCAGTGTGTCCTATCATTCTTATTCTTCGGAGCATAAAACTATTAGTCAAGGCCAATACCAGGGATCTCCAGGCATCTGAGCCATAGTTTCTTCGAATGGAGGAGAGACCACCTAGGACGTCTTGCTTACAGATTCCTTTTAAGCTGTTTAAGAAACTTTTTATGGATATTGGAGAAGCTATTGAACGCCTTTGTATTCGGGCTTAAAGATTACGTTTCTGAAAGTAATTTTAATTTTGGTATTGTTTGATCATTTCCTCCTTTCTTTTTCTCATTATTATTACCTTAAATTTCGGCGGGTTTTTAGATACTCTGGGAGCAGACGCCCGGCATGTCTTCTTGCCGGACACCTCATCTCCAGTCCACGTTCTACACGCTAGAGAAGTTGTTTTCGTTATGAATTATTTAACTGGGCTTTTTAACTGCATATAGTATGAAGCGTAGAATGCCCACTGTTGTGTGATTTTTACAAAGAGTTTGCGGAGAGGAAGCGGATGTAGCCTCTTTTAGTTTACTTTCCCACCATTTGTCTGAAGGGCTGAGGAAAACCACTAAAGACCCTTACTTGACGAAATTCAAACATGGCGTCTCTCGAATATGAAGTACATAATCTGGTACAGTATGTATAGAGACTGGCAGTCTTCTTCCTACTTAGCTATGAAACTACTTAATTAGGAGGTTGGTACTAGCATGGCCTGCCGTGCGGACCGTTGGGAATGTGCTTTTTTTTTTAAGGCTCTTTCGCAAAGTTGCGAAAAGCAACTGTTAGCTTCGTCATATGTCCCTGTCTGTCCGTCCATCCTTCTGTCTTTACTTCCTTCCGCGTAGAACTACGCTCCCACTGGACGGATTTTCATGAAATGTAATATTTGAGTATTTTTTCGAAAATCCGCCGAGAAAATTTCTGTTTCACCGAAAATGTGACAAAAATAACAAATTTTGATGTTTTGCTGACCGTGCAGTTGGTCAGTTGCTGAGAAAAATAACAAGGGTTATTTTATATGGAGATCAGTTTACAGTTATGATAACATATCGCTCTATTCTTAGAATGAGAATTGTTTCAGACGAAAGCTGTAGAGAAAATCAAAACACGCATTTTATGTTCAATAACCCTTTTTTTCTCGAAAATCGTGCCGTTTATGAGATAATGTGGAAAAATGCTGTAGAGCCGGACAGGCCACATGACAATATGACGCGTGCGAATTGCATGGTGGGTAACTGAGGTTACAGATACACTCAGAATATGCAATATTTATTGCAGTTCCACAGCAACAAAGGTTGCAAGAACGCGCCTCAATATTATGTTATATGTACATTGTCCGACTTGTTCCCCTCAGTCCGTCCTTACCCGATTGACTTGTCTTCGCTGGTAGGGCAAGGGTGGTCGTCCTATAGATGAATTATAAATGTTCGGGTACGTCAGCGGCCATATTTCCATAATATTAACATTTCGTACCTTCATAAGATTTGAAATTTTGGGGCAGAAGCAACAGAAATGATCGTAATTACGAGTATAACAAAGATCGGAATGGGTAAAAGCGTGGTTTTCGACGACGTTCCCCTGGTGTTCCTGGTAGGCTGCACATATTCACTGTGTTCTTTACTTTTGTAGTACCTGCAGCTGGATATAACAAAATGTGTGCGTGTGTGCGTGTGTTCAGCTACCTTCTTTCAAGACCTTGAACATTAATCAGAATGTACAATATCCTGAAGAAGACTCAAGTCTTGTCGGATGCTCACGCCATTTCGACAGCCAGGGTCTTTGTGGACTGCTTGATCTTGAAGATGCAGGCACTGTGCTTTTAAAATTCGGTAAATGGTTACTGCGACACGGCGTAACAACAAAAAAGACTTCAATCTTCATGATCAACACGGCTTTAAGAACCTACAATCTTACTTTAGAACATTTTGTCATAATTACTAACCCTTTAAAGTCCACTGTTTACTGTACGTACCACCCGCTAGAACACGAAGAAACTTTCCATTTTGTTCACATGGTGTATCTTGTGTGTCCTATGATTCTTCAAATAGATAGCGAGTCTTTCCCAGTACATTTTTACACGACTGGTGTATGTAATGGAAGCACGCTTTGTTCACTGAGAGGCATGAAAGGAGCCTTTACATACCGTACAGAGTTATTCGAAATGATTGTTGGGGTTTTACCAACTTCTCATACACAATACACTTGAGATAGGAGTACATGCATTTCTTATTTATTAGAACAACACTTCAAGTTTTTGTTACATACCTTAAAGGTGCTCTATATATGCACTCTTTGTGATTCTACAAACATCTACACGCATCTCAAGTGTATTGTGTACGACAAGTTGTTAAAACCCCGACAATCATTTCGAATAACCCTGTAGAATCACAAAGGATGCACATATAGAGCACCTGTAACAAAAACTTGGAGTGTTGTTCTATTAAATAAAAAAAAAACATATACTCCTATCTCAAATGTTTAGTGTACGACAAGTTGTTAAAACCCCGACAATCATTTCGAATAACCCTGTAGAATCACAAAGGATGCACATATAGATCACCTGTAAGGTATGTAACAAACACTTGGAGTGTTGTTCTATTAAATAAAAAAATACATATACTCCTATCTCAAATGTTTTATGTATGACAAATTGTTAAAACCCCGACAATCATTTCGAACAATCCTGTATAATGCAAGATTAATATTACTCTGTAAAGGCCGTGCCATGGCTCTGGGGGATAGTCGCCGGCCACTTACTGCGGAGGGCCGGTTTCGATCGTTCGCCAATCCTTGTGAGATTTGTGGTGTGCGATGTGGTACTGGGGTAGGTTTTTTTTCCGTGCACTTAAGGTTTTCCCTTTCATTGTCATTCTACAAATGCTCCATTCTCATCTTCATCTCAATACTCGTGTTATCAGAAGGACAAACGGGGAAGCCTGTGAACCTTCAAACAAAGCAGTGCTTTCGGATGTCGGGAAGCACTGCACAGAAGAGTACCACATTATTCTGGTCCGTAAAGGATCAATTAACGCGCTTCTAACATGCTTTGCTGTATCAGTACATTCATTAATACATATAAGCAGTAGGCATTTAACAGTTTTTGATCTACCGACTTTTGGCGCGTTACTTTCCTTTCTGCAGTGACATCCAAAGAGACTAATTCAACACCTAAGTAATAAAATCACTTGCCATCCCGGTACAAGATACAATCCTCGTATTAACAACGAATGTTTAACGTCGGCAAGAATCACTGCGTTCTTACAAAGCTTATTTCCGGCCTCTTGTCTGAAGTAGCATGTTTGAACTTCTGAACACGCTAAGTGTCGTTACACTGACAGGTTGTCTGAAAATTGAAATCAGTTCTCTCCAAGCAAAGTTTGTTCATTTTTATGATTCTTGGTTTGCTAAGCGGCAGTACCGATTAGATTCTTCCTGCTCGCATTTCGTAAGTAGCCCAATCTCGCGCTCTTGGCAAGCCGTAGTTTGATTCCTGATAGGATCCTTATGTTTTTCTCGTTACTACCCACACTTATACCAAGTAGGAACTTTGATGTGTGCGTGTATACAAATATACTAGGAAGGTGGAACAGAGTAAAAGGATTACTTGAGAGTTCTTAATCACAGACACCCCTTCTAGAAGAAAAGTTTATGGCTGCTTCTAGTATATTCGGAATTTCGAATACTCCTCTAGATGTAATCAACCATGCTTTTTTACCCGAACTTATAGGAGATAAAAAAGAGTACAAAGTCCCTGGGCATAATTAAGCATCACGGCATTAACACGTGTGGGAGAATGGTGGTGTGGTTGTTTTTCCGGGGGTTTCGGAGATTTTTCTCTAACTACCGTTTCCAGACCAGTTCTGGGGCCCACTCAACCTCTTGTTCAGTTGGTTCCAGGGGGCTTTTCCAACTCCGGTGAAGGTGCAGGGGCGTGCTGTCGGCTACGAACTGGCCTTTAGTCGCTTAGTTTAAGAAACATTGCCAAAATATTCCCACTCTTCCGTACGTCACTTCGGGTGATGCATGCACAAGGCGTACTTGCATTTTCTTGTGGAGCTACTGCACCTTTTGTTCCTGTAGGTAGGTATCAACATTTTCGAGGTACATGTTGCCAACTTACCCCTGAAGATGGAGGCAGTATGTTTTTTTGGAAACGTTAGTATCCACTTACCACACCCCACTAACCCAGGAGACCACCGTATTCATGTTCACTATCTTTAGATTATCACATCTTACACAATGTAGCTTGTGTGACTGTACTGTTGCTGAAACAGTTACATACGCTATCTTGGAACTGCCTCGAAATGTCAAGGACGGCATTATGAGAGACATGTGAACGGTCCATATCAGGGTCATTGAGAAAACTGTCAATGCAAAACTGAAAAATGAATCAAGGCCTAATGCTTTTGGAAGACTTCGCACACTCTGTAACTTCTTTGTCCCACTCGATCGCATTACACGGTCAGATGCTTCAGTGTCTGTAGGACACCCCTGAGGTGGAGAGTTATTCAGCACTTTTACGAATCCACTGTTGCCATGGAACCTGAAGGTTCATTGCTGTTCATCACTGGACCCTCTTCTGAGCCACTTGAATCCAGGCTGAGCATTTCACAACTTTTTCTCTAGCACTCAATTCACCTACGGGTGAAAAGGCCGATGAAATTATATTAATAAAAATCCAACGAGATGCAACAGTATGCAGTCTGATTTATTTTACTGCAAAATCACTCTTCATGTTTCGGATGTCCACCGCACCCATCATCAGGAGTACTAAAAACTGTAACCGCAGCCTCCGGTACATGTCATAATAGCGGCACAGCTACTTCCCTCCAACGTGGCTAGGTTGGACTGGCCACGTTGGAGGGAAGTAGCTGTACCGATATTATGACCTGTACCAGAGGCTGCGGTTACAGTTTTTGGTACTCCTGATGATGGATGCGGTGGACACCCGAAACATGAAGAGTGATTTTGCAGGTCGGGACTCCCGGCCTAGCCATGTTGGAGGTAAGTAATTGTACCGATATTATGACCTGTACCGGAGGCTGCGGTTACTGTTTTTAGTACTCCTGATAATGGGTGCGGTGGACACCTGAAACATGTAGAGTGATTTTGCAGTAAAATAAATCAGACTGCATACTGTTACTCGCTGGGTTTTTATTACTATAGGCTTATGATGCACGGAAACATGAACTTAAAATCTGATGAAATTCAGTGAGGAATTACTTCTTTTCTATCTTCGTTGTGATAATCACTAAATCAATTTTTTTGGAAGTTAAAAGTAAAAAAAAATCACTTCTTAAATGGAGGAACTTCTCTGAAATTCGTATTACTTTCTTCGTCAGAAAAGTGAAATAAGCTGTGTTAAGGTACATTTTCGAAAATACGACTCATCACCTGCGTAAGTATGTGAAAAGTACTACCGTGTTTGAACGACGTATCATGCGCGGTTGTCAGATAATGTATATACTTTTTCATTGACTGGATTCTGTCGTGCAGAACGTCCGGGCTAGGTATGACCATAAATAAGTGTCCTTCATTGCAAAACAGAAAGAGCTATCGGCCAAACAGAAAGTCTTCGGTAATGCAAAAGCTCACATTTTTTATTCCGAACATGCAAGGCTGTCTATGTACATGTGCATACTCAGAAGATTCTGCTTCCGTGAAAGGAGGCAGTGCAACTAGTTATGAGGGAGAAACGATGCATTGCGGCAGCATTTGGACGTGACAACATTCTACCTGCGCGGCAAAAGCAGGCACATTTGCCACATATGTGGGCCTGAGAACCCTCATGTTGTGCTGTAGCATGAAACAACACCCGAAAAATGAATGTATGGTGCTGGCTGATGGCAGGAGGTGTCATTCGTCCTTCCTTGGACGAAACGACTAACTGGAATTGTGTACCTGCTCCAGCTCCATGGAGCTGATTCATTTCTGAGAGGCTGATAGTTTCTCAACTAGTCAGGAATTTTCCATTATTTTACGGAACCCTAAGGTTCCTTACCGTGTGTACAAGTTCCTCTCCACTTTGCCTCTACCCTGAACCAGATTAATCCAGCCTTACACCTAGGGTTTTCAAGTTGCCTCATTCCTCCAGTTTTCCCCATCAAACCCTGTACACATTCCTCTTCGTCATGCGTGCTCCATGCCCCGCTCATACTACGTATCATGCTCCTTGTTTTGATGATCCCAGTTATATTTCGTAAGGAGACCTTGCTGAGACCTTTCATAATAATCCTTCGAAGTCCAAGACCCTGTGGAAAATTTCGTGAGATTTTGAATCTTAATAGTGAGGTTTTGTTAGCCAGTTGACCCCACTCCCCCAAAGTGAAGGACCACCTCTTGTCCGCTTCCCGCGACTGCATATTGATTTATACAGTCGAACTTGGTTATAACGTCATCGAAGGGTCCGAATAAATATTATGTCATTATAAACGAGTGTCACTGTAAGCGAGGTGTAGGGAGACAGTGAAGGGAACATATTTAAAGACAGAATACAGGCCTGCGGGTAGATTTCTTATTATTAGCGTTATGATCTGTTTCAAATTTAGAGTAAAATTAAAATCTAAAGATAAAAAAATTACTCTGATATAATTGTACATTTCCATACAGGGTTACGATAAGTAATGCATTAACTTTGAATTAAAATTTAGGGAGAACAAACATTATCATGATAAGGGGACCTTGTCACTTCTGTCTTGCTTAAACCACTTAAGCAGCGCCTCATTGACGTCACTTCATTCAGGCTTTCGAAATCGCTTTATTCTCGATCCGTTCCGTTCAGACGCACTAATAAGTTTGGTTCTGTTTTTCCAAACCTTTTAGACCGTAGAATTTACGAGACGTGATTCTCTGTACACGCCTGTAATTTTTCAATTCTTTGTTTGTCGTATCACTTTAACGTTTCATTCGACGCACAAAACGTTATTTTGTTCGTGACTAGCCACTTTATCAGTCTCCTGTTATTTGCAGGACTAGAACATAGAGGGAAACTTCACGCACAAGGTGAATCACCGTTACTATTTTCATTTTCCGGGCCTGGAATTTATGTAGCTACCTGCAAACTTAGAGGGCTTGCCGTCTCAAAGGACGAGGAGATGATAAAATTCTCAAAATAGCTTACTTCTTTGAAAATTATATTGAAAACGATGACTTTTAATGTCGTTATATTCGAGACACGTTCTTATGTATGTCGTACTAAGTAAGGCAGAAAAACACGCAACTTAATGGAGAATTAGTTGGTAGCAGAGAATTTGAGCCGAGGTGTCGCGCAAACCGAGGCTGTTATATCCGAGTTTACATGTATTTTAATCTGCCCTCAATTCCTGCGGGTCGTCTTCTCCATCCGCAACTGCATATGTGGACACCATGGATTAACGGTTTAAAAAGCTGGGGAACTTCCCCACATTACCACTTCCTTGACTCCTGATTGTTGGATTGGATGATTAGAGCCCCAGTCACTGGACATCACCCCACGGAATTTATTTTGGTAGGGATCCGGTAAGAACCTAGTGTACCAAGAGAGTTCAGCATTTCTAAGAACTGAGAGAACAGATCGCCAGTACAGCATTACAGATAACTCGTAACATGCTGGAAAACACATGGAAAGTGACTGGAGGTCTGCCGAAAAACGAGGGCATGTACCAAGTTAAACTGACGAATGTTGGAGTGTTTGGTCAACATTCTGTGTCTTTGTACACAAATTAATGCACGAATCTGTAGAAACATTCTTCGTCTCGTAATATCTTTATCCCGGACATCCTGGAAAAGACACGTCAGTCTCTCTAAATGATTTCGTCAGCAGCACGTTGAAAGTTGTCGGTTGTCAAGGCCGAACTTGGGTGGCCGCTGCGTGGTTCATCCAGGTTGGTGTTCCCTTTTTCGTACGATCTCGCATGTTTCGGCCATGGTCTAACCGTGGTTATGTGAACAGTACGTTCTCCTTAACAGCTGTAAAGAGTTTTTTTTTTTTTTTTTAATATTTCTCCCTGCCTGCCCCTCAACCGATACGAACACAGTGCCAGCTCTTAGTAACGTGCTGCACTAATCGACACTACTTGGTGACAAATGATGGCATCTTGGATATTGGGCGGAATTTAATTAAATGTTTCCAATCCTGGCGGGAAGCTTCGTAATTAAAAAAGGTAGTGCACCGTTGTACAGGCACTGAGGTTCCGTACAGGCCTTATGGCCCGTAGGGGGAGTAGAGGTATAGCTCTACTCTTTCTCGACCACGGCACTAGAAGGGGGTGAGGGGTCAGCGTCACACCCCGGCCGCTCTTTACCCCCGGGAAAGAGCCGGTACCCATTGTACAGGAGGCTTGGTGGGCCCCAGGGCCGGTCTGGACAGGTGTGGAAAATCGCGCCTCCCACTGGTATTCGATCCCCGGACCGTCCAGCCTGTAGCCAGTCGCTATACCGACTGAGCTACCCGGCCAACAAGCTTCGTAATTAAGGTAAACTAAATTTCAGCAAACGTTTGTGAGAGACCCAGTCCCACTCGTAAGCTGGGTGTGTTTGCGATCACTGCAATCCATACGTACCCCAACAGAATGCGTGAATTTTTTACCGGCGTTGTGATACTGATATTCAGAAGAGACACTTGCTTTCAGACTTGACTCGCCAAATGTTATTTCTTAGCATTCTCTGTGCTCCAGTAAGATCTAAATCAACCTTCTGTTATAAGACCGAGTATAGAAACAGTTTGTTAGAATCCTTGTCATAAGGAGCCTAGGGTTAGCATGTTTGAATAATACTGCTTACATAGCAATAGAACTTTGCTCGTATTCGTCCGAATGGCAGTAATTCCATATGCCTTTATCTGTGTGTACTTCTTTAAATTAGCAAAGGTAAGGTACTATGGTCGACTCAGGAGAACGACTTTGACCTCGGTACTGGTTTTGTAGGTGTAAGATCGTTAGTTATTTTGCGATAACTAACCATATTATTCCACTCAATACACATTGGGCTGATATACATTTAGATCTTGCGCGTTCCCATAGTCCTGTAATTTTCTGATTAACTGAACACCAACGAATGGCGATCAGTGACAAGAAGGGTAAAATCATACGCAGGGTAACTATGCAAGTAATAAACCATGTGTGTCGCGTGTGTCAACGAGAAGCAGTGGAGAGAAGCCCAATTGTACCTATCTGCGGTGCGGAGAAACGAGCGGAAAAGTGCTGTGTTTATGAGTGACAACACAAAAAATCATCAGAAGGGAGATAAGGGACGCACTCTGCCCTGCCCAGGAAAGACAGATCTCGATAACGTGAAAGACACATAATTATTGATGATTTTTATTTGTGCGTGGTCATCAGAACGGTCGTGGACTTTATATTTAAAAGAAAATCGGTATCCAGAATAAGATGCCTCATGGTTTTAATCAGTACCTCCAAGATGATTGCGAGGAAATGCAGTGAATTATCTTTTGTTGTGATACGTAACACCAGGTAAAGAATGACCGTTTTTCACAAATGTAGTTACGTGACAAAGTTTATCTGCAAACTCCGGCGACTTTTTATGTTTTGCTGACCGTACATCCTGGTACAAATCTGGGTAAATGACCAACTTGATGCACAATCACGTTGTATAAAACGTTTATTGTTATAACCTTCTACATGTTTCGAGCAACTCTGTGCTCATCATCAGGAGGTCGAATTGTATTAATACAGCATCTGGTATAGTGTTCTCTGTCCGACGTGCAGGTTGAGAATGAACTTATCAACCTGCACACCGGACGGTCACTTACAGAGAGTACTATAACAGATGCTGTATTAATACAAGTCGACTTCCTGACGATGAATACTTTGTTGCTCGAAACATGTAGTGTTATAATAATGAACGTTTTATATAACGGAATTTTGCTTCAAGTTGGTCATTTACTCAGAGTTACATGCTACTTTTTTCTGCTTCGAAAAGCCATCGTCAGACTCTCATGTGTGCATACACTAAAGGAAGAATATGCTTACAATACCAAGTTGGTAGGGGGACCGCGGTGGCTACAAATCGGAAGGTCGCTGGTTCGATCCCAGCTGGTGTCATCGGAATTTTTCATTGATAAAATCCTTCCGATCGCACTATGGACCTGGGGTCGACTCAGCCTGTAACAGAAATGAGTACCTGGAGCATTTCCTGGGGATAAAGGTGGCCGGTGCGTAAGGCTGACAACCTTACCACCATCCTGTGCCGTTGTCACGAAATCTGGGAACCTTAACTTCCTGAAACCCTCTGGGCCACTCCAGGCCTGTAACGGGACTGCTTTACCTTACCAAGTTAGCAAGTAAAAGTAATTGGAATCGCAGTTGTTCAATGTATTGAACGTTAAATTTATTTCTTAGATTTTTCTTCTTACTTTAAACAGCGAATTGTTTTTATAAATATGTTTGAAATATACAGCAGTTCTCTCAAAGCTTGTTTGAAACATTTTGGCTCCTCCATCAAATTTGTGAATATCGACATGTTTTATTATGTACGATGACTTTTACAAGCCGAAACATGTAGCATGTAGTTTTGCAGTAACCTTTGTCAAAAAATCCTAGTTATGGTCGACGGTCTCATTTGTTTACCTGGTACGAAGATATGAATTAAAACTTAGCGTATTTTAACTTCATGCGGTGGGTAAAGAATGCATTACTACTGCACGTTCCCATCAGTGGCAGTTATTTTATATTGTCAGTTCACGTGTTACGGAAGACGCAGTCGAAATATATTACGAATTGACGATTTAAGGTAACGTTCATATATGAATAGGGGGACCGCGGTAGCACAGTGGTTAAGGTGCTGGTTCGATCCCAACTGATGTCAGTGCATTTTTCATTGACATAAAATCCTTCCGATCGCACTATGGCCCTGGGATCGACTCAACTTCTAACAGAAATGAGTACCAGGAATATTTCCTGGGGGTAAAGGCGGCTTGTGCGTAAGGCTGACAACCTACCACCATCCTGTACCGTTGTCACGAAATCTGGGAACCTTAACTTCCTAAGAACCCTCTGGGTCTGTCCAGGCCTGTAATGGGACTGCTTTACCTTTTGCCATATATGAATAATGGTTCACGAAAACATTTAATGATGGAACCGTAGATTAGATTACGACAGCTTCCCTGCGACTTTTCCCGACTTTTTATACACCACTCGTCGTATCATGCAGTGTTGTGCGTACTGCATAGTCTTGGAATTGGGAAGCTTCCTACATTAAATCAAGAATGAATCAATAAAATAAATTCTTGTCGAGAAGAATAACACAGGAATATGCTTAATGTCGCCCTCATTTTTTTCGTTTATCACATTCTTTCATATTCTATTAGTTCCATTTTTTGTCATTGTATATTCATTCATTAACTAGTATTCAGCCTTGAAGGCCGGGCTTGGCAGGAACCAGAGCCCAGTCATGTGACCGGTATGGCTCTGGCACACTGCATCCTGGGCAAGTTTTTGGGGGTAGTTTTCCATTGCTTTCCCCCGCCTTTAGTTATTCCCACTTTAACCGCCAGGTGCCTCCGTCTGCAACGACGCGAGAGATCCTAGCAGCGATAGGTGGAACTTTGGGCGAGAAAGATGTCCGGTAGTAATTTTGCCTAAATTCCGACTTCCACGTAAATTTAGGGATCTACCGACGGCTTTACTTCCCCTCTGAAGGAAGGCATGCTGAGGATTTTTTCGCCCTAAAAATCCGACGGCTTCGGCCGGGTTTGAACCCGCAAACTTGGGTACTAAAGGCCAG
>Ga0123357_10002382_pt1 | contig 20936 bp, 20 predicted proteins | sample TergutEmb28metaG_FD_89873 | JGI IMG/M metagenome (GOLD analysis project Ga0123357, IMG submission 89873) | Embiratermes neotenicus P4 segment gut microbial communities from Petit-Saut dam, French Guiana - Emb289 P4 | ecosystem: Host-associated > Arthropoda: Insects > Digestive system > Gut ... | reverse complement strand
GCGCTACGAGAGTCCCAGACACCGCCCGCGCATATTGGCAGTTACCGATAAGCAAAAAAAGATCTATGAGGCTTTAGGCATCAAGCCACCGACCGTGTCATAACTTTCCGGGAATTCAGGATACAACGTTCCATCAACAAAGACCTTAAAGGCGCGCGTTGTCGGGTCGATCTCAACGCTGGTACGATACGCCGTTGAGTCGAAGTTATTAATCCCTGTCTTAATGGTTGCGAGGAGCGTGCGGGTAGTTGAAGTGTTACCCGGCGTAAAGTTTTCGGTGTTCCAGAGTTCATGATCTATGTAGTAGACACGCACCGCAGCGGTATTGGGCGCGGTTACATCATTTTCCTGCATACCAGCGCTGTTTGCACAAGAAAGGATTACGGCATAGCCCGTGTAGTAGGTATTGCTCCCCTCTTTGCTCATCTGGCCGTTAAAGAGATAGCCCGTTTCAGAGAGCGTGTGGAAGTTCATATTGGTTGGATGCAGCAAAAAAGAGAGTCCTTGAGAAGCTTCGGGCGTTGTTGAAGTAAAGACATAGTCCATGTAAGGCTGGATGCCATAGCCGTAAAAGGCAACGGTTCCCTCGGTCTCTGAGTCATCGCCGAGCACTACATGATTCGGAGTTGCTGTTCCGTTGTACTGCTCTGAGAGCGCTTGTGTGTAGGCTTGCTCATAGCCTTGAAGCGGTCTGGTGCCCTGCAGCACATTGGGATCATTGTGATCGCGCGTATAGTTCCAGTCGATGTCCTTGGGGCTGGTTGGCGTCGTTTCTGGTACAGGCGCATACGGATAGTTGAAGATCACGTCGCCTACAGGCTGGGAAGCCTGGGCTGCCTTAGGCGCCGCAACACCCAGCAAGCTGAAGATTAGCGCGCCTGCCAGTATCAGGTTGACTGCGCGCTTCCACAACGCCGTTTCTTTCCTCTTGTCTATTTGTGGTCCCATCGCTCTTCCTCCTTGTTGTAACCCTTACGGTTTACTTCTACCTTGTTGCTTCTCCGGGCAAGGCGCGCCGAGGTCGTCGCGCCCTACAGAGGTTTTGCCTAACCGAGCACGTTGCCCAGTACCGATGGTTGCCTAACCGGGCGCATTGCCCAGTGCCGGTGGCCACCTAACCGGGCGCGTTGCCCAGTGCCGGGAGCGCGCCAGGTCCCCGCGCGCTACGCATTGATGCACCTCGTTGCCCAGTACCTGCTCACTTTTTACTCCACTATCCTGATGGTGATGACTTTGGTTTTTGCCATCGCGCCTTTTGTGTCTGTTGCGTGCAGGAATACCTTCCAGATGCCGGTCTGAGTAGTGTCAATGTTCTTAAGCCCGGAAACGGTTACCGCTACAGGCTGGCCCTGTGTGTCATGAGCGGTCGCGCCGCAGTCGGCAAGTATGTCAGCTTCAGTAAATACAGCTCCCTGGTGGTAGGTAACCTGCGGATTTGAAACGATGATAACCGGGCCAGGGGCCGGGATGGCTGGCGCCGCGGGTTTTGGGGGGTCTGGAACAGGCGCCGTACCAGAATCAACCGGGCCGGTATCCGGATTCGTTGACTTCGTTACGGGAACATCTGGCGACGGGGTTGACGTGGCATCCTCGCTTGGTAAAGTTGTTGTCGATGCATCTGTCGATTCATCCGACGGTAAAGCTGATGCGGCAGGATCAGAAGCGGTTGACGCCGCAGCAGGCGCGGGTCCTCCGGAGGGTGGCGTGCCGTTGTTGGCATGTCCTGCGTTCAACCTGGCATAGAGCGCATAGCCGCCGCCTGCCACCACCAGAATTGCAGCCAGGCAAAGCGCTGCTTTCGCAGCCAGCGGCATCGAGGCTTTTGCCCCTGCCACGCCACCTATCACCTCGGGGTTCTTGCTGGCACGCTGCGCGAACGTTTTGACCCGCGCGCTGGCCTCTGGGCTCAGCTTTGCTCTTCCCAACATTGGCTGCAGTACCAGACCAAGCGCCGCCGTAACGCGTGTTTGCGACGCAGCAATATCACACTGGTGAAAGTCTTCTGCCAGCGCTCGCGAAAGTACCGATTCTTTTGCCCCCTGCGACGCCGGGGCAGAGTCTGCAACGGCAGGCGCTGCCTGTTCGGTCACGCCCAGCTGCGCCGCTAAAGCCGCGCGCGCATCATGCAGACGTTTGCGCACGGCAACGGCTTGAATCCCTAAAATCTCAGCAATAGCAGCGGTCGAAAAATCAGCAAAGTAATGCAGGATAATCACTTCGCGCTGTGCCTGGGTAAGATGGTGGATCATCTGGTGGATCTGCTCGCGACTTTCCTGCTTAATCAGCACGTTTTCTGGCAGGAACTCCTCATCATCTTCATCCGGAATATCCGCCATGACGTCATCTTGCCCAAACTGTGACAGAGAGGCGATGACCTCGCCTTCATGCGCCGTTCTGCGTTGCGCGTCCGCGATACGTGATGCCACGATCGCATAGATCCATTTATGAAACGCGCGGGGCGCCTGCAGATCGCTTATATGAAGCAACGCATAAAGAAACGTCTCCTGGGTGACGTCAAACGCGCGATCTTCATCTTCAAGTTGGCGCAGAGCAAAGAAGTAGAGTCCTGGAAAATACACCTTGTAAAGTTCACTGAAGGCATCCCCTGACCCCTTTTGTGCGCGAAGAACCTGCCGTTCAGTTTTTCTATGGTCTATCTGCATAGTTGCCCCTCCGCCCTTAGATAAGACTATTATCACGCAATTAATAAGACGCGTTTCGCGCGTATTATGTTACCCCGTACTAATAAATTTTTTTAAATCTTTGTAATTGTTTCCGTTGTGGATAAAGCTGCGCATCAGTCACGCAGCAAACGCTTGCCCCTCACATAGCCAACCCTCCCCTTTTACTCCCGGGTGACTGTCCAGTTTCCGGCTGGTCAGCCAACCACAAAAAAGGACAGCCACAATGACTGTCCAAAGTCCACAGATAACACAGAAATGCTCACTGGCGTGGCTGCCCTTTTCAGAACATTTCTGCACTTATGTGACCGCACCCGCGGTCAGTGAACTTTGGACATGTCAAGGATAGCACATTGCAGCAACCGCCAGCGGCCGTCCCGTCTTATAGTAAGACGCGCCCGCCCCCCGTTATGTTACCCCCGGAGGATAAGAAAGTCTGCTGTGGGCTGAACATGAGGTCCTCCTATATCATCTATCCAAAGAGCGCGGCGGGGATGACCAGCACGTGGTCGGTCGGACGGCGATATGCTCTCTCGCCTGTGTAGAGGATAATCTTTTCTGCGACACGATCACCAACTTGATCTTCAAACCAATTGAGATGTTTGACGTCTGCATCAGTAATCGCTGCTGCCAGCTTAATCTCAATGGCAACAATCGCCTGGTTTTTCTGCGCGATGAAGTCAACCTCATGAGCACCACTGCCCGTGCGTAAGTACCCCACTCTTGCATTAACCGCCGCGGCATAGGTGCGCAAACTCATAATACACAGCGACTCGAAAAGACGCCCAGCTATACTGCCATATTCAGGATCATGGGCCGTGCGCACGGTGCCTGTTATCAAGTTGCGAAGAGAAAGATCCAGCAGCCGCGCCTCTAGCGCCGGGTCTGCCAGGTAGTGTTTTGGGGTTTGCTTTAATCGGCCAATAAAGTCTTCGCCCTCGCCCCACAGCGGCAAGTCATCAATAAGCCAGAGGCTGCGCAAAGCTTCCCGGTACGCAATGGTAGTTTCTTTGGCGGGCTTGTCATCTTCTCCTGCCGTCGCCGCGTCAAGCATCTTGCTATAGCTCGTAGTGGTCGCAGTGGCTGCCGCATACGCCCGCATCCAGTCAAGAAGCTTGCCCGGTTGCTTGATGCGAATCCCCTGAGTTGTAAACTCCCGACTTGTGATGTTTTCCAGATACGAGTCCAGAAGAAACTCGCGCGATTTTTCGCTCGCCTGGTAAATCGATGGAAAGCCAGAACGTATAATCTCTTGCATATAGTCTTCGAAATGAAACGGCGAGACGCCGTCGATTTTGTCAGGAATCTTTTTCTGGAGACAGTCTGCAAGCGTGACCAACGCGGGGCGCCCGATTCGCTCTGCCAAAGAAAGCGGTCGCATCCTCATGCGGACTATTCTGCCTGCCCCGCTATGGAGCGTGGGGTCCTCGCTTTGTATACTACCCGTCAGAAGTATGCTGCCCGGCGCGATATGGTCATCAACCATCCGACGAACCCGATCCCAAACCTCAGGAAGATGTTGCCATTCGTCCAAAAGAACAGGTGGGGTCTCGCTATATAAGCGCTCATAGTTTGCGGCCAGATTTGTGCGCACACCTTCCTGGTCAAGTCGTATTATGGTGCGAGCAATACGCTGCGCAGAATGGGTCTTACCAACCCCCTTCGCGCCGTCGATCATGATAGCCGGCAAATGTGGCTGCATATCCGCGAGCCATGCGTCTGCGTAACGCGCTATATCGATTGCTCCCATGGCGTCCTTCCGCTTACTCTACCATTTTCACGGTGTCTAGTCTACCATTTTCACGGTGTCTAGTCTACCATTTTCACGGTGTCTAGTCTACCATTTTCACGGTTAGTTGGTTGGGGGTAAATTGCCATCTCAACTGCAATTTAGCACGCACTTACTCTGTCAGCAGCGTTTTTTGATGCAGTAGGCTTGACAGTCTCGCTATTATCATCTCAACACAGGGGGTCGGGGACACTGTGTTCTTGCGGTTCATCCAGCAGATTGTAAGGATTTCATCCAGCAGATTGTAAGAATAACCGCAAGTTGTAGCAGTGATCAACTGTTACTGATAAATAAGTTCTGATGCTGTACAATATATTCATATTAATACATTGTAAATCAAAGGAGAAAACATGACCACCGTGACTTTGAGACTGCCTGAAGAAGACGCTGAGCTCATAAAAAGCTATGCTGCCCAGGAAAGACGCACCGTCTCTGATGTTATTCGCCTGGCTATTCTTGAGAAGATCGAAGATGAGTATGATCTCAAATTATATAAGCAAGCAATGGCGGAATTTGAAAAAGACCCCACAACGTACACCTTGGCTGAGATCAAAGAGATGCATGGCCTCAAATGAGTAAGAAATATACGGTTGAGTTTACTAAGCAAGCTCATAAAATGCTGAGCAAAATTGATCCACCCAACCAGCAACTTATCATCTCATGGATCGAGGATAGGCTGGAGGACTGTGATGATCCTCGTAAATATGGCAAGGGTCTCACGGGCAAGTTTTCCGGAGCATGGAGATATCGAATCGGGGATTTTCGGATCATCGCCGACATCATTGACCATAAGGTACTGATTTCCGTGCTCACAGTGGGGCATCGTAGCAAGGTCTATAAGCGGTAGCCAACAGAGGAGAAGAAGTACTCAGGTCAGGCATCACCATATCTGTGCTTTAATGCCGGAAGTGGCGGTGCCCCGTGAACAGCAGCGCGATGTCCGCGGCGTCAGCAGCGGCGATGACCTCGTCGTCGCGGATCGAGCCACCCGGTTGGATGACCGCGGTCACGCCCGCCTCGGCCAGGGCTTCCAGACTGTCAGCGAAGGGCATGAACGCGTCACTTGCCGCTACTGCCCCACGGGCGGCCTCGCCAGCATGGCCCACGGCGATGCGCGCCGAGTCCACACGGTTGGGCTGACCAGCACCGAGTCCCAGCAGTGCCTCATCACGGCAGATGACGATGGCGTTACTCTTGACCGACTTGCAGACCTTCCACGCGAACAGCAGCTCGCGACGCTCGGCCTCCGTGGGCTGGCGCCTGGTCGGCACGGTGAAGGTCGCGGGATCCTCATTGACCGTGTCGAGCTCCTGGACCAACATCCCGCCGGATGTCGCGCGCAGCTCCACGTCGCCGCCCGGCGGCGGCACCGCTCCCGTTGCCAGGACACGCATGTTCTTCTTCGTATGGAGCAGCTCAAGCGCCGCGTCTGTGTAGTTGGGCGCGACCAGCACCTCGACGAACTGCTTGTTGGCAAAGATCGCCTCGACGACCTCCGCGGTGACCGGGCGATTGAACGCGACGATGCCGCCGTAGGCGCTCACCGGATCCCCCTCCCAGGCAGCCTGGTAGGCCTTAACGAGGTCATCGTGCGTGGCCAGCCCGCAGGGATTGGCATGCTTGATGATGGCGCAGGCCGGCTCGGCGAACTCGCGCACCGCCGCCCAGGCGGCGTCGGTATCAAGGATGTTGTTGTAGGAGAGCTCCTTGCCGTTGAGTTGCTCGGCCGCAGCGATGCTGCCGGGCTGGGCGTCGTCACGCGCATAGAAGGCCGCCTGTTGATGCGGGTTTTCCCCGTAGCGCAGATCCTGTCGCTTGTTGAGGTGGAGCGTGAGCTCCGGCGCGCTCAGGTCGAGCGCAGGCTCAGCAGGCGGGGCGGGGCTAGCGCTCTGCTCCGCTGAAAACGAGGCCACAGGCTCGTTTTCCGGGCGCTCCGCACTGAGGGCGTCGCCCCCTCCAGACCCGCTGACCTCACCGCCAGCCAGATAGTCCGTGATCGCGCGATCGTAGGCGCTCGTCGTCGCAAAGACGCGCTGGGCAAACGCGCGCCGGGTCTCTGGCAGCGTCGCGCCCGCGTTGTCACGCATCTCTGCCAGCACCTGGTCGTATTGATCCGGCGAGCTGACCACCGTGACCGCGGCGAAGTTCTTTGCCGCGCTGCGCAGCATCGACGGCCCGCCAATGTCGATGTGCTCGACCGCGTCGGCCTCTGTCACACCCGGCTTGGCAATGGTCTCCTCGAATGCGTAGAGGTTGACACAGACCAGGTCGATGAGCTCAATGCCTTGTTCGGCAACGGTGGCTTGATGCTCCGGGTTATCGCGCAGAGCGAGCAGCGCCCCATGCACCTTGGGGTTGAGCGTCTTCACACGCCCGTCGAGCATCTCGGGCGCGCCCGTGAAGTCCTCGATAGGACGGACCGGCACCCCCGCCTCAGCCAGCGTGCGTGCTGTTCCTCCCGTCGAGACCAATTCAACGCCAAACTCATCGGATAGGACCCGGCAAAAATCAACCAAGTCAGTCTTATCCGTAACTGATACTAACGCGCGACGAATAGGATTCATAACTACGCTCCTTGGGTATTCCTCATACTGACTTTTTAATCATACCCCACACGCTGAGTAGGTGACGCGTCGTCCATATTACTGGATAAGACAGGGGGACGGTTCTCTTGTCTCATAATATATGAGACAAGAGAACCGTCCCCCTGTCTCATTGCCTGACAAAATTACCCCTGGGGTAATTTTGTCAGCGGGGCGTGCTGGCTCGATGCCAACTAAGCCCCGAGTGACAAACGCCCCTGGGGTGGTTGTCACGAGCACCGGAGGTGCGAGGTCTTTCAAAAATTGAATGCCGTCAGGTGTTCAATTTTCTGTAGTTTGTTGCGGAGGCTCGGACGCGGGGGCAGGCCGTATTTGCGAATCGTTGCTTGGTAAAAGTGCGCGCCCAAGTTCGGGCTATGCCCGAGGCCTGAGCGCGCAACAAATAGACGCCTTATCTTGAGGCTAGCAGATTGGCAATAAAAACAACCAGGAACAGGATGGCCGTCAAAAACGCACCATCAGCAATGATCCAATAAGCCACCAGCCGGCGACGCTTGGAAACAACTTCCGCCAGCTCTTTTTTAGTGGCAAATTCCGGATCAGGACTTTCCGGATAATGTTCTACGATAAGATTAACCGTCACCCAGACTACCACCGCCATGATAGCCAGAAATACGGCAAAAAGCGCGATAACGATTGCCAACGACGCTGCGCTTGGTGGTGTATCAAAAACCCAAAGTTGCACAATAGTCCCTTTCTACTTCGCCACTGCTTTGCGACGCTCGATATTCTTCTTTACCTTCTTTAAGCGGAAAAGCTCCTCGCGGCTCCGCTCGTCAAGCGTCTGTCCAATATAAGCGACTTGTTCAATAAGCTCCGGAATACGAATCTGCTCCAAAGCGTTAACGCGGCGATTGGTTTTCGAAATCTCTTCGCCCAGACGCCGCAAGCGAGTCTCAGTCTCGGCATAAGCCAGGATCGCGTCAATCGTCTCTTCAAAACCCTGAGCCGCATCATCAATGCGCAACGAAACGCCTGTTGGCGAATAGCCGCGCGTAAAGGCATTTTTCCGGGCAGAAGGAACCTGCTTGATGTCAGGGACCATTACGCCCATGATTGTATGCCCATCAATGTCAATCAGAGTCTCGCCCGTTGAAGCCAGGGCAACTGAGTGAACCGCTGCCTCCCCGCCGACTGCCTGAGCAACCTCAAGGCTATACTGCGCCTTCTTCAACGCATCAGCAAGCTCACTGGAGTTCTTGACCGTTTTATCGACAAGCGACATAAACTCAGCCAAAAGCGCATCGCGCTTGCTTTTCAGCAGCTCCATACCCTGCTGGGCAACAGATATCTGCTCGCGACGAGCAAGCAGTTCTGACCGAGTCGGGCGAACTTCCTCCATGGGTTACTGACCCCCTCGATTAACGATCGTTCGGGCTTCGGGGCTGACCACCTTGTCGGACGCCTTCGATGCGGCTTCTGCCCGCTCGTTAAGGCGGCGCGCATCGCGCTCTTCTTTGGTCTCTGGTTTTGCTGCAGACGACGTCTCAGCGTCGTCGCCCTCTTTTGGATAATACTTGTCGATAAAGTTCTGAACACGCTTGAGCTCTTCAATAGGCAGGATCGTCAACAACTTCCAGCCCAAATCAAGCGTCTCGGTAATCGTGCGACCCGTCGCGCCCTGAGCAATAAACTCACCTTCAAAGGCGTCGGCAAACCGCAGGAAGCTGCGGTCAGTCGCAGAAAGCGCTTCCTCACCAATAATTGCAACCAGGCGGCGTAGCTCGGTACCATGCGCGTAGGCGGAGTAGAGCTGATTGGCCAGCGCGCTGTGATCCTCGCGGGTCTTACCCGGCCCGATGCCGGAGTTCATCAAACGCGACAGGCAGGGCAGCGCGTCGACCGGCGGGAACAGACCACGACGATGCAGGCCGCGCGACAGCACGATCTGGCCTTCTGTGATGTAGCCGGTCAGGTCGGGGATCGGGTGCGTGATGTCGTCATCTGGCATCGAGACGATTGGCAGCTGCGTGATCGAGCCATTGCTGCCCTTGATACGCCCGGCGCGCTCATAGATCGTTGAAAGGTCGGTATACAGATAACCCGGATAACCACGACGACCCGGCACTTCCTCGCGCGCGGTTGAAATCTCGCGCAAGGCCTCGCAGTAGTTCGTCATGTCGGAGAGTACGACCAGCACCTGCATTTCGCAGGTAAAGGCCAGGTACTCAGCTACCGTCAGCGCGCAACGTGGTGTCAGAATGCGCTCGACCGTTGGGTCATCGGCAAGATTACGGAAGAACACAACGCGGTCAAGCGCGCCGGACTCCTCAAAACTCTGGACAAAGTAGGAAGCCTCACGGTTGGTGATGCCCATCGCGCCAAAGACGATCGCGAACTCCTCGCCGGAAAGAACGCGTGCCTGGCGCACGATCAACGCAGCCAGCTCGTTTGCCGGCAAGCCGGACGCGGTAAAGATCGGGAGTTTCTGCCCGCGCACCAGCGTGTTGAGTCCATCAATCGCAGAGACCCCGGTCTCGATAAAGTCCGAAGGCTGGTCGCGGCGTATCGGGTTGATTGGCGCGCCGTTAATGTCACGGCGCTCCTCAGGCATGATCGGCTGGCCACCGTCAATGGGCTTGCCCGTTCCATCAAGAACGCGGCCCAGCAGCTCAACAGAAACATTGATGCGCGCAACCTCGCCCATGAACCGCGCCGAGGTCACATCGACGTCAATACCGCTTGTTCCTTCGTAAACCTGAACAACAGCGTTATCGCCTTCGACCTCAAGCACCTGACCCGAACGGATGGTACCGTCGGGCATGGTAATCTCGACGACCTCATCATAGGCAGCTTCAGAAACACCCTGAACAATAATCAGCGGCCCTGCAACACTTTCCAGTGTGCTATAGCGTGTTGTGGTAAGTGGAGCTATGAAACGCGCCATGTTAACCCACCTCCAAATGGGTGATCTGATTGTGGATTTCAGGGACCAGCTCTTTAATGCGCTTGAGCGCCTCTTCATGCGGTGTCGTCTTAAGCGCAGCGATCTGACCACGCAGGGGCAGATTAAGTATGGTCGAGAGCAGAACGCCCCGTCCAATAGCCGCCTCTATCTCATCGCCAAACTGGATGATCGTGTCCAGAATCGCATACTGTTTTTCAATGGGACAATACGCGTCAACCGCATCAAAGGCAAACTGCTGCAGGAAGTCTTCACGAATCATACGCGCAACTTCCATCGTGCCCTTTTCAGCCTCTGGCAGAGCATCAGGGCCTACCAACTGCACGATCTCTTGCAGCTCGATCTCTTTTTGCAGGACAGCCATTGCTCTTTCGCGAATCGTTGCCCAGTCATTAGCGACATTGTCGCTGAACCACCGCGATACCTGCCCCAAAAACAGCGTATAGCTTTTTGTCCAGCTGATTGCGGGGAAGTGGCGCTGATGCGCAAGATCGGTATCGAGCGCCCAGAACGCGCCAGTCACGCGCAATGAGTTCTGCGTCATCGGCTCTGAGAGGTCGCCACCCGCCGGAGAGACGGCGCCGACCATCGTGACCGAACCTTGACCGCGCGCCTCAGCGTTATGGCTTTCATCAGCCACGCTGCCAAGCGGCACCACCAGACCGCAGCGCTCGTAGAACGCCGCCAGACGAGTTGCCAGGTAGGCGGGATAACCTTCCTCGCCCGGCATCTCTTCAAGTCTTCCGGAAACCTCACGCAGGGCCTCGCCCCAACGTGAGGTCGAGTCTGCCATCATGGCGACCGAATAGCCCATGTCGCGATAATACTCCGCCAGGGTAATACCTACATAAATTGAAGCTTCACGCGCCGCCACCGGCATGTTCGAGGTGTTAGCCACCAGAACCGTGCGCTCCATCAAGGGCGCGCCAGAACGCGGATCTTCAAGCTCCGGGAACTCCGAGAGCACCTCGGTCATCTCATTGCCGCGCTCGCCGCAACCAACGTAGACGATGATGTCAACGTCAGCCCATTTGGCCAGCGACTGCTGCGTGACCGTCTTGCCGGTTCCAAACCCGCCCGGGATGATCGCGTTACCACCCAAGGCAATCGGGAAGAACGTATCGAGCACGCGCATGCCCGTCACGAAAGGTCGCGACGGATCAAGCTTGCGCTCGTACGGGCGTCCTTCACGCACCGGCCAGCGCTGCGTCATCGTCAGTTCGGCGCCATCAGAAAGCGTCGCAATGACATCATGAATATGATAGCTTCCTGCGGGGGCAAGAGACTTGATAGTCCCCGCCGCCCCATGAACAGGCGGTACCATAATCCGATGCACAAGCGGCCCTTCCGGAACCGTACCGAGCACTTTGCCCGCATAGACCTCATCGCCTACGGCAGCAACAGGGGTCCAATCCCAGGTGGTATCTTCCGACAGGGGATCAATGCTCATGCCTCGCCCGATGAAGTCACCTGAACGCTCCGCAAGAAACGAGAGCGGACGCTGAATTCCGTCGTAAACCGAAGTCAGGAGTCCGGGACCAAGTTCCACGGTCAAGGGAGCCCCCGTCGAGGTCACTGGTTCGCCTACATGCAAGCCAGAGGTTTCCTCGTAGACCTGGATCGTCGCCGTATCTTCCAGGAGCTTGATGATCTCGCCCATCAGGCTTTCATTGCCGACGCGCACGATGTCATACATGCGCGACCCTGTCATATGCTCCGCAACGACAACCGGCCCGGTAATGCGGATAATCCGCCCGGAGTCTTCGTCTGAAGCGACAGTGTCTTCAGCATAAGGTGGGGCTTCTTTGGTCTGTGGACTCACGACCCTGCCTCCTTCTTCAGCGTAATATCAAAACCGACCGCCCGGCGAATTAAACTCTGGAGTCGGTCGGCCATATAGGCCTCCACATCCAGGCGATCCGCTAAAGGCAACATAACAATGACCGGGCGATACACCGAGTCAATCTTTTTTTGGAGCCGCTCGTCGATGGCTTTTTCATAGCGCTCGTCAACAGCAATAATACCTATGCTGTCGTCATTCATCAGGCGCGTCAACTCCTGGTGCATACCCGTTACCGAGTTCACACCGATAACTTCGACCCCGCCTAAGCGAAAGCCGTCAGCAACTCTTTCATCCGTTACGGCAATAAACTTATACAAGGGTAAGATCCTTTCGGATAATCCCAGGGTCAATCTGCCGATTGACACCGTGTGCGATGATATTGAGGTTCGTCACTTCGTTTTGTTTGGCCGTCAGATAGGACAGCGCAACTCCAAAACCAAGAATGTCTTTATAACCAGCCTCAATCGTTTGCCGGGTAAGCTGCGCTTCCAGCATCCGCTCAAACTCTGAGAGATGCCCGGTGAGCAGGTACTCTTCGTAGCCCGCCTTCACCGCTTTTGTATAAACCGGAATACCCAGCTCATCGACCAGATGATAGAGATCTTCGCAGTCTACAAGCGACTTGAACTTCTTTTTGTCCAGATAGCAGCCGCCTTCCAAAAAGTAGGAGAGCGGATCCTCGATTACGTCAGAAGTATCAACAAGACGTACCAGCGTATCAAAGTTCAGCCGGTCAACTTCCTGCCCAAAAACACTTCGCGCAAATCGCCCGGCATCACCAGAACCCCGAAACCTTGTACGCGCCCAGTTCAGGTATGCATGATCAAGTTGTAACTCAAAATCAGCAACCTGTTCGCTTAAGTAGTATGCTTCGAGCCCTCTGGTAAAAGCCTGCCGATACGGCAAATTCCAGGTCAGCGCCAGTGCAACAACATCCTCAAGACTCGCCTGTTGGGCCAACGCGCGAATATTGTCTGCACTGATTGAGACACCAACCCCCACAAATGCGCTGTCGTACTCGGAAAGTCCGACACCAGTCGCCTTTGCGCGGATGATCGTCTTCATGTCCTGGATGTCCCATTTCGTCGCAAGCGCCGCCAAGAGTGTCCGATAGCGACGCTCGCTCATTTCATAAACCCAGAAGTACGCTTGTGACAAAGCCATCTGGAGGGCGTACGACACCGCGTCAATACCCGCAAGCGTCAGCCGCGCCTTCTCAAGCAGCGGACCGTAGTCACTCGCTTCCAGACGATAGACAAAGGAGTCCAAGCTTGTCTCCTGGAGATAAACTTCGAAATCCCCTGTCTTTAACAGGGACCCTCGCTGGGCGCGAATCCGTGCATTGCTGTACGGAGTCCCGCCAGGCGATGGCCTTACCTTTGCCGCTACAAGCTTCGTGGTCACGAAGCAAGCACCTCCGAAATCGTCTCGCCATACTTTTCGTGAACTCGTTGAAGCCGATCTTCAAACGTAGAACTGCGCTGGATACGCCCGTCAACTGAAGTTACCATAACTCCACCAACCGTGCTGATATCCGTTTTACACGTCACGCCGGGGAACAATTCAGACATAAGCCCTTTGTCCTGAGGATCAACATGTAGCACGTAGCCTCCGTCCAGATCAGCTGTCGCATCAGCCACAAGCCGACGCAAGATATCAGGGTAGTCTTTACCTGACCTGATTTCGCCGATCTTTTTGCCAGCACGAGCAAAGACCTCTTCGAACACTTCACGTCTGACGTCAGCGACGCGACGCCGGGAACTCGAAGACTCCTTGTGCAGCTCTTGCTCCGCGGCAGTCTTCCGTCTGCCTACTGTTTCTGCCACATAAGCATCCGCAGCAGCGTCGGCTTCTGCCTGAGCCTGAGCCGTTACCTCGTCGGCCTGCGCCTGAGCGTTGGCACGTATCTGGCCGATCTCGGAATCAGCCTGCACATCAAGCGCGGACAGTAGCTCCTCGATTGCCATAATGCCTCACCTACCCGGAGATGATAAGGGCGGACACGAACCCAAGCAGAACGATAATCTCAGGCAGTGCTTGCAGCACGATGAGCATCGTTGCAGCTTCTGGCTTCTCTGCGATTGTACCAGCAGCAGCAGCACCAATCCTGGCCTGTGCATAACCAGCAATTGCTGCCGAAACAGCCATAGCGCCAGCTGCCGAGATGTACTTCGCCATGAGAACCTTGGGGTCGTCAGACGCAGTTGCCGCAAAGGCCATCGCGGGGATCACAGCAAATGCCAGCGCTGCAATCGCGGTCGTCAGAACTTTTGTCCTGATCTTCATAATTTCCCTTCCTTTCCTACACGGACAAATGGCTTATATTCTTTCGTTCCTCGTTCGAAAAATTTTCCGAAAAATTCGAGGAAGTTAAGACGAAGAGCATGAATCGACGGTGAGAAGCAGATGATCGCAAAGTTGAGAATGTGCAGGATCAAAGCTATCGCAACACCGGCGACATTGGGCATTGTTTTAAATGCCAGTTCATTTGCAGCGTCAGCCAGCAGCGCGCCGACCAGACCAACTGCCATAATACGTATGTAGCTCGCTGCGTGTGAGACTGCCTCAAGCATCTCGATCGCTCCCATGATGCCTCCACCAAAGAGCGTAGAGATAAGCCCGACAGCCAGGAGCAGATACGCAACATACCGAAATACCGCAGCGCCGGACGCTCCAAGAGAAGCAGTCAGGGTCGGCATCATCATCGCAACAGCCAACATCATAGCCGAGAAGATAATGGTCAGAATGCCACCTTTTTCCCAGATATGCTTTTTGTGGCCCAGACGCTTGCCGTTAATGATACCGAACACCAGCCCGATCACCACTTCAAGCACTCCGAGCCCGATCGCCATGAAGAGCAAGGTCGTCATCAGGTTTGACTCGGTCCGCATGAAGGGGAACGAGAACGACGACCCGAGCTCTATCGGGTGGATATTCTTAAGCCCGGGAATATACTCATGCGCCAGGTTGCCAAAAAACTCAAAGTAGAAGACACCGAAGATTGTTGTAACAATACCAGCGGGGAATAACACGCCAGTAATATTTTTGACCCCCACATTATCAGGAAGCTTCTTGCGCAGGATCAGGCAGCCTATTACCATGAGCAAGCCGTAGCCAGCGTCACCGACGATCATACCGAAGATAATCGGAAATGAGATCGCCAGGATGAGCGTGGGATCAATCGTGCCATATTCCGGCGAACCCCACAGCCCGATTGCTGCACGGAAGCTGCCCAGCATTCCTTTGCGTGGCTCAATCTGAACCGGAACGTCAGGGTAGTCATGCGGGTCCAGAGGCATATTCTCTAAAATGACCTTCCCCTCAGCAACGGGAAGCGCCTCCTCCAAAGCGGCATAATCCCGCTTTGGCACATAGCCTTCAATGACGAAGGTATAGGAAGTCTCGCCGAACTGCTCAAGCACACCAAATTCTTCGATGCGGTCATCAGCTGCGTCTTTAATCTGCAAGAGTCGATGCCCTTGACTATCTGCTAATTCTTCGATCTTTGCTTTTGTTTCTTCGATGAGCTCCGTCAGCTCTGTCGAGCGCTTCTCAAGTTCAGTGAGCGCCTCGGTAAGCGACAGCCCGGTAAACTCATCGGGCAGTTTGATCTGCGTCGCTTTCTCACCCTGGAGATAGCCACGAATCGCGCGAGCGAACTCCTGCCCAAACACAACGACCATGGGAACAATCCCATCGTCATCAGGCTCTGCCGCAGCGACAACACGCGTGCGATCATCGCTCATGGCGCGCAGGTCTTTTTCAAGCGAGGTAAAGATCGCTGAATAGCGCTCCTCAACCAGCAGGGCAACCGAATCAAACTCGTCAAAATCGCCGCCGGTCAGCTTCGATACAACCGATCCAACCTTAGGCATGAGCGGTTTATACTTCTCAAGATTGGTAAGCTCTGACTCCGAGTCATCACGGGTCTTGATCAGAGGACTCGCTGTGGTCTCGAAATCATCAAGAAAATCTGTGGCGGCTTCAAGCAGGTGCTCCGTGGATGCTTCAAGCAAATCGTTCTCTACGTCTTCCGACGCGTGGCCTTCCTCATCAAGGCCGACCGCCTCACAGAAAGTACGCGTACGTTGCGCCAGACCAATGAGCGCCCCTTTTTGCTCTTCCCCGTCATCAGGAAGCCTCATACTGCTCAGAGGAAGTTCCCCGTCATCGATCTTTGGCCGCAGGTCTTCGAATTGCACTTTCCCGAGGGAATAGATCGCCTCAAAGGCTTGAGAAAACACCGCCTTTAGCCCGACAATCCGGACCTTTACCATCTCGGTTAGCATGGAGATTCACCGCCTTTGTTGCTTTGAGCCGCGGGACTCTTACCGTCCGCCACCCGGTCGATAACGTAACTTACCCCATCGCTTACCTGTAGCGTCATGGGCAAAAGCATGGGCGCCGTCACCAGATCAAGGACGAAGTTCACGCCCTTGTCAATGTTTTGCATAAGTCCCTTGCGCAGAGTATCGCACTCCTGAGTGAACTGCGTTTGCAATTCTTCAATTTTCTTGCGGGTTTCTGCGTCGATAGCGGCGACTTCTGCATCGGCACGAGCCTGTGCTTTCTTTTGCGTGGCAGCAGAAATTTTTGTGGCGTCTTTCTGTGCCTGGCTCACCAATTCTTTTCCTTGCTGACGAGCCTCTTTAGCTTTTATTAATAGCTTTGATTCTCGGTCTAAGATGCTCTCAAGTACGCCAGTTCCACTTGCGAGCTCCTCAGACGTGGCTTCCTTTACCATGAAACCTCCTCCGACCTAAAACGGTGGCAGAGCAAAAACATACCGTTGACACTATTGAAACTAAGGATGTCCTTCCAACATTGCCAGTTTGTATTATAAACACTCCACTTATTGAAAAGCAACAGAAAAGAAACGTCAATTTTAGATTATTTTTCAATTTTTTAACCAAGTGAAATGAGATTATTCTAGTCTCTTTTATATTCTAAGGTTTTGCGAAAGACGCAGCCTTCCGGATCTTTAATCTGATCCTGACTTGAAAAGAGCATCCATGGTCAGTGCTGTTCTCGCAATACTACCAGATCTATCTGTGCTCCCGGGTCAGACTTTGTGCTGCGCCAGGAGGACACCCAGGTCAGGATGCCGGAAATCCCAAGACCTTGCGCAATTTGAGTAAGGTGCTTTAAGCAGACGATCTCGAACGCATAACCACGCCAGGTATTGAGCGTGGGCGTTGACCTGAGTTCACTCCAAAACAGCTATCAGTTCAGCTTTGTCTGACTGATAGTAATTGAGCAACATCTGCTTTTCTCGCTCGCGGCCAATGAGCATGCAAGTCTCCTTAAATTTACCGACAAGTGGTTCTTATTGGGTAGTTATCGGTAATTATATCAGATAGGCGCCAGGCAGTTTCAGCGGGTAGAGCACAGCTCCGCGAGGGTCTGGGGCAGGAGCTGATGTTCGGCGGCGTGGATGCGGGCCTCCAGGGCCTCCAGGGTGTCGTCGGGGTTGATGGGGACTTCTGTCTGCGCAAGGATGGGGCCGTCGTCGAAGCGCTCGTTGGCGATGTGTACGGTGACGCCGGTGGTGGGGACGCCTGCCGCGAAGGCCTCCTCGATGGCGTGCGCGCCGGGGAATTTGGGGAGCAGCGCCGGGTGCAGGTTGATGACGTGGTTGGGAAAGGCGTTAAGCACTTCCGGGCCCAGGAGCTTCATGTAGCCCGCCATGACGACCCAGTCAACGTCGGCGTCAACCAGGATGCGACGCAGCGCTTCGTTGTAGCTATGGGTTGGCTCTTCGGCAACGGTGAAAGACGAGGGCTTAATGCAGACAGCCCTGATACCCGCAGCACGAGCGCGCTCAAGTCCGTAGGCGTTGGGCTTGTTTGAGATAACCACCTCGATGCGCGCATCGAGGTCGCCTGCCGCGATAGCGTCGATGATGGCCTGCAGGTTGCTCCCATTGCCTGAGATCAGTATGCCGAGTTTAAGCATGGTTTCTCCTTGCTGACAAAATTACCCCAGGGGTAATTCTGTCATAGCGGACCTGCTGGGTTCCACCGTCGGCAATGCGCCCGATGCGGTAGACTTGCTCGCCTGCGGCCTCGAAGTGCGCCTGGATGGCGTCTGCGGACTGTGGGGCGACTACCAGCGCCAAGCCGATGCCCAGGTTAAAGGTCGCGAGCGCCTCGCTCTGGGTCAGACCCGCCTGCTCGACGATGAAGCGGACCTGCGGCGGTACCGGCCAGCTTTCGGGATCGACCACCGCGTCAAAGCCGGGGCGCAGGCAGCGGTCGAGGTTGTTCGTGATGCCGCCGCCGGTGATATGGGCCATCGCCTTGATGGGCAGGCCCGCAGCAAGTGCCGCCAACACAGGCTTGACGTAGATGCGCGTGGGCGCAAGCAGCAGCGCGCCCAGCTCTCCGTGACCTTCCAGGTCTGCGTGCAGGTCAAGTCCGCGCTCCTCGATCACGCGGCGCACGAGCGAGTAGCCGTTGCTGTGCAGGCCGCTTGAGGCAAGGCCTAAGATGACGTCGCCTGCGGCCAGGTCACGACCGTCGATCATGCGCGGGCGATCGACCACTCCCACGCAAAATCCTGCCAGGTCGTAGTCTGCCGCCGGCATGACGCCGGGGTGCTCGGCCATCTCGCCGCCAATGAGCGCGCAGCCCGCCTGGCGGCAGCCCTCGGCGATGCCAGCGATGACCTCGGCTGCGCGCGCAGCGTCGAGCTTGCCGCAAGCCAGGTAGTCCAGGAAGAAGAGTGGCTCTGCGCCGCAGCAGAGGATGTCGTTGACGCACATGGCGACCAGGTCGATGCCGACCGTGTCGTGCTTGCCGTAGGTCTGGGCAAGCGCCAGCTTGGTGCCGACGCCGTCGGTGCCGCTGACCAGGACCGGGTCATCGTAGCGTTGCGCCAGCTCGCGCGCGGAGAACAGGCCGCCAAAGCCGCCCAGGTCACCGATGACCTCGGGGCGCGCGGTGCTCTTGACTGCCGCGCGGATGGCGTTGACGGCCAGCGCGCCCTCGTCGATGTCGACGCCGGCGTCAGCGTAGGTGATGTGGGTGTTATCAGAAGTCATTGCGTGTTCCTGTCATCGATTGCCAGCCCGAACGGTGGCGCGCCGGGTCGTCGCGCCCTACGGAGATTTTGCTTGTTGTAAGCGTTTCTGCTGGCGCCAGCGTCCGCATAGGTGATGTGGGTGTTATCAGAAGTCATTGTCCGGTGTGTCAGGGGGACGTATAACTTGACACGTTTTGAAGACAAACTTTTTAGTATTACTATCGAACGTGTCAAGTTATACGTCCCCCTGACACACCGGACACACCGGACCCCTGACACACGTCCCCTTGACACACCGCCCCTGACACACCTGACACATCCACATCCATCTGCGCGGTGCCGGCGCCGGGGTGGGCGGCGGCTTCGGCGGCCAGTTTGTCGGAGACATCCAGGGGGTAGCGGCCATCGAAGCAGGCCAGGCAGAAGTTATCTGCTGGCAGGCCCGTGGCGGCGACCATGCCGTCCTGCGAGAGGTAGCCCAGACTGTCGGCGTCGATGTGTGCGCGAATCTGCTCGACGCTTTTGTGCGCGCCAATCAGCTGGTCACGGGTGTCGGTGTCAATGCCAAAAAAGCAGGGCCAGGCTACCGGCGGCGACGATATCCGCATGTGGACCTCGCGCGCGCCCGCCTCGCGCAGCATCTGCACGAGCGCGCGCGTCGTGTTGCCGCGCACAATGCTGTCGTCAACAACCACCAGGCGTTTGCCTTCGATGGCAAAGCGCATGGGGTTGAGCTTGAGCCGGATGCCCAGCTGACGCTGAAGCTGCGAGGGCTGAATGAAGGTGCGGCCCACGTAGCGATTCTTCGCCAAGCCCTCCACAAACGGGATCCCGCTCGCGTGCGCGTAGCCAATCGCCGCCGGCGTCCCGCTGTCGGGGACCCCCATGACGGCGTCGGCCTCCACGGGGTATTCGCCCGCCAGGGTTTCTCCCATACGGTAGCGCGCTTCGTAGAGTGACAGGTCCGACATGACGCTGTCGGGGCGCGCAAAGTAGACGTACTCGAACATGCAGAACGCCCGCTGGCGCGCGCCCGGGTCCGGCTCGACTAAGACCGACTCGACCCCGTCGGCGCTGATCTTGATGCACTCGCCCGGCTCGACCTCGCGGACAAAACGCGCGCCCACGATGTCGAGTGCGCAGGTCTCGCTCGCCACGACCCAGCCGCGGCCTTCAGAGAGCTCGCCCAGGCAGAGCGGGCGGATCCCCAGCGGGTCGCGAAACGCGTAGAGCGCCATCTCGGTGATGAGCACCACCGCGTAGGCGCCCTGGACTTGCAGCATCGTCTCTGCGACCGCCTTGCGGATGTGGTGCGTGCGCTGCGTGATTGCGCCGATGAGCGCCGCGATGGCCTCGCTGTCGGTCGTGGATTGCAGGCGAGTGTGGCGCGCCTGCAGGCCCTCGCGCAGGTCCGCCGTGTTGGTGAGGTTGCCGTTGTGCGCGAGCGCGATCAGTTGGCGCCCGATGCTTGACATGTGCGGCTGGGCGTTTTCCCACTGGGTTGACTGGCCCGTGGTCGAGTAGCGCGTGTGGCCGATGGCCACATCGCCGGGCAGCGCCGCGAGGTCGGTCTCCTCAAAGACCTGGCTGACCAGGCCGAGGTTTTTCATCGCGGTCACGGTCTTGCCGTCGCCGACCGCGATGCCCGCGCTCTCCTGGCCGCGATGCTGCAGGGCATAGAGCCCGAAGTAGGTCAGGCGCGCGACATCCTCGCCGGGTGCGTACACCCCGAAGACCGCGCATTCCTCCGTCATGTGATCGGGGCGATCGCCCGTGAGCGAGGCGAGGAGTGGCGTGGGTTGGAAGTCAGTCATTAGTGATGGCCTTTTGTTGTTGGGACAGCGACGCGCCAGATCGTCGCGCCCTGTGTGTCAGGGGGACGTATAACTTGACACGTTCGATAGCCATGCTAAAAAGTTTTTCTTCAAAACGTGTCAAGTTATACGTCCCCCTGACACACATTATGCATCTCCCATGAGGCGCGGGAGCGTGTCCTCGTAGGCGGCTCGCGCATCCTCGAAGCTGAGTTCAACTTTGTCCAGGATGCGGATACCCGCCTCCGCAGGCGTTACTTCACCCAGCACCGAGAACG